>Ga0210409_10003300_pt1 | contig 18255 bp, 18 predicted proteins | sample IncBWH17MmetaG_FD_161649 | JGI IMG/M metagenome (GOLD analysis project Ga0210409, IMG submission 161649) | Forest soil microbial communities from Barre Woods Harvard Forest LTER site, Petersham, Massachusetts, United States - Inc-BW-H-17-M | ecosystem: Environmental > Terrestrial > Soil >... | reverse complement strand
TCTTGAATATCCGATGGTGCTGACATCAAGAAACGGGTAGGGATAAGTGCCAGTGATCGATCCGCGGATCAACGTGTAGACAAGGTAGACAAACGGATAAACGAGCCACCAGATCGCGTGCACCACCGAAGGTTGCTCTTCGGCACAAAGAAGATCCAGAAGGCAACATAGAGAAGAGGGATCAGATCGTGGAGCAGAACGTCGGCAATCTTCTGCAGTCCTGTAGGCGCCCAAAGCTCACGCAAGATAAACGAATACACCACGCCTACCACTGAAATGTAAATTGCGGTGGCAGTTTGAACTACGGGTTGTGAGAAGAGCAAACCGATGCGGCAACGTGCACCCGAAACCGCAAAAGTCGTTCCCAGCGCCACGAGAAGATTGGTGAGGATGGTAAAGAAACTGAAATAGAAGGCTACTGCGCCCGCGATCGTTCCGCCGTTGGCGAATGACTGATTCAGGTTAAGTAGAACTGAAGGAGCAAGCCGAACCACGCAAGAAAGGCGATCGAAATCATCACCCAACGAGCCTGCAGGGAGCGCTCATCCATAAGACGGAAGTATTGTACGCGCAAGATCGCCCGAGAACAGAGCGTCGACTGTGTAGCGCTCCGGGCTTCCAATCGAGAGTATGCAGATCTCCGCTGCGCGTTTGCCCGGAGAGGCGATTGCGTCAAAACAGAATGCAAAACCGGGCGCAACCGCGCCCGGCTAGTCGCAAACTTACCCTGCAAAATCCACGTTAGTTGGGCATTACCACTGTATCGATCACGTGAATCACGCCATTCGATTGGAAGACATTTGCGATTGTCACCAGCGCGGTCCCTCCTCTTTCATCCTTTAGCATGATGTGCCTGCCCTCGTGCAACGTTACCCATAGCTTCCCCCCTTCTACGGTTGTGAGCTCGGCGCGCTCCCGTTGCCTTCCTTGATCTTTTTCATCAAGTCGCTGGAACTCAGGCGGCCAGTCACAACGTGGTAAGTGAGCACTTTCGTGAGGGTCGGTTTGTTTTCAGGTTTGAGCAACGTGTCGACAGTCCCGGCGGGGAGCTTGTCGAACGCCTCGTTGGTCGGGGCAAATACGGTGAACGGCCCCGGGCCTTCAAGAGTCTCGACAAGGCCGGCGGCCTTTACAGCAGTCACAAGCGTTGTGTGGTCGGCGGAATTGACGGCGTTCTCGATGATGTTCTTGGTCGGATACATCTCCTTACCCCCGACGACAGGGTTTCCCATGCCGGCCAATGCGGACCTAATCGCCAGCCCTAACAGCGCAACAGTAAGCACGAATTTACGGTTCATTTCAGTAATCTTTTCCGGATGAGTGTTGCGAATGCAATTGGAGTAGGCTCGTCCGAACAAATCGGATTGCTGAGGGTTTTCTCGTCGTGCAAAATCGACACGAAATGCGCACCTATGAGAAAAACAGCGATTAGCTCCGTAATTGAGCTGGGATTCGACGGTGGACAGTGACCGTGGCTCTTCAAATCAGTCAAGAGCAGGGCAGCAGTACGACTAGACCATCCGTTCATAGTTATCGCCGCAACGGCCTCCCAGCCGAGCGAGTCTCAACCAAGCGGAATTGGACCAATGTGACCACCGAACATATTCATGACGCGAAGCCCTGCCGTCCAGAGCCAAGCGCAACTACCCAAGAGGCGTTCCACCGACGAGGGACAGCTGTCCCCTTCAGAATTGAAGATTCCATGTAAGTAAATAAACCTAACCTCCCGAAGGTTTGTTAGAATTTCGCCCGAGGGGGATTTACATGGCTAACCTACAAAATGCGGTGAATGCATTAGTTGCAGAACAACGAAGTCTGCAAGGCCAGTTGAAACAAGTTGAGGCCGCGATTAGCGCGCTGCGACTGGTAAGCTCGAACGGCGCAAGCACTATCAACCGTCCGAAAAGGGTACTTTCGGTGGCGGCACGACGTAGAATCGCTGCAGCGCAGCGTGCACGATGGGCTAAGTACAAGGCCCAGAAGAAAGCTGCATAAGTCGATCCATCTGTTGTTTTCGTGAACCGCCGAGTGAGCTTCTTAATTTGTAGGAAGCTTAAAACGGCGGTTCATGCTTCTAGACCGTATGATTGCCGAGCTCGGAAACCGCCGTGGATTTGCCGCTCTCCCCAGCCCATCAGCCCAAAGTCGGATTCTGCCGGACAAGCTGTTACCTGAGCTGTTCGCGCAGGAAAATCGCTGCCCCATGGCTCGTTCTCTATTCGTCACGCTTCTCCTCCTCGCGGTAGCGAGTGCCGCCCCAACCGCCCGCATTGCGCGCCGCGATTTCTTGGTCCCGGAGCGTGGTGACCTGAACATTTTCGTGCGTGAAGTGACGGATGCCGAATCGCCCAAAAATGCTCCTGCGATCCTTCTCGTTCATGGGGCTCGAGTGCCAGGCCTCGCGTCTTTCGACTTGGACGTGCCCGGAGGATCCCTGGCCGCCGACTTGGCCAGTCACGGACTGGCTGTCTACGTAATGGATGTGCGCGGCTATGGTTCCTCGACGCGTCCCACCAGCATGAGCGAACCGGCTGAAGGCAAAGACGCATTGGTCCGGTCGAATGAGGCGGCGCACGACATCGACGCCATTGTGGATTGGATTTGTGTCCGCCGGGCCGTTTCGAAAGTGGCTTTGTTCGGGTGGGCGACCGGAGCGCAGTGGGCCGGCTACTACGCAAGCATCTTCCCCGACAAGGTAAGCGCGCTGATTCTCCTGAATAGTCTCTATGGAGGCAGTTCGGTGCATCCGTTGATGGGGCATCGCTCGGAGATGGAGGACCCAAAACACGAGGGCCAGTTCAACCGCGAGACCTGTGGATCCTACCGGCTGAATACCGAGAAGTCGCTCTTTGGAGTATGGGATCGGAGTATTCCAATCGAAAACAAGGATGCTTGGCTGGATCCGGCAGTCGCGAAAGCATATGCGACAGCTGCAATAGCGAGCGATCCCAGTAGCACCACCCGCAACCCACCGAGCTTCCGCTCTCCTTGTGGAGCTTTAGAAGACAGTTTTTATCTGGTCATCGGAAGACAACTGTGGGACGCATCGTTGATCACTGCGCCGACTCTGGTGCTGGCGTCCGAGAGAGATTTTTGGTCACGTGCGGAAGATAGCGAACTCTTGCAGAAACACCTGGTGCATGCCTCGCGCGTAAAGGTAGTTGTATTGAAAGACGCAACCCATTTTGTGCATCTGGATCGACCCGAGCACGGCCGGCGGCAGTTGATCGACGAGGTGACCGCATGGGTGAAGTGATCCGTTGAGCGATCGGGGTTGCGCGCTGTTTCTCAAAAGACCGCGTCTCTGTGCTCGGAAAAGCGCTGCCTCCCAGTCTTTTCTCTTCAATGCCGACAGGCGTACCATGCAGGGCATGTGGAACTCCAAACTCTGGGCGTGCCGCGCCAATGCGTACTTGCCTCCGATCCACTATCTGCTGTTTCTCTCCCTAATTGCAGGGTTCGTCCTCCTAGAAGCTCCTTCCTGGGCTAAAGCGAAGGAGCGGTCGGATCAGAACTTGCAGATTTTTTTTATCGACGTCGAAGGCGGCCAGGCCACTCTGTTTGTAACCCCGTCAGGGCACTCGATGCTCATCGATACCGGCTGGCCCGGCTTTGATGGTCGCGATGCCAAGCGGATCGTCACGGCGGCCAAGGCCGCGGGCCTCAAGAAAATTGACTATGTTGTGGTCACTCACTATCACACGGACCATGTGGGTGGTGTGCCGGAGTTGGCCAAGCGGATAAAGATCGACAACTTCGTGGACCATGGCCCAAACCAGGAGGATTCCGACGTCACAAGAAAGGATTTTGCCGCCTATCAGAAAGCGGTCGCTCACTCCAAACGTATGGTCGTGAAGCCCGGAGACACAATTCCAGTGGAAGGAATGCAGGTGCAGGTCCTGACCGCAGCTGGAGAGCACATTACTAAGGCCCTCGACGGCGGAGGGCAAGAAAACGAATTCTGCCCATCTGAAGCAAAGTTTGAAGAAGATGCCACGGAAAATGCACGTTCTGTCGGCGTCTTAGTAACCTTCGGTATCTTCCGAATCTTGGATCTCGGGGACTTAACGAAGAAAAAAGAAATGGAGTTGATGTGCCCCACGAATCCAATTGGCAAAGTGGATTTGCTGGTAGTGAGTCACCACGGATGGAACCAGTCAAGTACCGCTGCACTCGTGCACGCACTGCATGCCAGAGTGGCAATCATGGATAACGGTGCGAAAAAGGGCGGCAGTCCCGAGGCCTGGCAAACAGTCCACGATTCTCCCGGGCTCGAGGATTTGTGGCAGCTGCACACGTCGCTCGAGGGGGGAAAAGAGCACAACGTGGCCGACAACTTTATCGCCAACACCGGTGAAGGGGATCAGGACAAAGCAAGTTCGATCCGGGTAGTGGCAGGTTGGGATGGCATATTTACCGTGGTCAACACCCGAAATGGCTTTGAGAAGACCTACCGAAAATAGTGGGAGCCGCGGTTGATCGTGGTCGTAATGGGGGTAACCGGAGCGGGCAAGACGACGATCGGTCGCCTGCTCGCCGCGCAGCTCGGATGGGAGTTCGCGGATGCGGACCAGTTCCACCCCAAAACCAACGTAGAGAAGATGTCCCGCGGCGTCGCATTGACTGACGGTGATCGGGAGCCATGGCTGGCAGCCATGCGCTCGACCATCTTGGCATGGATTTCTCAGAATCGAAACGCTGTCCTGGCATGTTCGGCCTTGAAACGTGCGTACCGGAACGAATTGATGGTTGGTCCGGAAGTGCGGTTTGTGTATCTTCGCGGAAATTACGAAGCGGTAGCGCGGCAACTCCGGGTACGACACGGCCACTTCGCTACTGAGTCGATTCTGGCTGATCAATTTGCGACGCTGGAAGAGCCGGATAACGCGGTTGTAGTGGACGTCGGGGATGATCCCGCGCAAATGGTCGCCGAAATTCGCCATCATTTGGGGCTGACGTAGATCCCGACCTTTGGAGTTCGCTGCTTTGAGGCTCGCCGACAGCAAAATTCGGTGTCCAAAGTCGCCTTGAAAGCCTTTCGCGACCGCGCCGCCATTGGATACAATAGAAGTCTTTGGCCTGCCTTGGCAGGTATCCCTGAAAGCCTGAGTCATTGTCGGCGAACGGCTGCCGACCAATAATTTGGATTCGTACATTAACAAATCTGAGAAGCCCCAGCCGGAGCGGGTCTACTGGCGCGTGGAAGGAAGCTTGCTCGACCTCACCACCGTGCAGCCCGTGGCGTTCTTTACATGGAACGCACAAACGTTTGGCGCGCGCATGGCTCGGCGTGGACTCGTTTTTCTGATGGCTGCCCTACGTCCGTTTTTGTACGCGACAAACCGCGTCTTCGCGACTCGGGTCGTGCACAGCGTGTTGCGTGGTGTGAGCCGCGATCGGCTCGACCTGCTCGGAGACGAATACTTCCAATACAAGTTGAAGCCCTTCCTCAAGCCGGATGGGGTTGCGAAACTCAAGCAGCTTCAGGCAACTGGAGTAGACATCGTTTTAGTGAGTCAGGGCTTGGATCATGTCATGCGCCCCCTGGCCCATTATCTTGGCGTGAAGTGGATGATCGTGAATCGGCTCGAGTTTCGGGATCGTGAGGCCACCGGACGGTTGCTCGAACCGGTGATTCGGCCGCGAGGTTTCTTTGCGCGGATTACGGGAGTCGGCCCAGACGGTGCGCGCGAAGCGGCGGCCCTGGTTCGCGAACTGGGTCTGCCCGAAGTGCAGGTGTTAAATGCCGCATCGGTTTCAGCCGAGCGGACGCAGAGCGTGGCGGAACGTCCCGTCGTTTACTTCGATAATCATCGCCAGTCAGCGCCTGTTTCGGTACGTGCTGCCCTGGCCCGGAAGCACGTCATGCTCATCGGCGTCACCGGCTTCATCGGCAAGGTGTGGCTGGCAAATACGCTGATGGATCTGCCCGATATCGCGCGAATTTATTTGCTGATCCGTAAGCAAAAATCGAATCCGGCGATCAACCGGTTCGAGAAGATGGTCGAGGAATCGCCCGTTTTCGATTCGCTCTACGAAAAATATGGCAATGGCCTGGCCAGGTTCATCAGCGAAAAAGTCGAGGTGGTGGAAGGCGACGTGACCCTTCCCGGGCTGGGATTAACCCCTGACGTGGCCGAGCGCATGCGGCGAATCCTCGACCTCATTGTGAACAGTTCCGGTCTCACGGATTTCAACCCGGACCTTCGAGATGCTCTCTCAACCAATGTGGACGCGGCCTTGAATGTGCTGGAATTCGTGCGCGAATCGTCGCATTGCGGATTGGTGCACTTGTCGACCTGCTATGTGGCAGGCGCGCGCGATGGCCGCGTGAGCGAGAAACTGCGTCCAAACTACACTCCGGCCGGAATCGCGGATTTCGATGCTGAGAGGGAATGGCGGGCGCTCCACGCATTAGTCGCCGAGGCGGAAGCGAAAGCCGAGAGCCCGGAGGTGACCGCCGAACTCCAGAAACAGGCGCAAGGCAAAGAGCATGCCGCCAAAGACCTGCAGGGCGCAATGCTTGAGAATCAGGTTCGGAAGAATCGGATTCGTTGGCTCAAGAACTATCTGACAGAAGCTGGAATAAAGCGGGCTTTGGATCTGGGCTGGCCCAACACCTACACGCTGACGAAGAGCCTCGCTGAGTCGCTCATGGGAAGCCGCGGCGCCGGATTACCGCTGGCGATTGTCCGGCCGGCGATCGTGGAGACCTCCGTCCGAAAACCATTTTTGGGATGGAACGAGGGAATTAACACTTCTGCCTCGCTCTCATATCTGCTGGGAACGAGTTTCCGGCAATTGCCGTCGAATGAGAGGAAGCGTTTGGACATCATCCCCGTCGATTCCGTCTGTCAGGGCATGACCTTGATTGCAGCAGCGGTCATTGAGCGCCGAAACGATACCGTCTACCAACTGGCAACATCAGTAACCAATCCCTGTGACATGGGCCGATCGATCGAGTTGACCTCACTTGCGCACCGCAAGCACTATCGGGCGCAGGAAGGCCTGGAATCCTGGCTGCGGCTGCGGATGGATGCGATTCCTGTGTCGAAGACGCGCTATAACCGGATGTCGGCGCCAGCCCAGCGCGCAATCGTAAAGTCGATCCAACGCATCATGGCTCCTCTTCCTCTAAAAAAGACTCCGCTTGCAAAGGCAGAGCGGAATCTTGAGCGTGTCGAAAAACTGGTCGAATTGTTCGAGCCATTTATCCTGCACAATGAACACGATTTTGTCGCCGACAACGTGGAAAAGCTGTCATACGCTCTGGTCGAAGAAGAGCGCGAGACTTTTGGCTACGACACTCGGTCGCTGGATTGGTGGGAGTATTGGATTGACGTCCATATCCCGGCATTACGGCGCTGGACGTACCCGCTGATCGAGGGACGTCCACTGGAGGTCCGAGCTCCGCGGAAGTTTTTCGCGGCTGAGGAAGAAGCGGCCAACGGCGAAACTGTAAAAACCGGGACCAACGGAGTAACGTGGCGATATTCCTGACGGGGTCTACAGGCTACATAGGTGCACATATAGCGGCGAACCTGCTGAATGAGCATGGCGCGTCGCTGAACGTGCTTGTTCGCGGAAAGGATGCGCAGGAAGCGGCCGCTCGGCTGTGGCAAGGCCTCCAGTTGCACATGGATTTCCCGCGCTTTTACGAACATCTGCAGACGCGCATTCGAATCTTCCCCGGCGACATCACGTTGTCGCAGTTTGGCCTGAATCGTGACGATTATGATCGCCTTATTCACACCACCGACTCGGTGATCCACTGCGCGGCGTCGCTGAACCGGAAATCGGAAAAGACCTGCATGAACGTGAACCTGCGCGGTACGCTCGAGGTCGTGCAACTAGCTCGGCGTTCGCACTATTACCACGGGCTGCGCCGGTTCAGTAACGTCAGCACCGTGGCCGTAGCAGGGAAGCGGCAGAACGAGATCGTTACCGAAGATCGATCGATCGACTGGGAGCGCTCGGATTACGATCCCTATGCTCGTACGAAGAAATTTTCTGAGCACATGGTGCGCGAGCTTTTGCCCGAGGTACCACTGACCATCTTCCGGCCCAGCATAGTTCTCGGCGACAGTCGATATGCGGACACCACGCAGTTCGACATGGTCAAGGCGTTCGTATTCCTGGCTGGCCTGAAGGTTCTGCCCTTTCGGCCAACCGATAAGATCGACATCGTGAACGTAGATTTCGTAGCCGACGCAATCGCGACCCTTCATCAGAAAGCCGAACCACAGTTCGATACCTATCACCTTTCATCGGGCAACGGATCCCAGACCTTCCGCGAGATTACTCAAGCCCTTGCGTCCGCGCAGGAGCAACGCGCACCAATGTTCGTGCCCGCACTCGAGAAGCCCTTCTCAAAAACGGTCGATGCTCTTGCAACCCGCAAAGGCTCCTCCGGTCAGGGAGCCTCCCTGATGAAGGTATTCCTTCCGTATCTGCTTTGGAATACGGTCTTCGACAATCGTCGAGTCACGTCGGAACTGGGCAAGAGTCCAGTGCCGTTTTCACAATACAGCTATTCGCTGCTGAAATTCAGCCAGGAGCACAATTTCATCTACCCTTACAAGGCCTGGCCTGCTGCCGCGGCAGGGGGATCCGCCGCTGGAGGATCCGCGGCATGATGGATCTTGTTCTGGAAGCGTGGGTGAGTGGCATCATCGAGCGCAAGAAACTCGCATGGATGCTGGGAGCGGGCAAGCCTTGGCATCCGGGCGAGAAGCTGACGCTCTTATTTGCCGGATACAACGGAACGAGGAACACAGGTTCCGATGTGCGCGTGGAGGAAATGCTCCGGCAACTTCGCCACATCCTGGGCGCGGACAGAGTCGAATTCAGCGTGATGACCCAGACCTTCGAGCGCTCAGCCGGTTATTTCGAAGGCACGAAGCAGGTTTTGCTCCCTCAGATCTTTCCGCCCTTTCTGGCGCGGGAGGTGCCGCGACACCATGGAGTCGTAGCGTGCGAAGGCTCGATGTTCAAGAGCAAGTTCGCCAATGCACTCACCACAATGATGATCGGATCTCTTGGAATTGCGGCGGCCCAGAACAAGTTATCGGTCGGTTATGGCGCCGAGGCAGGGCACATGGATCCTCTGCTGGCGAAAATGTGTGGGCGATACTGTAAAGACTCCCTGATCATCACGCGCAATGTGGAATCTCGAAAGGTGCTCCGCGAACTTGGCGTTCCCACTGAACTGGGCACCGATACCGCTTGGACATTTGAGCCGCTTCCCTCCGACTACGGCCGCAAAGTGTTGCGCGAAGTGGGATGGGACGAGACGGCACGAGTTCTGGTTGTCTGTCCCATCAATCCCTTCGAGTGGCCCGTGAAGGCCTCAGTCGGCAAACTGGCGGCGCGCAAACTGACGGGTGCTTACAAGGACAGCCACTACCGCTCGGTGTACTTCCATAACTCTGGACCAGAAGCCGACCGTGCGTATGAAAAATATCTGACTGGCATCGCAAACGCAGTGGCGGCCTTCCGCGAGAAGAGAAGTGTCTTCGTCATTCTCGTAGCCACCGAACGTCTTGACGCCCGTCCCGCCCGCAAGATCGCGGAGCGGCTGGGCGGCGTGCCGGTTTTGAGTTCCGACGATTACGACATGTATCAGCTCGTGAGTATCCTGCGTGCCTGCCATATGATGGCTTCCTCCAGGTATCACGGTATCGTGACGTCGATGCCAGCGCTGGTCGCTTCGGCGGGAATCACGATGGATGAACGCATCCGCAACCTCATGCAGGAGCGCGGGCACGCTGACTTGCTCATGAATGTAGACGATCCCGATCTGGAGCCACGACTGCTGGCTGCTCTCGAAAAACTCTATCGTGATGGCGACGGAGTCGCCGATGGTATCGGAAAGACGGTTGTGAAGAATCTCAAATTGATGGCGCGCATGGGTGTGCACTTCGAAGACGAGGTGCAAAAGCGGTACCCGGACTTCCCAACCCGCAAGGGAGAATGGAGTTGGGAAGATTATTTGCCGCCAATGAGCTCCGGTTTACGATCCCTCGTGGAGCGCTACGAGGCTCCGATGGAGCAGAAGGTGGCCATCTAGCCCGGTTCCTCTCAAAGATGAGCTTTCTCAATGACATTTTCGCGAGTTTGGAGCACGCCGGTCAGGCCACCGTACTCACAGAAATACGCGACGCGCGAACCGTGAATACAACTGCCCTCGAGTTGCTCGAGCAGGTCCGCCGCGCTCGGACCTCTCTTGCAGCTCGGGGTCTAAAAAAGGGTGAGCGCTGCGCCCTCTACGCGAACAATGGGATGCGCTGGGTGGCGATGGATCTGGCTGCCATGGCGCAAGGTCTGATTGTCGTGCCGCTGTACTCGAGGCAGGCCCCCGCCGAACTTGTCGCGATGATGAAGGATTGTTCTCCCGCGTTGATTGCCTGTGGCGATACGAGTTTGCGCGATGGAATCACGCGGGAGTGGCCTGACGCACCGCCACAAGTCTTGTTTGACGCACTCTTTGCCACTTCAGCTTCCTCAACTTCCGATCCTCATCCGGCAGGCGCGCTGGCGGGAGTCAGCGACGCAGACCCGGTCACTATCATCTATACCTCGGGAACATCGGGCGAAGCCAAAGGTGTTGTGCTTACGGCTGGAAATATTGCGCACATGCTCGGCTGCGTGAATGGGCGTCTCGATCTGCTGATGGCCGGAACCGCCGGCCGGGATCGCGTGTTTCACTATCTGCCGTTCGTCTTCGCCGGTTCGTGGATGTTGCTGATGACGTCGCTTCTGCGCGGCAGCCTGCTGACGATGAACACCGACCTGACCAAAATCGCGCAGGACATGCGCGCCGTTGCTCCGGATTATTTCTTGAACGTTCCGGCACTCCTTGAGCGTATGCGTCGCGCGGTAGATGAACAGCTATGGCAGGCCGGGGGACTCATCCAAGGAATCTACAGCCACGCGAAAGCAGCTTGGACGCGTAAGCACACGGGCAAGTCGAAGGCGTTGGATAGACTCTGGCTGTCGCTCGCAAACTCTGCGATTTTCCCCACCATCCGAAAGAAGATGATTGGTCGAAGCCTGCGCGCGCTGATCTGCGGTTCCGCGCCCTTGAGCATCGAAACCCAGCTGTTCTTCATGATGCTCGGCATCCCCGTGCTGCAGAGTTACGGCCTGACCGAGACGACCGCGATCTGCACTTTGGACGACCCGCGCGATTACGAGCCTGGGCGCGTCGGTCCTGCCATCCCGGGCATCGAAATGAAGCTCGGTGAAAACGAAGAGATCGTCGTGCGCGGACCGAATATTTTCCCGGGATACTGGAACCGTCCGCAGGAAACGGCGAAAGCGTTGCGTAACGGCTGGTTTCATACTGGAGATCAGGGCGAAGTCGACGCGAAAGGCAATTGGCGGATCGTGGGACGAATCAAGAATCTGATAATTCTCGGTTCAGGTCACAATATTGCTCCGGAGCCCATTGAAGAGAAGATCCTCGAACAGTTGCCGGGAGCGTCTCAGGTCGTTCTCGTGGGAAATGGGAAAGGGTATCTCTCGGCGATCATCACGGGCAATGTGAGCGCGTCCCATGCACAGGTTGCATTGGATACGCTCAATTCGCAGTTGCCTCATTACAAGCAGGTGCGAGCTCTCCACTTGCGGGTTGAGCCATTCAGCATCGAAAACGGATTGCTCACCGCGAACGGGAAACTCAAGCGGGATCTCATTGCCCAGCAACTGCGCGCCGAAATCGAAGCAATGTACACGACGAAGCTGCAACAGGAGTCTCCGGCCGTCGACCGGCAGTCGTTGGCGGCGAGTTAGTCCGCATTGTTCCGTTTTCAGGGAACTGGGAGTTCATTCGATCAATGGAAGTATTTCAGGGCAGATATCTTTCGTGGGAAACAAAGGACGGCGTCATCGAAGTGGCGCTGCACCACGGCCCCTGTAATGAGATCGGGTTGCTGGCGCTTGAAGAATTAGAAAAGTTGTCGTCGGCTTTGCACTCTCTTGCGCACCAGGCGCATGCATTGATTCTTTACAGCTCTTTGAAAGCTGGGTTCTGTGCCGGCGCCGATCTGCGCGAATTATATTTTCGCTCGCAGGAGATGGAGAAAGTGCGCGCCCTCGAAGGAGTTCGAGACTTCCTGGAGCGGATTCACAAGGTCTTGAACACGATCGACGCGGCGCCGTTAACTACGATCGCTGCGGTGCATGGTGTTACCTTCGGCGGAGGCTTTGAACTCGCCCTCGTCTGCGATCTCATCATCGCCGACAAGATGGCGCGGTTCTGCTTCCCGGAGTTGCGACTCGGCCTTGTGCCCGGGTTCGGCGGCATTCCGCGATTAAAGCGCGACCTTGGGAACGGCGTCGTTCGAGACCTCTTGTTAACGGGCCGCAGTTTCAACGCGACCAAAGCGCAATCTGTGGGGTTAGTGAGTCAGGTCGTTGCGGAAGGCGAGTCCTTGCGTGTGGCGCGCGCGACTGCCATTCAGCTGGCGAAGTTCGATCGCCGAACGGCAATCGCGACTAAAAGGTTCATCAAACCCATTCCGTATCACGAACTGAAGCAGGAGATCGATCTATTCTGCCAGTTGTTTGTAGAACCAGCGGTCGAAGCAGGATTGCGAAAATTTGTGGAGAGCACAAACGCCCTGCCGTATTTGCCGTGATGAGACTTGAGTTGAGAGTTCTGAATATATGAAAACGCAAGAGCAAACGTTGGATGAGATTCTCGACCTTGCAGCAAAACACTTCAAAGTCGCGCGCGAGAAACTAGGTCCAGATGATGACTTCTTCAAAACGTTGGGTATCGACAGCCTGCAAGCCCTCGATCTTCTCACGCGGCTGGAAAATCACTTTCATGTAGAGTTGCCGGACTACGAATTGCAGGGCGTGTCAGACTTCCGAACCTTGGCGGAGCGAATTCAGGCCCGGCTGTGACGGCGGATTCGCCACCAAGACCGATGGCACAAAGAACCCCGCTAATTGCCGGGCGTCTGATATCGATCCGTATGCTCTTGGGTGGTGAGTTGGTTACTAGCACTGTGCTCCCTTGCTTCATGCTTCCCGTGGTGAAATAGAAAGTTCATGCTGGATTTGCGCCAATATCCTTCGTTGGGAGCCGCCTTGCGCGATGCGCTGGACCACTGGCCCAACGAAACCTGTCTGATTGAAGCCGACCGCGACCGCGAAAAGACCCGTCTCACCTACTCCGATTTCAAGGAACTTGCGACACCGCTGACCCGCGCTCTGCAAGATGCCGACTTTCGCGAAGCCGATCGCGCGGCGATCATCATGACCAACCAGTCCAAGTGGCTGGTCTCCGCGTATGCGATCTTTTTCTGTGGCGGAGTGCTTGTGCCTCTGGATTACAAGCTGACCGCCGACGAACATCTCGCGCTGCTGGCGCACTCGAAGGCGAAGTTCCTGATTGTCGAGTACCACCTGTGGCGGGCGATCATGCAGTCGCCACAGTTTAAGAGTCATAGCGTGAAGACTGTGCTCGTCACAGAAGCTCCCCTACGCGCTGATCTTGGGGGCGCGTATCGCTGGGAAGATTTTCACCGCAAAGGCGAGCCTATTTTCATCGAGCGCCAGCGCGAAGATGTTGCCTGCATCGTGTATTCCTCGGGCACCGGCGGCCGTCCCAAAGGCTGCGTACTCACCCATGAAAACTACCTGGAACAATGCACAGCACTAACCGCTTGGTATCCTTTTTGGCCGGGCGTTCGCTACCTGAGCATTCTGCCCACCAACCACGCGATCGATTTCATGGTGGGCTTCATCGGGCCGTTTGTCTGCGGCGCCTGCGTCGTGCATCTTCGAACGTTGCGTCCAGAGTATGTGCGCGACGCGTTCATTCGCTATCGGATCACCTATATGAGCCTGGTTCCGATGGTCCTGAAGAATCTTGAAAAAGGACTGCGCGCCAAGTTCGATGAGCTGCCCAAAGCGAAGCGCATGGTGCTCGACAAGATGATCGCGCTCAACAAGAGAATGACCACCCGTCGACCGAATATCAAGCTTAGCCGCAAGCTGCTGGGGCAGGTACACAAGGCGTTTGGCGGACAGTTGCTCGCCTTCTTCACGGGTGGCGCGTTTGTTGAGCCTTCGACTCTGCAGTTTTTCTATGATATCGGCATTCCCGTCGCCAACGGTTACGGACTCACAGAAGCGGGCACCGCGCTTACCCTGAACGACTTCAAGCCGTTTCGTGCGGATACCGTCGGCCGCCCGCTCCCGGATGTCGAATTACGAGTGCTCAACCCAGACGCGGATGGAATCGGCGAAGTCGCTGTGCACAGCAAGACCGTCATGTCCCACTATCTCGATGATCCGGAGTTGACGGCGGAGACGATCGTGGACGGATGGCTTCTGACCGGGGATTTGGGGCGCTTCGATTACACCGGACATCTGCAATTGTTCGGACGCAAGAAAAATATGATCGTGACGGAGGGTGGAAAGAACATATTCCCCGAGGACATCGAAAAGGTCTTCGACGGGCTTGCGGTAAAAGAGTACTGCGTCTTTGCGGCCAATTACGTATGGCCAGTGAAGCAACTGGGCGGCGAAATTCTGTTCATTGGGTTGCGGCTGGAACAGAACCAGCAGTTCGATGCGGCGCTGCTCGAGGACCTTGTCGCGCGCAACCGGAAGCTGCCGGATTTCAAGCGAGTCTCCGGTTATTTGCTTTGGGAGAAGGACTTTCCTCGAACGGCATCGTTGAAGATCAAACGCACGGTTCTTGCTGAAGAGATCGGCAAAACTACGGATCGTGCTTCCATCGTCAAGTTGTGAACGAAACGTTTCTGGCGGTCGTGAATCCCGCAGCCGGAGGCGGCCGTTGTGCGCGGCTGGTCGGTCCAGCCCTCGACAAACTGCGCGCCAGTGGTTTCAAGTTGGAGGTTGCAGAGACTACAGCAATCGGGGACGCCACACGCATCGCTCGCGACGCCTACGCTCGCGGCTATCGCCGCTTCCTGGCGGTTGGCGGCGACGGCACCTCGTATGAGATCGTGAATGGGCTATTTCCCGACGCCGTCGGAGGGGAACTCCCAACACTCGGATTTCTGCCCCTCGGTACCGGCAACTCTTTTTTACGCGACTTTACGGATCGGGGAGTAGACGGCGCACTGGAAGCCTTGCTGGCTCAGCGGGCCAGGACCTGTGACGTGTTCCGCATGTTTCACCGCGAGGGCGTGATCTACTACATCAATCTGCTAAGCGTGGGTTTTGCCGCAGATGTAAATGCGACGCGTTCCCGCAGTTTTGCCGGATGGGGCGAACTCGGCTACTTTCTCTCGATCTTCCTTCGCCTGGCCCGACTAGATCGTCGGCCGTTTCCGTTGCAAGCGGAAGGAATGACAGAAGTAGATCGGCGACGATGCCTGTTTCTTACCTTCAATAACAGTAAATTTACCGGCGGTACGATGATGATCGCCCCGGATGCAAAGGTCGATGACGGACTCATCGAATACCTGCGCTGGGGGCCCATCGGACGAATCGGTCTCATCCGCAATCTCTCAACCTTGTACGACGGTACCCACGTAAAACATCCGCTGGCTGAGCGGCGGGCGGTGAAGCAGATCGAGTTTCAACTGGATGCGCCTGTCGATGTTATGGTCGATGGGGAGGCTCTAACTTTGCACCTCGAGAAACTCGACGTGCTGCCGTCCGCTCTGCAGGTCGTGGTATAAGAAACTCCATGTCGCAACAACGAAGAGAACGGAAGGAAAAAGAAGCTCAGGTCGAAGAAACGCCGCAAAGAGACCCGGCGTTCTTACGCAAAGTCATCATCGGTGTTGTGATCCTAGCGGCATTCGGAGCGGCCTACTACTTCGGATATCAGAAGCGGGCCCACAAATACGACGCGTTTGCAAAGTGTCTGACACAGAAAGGCGTCAAGATGTACGGCGCCTACTGGTGCCCGCATTGCGCCGAACAAAAGAAGATGTTTGACGCGTCGTTTCAGTACGTGCCTTACATTGAGTGCGGCATACCGGGAAACACATCGAAGGTGGTGCCGGTCTGCACCGATGCGGCTATCAAACACTTTCCTACCTGGCAGTTTCCGCCGGTTGGGGAAAGAGTGGAAGGCGAGATACCGCTGGAAGACCTGAGTCTTCGCACGGGGTGTCCTCTCGAATGATCGCTGTGGCGCGAAGACTGTTTCTGGCGATCGCGATTCTCGCCATAGCCGGCACCGCCGTCTCGTCCGTTTCGCTCGATCATCATTTCCGTAAATCGAAGACCACCTACTGCGATTTCGGCCAGTCCTTCAACTGCGACCTTGTGAATCGAAGTGAATATTCCACGGTGGCCGGCGTGCCAGTCGCCCTCATCGGCATTTTGGGCTACGTCGCCTTGCTGGCATTCGCAACGTTTTACCGCGAGAAGGCCGAGACCCCGGGCATTCTGCTCTTGGGATCCCTGGTAGGTTTGGGGTTTGCTCTTTACCTGACGTACATTGAGAAATATGTACTGTTCGCGTGGTGCATTCTTTGCCTTTCGTCCCTGGCAATCATTTTTTCAATAGCCGTGTTGTCCGCGATTTTATTCATGCGATCCATGCGCGGGACCGCATCATAGCTGGGGAAAAACGAAACCGGATTCGTCCAAAGGCCAACAATAATCGCGCTTCACACGCAAGCAACCACTAGACTTCATGGAACAGGTATCCCTCGAACAAAATATTGCCTCTGATGCCGGCTTCTCGAAGCCACTTGCGGGGGGAGAACTGCGTCTGCATGAATTTCCGAGCCGGATTTTTCGCAATAAGCGATTTTTGCGAGTATGGGTTCCGCCGGGCTACGCGCAGCCTGAAAATTCCGGGCGCCGTTATCCGGTGTTCTACCTGAACGACGGACAAAACCTGTTCGAAAGCTCGACCTCTTTTACCGGGATCGAGTGGCAGGTCGGCGGGACCGCTGGCCGCATGATCGAGCAACAGTTGATCCCTCCCATGATTTTTGTCGGTATCGACAACGCCCGGGCGGAGAGGCTCAAAGAGTACCTGCCCTATCGCTCCCTAAACCCACCCGTGCTCCGTCCCAGAGGCGACAAGTTCCCGGAGTTCCTGCTGAGGGAAGTGATGCCCTTCGTAGAGAAGCGTTATCGCCTCGCGCGCGGACCAGAGAACACGGCGCTCGGTGGATCTTCGCTCGGTGGATTGATCTCCCTCTACGTCATCCTGGCCGTGCCCGGGGTCTTTGGATATGCATTGTTGGAGAGTCCTTCGCTATGGGTTGCGAATCGCAGGATCTTGCGCGACTGCCGCGGATTTCGGGATTGGCCGCAGAAAATTTTCGTGGGCATCGGTACTCGCGAAGCAGGTCGGGATGACAAAGACTTGCAGACTGTTGAAAACGTCCATGAGCTCGAACGCACTCTGCTTCGCAGTGGTCTCGATGATCGGCGGCTTCGAGTCGAAATCGCCGATGGGGCGACTCACAGCGAAAGCGCCTGGGCCGCGCGCTTACCCGATGCGCTCCGGTTTTTCTTCGCGAAAGACCAGCTCGTCACTCGGAATCTGTAATGCTCGGCGATGCCGTACGCAATATGAGTTTTTCTGGCTGAGCCCCGTTACTCGAGTTTCGGATTACCATCCATAACAACGCACAAAGCGCCGGAATCGATATCTGAACGTGGGTCCATTGCGAAAGTGGTCCGATCAGCGCGAGAACGTAAGACAGATAGAGCAGCAACCCGAGGGCGTGTGTCGCCGGGTCCTCCCCCCGCTCGATGATCCAATCGGAGATCAGCAGGAACGCGGGCGCAAGGATCAGCAAGTCGTACACCGTAAGGTGTGGCGCCACCAGCACTGTCGCGATGAGCAATACCGAGAATCGAAGACTCAATGGCGCAGCACTCTTCCAATAACGAACTGTGATGGCAAGCACGACGACCGCTGACGCGAGATAGAGCACAAACCCCGCGTTGCCCCAAGGTACAAGCATCGCCCAGAACGACCGCAGCGAGTGCATCTGATAAGGGCGCGGTTCGAGCAACAAAAAAATCTCTTTTACGTGAAACAGATGGTGAAAATAATCGAGCATCGTGGCGCTGCCGTAGTAAAGCCATCCTGCCGATAACTGGGTGGCGGCTGCCAACACCGCGCCCGCAACTACTTTCCATTCCGAGGCCGCCAGAAACACCACCGCAACTGCTACGCCGAGCTGTGGCTTGAAGATCAGGCAGCCGATGGCAATTCCCGCAAGGAATATTTTCTGTGAGCGCAGCGCTAGATATGCAGCCGTGAAACAGGCCAAAGCCAGAGCGGATGTC
>Ga0210409_10003299_pt1 | contig 18255 bp, 7 predicted proteins | sample IncBWH17MmetaG_FD_161649 | JGI IMG/M metagenome (GOLD analysis project Ga0210409, IMG submission 161649) | Forest soil microbial communities from Barre Woods Harvard Forest LTER site, Petersham, Massachusetts, United States - Inc-BW-H-17-M | ecosystem: Environmental > Terrestrial > Soil >... | reverse complement strand
TACACCGCCACAGTTTTCGGCGGTAGTAATGGAGTACAAGATCCGAATGGGAATTTTTTGCCAGCGAATTACGTCTGGACGTTCACCACTGCGCCTGCTCCCGGTTCATGTCCTTGCACCGTCTGGAGCCCTACCACCACGCCCGGAAGTGTGGATAGCGGCGACGGGAATGCAGTCGAGCTGGGCGTGAAGTTCACCGCGGACCAGTCTGGCTTTATTACGGGCATACGCTTTTACAAGAGCACGGCAAACACTGGAACGCACGTTGGTAATCTGTGGACCACCGGGGGCACCCTGCTGGCGAGCGCAGTCTTCACGGGTGAGAGCGCCTCTGGGTGGCAGCAGGTGATCTTCAGCAGCCCGGTTGCAGTTACCGCCAACACGACTTATGTAGCTTCCTACTATGCTCCGGCGGGCCACTATTCCTTCGACGCCCAATTCTTTGGCACGACGGGTGTCGACAACCCACCCCTCCATGCTCTTGCCGACAGTGTAAGCCCCGACGGTGTTTATAATTACGGCTCGACGAGCGCCTTCCCCACATCCAGCTTCAACGCAACCAATTACTGGGTGGACGTAGTGTTCAATACCACCGCACCGTAACACCCACTTTCAGCGAAGCGGTCGACCCGACGACGACCAATACCAACCTCTTCCAATTGTTCGCTCCCGGTATCCCCGTTGAGAGGCCTTTCCTTCCTGGCCACGCACGGAGAAGTTCACGATTTGAGATGCGAATGGTTCGCGTTGCTAGCTCGTAATTCGTGGTTGAAATCAGACTCATAATGTACCGCTATCTTTTGATTGCTGGAACAAACGACGGAACACAGCTGTTCGGTTTCCTCCCGGATTCGTAGTGCTGATTACACTTTCGACAAAAACTCATTGTCTGCCGCGGTTTCCAGCGTTCCTCCGTTAAACTTGAGCTCGAAACGCTCACTCGCAGTCTGAGGAATACCGAAGACCTCAAGCCTGAATCGAGTAGATTGAGTGGTCGGTGAGAATCCCGTGAACCATGAACAGTGACTCAGCGATTGGCTTACCTAGAGGCAAGACAATTCATGCCTTGACGCTATTGCTCAGCCTGGTTATCCCGACAGCCTCATCCGGCACTCTCGCCGAGAATCCTCCCAAGCCAAGAGTGCGCATCTACTACATCGCGGCGGACGACGTGATGTGGAATTACGCGCCCGGTGGACGGAATTTGACAGGAACTCCAGGACCCGAGAATGAAGCTGGGCTCAGTTCAACGACCTATCGAAAAGCTGCGTATCACGAATATACCGACAGCACATTCACTAGCTTAAAGCCACGCCCGGCGCAATGGGAGCATCTGGGAATCCTGGGACCACTCATCCGCGCAGAAGTGGGAGACGTCATCAAGGTGTTTTTCAAGAACAATACAAAGTTTTTTTGCAGCATGCACCCCCATGGTTTGGCGTACGACAAAGCTTCAGAGGGCGCCCTATATAGCGACAACGCATCGCCCGAGGCAAAAAAGGGTGATGGAGTGCCGCCTGGCCAAACTTACACGTACACTTGGACCGTGCCTGAACGCGCGGGGCCCGCGTCCGGGGATTCCAGCTCCATCTTATGGGTTTATCACTCGCACTTTGTGGAGCCACGAGACATGAATACCGGACTGATCGGGCCTATTCTCGTGAGCGCTAAGGGATCCACAAAGCCGGATGGTACCCCCAAGGATGTGGATCGCGAGTTTATAGTAGCGTTCGCCGTCTTCGATGAGACCGAAAGCTGGTACTTTGAATCCAACGCCATGAATCGAAGGCAGTATACTCAAGGACTCAAGTTCAGCGATCCTGCCTTCCGCCAACGCTACCTTCTCTACAGTCTCAACGGCTTCATCGAAGGCAACCTTCCTGTGATGATCATGAAACAGGGAGAACGGGTGCGCTGGTATTTGTTTGCCAACAGCAACGAAGATGACGTTCACACCCCGCATTGGCACGGCCAGACGGTGGTCTTTAACAATATGCGCACTGATATGGTTCACCTGGAGCCGATGATGATGGTCCAGGCGGATATGGTGCCCGACAACGTTGGAACTTGGCTCTTCCACTGCCACGTAAACGATCACATCGAAGGCGGCATGCAGACGCTTTTTACAGTCCTTCCCTGACAGTAGGCGCGAATGATGTCGTGTTAGCGGAACTCGATGATCATCGGTTACCAGCACAATGGCGATGCTCACCAACGACATTCGGCCAGGTGTAGAGTGCTAGTACCTGGACGTCTCGAGCCAGCCGGTCTCCCTTGAGAACGTTCTTTTCTCGTCCAATCCTTGAGTTGGCCACACAAGCGAGCAGTTCGGGATGCGGGGCGTAGCCCTAGCCGTCACATCCGCTCATTCTGCATCTGGGACTCCCAACCAATTGAGTAATCCCGCGCAGACACTCAGTTCGGCAAGAGAAGCGCAATAAACGGAAAAGCATTGCACCTTTTGATGATCTGCAGGGTGAGTGGTTCCGTCAGCTCAGCTGTTAAATTCGGCCGATCCCCTAAAGTGTTGATATTAAACACTTTACATCGATTGGCGCGCGCGGCCTTTCCTCATTAGATCAAGCGGTGGAAGGCGAAATGCTTCGCCTCATTGAGAGAGTATAAGTCGATCTGCGCCGGTTCACTTTGCAATACCGATTTTCACTCCGACTTTGTGCTCATAGCGCTCCCGCGACTGCCTCTCGCCGCGACTTGCGCCTACCTATTTCTTAGCTAGAGAACCTTGGAGGAGAGAATGGTTTTCCAGAATGCTTCTCTGGTAAGTCTGCACACCTCGTGCGGAATTTGCTTCGGTCACATTAAGTCGGCGATACATCGAGGTTCCGACCGCTTCGTACGGACCGCCCTTTCTGCACTGGTCATCGTTCTTGCCACGTTTTTTGTTCCTCCCGCCAAAGCCCAGAATTTCACTTGCACTCCTCCTGCGCCCAACCAAATCGTCTGTGAGAACTCCCTGCCTGGCAATCCGCCCAGCGATTGGGCGATTCAAGGCGACGGTGATTTGACGATCCAGGGGTTCCCCACGGACATCAGCGTCAATCAGGGTGGGGCGATCTCATTCAAGATAAACACAAACGCGAAGGCCTACACGATTGATATATTTCGAATGGGTTATTACGCGGGCTTGGGCGCTCGAAAGATAACCTCAATCACCCCGTCGGCTACACTTCCTCAAACGCAGCCGGCGTGTATGACAGTTGCAGCTACGAATCTGTACGATTGCGGTAATTGGGGGATCTCTGCCTCCTGGCAGGTTCCTGCGAACGCCACTTCCGGAATCTATTTCGCTCTCCTGACCAGAACAGACACAGGGGGAGCCAGTCAGATTTTCTTCATCGTGCGCAACGATACAGGCCATTCCGATATCCTTTTTCAAACTTCTGACGAAACTTGGCAGGCATATAATTCGTACGGTGGCCATAGCGTTTACGGTCAGTTGGATACGTTTGACATACCGAATCGCGCTTATAAGGTCAGCTATAACCGCCCGTTTATTACACGTAGCTTTGGAAGTGAGTCGGCAACGTGGGTGTTCGGCAGTGAATACCCCATGGTCCGGTGGCTGGAGGCGAATGGCTACGACGTTACATACTTTACCGGAGTAGATGCGGCTCGTAACGGCGGCCTTATTCTGAATCACAAGATTTATATGGACTGCGGCCATGATGAATATGTGTCGGGACCGCAGCGCACCAACATAGAAGCCGCCCGGGATGCCGGAGTGAATCTGGCGTTTTTCAGCGGTAACGAGTTCTTCTGGAAGACCAGGTGGGAGAACAGTATCGATGGCACAAACACGGCCTATCGGACGATGGTCGTTTACAAAGAAACGCTCGCATTTGCCAAGATCGATCCGGACGATCCGCCGACCTGGACTGGCACATGGCGCGACCCAAGTTTTAGCCCACCGGCTGACGGCGGGCGCCCTGAAAACGCGCTAACTGGGACGATTTTTATGGTCAATGGTCCAGGGACGGATAACCCAGGAAGTCTCTCGATCAAGGTCCCTGCCGCAGACGGTAAGATGCGGTTTTGGCGCAATACCACGATTGCGAATCTAGGGGCGGGACAAACGGCCACACTTCCATCGGGGACATTAGGATACGAATGGGATGAGGACCTCGACAACGGGGCGCGCCCTGCCGGGACGTTCCAACTCTCGACAGCGACGTACAATTTGACGACCGACTTGCTTTTGGACTATGGAGCTACATACGGCGCGGGCTCTGCAACTCACCACATGACGATGCACCGCGCACCGAGTGGCGCTCTGGTCTTTGGTGCCGGCACAGTGCAATGGTCCTGGGGTCTAGACAGCGATCATGACAACGCATTTTTTTCCCCTAACCTCGCGCCCAGTACCGACATGCAACAAGCCACAGTGAATCTGTTCGCGGACATGGGCGTTCAGCCCGCTTCTGTCCAGGGTGGCCTGCTACTCGCCACGAAGTCAACGGATGCCACTCCTCCCTCATCTACAATTACGTCTCCTACGAACGGTTCTACTCAGCAGTTAGGTACTGCTTTGACGATCTCCGGAACAGCCAGAGATTCTGGGGGCGGAGTCATTGGCGGAGTGGAGATCTCCGTGGATGGCGGCAAGACATGGCACCCAGCGAACGGCCGCGAATCCTGGTCCTATACCTGGACTCCTCTTGCTGGCGGTTCAGTCAACATCCTGAGTCGGGGGGTAGATGATAGTGCAAATCTAGAAACTCCCTCGTCTGGAATCACAATCATCATTCCCAAACCGCCCATCAACTCTGACATAAACACTAGTGCGAATGGTTCCTCCGCCAGCACAACCATTAAGAGCCCTACGTTCTCAACCGCGGCAGGTAATGAGTTACTGCTGGCTTTCGTCACCGCAGATTATCTCGGGGGCACAAACACCACAGTCACGGGCGTCAGTGGTGGCGGCCTTACCTGGGCCCTCGTTGTCCGCTCCAACGCGCAGAGTGGCACCTCGGAAATTTGGAGAGCCTTTGCTATCGCGCCGCTCAGCGGCGTTACAGTCACGGCGACTTTGACGCAGAGTGTCCTCTCCTCGATCACGGTATTGAGCTTCACCGGTGTAGACACTTCCGGCACGAACGGTTCCGGAGCCATCGGAGCGACGAAGAGCGCCAGCGCCACATCTGGCGCTCCAACCGCTACACTCACGACGACACGCAGCAGTTCGTGGGTCTTCGGTGTCGGCAATGATTTCGATAATGCTGTTGCTCGCACCCCGGGGCTCAACCAGAGTCTCGTCCATCAGGACCTAACCTCTACCGGTGACACCTACTGGGTGCAGATGCAGAACGCGCCCACGCCCGTCAGCGGCACTTCCGTAACAATCAATGACACAGCTCCGACCGGTGATCGCTACAACCTAGCGATCGCAGAAGTCTTGCCCTCCACTACACTTCCGCCGCCGACATACTCGATTTCCGGCACCGTTTCCGGTGCAGTAGTGAGCGGAGTAACCGTCAATCTAACAGGGACCTCGAGCAGCACGGCGACGACGGACGGCTCTGGCAATTACACTTTTACTGGACTTGCCAATGGCGGCTATACGGTGACGCCAAGCAAGGCGGGTTTCACTTTCACACCAACCAGCCTGCCTGCAACCGTCAGTAACGCCAATGTTCCCTCCATCAATTTCACCTCTCTGACCGTGCAGCCGACGCCCGTGGTAATCGGCACCACGACGCTCCCGAATGCCGTTCAGAACCAGCCATACTCAGCCACGTTGAGTGCCACGGGAGGAACCGCTCCCTACACTTGGTCTTTGGCGAACAACACCGTGCTACCCCAAGGTCTCACATTGTCCGCCCCGGGTCAGATTACAGGTACTCCCACCGTCGTCGGAACAACCACATTCACGGTGCAAGTAACGGATTCCGGTACCCCGCAGCAGACGGCAACTCAACAACTGACTATTGTTGTCGCCTCTGCACCAACCTCCTTCACCATCTGGAGTCCAGCGTCGGTGCCTGGCACCATAGACGTCGGAGGGGGCGCGAGTTGTAGCTCTTGCACTCTGGTCCAAGGCACTAACTCGGGCGGTTCCGGAGTACCTTCCGATCCGACTTCCTACGTCAACCCTACTACCACTGGTGATTTTCTCATTGTTTTTGGTGCACACAGCGGCTGGACAGGATCGGGAACTACGACGATTTCGGACAGCGCGGGAAACACTTGGCATGCTTGCAACGGAACGGGAACTGGAGTTTTCACCGACATCAAAGTGAATGGCATCTATGGCATGAGTTGCCATTATGCAGTCAATATCATTGGTGCCGCGGTGGATACGGTAACCATCTCGGCCAGTGATTGCGTTAGTGGTTGCAGTTTCGTTGGCGGCTCGTATCTTGAGTATTCGGGCGTCGCTTCAACAGCGAGCGCCGCTTGGGACGCGTATGGTTTCAATGCCAGCGCGACCTCTACCACAGGCAGCAACAACACAACCTGCGGCTCAGTGACCACAACTCAAACTAATGACTTGTTAATCTGTGGCATGGACCAGATTACGGGTGCTCTTTCTGCAGGCACGAGTCCGGTCAACTTTGGTTCCCTAGACCAGCCTGACATCAACGTGGCTGTCGAGCACGTCGCCTGGCCCTCGGTTGGAGCAATCAATCCTACGATGACTGATTCATTAAGCGGTGCTACCTATAGCGGTATCACGCTGGCACTAAAGGGCGGCTCAGGGGCGGGCTCGGCTGCGGAGTTGGGGGTGAAGTTTAAGTCAGACGTGAACGGCACCATTACAGGTGTCCGCTTTTACAAAAGCAGCAACAATGCTGGAACACACATCGGAAATCTGTGGAGTAGCTCTGGCGCTCTACTGGCTACCGCCACGTTTACGAATGAGACCGCCTCAGGGTGGCAACAGGTCACCTTCTCTCCCGCCGTGCCGATCACGGCCAATACCGTCTATGTGGCCTCGTATCACACTAATGTGGGGCACTATTCGGACGATCAGAATTATTTCGCAAATTCCGGCGCAGATAATCCGCCGCTGCATGCATTACAGAATGGAGTCAGTGGAGCGAACGGTGTAATCGCCCTTGGCTCCAGCAGTTCGTTCCCAAGTACCGGATCCAATTCCTCTAACTATTGGGTTGACGCGGTTTTCGTGCCTTCAGCTACTCTGACTGCAATTGCGGTCACTCCGAGCAATCCCACGATTCAGGCCGGGAACACGCAAGCGTTCACGGCGACGGGGACCTACAGTGACAACAGCACCCAAAACATCACCGCGCAGGTGAGTTGGTCGTCCTCCATCACGAGTGTCGCGACCATAAACAGTTCAGGAGTGGCTTCCGGGGTTACGGGTGGAAGCTCAATCATTACCGCGACTCAGGGCTCACTCAGCGGTGGCACAACCCTGAAGGTGCAACCGGCCACTCTTGTAATCACCACGACAACCCTGCCAAATGCGGTGCAGAATCAGGCGTACACCGCGACTTTGGTGGCTGGCGGCGGAACGCCACCCTACAGCTGGTCGCTGGCAAATAACACGACATTGCCGCTAGGACTCACTCTTACTGGCGGCCAGATCACGGGTACACCCACAGGCACCGGCACGACTACATTCACGGTTCAGGCTTCCGACTCCGGCAGCTCGGTGCAGATTGCCACTCAATCTCTGAGCCTGACAGTCAATGCCTCGGGATGTCCCTGCAGCGTCGCTGGCAACATTAGCGGTAGTGGAGGGAGCGCCGCCACAGTAACGCTGAGTGGAGCCGCCAGCGCCACAGTCACCGCTGACACTTCCGGGAACTATATATTCAATGGGCTGGCAAATGGGACATACACTGTGACTCCCAGCCACGGCGGATTCATCCTCACCCCAACCAGCCAGGGGGTTACCCTAGCTGGCGCAAACAAAACCGGGGTGAATTTCAGTTCTACCGCGCAGCTGGCGATTGATCAGACCGTTTCAACCGATCGTAGCTCCGCGGCGACAACTATCACGTCACCCACTTTTTCAACGACAAAACCTAACGAGTTACTGTTGGCTTTTATAGCCACCGATGCTACTGCAGCTAACATGACGGTGACGGGGGTCACCGGAGCTAGTCTGACCTGGACCCTGGTGAAGCGTACCAACACACAACTCGGTACATCAGAAATCTGGCGGGCGTTTTCGCCCACTGCTCTAAGCAGCGTATCGGTTACCGCTACCCTGTCAAAGAGCGTGGCTGCTTCCGTGACGCTGGTCACATTTACCGGGGTGGATCCCTCAGGGACAGGAGGCTCTGGGGGGATTGGCAACACGGGCAGCGGCAACGCCAATCCCGGCGCTCCCACGGCTCAGTTAACGACCACCCGCAATAATTCGTGGGTGTTCGGCGTAGGCAATGATTACGACAATGCGACTGCGCGCACGTCTGGTCCGAACCAAACGATTGTCCACCAGTACCTCGCATCCATCGGAGATACGTACTGGTTCCAAAGACAAAACGCTACTACACCGGCCTCCGGGACTGTTGTCACAATCAACGATACTGCGCCGACGACCGATCGCTATAATTTGAGCATTTGTGAAATCCTTCCGGCTCCGTAAATTAGTCTGGGACGCTTGACTCTAATACGTTGGGAAGAGAGACGATAGAGGTTGGGAAGGGAGACAATAGAGGCTAGTACCGGTTGAAATCCTGCAATTTGGTGTCGGACCGCCAGACACAGTATGACTCTTGTCTCTTTCCTCGAATCGTGTGCCCGTACCAGAGAATATTAAGCGGACCTCGGCCTTTTCAGCTTGTCCTGCGGATGCGTTGAACCCCTAGAATGAATAAGTTACGTGAGTTGAATCGGTTGGATTCAACCCGGCACCCTGTCGTCACTGGCGTGTCGCGACGATCTCAACGGCGGCATAGTTCCACTGGTCGCTTGTGGGCGCACTGTCGTGAATATCGACCAGCGCGTTGGCTGTCGACGGTGCCGCTGTCGATTGCACCCAGTAAGTGTCGCCGACCGTCGTGTCAACCCGTTGATGCACGAGCACCTGCCCGCTCACCGGCGTCCTGGCGATCGCGTTATCCCAATCGTTGCCGACTGCGAAAACCCAGTTACCGGCCGACACGCCGGGCAGATATATGTCCGGCGCGCCTGAGGGGGCGCTCGTTTGGTTTACGATGCCTGGCCCGGACGCATTCGTAAACGCGATTACAGTCAGCGATCCGTGGTAAGCCGTGCCCACGCCTGGTTGCGCCGTAACGCTCACGGCCTCTGGCGCGTCCGAAGCGTACGCCATCCAAATCTCCGCGGTGCCAGCCTGATGGTTGCTTCGTTTCACGAGCGTCCAGGTTAGGCCGGCGCTACTCACGGTCGTCGTTTGCGGCGAGTTCGAGGGGCCGTCGTACGAGACGAAAGCTACAAGTAGTTCTCTGTTTTGCGATGTCGTGATCACCGGTGCTGTCATCGCGCCAGCACCGTCCACGGACGCTTTAGCATCCTCTCCGATTTGATTCGGCGGATGTGAATTGTCAACGGTAACAGCCACCCGGGCTGACGTGCCGGAGTTGCCGGTGATATCGATAGCGGTTGCTGCGAGCGTGTGCTGGCCGGCCGTCGCTGTCTCCGTGTCCCAAGTAGTCATGTATGGTGGCGCGGTCAGTGGTGTTCCTATTGCTGTTCCGTCCACATAAAACGCCACGCTAGCTATGCCCTGGCTGCTGGCAACATTTGCCGCGACAGCGACCGTCGCGGACACAGTTGCCCCAGCTACCGGAGTTGTCAGTTGTACGGCAGGCGGGGCGCTACTACTATTTGAAACCGTTACCGCCACCACTGCCGAAGTGCCTATCACTCCCGTCGGACCAGTAGTTTGAGCTGCGAGCCAATGGCTCCCGTTCGTTGCGGTAGTTGTATCCCACGCCAGGGTATACGGAGGGGAGGAAACCAGGCTTCCCAACGGCGCGCCATCGATGAGGAATTGCACGCCGCTGGTCGTTGCAGCGCTCGCTGTCAACTGCACCGTGGCGGATACGGTGCCGCCATCGGCAGGCGAGTTCACACTGATGTTCGGCGGCGGAGGCAAGACTGGAGTTACGGTCTGCAGCACTTGCACGGTGTTGCCGTTGATCGTGAGCTCCACGTCAGTTTCGTTGTTGGCCTTGCTGTTCTCGGCTAGATAGTTGTCCGGATCGGCGATCGCCCGCAGCCAATAAGTGCCGTTGGGTACGCCCGCGATCGAGATTGATTGGCCATCGTCCGTTTGGTCGTACTCGTCGACCGCTCCGATGTCCAGACCGCGCAGGGACGTTGGATCCGAGCAGGAACCCAGGTTTCCAAGCGCGCCTGCGTTAGCCAGCGACGAATTGTAGATAAACGAATCGTTGATGCAGAACGACACTTTCCCGCTGGCGGCAACCGGCGCGCCGGGTCCGCCGTTAGGCCCTACTGTGTAGAGCCCGTAGGTGGTAAACGGAAAGTGAAAGTGCCCATGCGCTGCGTCGAAGATGAAGGCACCTGCCACACGCACGGTCTGCGCCAGAGTCCACTTGCCCGAACTTAGCGAGTAAATGTACTGAGTTCCCTGATAAGTGCCCGACGCAGGGTTGTAAGAGGGCAAGATTACCAGCGGGCCAGGCCCTCCATTGTAGGTGTCATGGGTGTATTGAAATTGCGCGCTGCTCCCGGTCCCTACGACCGAAATGCCGCCCGACGGTATGATGTCGCTCAGATCGGGGTACTCGAGTTGGCCTGAAAACGCCGTCGCGGTGATGTTGCCCACAGCCACGTCGCTTCCGTTAACGGTCACCGTCTGATTCACGGGGCTAAACGCGGTAGAGGTCTTGGTCGGCGTAGCAGTGTAGGTCCCGTTTGGCAGATTGCCGAAGCTGTAATTGCCGAAAGTGTCTGCGGTGACTGTTGTGACGATCGCGCCGTTCTGGCTCAAAGTCACAATTGTGCTGCTACCGGTGGCCATTGGGGTTATGGTGCCTGAAATGCTGAACGTCGAGCCCGCCGCAGAAGCCGTGAAAACCGGAACGGTCGCCGTGTTGCCATTCACCGTGGCACTTTGACTCGGCGGAGTGAACGTGAATCCTGCCTCGCTCGGCGTCACTGTGTAAGTTCCATTCGCGACGCTGTTGAACAGGTAGCTTCCTGACGCACCCATGGTCAGGGTGGCGACGGTCGTCCCACTCTGCGATAGCGTGACCAAGGCCCCGTTAGCGCTCATCGCCGGACTGATCGTGCCCGAAATGCTCCCGCTGGACGCCACAATGTTGAAAACCTGGACGGTCGCCGCGTTGCCATTCACCGTGACACTTTGGCTCGCTGGAGTGAACGTGAATCCTGCCTCGCTCGGCGTCACTGTGTAAGTTCCATTCGCGACGCTGTTGAACGTGTAGCTTCCTGACGTGCCCATGGTCAGGGTGGCGACGGTCGTTCCATTCTGCGATAGCGTGACCAAGGCCCCGTTGGCGCTCATCGCCGGACTGATCGTGCCCGAAATGCTCCCCGTAGTTCCGCCGCCTGCCGCAGCCAGAACTTCGATGATGCTCAGGTTGTAGCGGTCTCCGGTTGGGGCTGTATCGTTGATCGTGACGCTCGCTCCACTTAGCAGAGTCGGGCTGCTCTGCATTTGAACCCAGTAGGTGTCTCCGACGGGCGCCAAGTATTGATGCACCACTGTCTGGCCAGTCCCCGGGGTCCGTGAAATTGCGTTGTCCCAATCGTTGCCCACCCCGAGCACCAGAGAACCATTGCCCTTGGTAACGAGCGTCGCAGTTGGCGCCCCTGGATTGTTATTCCCGCTTCCAACGGCGCCGATGGCCCCCGAACCGTTTGTCCCCGAGGTGTTCACGCCGCTGAAGCTCATGACCGTGATGGAGGACGCCACGTTCTGAGACAGCGTGGCAGTCACCGTAACACCGCTCAGGGCCGACGGTGCGAATGCCCGCCAGATCTCCGCGGCGCCCTTTTGCACGTTGGTTCTTTCGACCAGGACCCAGGTAAGGCCGCCGCCCGCGACTTGCGTTACGGTCGTATTGGTCGAGGAAACTCCGTCGGCCGAAATAAACGCGAGCAGCAGTTCGTTGCCTGAAGTGGTAGAAAAGGCCGGCGTGCTAACAGTGGTGCTCGCCGTACCTTGGTCTTTGGATATCGTAGTGTCAATTCCGATCGCTCCCAATAAGGGCTGAGCCACGACAAGAGCAAGAATTGAGAACAGGCAAGGCCACTTCATGTGATTCCTCCAGATTGGACAGCAATTCCCCCGAGGTTAGAGAGGTAAGAAATGGCTCACGCGGGCCACCGCATAGGCCTTCGGAAGAAAAGACCGGGGCGGCAGCTTATCGCAATTGGTTGGCAATGTCTATTCAGCCGGTCAGCGCGCCGCGCGTAGAGTCCGACCAAGCTTCTCGCGCATTTTGTCATCGGACGACGTCCACTCAGAAATCCAAATTCTTCTTCTCGACGCAGGGGATCAATGCCAAAATTCATCGTTCAAATGGCGCATCAACCCACGACTAATTCCCATCCCTCACATGCGTTTCCGCTGCGAAATTCACGACAGCATCCGCGCCTTTCGTGAGCGCATCACCAACGTTTGATTTTCCGGGTGGCGAATAACCTTCGAGCCGATAAGCCCGAAGGATCTGTTACGGTTGTAGCTGTTCTTTAAAGGGATGCGAACGAAAATTCGCGCATGCGGCCCGATGTGACGGGTTACTTTATATCGGTATCCTCTTGGTCGTCGCCTGCATGACCGGAGTAATAGCCACCATAAGACGCATTCTCCTCGGCACGATTAAGCACCACACCAAGGAGGTTTTTTTTCAGAAATTCCGAAGAAGCCTTCTCTGCCAATCGATGGTCGGTCTCTCCGGCCTTAACAACAAAAAGTACGCCATCGCAGAGATCTGCCAGAATACTCGCATCATGGACCGTAAGAGCCGGCGGTGAATCCAAAATGATCCAATCAAAAACAGGCGCGACCAGATCGAGCAAGTTCTTCATCCGATCGCTAAGGAGCAATTCACTCGGGTTCGAAGCTTCGCTTCCACCGGGGATGAAGCATAGGTTCCCCTCTAGACCGTTCTGTATTACGGCAAGTTTATCTGCTTCTCCCCGAAGGTAGTCGGTAAGACCCGGACCACTGGGAGCACCGAACAATTGATGTATGCGCGAGGAGCGCAGATCTGCATCAATCAGAAGCACCCTACGGTCTGGCTGGCGCATGATCGAATGTGCCAAGTTTGCGGCAACTGTCGTTTTTCCTTCAGCTGGGACGCTGCTGGTCACGAGCACCCGCTTCAGCGGACGGGTCGCTGCAATTTGATACAACCTTGAGCGCAGGGTGCGAAACTGCTCCCTGGCAACCCTCCCATGGTCTCTCTTAAGGAAGACATTCATCCGGGAGTCTAATTGCCAGTTCGCGTGAACGCAGCGCTTCAAAAGGTTATCAAAACTCCGGAAGGACGAACTCTCTGAAGTAGAAGTGTTGCGGGCGGCTGGTTCTGCTAGCTGCCTTGTGACATCGGATGGAGACACGAGGTCTACAGCGACATCCTCGAGGTCCAGCACTGTACCTGCTGCCGCCTGTGATGATTTCTCCTGCGCTGCTTTCTTGAGTGCCTCGTGAATCCGGCTCATTTTTCCCTCGGATATCTTTTTCTAGCGGGGACCCTCAGGCTCTCGTACTAACTGGCGAATAGCCATTCTCCGCTCGCGGGTTGCTCTCCCCACCGGATATGTCTACACCCAGGTTTGGAATCAGTCCGAGGACCGGAAGCTTGAGGCAAAGCTCGACGTCACGTTCCGTGTAGATCGCTTTATCGCTAACGGCGATCAACCCCAAGATTCCCGCGCCCAGTGCAAAACCTGCGAAGAGGCCCCCGCCGAGGAAATACGGCTTCTTCGGGAACGAAGGCTTATCCGGGAGACTAGGCGGGTCAAGCACACGGAATTGTTCACCCTCCTGCTGGTGCTGGAGATCTGTGGCCATCGCGGAGTTGTCACGTTTCTTGAGCAATTCATTATAAAAGTCGAGCGCGCTCTGGTAGGTACGCGTCAACTCTTTAAACTGCTGCTCGACCACCGGGCTAGCCTGCACGCGTGCTTGAAGCACCCCGATCTGATTCTGGATCTGAGCCTGTCGTTTAGTGAGATCTGCAATATTTAGTTCGTCTTGACGTAGTCTTGCACGGAGCTGCTGGATCTGCGGAGGCTCGCTTCTTGACGTTTGGGCAGTCTCGTTACTCGAAGGATTTGGCGTTGGTGCTTCAGCCATCCGCTTTTTCACTTCTTCGATACTGTTCTTGATCTTTATGACGTCCGGGTGTTCCGCGGTGTAGCGTGCCTGCAGCACCGTGAGCTGGTCTTGCAGTGCATTGAGCTGAAGTTCCAGCGTTTCCGGATTCTGGACCAGCTGATGCGAGGTCTCAAAATTGGCTTGCTGCTGATTGAGCAAGGACTCATTAAAGGCTTTATCTTGCTGCGCGCGGCTTAACGCTTGGGTATTCGCTTCAAGCTGCGAGTTCATTCCCATTAGCAAGCTCAGGTTGGTCTGTTCTTCTTCGGGCAAGGAACCAAGATATTGTCTCTTGAACTGGGCGAGTCTCGCATCTTGCGCGTCAAGTTTAGCCTTGGCCTCGTCCAGTTGTTGGCTCAGGAAAGAAGTTGTCCGCGCCGCTTGTTGTTCCAGGGCGTGCGCATTCTGTTCCATGAACATGGACGTGATTTCCGTGCAGATCTGTTGCCCAAGTTGTGGATTGTTGAAAGTTACGCCCACGTAGAAACCGGGCAGGCTTTGATTTTGGGTCCCTGGCATGGACGCAAGCGGTTTGACCTCGATTGACGTCCGAAGCTGCTCAACCAAATCTTCGATGTGAACTTTTCCGCGAAGTTCCGGGTACAACCCGAATTTTTCAACGATAGGTTCCAGACGTGTGCGGCTCAGAATCTGCTCTTGCATCGACGCCAGGCGATGGTTCAGATCTTCCGTGACGACGGGCCTCACAATATCGCTCGGGACCGTGGGCTGCTGGACGAGTATGAGGGTTTGCGATGTATACTTTTTTGGGAGCACCATGGCAAGCAACATGGCGATCGCTACGCAACCCACGACCGTGATCGCTAGAATCCACCAATAGTGGCGAAGAACCCGTTTTGCATCTTCAGGTGTAATCTCACCATTTCGAACCATAACCTGCCCTCGCTAAGAATTCAGCGCCTCTCGACGCTTATCAAATCCCCAAGCCCGAGCCCTGCCATCGCTGAGGACAAAGCAGTCCTGGCCAGACAAAAATCCCGCAACTGCATTTGGAGCACGCCTCTTGCCACGAAAACGAGTCTCAACTTGACATTCAAAATGCCCGTAATCCATTTGATTTCAATATCTTATGAAAAAATGGCCGCTTCCTCTCAAGGCCAAATCTGTTAGACCGAACAACGGAAGGCTAGAGAGTGGAAGCGTTCTATCCACATTATCCCCAAAATTTTCCCTTTCAGGTTAGAGCGTGATCTCTTGTCACGAAAGCGTTCGAAAAGTGATCAATCCCAGAGGCGAGGAAAGCTGCGTAAGTTATTTGTTATCTGTTTATTACGGAAAACTGCTCGACCCAACTCGATCGATCTCTTGATGACGTTGAGTGGTTTCTATCAGCAGCAAAAACGCTGGGTAGAGGCGGAACACGAATTTGAGTCAGTCATTAGTCTGGCACCTAAGAATCCCATGCCACATGCCGCGCTCGCGGGGATTTATGTCCGTCAGGGACAAGACTCGCTCGCAAAGAAGACTCTGATCGAGACCAAACAGCAAATACGTGATAACCCTGCGGGCCGACTGCTTGGCGATTACTATCTCAGCCGCGGTGAAAACGCCAAAGCTCTCACGGAATTCGGAGCTTTGTTGGCTGAACATAGGGGCGATTTGACTGTTCGAGCGATCGCTATGGGGAGCGACGCCTACGGGATTGCTGCTGGAACTTCGTTGGAGAAGGTGCTCTCGTTGTTGCTGGAATCCACCGCCGTCATTACGTAGTAGTAGGTTGTGCCGTTCAGGACGGTCGAATCCGCGTAATTGAGCACCGCAACTACCGACGGATTGATCTTAGTATAGGGACCTCCGCTCACCGTGCTGCGGTAGGCGTTGTACCCCGAGACTGTCGAAGTACTCGCGTTCCAGGTCAGGGCTACCGTATGAGCCACTTGCGCTGTGGCAGTGAAGTTGACTCCGCTAATGCTTGCCGCACTGACGGTGACGCTCTGATTCGCCGGACTGAAAGTGAACCCACTATTGGCAGGAGTTACCAAATAGGTCCCACTCGCCAAACTCGTAAAAGTATAATTCCCCAGGCTGTTGGTAAGCGTCGCGGCGTTCGCCGTGCCGCTGAGTGCCACTGTGGCACCACTTCCTCCGGTCGTTGGACTGATAGTCCCTGAGATACTAAACGTTTGGCCTGTCTGCGCTGTGGCCGTGAAATTGATTCCGGTTACGTTGGCTCCGCTGACAGTTGCTGTCTGGGCGCTCGGATTGAAAGTGTAGCCGGTGCGGCTAGGAGTAACTGCGTAGATCCCGTTCGCCAGCCCGGCGAAAGTGTAATTGCCCGAGCCGTCAGCGGTCGTCGTGGCAGCTGCCGCTCCACTCAGCGTGACCGTCGCGCCACTTCCGCCCGCGGCCGGACCAATCGTCCCAGATATGCTATAGGTTTGTGGGGGCGTCTGAGCAGCAGTGGAGTTCTGGCCACTAACAATACCAGAGCACCCCCACGCGACTACCGCGGGCAGAAGCGCCACGACGCATAACAAAGCTCGCCTTGTTCGAGAAGACAGTTCCGGTAAGGCAGCAAGTGCGCTTCCGGCCTTCCTGTCTTGTCCAATTCTCATCGTCCAAGCCCTCAGAACTCTGCTGGACGTAAGCGTACGGCCATAATAAATCCGACGATACTGAATGGAGGTCTAGTTTAAGTACAGGTATTGACCCTGCCCCTCTGGTCCATGAAATCTCGGTCTGCCTGGGCCCGACACCACGGCATCTCTCAATGAGACACAGATCTTCCGGTCCCGAATTACCCGAGGACCCCGTAGGATATTCCCCGATTCTCTTCACCGCCAATGGATATTTAGTTTTCCACAGCCTAGCCACCTAGGAGATCCCCTCCTGGGCCTCCCGAAATTTTGCCCTCCTCGAATCACCATTCGTTACTAAAAGCGTCTGAATCACCTATCCCGCTCATTCTTATGGTATTGGAGCGGACACCTGGTTTGAGTAGACACTCTCGTTGCCGCCGGAATCCACTGCTGTTGTTACGTAGTAGTACGTGGTGCCGCTCTGTACCGTCGAATCCGTGTAATTGAGCACCGCAACGAGCGATGGGTTGATCTTTGTGTACGGACCTCCACTCACTGTGCTGCGGTAAACGTTGTACCCAGATACTGTCGAGGTACTCGCATTCCAGGTCAGGGCCACCGAATGCTGGACAGGGGCAATCCCCGTTCCCGACAGCGTGACCATTGCAGGCGATCCCGTCGCGTTGCTCACAATCGAGATGCTCCCATTTACCGTCACGGCGGTCGTGGGACTGAACCGGACGCTCAGGGTGAGGTTCTGCGACGGAGTGAGCGTCACAGGTGCGCTGCCACCCGTCATGGAATAGCCCGCGCTCAAATTGATCTGTGAAATTGTCACGCTGGAATTGCCCGTGTTGGTAATCGTGACGCTTTGGGCTGCTGAAGAAGTTCCTGTTGTTACATTTCCGAAACTCAAGCTTGTCGGGTTAATGCCCAGAGTGAGGGTTGCGGCGACTGCCGTGCCGGATAGACCGACAGAAGTGGGCGAAGTGGGCGCGTTGCTCACGATGGAGAGGTTACCGGGCACTGTGCCTACTACGGTCGGCAGGAACGCCACGGTGACTGTGGTCTGTTGCCCCGCGTTTACATTTAGGGGCAGCGTAAATCCACTGACGCTGAAGGCTGAACCAGTTTCATTGACTTGAGTGATGTTCAACGTGGCCGTTCCCGTGTTTTTGATGATCAGAGGTTGGGACAAGCTAATGCCTACCACGCCGTTTGCAAAGTTGATAGAGGTTGGATTAGTTTGAATAGCAGGTGCGGGCGCCGGATTCACCGTGAGTGTCGCCGCCGAACTCGTCACCGTCCCCGCCGTGTTGCTTACCACGACGTTGAAGGTCGCTCCGCTGTCTGACGTGGTCGTCGCCGGCGACGTATAGCTCGCCGAAGTGGCCCCCGCGACATTCACTCCATTCTTCTGCCACTGGTAGCTCAACGGCG
>Ga0210409_10003297_pt1 | contig 18260 bp, 16 predicted proteins | sample IncBWH17MmetaG_FD_161649 | JGI IMG/M metagenome (GOLD analysis project Ga0210409, IMG submission 161649) | Forest soil microbial communities from Barre Woods Harvard Forest LTER site, Petersham, Massachusetts, United States - Inc-BW-H-17-M | ecosystem: Environmental > Terrestrial > Soil >... | reverse complement strand
TCATGGCGGGAAAATTGAATGGCGTGATGGCCGCGACTACGCCGAGTGGCTGGCGGATCAACGTTTCGTCGACGCCGGGCGTGATGTCTTCGAGGTTGTAGCCCTGCATCATCATGGGAATGCCGCAGGCTACTTCGACATTTTCGATGCCGCGCCGCAATTCGGCTTTGGCCTCGGCGAACGTTTTGCCGTTTTCCAGCGTGATCAGTTTGGCGAGTTCGTCGATGTGATCTTCCAGGAGAAATTTCAGCTTGAAGAGATACTGAATGCGTTCACCGGCCGGGGTGCGGCGCCATGCGGGAAACGCAGCGGCGGCGGCTTGGACGACCGCGTCAACGTCGGCTTTCGTCGAGATGGGCGTGCGCGCGATGAGCTCACCGGATGCGGGGTTGATGACGTTCCCGAATTCCGTGGCGGTGGATTTCCGCCAGGCACCGTTGACGTAGTTCAGGATGTCAACGGCCGGCGTGGTGGCTGTACTGCTCATGGGTATTGCTCCGTGCCTCTGCCCGCATTGCGCCGGGCAGCAGGACTTGCCATATGAAGGATAGCGGTCAGAACGACCGGGATGCCCAGCCGATAGTTTACCAAAACTGTGTAAGGTTGTGGGAGCGCGAAGAAATGCTGCCGCCGTTTGGCCGGAGTGCTAGCGGCTAGCAGCCATGGACATGGCGGCGAGGGCTTCGTGGGCTGCACCGATCAGCGGGGCGTCTTCATTCAGGACCACATACACCGGTATATCGGTGAGCAGGCTCGCGAACAGCCATTTGTCACGGAACGACTCCACGAATGATCCATCCTTCATCTTCGGCAAGATTTTGATGGCGATTCCACCGGCCACGTACATGCCGCCGAGCGAAAGCACTTTCAGTGCCAGGTTGCCGGCTTCCGCGCCATAGAGGACTGTCCAGAGATCCAGCGTTTGCACACAAATGGGGCAGGTCTTCTCAAGGCCGCTCTTGGTGATGAACGGGGCGGGATCGGCATCGGGATCCTCGAATACAGGATGCCTGACCGTCGGCGCTAGAAATTCATGAATGGTGCGGAAGCCGCGACCCGACAAAATCAGTTCCCAACTGACCTGCGGGTAGCGGTGGCTCATGAATTTCAGAAGCTCAATTTGCTGGGGAGTGCGCGGGGCGAAATCCGAATGCCCGCCCTCGGAGGGCACCACGCGATAACGCGTGTCATCCCAAAACAAAATGGATTGGCCCAAGCCCGTTCCCGCCGCGATCAGGGCGCGAGTGCCGCCGGGATACGGCTTGCCAACATTCAGGACGGCCATTTCGTCTGGAGCGAGATGATCGATGCTGTGACCCCACGCGCCAAGATCATTCATCAGCACGATGGGCTTGACCTTCACTTCCTTCGCCAACGAGTCCGCGTCGATGACCCAGGGAAGATTGGTGGCATGGATGCGATTGCCGACGACTGGGCCGGCAATGCCGAAGCCGGCTGCTTCGATTTTCTCGTTACCGAGGTAGGACGCGGCGTGGCGCGAGAATTCCTTGACGATGAGGTCGAACTTGGAAAAATCCTTGCTCGCGAATCGCTGCTTGTAGACCATGTCGAGCTTGCCATTTTTTCGGGAGAAGAGCGCAAGGTTGCACTTGGTCCCGCCCACATCACCAGCCAGAATCACAGGCCCTCCGAAGGAATCGTACCCGTTAAACCGATTTAATAGGATAGCAGGGAAAAGAGCAAGGGGTTACCTTGACGTAGGAAAGCGCAAGCGTCAAGCGCACCCTGAGCGTCATTCCGAGCGAAGCGAGAAATCTCTTTCTGGCCAAAACCCAAGAAAAGAGAGCTTCATCGCACAAAAGGCGTGCGATGGGGCCGAGATCCTCACTCCGCAGACTCCGTTCGGAATGACAAAAAGAGAGTTCTTCCGCAAGCTGTGAAGCCATGCCCTGCCAGCCTACTGGGGTTCTCACACAGACTCTGCAACGCGCTCGGCCAGCCTTGTTCTTCCCCGACGCTAGGGGTTATACCATTGCCGGCCGTCGCGTTCGACTAGCTGGTCGGACTCCTTCGGTCCCCAACTTCCCGCCGGGTAAGTGGGAACCGTGGCGGTCTTCGCAGCGCTCCAAACGTCCAGGACCGGCTCGATCAGCCACCATGCCGCTTCCACGGAATCACCGCGATCGAACAACGTAGCGTCTCCGCGCACACAATCGTTTAACAGCGTGGCATACGCGCTACGCGTAACGCCACCAAAAGCCTCGCAATAACTGAAATTCATTTCCACGTTGCCGATGTTCATTTCGGTGCCGGGCTTTTTGGCGCCAAAGGAGACAGAAATTCCCTCGTCGGGTTGAATATTGAGGATGAGGCGGTTTGGCTGCACGTCGCGTTCGCGAAAGACGATGTGGGGAGCGCGCTTGAACTGGATCATGATCTCGGTGGTGCGTTTGGCGAGTCGCTTACCGGTTCGGAGATAGAAGGGGACACCGGCCCAGCGCCAATTGTCGATGAGCAAGCGCATGGCGACGAACGTCTCGGTGCGCGAGTTGGGATTTACTCCGTGCTCCTCGCGATAGCCCGGTACCATCCTGTCGGCGACCTTACCTGGCGCATATTGGCCGCGGACCACCCACTGCGCCACCATTTCCAGGTTGAAGGGCCGAATGGACTGCAAAACTTTGAGCTTCTCATTGCGCACGGCGGTGGCGTCAAACGAGGCGGGCGGTTCGACAGCCACAAGCGAGGTCAACTGCAAGACGTGGCTCTGAATCATGTCGCGCAGCGCGCCCGCCGTTTCGTAAAAACCGCCGCGACGTTCCACCCCCAGCGTTTCCGAAGCGGTGATCTGCACGTGGTCGACATAATTGCGATTCCACAGCGGCTCGAAAATGCCGTTTCCAAAGCGAAGAACCAACAGATTTTGCACCGTGTCCTTGCCGAGGTAGTGATCGATACGGTAAACCTGTTTTTCCTCGAAAACGTTCAGGACGATTTTGTTCAGTTCTTTCGCGGTGGCCAGATCGCGGCCAAACGGCTTCTCAATGATGATGCGCACCCACGAATTGGGATTCGAGGGGTGCGCAAGACCCGCGCGGCCCAGTTGTTCCACGATGCTCGGATATATTTCTGGCGGAGTGGACAGATAGTACAGCCGATTGCCGCCCAGTTGCTTTTGCTGTTCGAGTTCCGCCAGGCACTTCGCCAGTTGCGAGTACGCGTTCTGGTCGTTGTAATCGCCTGAGATGTAAGAGAGATTCGCTGCGAACTGGTCCCACTTCGCGGGATCCGGCGGACCACCCTCGCCAATGGTCTTCGCCGCCTCGCCGGCCATCGAACGGAAAGAGTCATCGGTCATGGGAGTGCGCGCGAACCCCACGATGGCGTAGCGTTCTCCCAGCGCCTGGTTTTGCGCCAGATCGAACATCGCAGGGATCACCTTGCGTTTGGCAAGGTCGCCCGAAGCACCGAACAAAACCACGGTAACAGGATCAGCAACGCTGCCATAAATGGAACCTGAGCGACCGTTTTCTTGCGGCATGAACCCCTCCTCGGGAATACGGCACAAAATTGGATGCCAAACAGCTGAAAAACTATACCGCAATCCCAAGGGATTTCAGGTCGGCAAGTAGTTGCGGCGCATTCTGATGATGAACCACGTTCAGGCCGAGGCGGCGGGGGTTTTCCAGGTTCAAGGGGCGGTCGTCAATGAAGACACATTCTTCCGCGGGCCGCTGGGTCACTTCCAGAGCGATACGGAAGATGGTTTCTTCGGGCTTGCGGGAGTGCAGGTAACAGGAGCTGAAAAAAGCAGTGAAGTCTTTTCGCAGGTTAAATGCCTCGATGCGGTAGTTGTTTAGTTCCAAAGGCTCGTTGTTGATGGAGGCAATGAAGTATTTGCTCGTGCGAGCGGCTGCCGAAAGGACTGCGCGGGTCTCGGGATACTCCCTGGACTGGGCAAACATGAAGGCGGTGAACTCCTCGCGCGTAAAGGTACGCTGGCGGTAAAAGAGGGTGCGGTCCAGATACTGATCCAGGGTGATCTGGCCGGAATCAAATGCAGGAAAAGAAAGGTCGTGGCGGTCCTGGAAATCCTCCCAGTCGAGCTGAAAGGCTTGAGCGGCTGCCCGCCGGGACGCGCGGTCCCAACCATTGGTCAGGATGACCCCGCCGATGTCCCAGAACAACGTGGTGATAGCCGGCAAGTACGCCTCCAAGAGAAGCCATAGAGAAATACCAGAAGTGCTGACGGGACGGAAGGAAAAAAATAAAAGCAGAGGGGTCGAGGCGCGCGGAACGTGACACAATAGGCGCTCGCGGATTAGCCCCGAACCGGCTTGCAACGAGTGGATGCGCTGGCGGAGAATGAAACTTGGTGGGAGGAATGCATGGCAAACGATAGCTGTGACCCAACGCCCGCACCCAGCGAACCGGTGAAGCCCGGCACGCGCATGGTGCATTGTGTGAAATTCGGCAAAGAGATGCCGGGGCTGGATCGCGTGCCTTGGAAAGGCGAAATCGGCAAGCGCGTGTTTGAGAACGTCTCCAAGGACGCGTGGAAGCTGTGGCTGGAGTATTCCAAGATGGTGATGAACGAGTATCGCCTGAACCCGCTCGATCCCAATTCGCAGAAAATCATGGAAGAGCAGATGGAACAGTTTTTCTTTGGGGAGGGCGCGAAACTGCCGGAGGGATACGTCCCTCCGAAGGCCAAGGGATAGCCAAAGCATCCTCATCGATGCCCCTCGGAGTGACATGGTCGCCGACATTTTTGATTTGTGCGCGTCTGGCCATCTTCCCAGACAAATTCTAATCACGCTTCGTGACCGGTTTGTCGCTTTGCTGCTAATGGATGTTCAACGGGAAGGCGCGGCGTCAGCGTGAAACGCAGGCTGGCGTGGGCCTGGCGTAAGGATGCTTCGACGGTCGCAGGATCATCGGCGCGGGCGAACAGAAAGCCAAGGTAGCTCGAACCTTCCGGCCACGCGGCGATGTAGTCGTGCAGTCGCGCGGTAATTTCCAGGCTGGTGATGCCCGCGACGCGCTTGGCTTCTTCTTCCCCGTCGACTTTTTCCAGAATTCCGCTATGAGGAACCGGGATCATCATGACGCCCGATGCGGCGGGCTCGCGCTCCGCGCTCGCGCCGGGTAGATCGAGCGCGTGGCGCAGTAGTAGTTCTTCCAGGCCGATCAGTTCCGTGGCCCCGGAAATTTGAAACCGTAGAGCTTGCGCGCAGAGTCCGCCGATCGGGCGAGGGGCGAGCTCAATCGGCCACACGCCGTTGTCATTGAAGCGAAATTCCGCGTGGACCGGTCCGTGGGTCAAACCGAGCGCGCGCGCCGAATCCAGGAAAGATTTTTGGATGGCTTGTTGCTCGTGGGCGGGTAAACGCGACGGGGTGACGTAGATCGTTTCCTCGAAATACGGGCCCTCGAGAGGATCGGGCTTGTCAAAAATCGCCAGGATGCGCGGTTCACCCTCGGTGACCAGCACCTCGACGGCTACTTCCCTGCCAGGTAGATAGCTTTCCACAAGCATGCGATCCAGACCAGGTTCGTGGGTGGCGCGAATTTCCGGCGATTCGAGAAGATGCTTGAGGCGAATGGTCCCGGCAAGAAATTCTTCGCGATTGTTGGCGCGCACAACGCCCTGGCTGGCGGAAAGCGAAAGCGGCTTCAGTACGCAGGGAAACGCAATGCCCAGCAGAGCAGGCTCCGGGAGCGGGTGCAGCGCGACGCTGCGAAACGCGGGCACAGGAACACCGACATCGCGCAGAGCCTCGCGCATGCGGAGTTTGTTGCGGCATGCTTCGACGCTGGCTGGATGATTGTGGAGGATTCCCAGAGAGCGCGCGACATAAGCCGCGGTGGGCCCGGGACGATCGCCGATGGCGAGGACGCCGTCTATGGGCAATTCATGTTGCGCTTGCAGCACCGCGTGTGCCGCGGCTTCGGCATTCTCGAAATGAACACCAATGGCGCGATCGTTCCAGGGATCGTCGAGACGATTGCAGCGATCCGTGACGAAAGCGAGATCGACGCCAAGCTTTTCCGCTGCGGCGTTGAACATGCGCGTCTGGTAACCGAGTTTTGTGGCGAAGAGCAGGAGGCGTTTGCGCGCGTTCATGGGTCTAGTGTGCGTTCGATTTCATTCAAACACAATCCATCAGACAAAAGTTTCGGCTTGGCGCACGGCTTCTTTGGCTCTTGCGATGGGAACCAACTGGTCCCGCGTGGGCTCAGCTCAACAGTACCAGGGCTCATTGAGATAGGGCACAGTGGCGCGCGAAGCGCGTAGCGGCAGCGCCGGTTCCTCGACGGAGTTGCCGGCGGCCAGGCTGGCAGCGTGCCAGATTCGCTGGAATGTTGCGGCACGGCTGCGCTTCAGTCTTTCGCTGGCGGCAACAATGTTCTGCACTTCTTCGGCAAGGGCGTCGATTTCCGGATTTGCGTGCGTCCAGGGATAGACCAGCGCCTGTGGATCGAAAGGGCCGACGAGTTTGCGGATTTCGTCCAGCTCGAACAGCTTGGACGCTGGTGGAATCAGCAAACGGATGGCCAATTGAATCGGCGCCACAGCCTCAATCAATTCAAGGCGGTGCAATTGCTCTAGAAGGTCGCGGTACTGAGCGAATGTCGTCCACGGCGTAAAGGGGACGAATGTAGGTTGCAGCGTGATGCCAGCGCGTTTGCATTCTTCGACCACGTGAAAGAAATCCGCTCGTGTGTGATTCTTCCGGAGTTTCTGCTGCGTGGCATCGTCGAGCGACTCGACCGCCGAAACAATGAACAGGCACCCGGTCGCCCGCAACGTGGGCATCAAGTCCGCATGCTTCAGCAGATGCTCGACCTTGATCGTTGCGTCGTAGGTGAGCTGCGGGAATTCGCGATGCAACTCTTCAACGAGCGGTATCGCGTGGCCTACCCCATTAAAAAAATCGGGGTCGCCAAAGGTGAGGTGCTGCGCGCCGGAGGCGACCTGCTGGCGGATATCCGCGAGGACGACGTCGCGATCGACGATGCGAAAGACCCCGTTGTACACCGGCACGATCGGGCAGTGCCGACAGAGATGCTTGCAGCCGCGGCTCGCTTCGGTGTAACCGGCGACGCGATGTTCGCCGTCGGGCAAGACCAGATGCGCGTAAGAACGTAGCGGTGGCAAGTCGTCGCGGTCGGGAGTCTGGAAACGCAATCTAGCGAGTGAGACGTTTGAATCGAGCGGCTCGACCTGCCGAAGCGCGGTAGTCGCGGATAGGCGCTCCGCCAGATGGACCAGGGCCTGCTCGAATTCACCGCCAAAAAGGCTCTTCACGTCATGCGCGGCAAAACTCTCCGCGGTGAGCGTGGCGTACAAACCATAAGCGCAGAAATGAGCCTTGGAATTCATCCGGCGCAACGGTTCCAGCAATTGAAGAATCAGCCGCGTGGCCGTATGCATCGGCGCATAGAAAGCGATCAGGCCGGCCTCGCGCACCGCCCATTCATTCAGTGGATCGCGCGAAAGATCCAGGCACGTGACCTGGTGCCCGCGCTCACGCAACCACGCTGCAGGCGATGCCAGGCCAAATGGTTGCCGGCCCATCTCGTACGTTGAGATAAGGACAACTTTCACGATGATCCATTATAGCGGTTCCGCGAGGCGCCACGATTTCGGTTATTATAGAAGCTCTAGCATCGCTCTGAAAGGATGGATGGAATGCCCATCTCCGCAGCAAATTCCTTCGGTACGCGCGACAAACTGAACGTCGGCGCGCAAGTATTCGAGATTCAGCGCCTGGAAAAACTGGAAGAGCAAGGCCTGAGCCACATCGACAAGCTTCCCTTTTCTCTGCGCATACTGCTGGAAAATCTCCTGCGATTTGAGGACGGGCGATTTGTGCACGCAGACGACATCAAGTCGCTGGCAAAGTGGACGCCGAACGGGCCGGAAAAAGAAATAGCATTTATGCCGGCGCGCATTCTACTGCAGGACTTTACCGGAGTGCCCGCGATTGTGGACTTGGCGACGATGCGCGAAGCAATGCACAAGATGGGCGGAAATCCGAAGCGCATCAACCCGCTGTTTCCGGCGGAACTGGTCATCGATCACTCGGTGCAGGTGGACAGCTTCGGCGGCGCCAATTCGTTTGGGCTGAATGCCGAGCTGGAATTCCAGCGCAACGTGGAGCGTTATGCATTTTTGCGGTGGGGGCAGACGGCGTTTCGTAATTTCAAGGTTGTGCCACCGGACACGGGCATCTGCCACCAGGTGAACATCGAATTTCTGGCGCGCGTGGTTTGCTCCATGCCAAACGGCAACCGGCTAGAAGCGTTTCCGGATTCACTGGTGGGCACGGACTCGCATACCACAATGGTGAACTCGCTGGGCGTGTTCGGCTGGGGTGTTGGCGGGATTGAAGCAGAGGCGGCGATGCTGGGCCAACCGCTTTCCATGCTGGTGCCACAAGTGGTCGGCTTCAAGCTGCACGGGAGGCTGAAAGAGGGCGCGACGGCGACGGACCTGGTGTTAACGGTGACGGAAATACTGCGGAAGAAGGGCGTGGTCGGGAAATTCGTGGAGTTCTTTGGCTCGGGCTTGTCAAGCTTGAGCGTGCCGGACCGCGCAACGATTGCGAACATGGCACCGGAATATGGCGCAACCATGGGGTTCTTCCCGGCGGATGACGAGACGCTGGCGTATTTACGGTTCACTGCGCGCTCGCACGAACAAATCGCCCTGGTGGAAGCGTATTGCAAGGAGCAGATGCTGTTCCGCACGGACAAGACGCCGGATCCGTGGTACAGCGATGTTTTGGAACTTGATCTGGGCAGCGTGGAAGCGACGGTGGCGGGACCGAAGCGGCCGCAGGATCGCGTGGCGCTGAAGAATGCGAAGTCGTCGTTCGCGAAAGTGGTGGAAGGACAGCCCACGAAACACGTTGCGATGAAAAACAACGGCGATGCATTTGATTTGTCTAGCGGCGCGGTGGTGATTGCCGCGATTACCAGCTGCACGAATACGTCGAATCCGTCGTTGATGCTGGGCGCGGGATTGCTGGCGAAAAAAGCGGTCGAACGTGGCTTGCAGGTGAAACCGTGGGTGAAAACCAGCCTTGCGCCGGGCTCCAAAGTTGTTACCGAGTATCTGAATTCGTCTGGATTGATGAGCTATATGGAAAAGCTGAAATTCCACCTGGTTGGCTACGGTTGCACAACTTGCATTGGAAACAGTGGGCCGCTGCCGGAGCCGATTGGCGCTGCGATTAAAGAAAACAACATGGTGGCGGTGGCGGTGCTTAGCGGAAACCGCAACTTTGAAGGGCGCGTACACCCGCTGGTGCGCGCGAATTATCTGGCCTCGCCGCCGCTGGTGGTTGCGTACGCGCTTGCGGGACGCATGGACATGGACCTGACCACCGAAGCGCTGGGAAACGATGCGGCCGGCAAACCCGTGTACCTGCGGGACATTTGGCCGACGGCGGAGGAAGTGGAAAAAACCGTGCGTGCCGCGGTAACCAGGGAGCAGTACCGCAAAACGTACAGCGAGGTGTTTGAAGGCGACGCGCGCTGGAAGGCCATGCCGGTTCCCGAGGGCGACCTTTATCAGTGGGATGCGAATTCGACGTACATCAAGCTGCCGCCGTACTTCGAGAACATGCCGAAGAAGCCGGCACCGCTGGCAAACATTCACGGGGCGCGGGTGCTGGCGGTGCTCGGCGACAGCGTGACTACCGACCACATTTCGCCGGCGGGCTCGATTGCAGTGGATTCCCCGGCGGGAAAATATCTGATCGCGCGCGGCGTGAAACCGCACGAGTTCAATTCGTACGGGGCGCGGCGCGGAAACCATGAAGTGATGATGCGAGGCACGTTCGCGAATATCCGGCTGCGCAACCAGCTTGCACCGGGCACGGAAGGAAGCTGGACGCTGCACCTGCCGGACGGCGAGAAGATGTTCATCTACGACGCTGCGGTGAAGTATCGCGAAGACGGCGTGCCGCTGGTGGTGCTGGCGGGGAAAGAATATGGATCGGGGTCGTCGCGCGACTGGGCCGCGAAAGGCACGCGATTGCTGGGCGTGCGCGCGGTGATGGCGGAAAGCTTCGAGCGCATTCACAGGAGCAATCTGGTGGGCATGGGCGTGTTGCCGCTGGAGTTCAAACAAGGGGAGACTCGCGAATCGCTGGGGCTGACGGGGCATGAAGTGTTTGAGATTGAAGGAGTGGCTACGATGGCGCCGCGAGGCGATGTGACGGTACGCGCGAAGTCGCCGGATGGAAAAGAGAAGAAGTTCACGGCGACGGTTCGCGTGGACACGCCGGAGGAGCTTTCCTACTACCAGCACGGCGGGATTTTGCAGTATGTGCTGAGGAATTTGCTGGAGTAGTGAGTTGCGGCCGGCGAGCCGCGAATACGCAATTTTTCGAAGGGTCGCTTTCCGGTTGGAGAAGAGAAACCCAAGACCCACGCTAGCAAAAGGCAAACCTGCAAAGATGGGGCACCCAAACCATCCTTGCGGTTTAGGTCCGGGCCACCCGTCGTGAAACCGGCCAGCGACCAGTGCCCAGCGACCAGTGACGCGATCGTGCGAAGGATCACTTTTCGGTTAGAGAAGAGAAACGCAAGACCCACCCTTGCAGGAGGCAAACCCGCAAGGGTGGGCCACCCGACCATAGAGACACCACCTGAAGTCATCTCTGCACTTTTAAGACCGCGCTAGCCGGGCGGAAACAATTCCGGCGGGGTGGCGTCTAATGCTGTGGACCCGACCTTATGTGGGGCTCGCCTTGCCTGTTGGCGCGAGATTCGGGTTCCGGTCCTGCCTGGTGCGACCCTTATGCTCGAAGGAGTCAGCCATGAAACATGCCGCGATTTGCTGTCTGGTGCTTGAGGTTGCGCTGGCCAACTCAACCACTGTTGCTGCGCAAGTTCTGACTTCGCAGTACGACAATTTGCGCACCGGGGCCACGCTGCGCGAGAAGATCTTGGCTCCACAAAACGTGAATTAGCAGCCGTGCAAGGAGAGTTCGCTAACGCGAGAAGGGACGCGGACCTGAGAATCTTCCTCGGTGAGTTCGGCACTGGCGAAAAAGAAATATCGAGGCGACCTGCGCTTTCCTGATCCATGACTGGGCTGCATCTGAAGGACTGTGTACTCATAAGAGAGGCGATCGGAACAGAAGAGGAATTGGCTGATGGCGTTAGGTGCGGGATTTGGATTTTGCGGGCTCGGGCTGCTGCGATCTGCTTCGGAGCCAGAAGAATAGGACTATGCCTGCCAGGACGGAGAGGACGCTGGCGGTTTGGGCGTTGGACATACCGAAGAAGGAGCGAGGGTTGATACGGACGATTTCGACGAGGAAGCGAGCAATGCCGGTAAAAATAAGGTAGAGAGCGAAGAGTTGGCCGGCGGATTTTGGATTGCGGAGCCAGCGTGAGCCGAGATACCAGAGCAAAGCGCCGATGGCGGACCAGATGAGGAACTCGTAGAGCGGCGCGGGGTGGACATTGCAATTCGCAGGGGAGCCCCATTCGACGCACGTTTGCGTGGTGGGAACGACGCCGTTGGGAAAGCTCATGCCCCAGGGAAGATTGGTGGGCCTGCCGTAGTCACCATCGCCCGAAAGAAAACAGCCGATGCGGCCGATGGCGTATCCGAAAGAGGCGGCGGGAGTGCAGGCGTCGAGGAATTCCCAGAAGGGGAGCTTGGCGCGATGGCCGAGATAAATCATGGCGCCGAAGCCGCCGAGGAATCCACCAAACCAGGCGAAGCCGTAGCGGGTGAAGATAAGTCCGATGGGATTGGCGAAGAATTCTGCGGGCGATTCGAGGAGATGGTAGAGCTTGGCACCCGCGATGCCGGCGACGCCAGCGAGGGTGATCATGCTGAAGGCGTCGGCCTTGAGGCCACGGCGGACGAAATCGGCGTGAAGAATGTAGGCGGCGATGATGAGGGCGAGGGCGACCATCAGGCCGAAGGTGGGAATTTGGACGGGGCCCAGGTGTAGGTAAGGAATCATGGAATGAGAGAGAGCGAGTGCATAGGAAAGTATACACGAGGGTGGAGAGGCGTGAAGGACGCGGCGGTTGCGTTGATTGAGGTATGGCGGAGATTTTGCCGCGATCCCTACTGCGCATCGGCTGAAAAACGCTGACGCTCCGGTCGGGATGACAAAACAAGAGAAGAGCACAGCGCCCGCCTCAGAAGGCGGCAGGTACAAAGACGGACCGGCTGAAGTCTGTGCTACCAAAACCGGAAGCCAGTTGCTGCATCAAAGGAGCAACGCGCTCACCACAACAGAAACAGTCTCACCCCTGAAGGGGTGAGCTACAAGGTCGGCCGCTACAGCGGCTTGGGACGGCGATGGAGGAGGAAGCCGATTGCTAGCCAGGAGGAGAGGGCGATCCATTCGGCGACAGAGAAATGGCCGGGAAAGATGGGGAGAAGCTTCATCAACATGAAGAGGACAGAGATGAGGATGCCGAGCATGGCGATGAGGCGGAGACGGGGAGTTGGCTCGACAAGAAAGAAGGATACGCAAGTGGCGAACCAGCCGAAGGCCGAGGCCATAGAACCGACTTCGGTGACGGGAACGAGGATGGAGTCACCGAGAAGAAGGCCGATGAGCGTGGCGAGAGTGACGCCAAAGATGGCGACGGTGGGCGAGAGGTAGTTGGGATGAATGGAGGCGAAGGCGGGATGGATGGTGCCGCGACGTCCGAAGGCGAACACAAGGCGAGTGGAGGCGACGAAGTTGCCATTGAAGATTTGGAAAAGCGCGAGAAGGCAAATGGCAAGGATTACGCGAACCAGCCAGACGGAATGAGTGCCGTGCTCGAAGGCAATGGCGGTAGCAAAGCGGCGGCCGAGGAGACTCTGCCAGGGAGCGATGTAGGAGACGGCTGCAGCAGCAAGAACATAGAAACCGGCGCCGACGAGCAGAGCCATGGAAATTGCTTTGAAGAAATCCTGCGGGGGGAAACCGGGGTGGGCCTCTTCAGCGGCTTTGGGAACGGATTCAAAGCCGGTGACGAAATAGGGGACGATTTGCAGGGCGAGAAAGATGGACGCGAGCGGGGCGTGGCTGAAGAGCGGCTTGAGATTTGCAGTTGAGCCGGTGCGCGCGCTGATGAGAACGAGGAGGAGAAAGATGCCGAGGACACAGGAGGTGGCCCAGCTTTGAAACGTGGCGCTGGCGCGGATGCCACGATAGTTGAGGAAAGCGAGGAGCAGAGTGACGGCCAAGCCGAGAACGAGGCGAGGAAGAAAAACCGGCTGCCCGGCTACGCGATAGAGTTCGAAGGTATCGAGCTGCGGAAGAATGTAGGCGGCAAGCTTTCCAACGACGACGGCTTCCCATGGACAGACGATGAAGTAGGCGAGAAGCATGATCCAGCCGGTGAAATAGCTGACGAGCGGAGGAAAGACTTGCGCGGTGTAGGCTGCCTCACCGGCCGCGTCGGGGAGGCGACGAACCCATTGGCCGTAGATGTAGCCGACGGGAAGAAGAAGGACGCCACCGAGGCCGAAGCCAAGCATGACGCCGAGCGGGCCGCCGCGGGCGAGCCAGTCGTCCATGAGGACGACCCAGCCAGTGCCGATCATAGTGCCAAAACCGAGAGCGAAATAGTTGGCGAGGGTGAGTTTGCGGGCGAGAGTGGGCATTGGTTGGGGAAGAAGATATCAGATATTGGTGGGGGGCGAGAGATATCAGGGATCAGCGATCAGGAAGCGGGAGCTGCTGCAGTTTGTTTGGGTGGAATTGGTGAGGATGAGATTCCTCTGGCATCCTGGTCGGATGCCCTCAGAATGACACGCGATTTTCGAGACGAATAAAGGTTCACGATACGCCGTACGAAGCCGCCCGCCTCAGAAGGCGGCCGCTACAAATTCTCGTCGTCGTGGTCGTTGAATTGGTTGCGTTTTTTTGTAGGCCATCCAGGTGATGGCGATGCAGATGATCATGGGAGGAAAACGAGACGGCGACGCCTGCGCTCCTATTATAAGACAATCAGTGAGACAGCTGGGCTACTGCGGGAAGGAATCCATACGCAAGAGACGGAAGCTGTCGGACCAGATCATGTTCCTCATTAAGAGGATGAAGATGGTGGCCGGGATCAGGGAGAGAAAGAGGCTACGACGTTCCTCGGCGAGATGCATGAAGTAGATGAGACCGAGGCCGGCACTGCAGAGAGCCAGGCCGAGAAGAATGGTGACGAGGAACGCAGAAGAAAGAGCTGTTGGGATTGCTGGCTAGGTAGACGCCCTGCGTACGGAGTTGCTGCCAGGCGGAATATTGGCCGACGCAAAAGGCCAAGCCGAGAAAGAGCAAGCAAGAGCCATGCGGAACTCTTGCGCGCGCTGCCGGGTTCGATAAGGCGGGCGGGGGCCAGGGAGCGGCGAGAAAATTCCAGCGCGGCACTGCTGGCGAGAAGGACGAGGGTATTGAGGTACAGCACGGAGGGTAGTGCCAGGTGGCCCCAATCCGTGGTGCCTTCGCGCACGAAGAGAGCGCTGGTGGAAACCGATCGACATCATGGAATAGATGACGACTTTGGCGGAGAGCAGCGGCTTGCGCATGCTGTTGACTGTCGGCAAAAATAACGGCATGGTATGCGGACCGCGACGTGGCCAAGTCTGAATATGAAGTGTTAGCGTCGAATGGGCGGCTCGAGTTGGATTTGCTGGATCGACTCGAGGAAAAACTTGGAGGGAAGCCAAGTGGGCCGCGGGTTGGAAGCGGATCGACAGTACAAACGCCGAAAGAGCCACGGAAAATTCGCGGAGGGTTGTTTCAGGCGGCAGCGAACGATGAGTTTGAGTTTCTGGATGGCGACAACGAGTGGATTCACGTGGGTATCTCGGGTGATTCGCGCGGGTACTTGTTGCGGAGCAGCGTGGATGTGCCGGAAAAAATTGCCGGAGTGGCCTGCAACTGCGAGCGCGGAAGAAAAATTCACTGGATTCCGGATGGAGCGAGAAGAAACGAGCACGTTTCCGGGAGATTGGGCGGAGTTGCAGGGGAAAACCGCAAGGATTTACACGCTGCAGCCGGTATCGCAGAATCCCAAGGAATCTGGACCGGCGGTGCGATTGAATTATTCGCTGGCGCTTTTTCAGAAGGGGCTGAAGGAAGCCGCGGGGACGAATCCGGCGCCGGAAGGAATCGTGGTGATTTCCGATTCGGCGGACGGAAGGATCGCGGGCGCCACCATGGCGGAGTCCCAGCGAATGGTGAAGGGCGAGGTTTCGCAGGAATCGTTTTGGACACAGAGTTATTTGGATCCGGTGGAAGCGTTTCGGGGGACCGGGCATCCGTGACGCTGGCGGAAAAAGCTTTCCAGCACAGAGGACACAGCGAAAACGTACGCTTTGAAGAAGGAACATGCAGAGTCGAGAACTTGTCGCTGTGCTTCAGGTAAACGTGGCGGACCGCCTCAGAAGGCAAAGGTCGGCCACTACAAAACACGAGGGACTAGCGTGAAGAAACCAAATGCAGCGATTGCGGGGTTGGGATTTGTGGGTAGAGCGCACCTGGACGCGTTGCGACGGCTGGGAATTTCGGTGCAAGGGATATTGGGCAGCACGACGGAACGAACGAAGGCAGCGGCGGAATCGCTGGGATTACCGCGGGCGTATGGATCGCTGGAAGAATTGGCGGCGGACGAGAGCGTTCAGGTGGTGCATTTGTGCACGCCGAACTATTTGCATTTTCAGGAATCGAGCCAGTTGCTGCGCGCGGGGAAACACGTGCTGTGCGAGAAGCCGTTGACTCTGGATTCGCGGGAATCGGCAACACTGGTGTCGCTGGCGAAGGAGACGAATCGGGTGGGCGGCGTGGCCTACAATTTGCGTTACTACCCACTGTGCCAGGAAACACGGGCGCTGATCCGAAAGGGAGCGATCGGAGACGTGCGGTTGGTGCATGGAAGTTTTCTACAAGACTGGCTGCTGTTTCCGACAGACTGGAACTGGCGGTTGGAGTCGAAGTTGGGTGGCGAATTGCGCGCGGTGTCGGACATCGGAACGCACTGGCTGGATCTGACGATGTGGATGACAGGAAGCAAGGTTTCGGAATTGTGCGCGGACCTGGCGACGGTGCTTCCGACGCGGCGAAAGCCGAAGGGACGAGTGGAATCGTTTCAAAAGGCCGAGGGGCAAACGGAAGAAGTGCTGATCACGACGGATGATTACGCGTCGGTGCTGCTGCATTTTGCGAACGACGCGCACGGGGTAGTGACGGTGTCGCAGGTGAGCCCCGGACGAAAGGCGCGGCTGTGGTTCGAGATCGATGGGAGCAAAGCATCGTTGGTATTTGATTCCGAGGAACCGAACACCTTGTGGATCGGGAGGCGCGATCAAGCCAGCGAGATAATGCCGAAGGATCCGTCGCTGCAGTCGCCGGAATCGCGCGGGTATGCGGCGTATCCGGCAGGGCATGCGGAGGGGTATCCCGACACGTTCGTGCAGTTGTTCAAGGATTTTTATGCGTATGTGGCGGCCGGAGATTTTAAGGCGGTGAGAAGTTTTCCGACATTCGAGACAGGGCACCATGAATTGGTGATGTGCGAAGCGATTGCGGAGAGCGCGCAGAAGAAGCGGTGGGTGACAGTGGGGGAGTGAGTTCGCAGTCCTCAGGGGCTGAAGCCCGGTTTTTTGCTTGTTGTAATGTCGGACCTGAAGGTCCGACTGAAAATCAAAGATCAGGAAAAGAGAGTCAGGCCGCCCCAGCAACGCGCAGCTATATAGGTGCGCATAAATAATTCGACATCATCGGCAAAGTGGGCAATGATGGGATATGCGCCCAACATTCGCCGAAGGAAATAGCACCGCCATATCCAAGCTGCTGGAACTTCGACGACAAGCACAGAAGGATAAGGAGCCACGAGTCGTGCTCCGCATCCAGGGGATTCTGATGAGCCTGGAAGGAGTTACGGCGGGAGAAATATCCAACCACCTGAAGGTGCATCGCAGCACCGTTCCGCTGTGGATCGATCACTGGAATCGGCATGGCCAGAAAGGCTTATGGGAGGGACATCGGAGTGGGCGGCCCCGCGGTTTGCGCCCAGAAGAGCGAGAGGAGCTGTGCGATATTCTCGATAGCGGGCCGACCGCTTACGGCCTGGAAACCGGGATTTGGACCAGTCCGCGGGTGCGCCAAGTCATCGCAGAGGAGTTCGGACAACAGTATCACCCCGGGCATGTGCGCAAGCTGCTGCAGCAGTTGGGCTACTCGGTGCAACGGCCCACCACTCGGCTGGTTCAGGCCGATCTCAAGCAGCATCGCAAATGGGTGCGCTACACCTACCCGAATCTAAAAAAAACGCCAAAAGCGAAGGCGCGGTGATCGTTTTCGAAGATGCGGCTTCCTTTAGGCAGACACCAACCCTGCATGCCACTTGGGCCAAAAGGGGAAGCCAGCCTCAGATCCCTACGCGGGGGGGACGACATACCCAAAAAGTCTTCGGTGCTGTCCGTCTGGATGACGCCAGCTTCACCTACCTGCATCAGCAAGACTACTTCCAATGGGAGACCTATCTGGCCTTCCTGGAGCAAGTGGTGGTGCCGGCCTTTTATCGCCGCCCACCGGATCTATCTGATTCAAGACAATGCTTCGTATCACAAAAAGCAGCAAACCTATGAGTGGTTCAAAGCGAACCGCCGCTACGTGGAAGTCTTCCAGCCTCCGCCCTACTGGCCGGAGCTGAATGCAACGGAGAGAATCTGGAACTACACGCGCAAGCATGTCACACACAATCGGTTTTTTTGAACGACCTCAGGATCTTTGCGACGCGCTGTTTCGCAGGTTTGACTTTGTGCGACAGCATCCGCAAGAGATCGAAGGCCTGCTTCATCCCTTTTTTTGACATTGATGTCGAATTATTTATGCGCACCCATAGCATTTGGGTTGGCGGACCACCTCAGAAGGCGGCCGCTACAAAGGCACACCCCAAGCACCCACACGCAAGAGCGGCGTGTGGGGCACCCTACCTACCAGATGGCGGCCTAAAGGCGGCCGCTACAGGGACAACCGAAGAGACCGGCATGAACGTCGGCCACCACAAAAAAACGGGACTAGAGTAGGGGGCGGGTGGATTCGCGGACTACCAGTTCGGCTGGGATTTTGCGGCGGACTGGGGCGAATTCGCGATTCTGGTCAGCGGCGGTGATGGCCTCGAGCAGGATGCCGGCACTCATGGCGCCCATGGCCTCCATGGGCTGACGGACGGTGGTGAGCGCAGGCACGGAGAGCCCCGCCTGAGCGACATCGTCGAAACCAATTACAGAACAATCCTCAGGAACACGCAGGCCTTTGTTT
>Ga0210409_10003295_pt1 | contig 18264 bp, 18 predicted proteins | sample IncBWH17MmetaG_FD_161649 | JGI IMG/M metagenome (GOLD analysis project Ga0210409, IMG submission 161649) | Forest soil microbial communities from Barre Woods Harvard Forest LTER site, Petersham, Massachusetts, United States - Inc-BW-H-17-M | ecosystem: Environmental > Terrestrial > Soil >... | reverse complement strand
TGTCCGGCGGAGAATCCCTGAACGAAGGAAGTACTGGCCTGTGAGGCCAGGCTCGCCTGGTTGTTGGCGACGCCCGGAGCGAGCGGCGCCGATCCTACCTGGAACGGATTATTGAGCGGCGAGTTATTGAGGAGGTTGTCAGCAATCGTGGCGGGGAAGGCATCGGTGAAGAGACCGAAGCCGCCACGGACCACGGTATTGCGACCGGGGCCGAACGGGCTCCACGCGAAGCCGATGCGCGGTTGCCAGCTCACGTTGGTGTAGTTCGCCAGCGCCTGGTGCAATCCGGTTTGGAGGGCCGCATTGTAGGGCTGGTTGGGATCGTGCGATGCGCTCAGAAACGAGTTATCGAATCGCGCAAAGCAGTTCGTCTGACAGACAGGGTTGGAGTTGTGATCGCCGCGCAGAGACAGCGTTAGCTTGAAGTTGGGCTTGATCCCGAAGTCGTCCTGAACATAGAAGCCGAGACCATACAGAGCGATCGGCTGGGTTTGGACGAACCACGAAGTTCTGGCTGTAGTTGTCGCCGTTTCCGTTGAAGAACGACTGCAAGCTGTCGCCGAAGCTGTAACCGATGGTCCCGATGCCCGGGGAGTAATCAGTCACATCGTTGCGGCGGTAGTTGATTCCAAACTTCAGGGCGTGATTTCCCTTCTGCCAGGAGAGATCGTCGATAATGCCGTACTGCGAGACGTTGCGACCCTGTGGCCAGATGTTGAAATCGCGGCCAAGAGAGTAGAACGCGTTCCCAGTCAAGCCAACGCGGAACGGCATAAGCTGGGTCGCCGCCGCCAGGTTCGCCGGGGAGAAAAGCGCGCTATACCACGATCCACTCACAGTGAACTGATTCACCATGCTCGCGCCGAAGGTATGGCTTTCCTGCAGCTGTCCTTCGTACTGTGGCTGATCGCTCTGCGCGTTGAAGATTGGTTTGTTTCGCATGCCAAATGCCATAACGTGTGATTGCGATTTGTTACGAGGGTGGAGTAACTTACGAATTGTTGTGTCAGTTTTTGTAAATAGATCGTGGCACGATCTTCAAATCCACATAAATTTACATTCCAAATCTGGGAAAATGCATTTTGGAATTAGCGGCGGGAAGAAATTTCGCGCATCAATTATCGCAGTTGTGGCACCTAAGATTTGCTGGGACGTCCAAGCGAGACTAGAAAGATCGCACTCTTGCCTTTGGCATGCGGCGCGAAAAAGTTGACGACGTCGTCGTCGTAGAACGTGAGTCCGCTTGCGCCGATTTTTTGCGCATACGCACCCAAGTACAGATTGCCGCCTAACATTCCCGCTTCCAGTTGAGCAGCGCGATATCCCCGGTTGCCATAGTCGGCAAGAATCTTCGGCAGATCAGCCAAGAAAAACACATCGACGCTGGCGTCGGCCGGCAGATCTTGCTCGAGTCCCAAATATCCCGCCTGATTGCGAAAGTCGCCTTCTTTCAGCAACTCCAATTGTTTCTTCTCGCGATGAAAAAAATAAGAGCCGGGCGCGAGACCATCGATCTGATTCACGATGAGGTAGATGTCATTTAGGGATCTCCCCCTTGGCTCCAGAAAGTCTGTGCGAACACCGCGGGTCGCACGATCAAGCGCTGTTGAAAGCTCCGCGAAAGAAATTGGCTCGCGGGCAAATTTGCGAGTGGAGCCGCGGCGCTGGATCACCTGCTCAATCGTGTCACGCGGAGCGTGAGCCTCTTTGACGGGTTGCAAGTCGATGAGTTTTCCCTTGGCGGCCCCAGAAGCAACGACTGATTTACTTTCCCGCCAGGCCTTCACTTCATCGGGCGAAGCAAGCGTCGAGGCAGCGTGCATCTGGCGCATCGCCGGATAATCTGTTTCCTGCTTGGAGTAAGGGACGATTGGAAGTTCGAGAGCCTTAACAGGGGGAGCAGGTGGCGCGTCGGAGGAAGAGTGGCCGAGCGTAATCAGGCAGAATGCCACCTCTTTTTGGGTGTTCAGATCAAGTAGAGCGTTTACCTTGTCGTCAGCAAAGCCGAGAAGAACTTTCGCGGGAAGGCCAAGAGCCGCACTTACCGCGAGCGCGTTCGCCAAAATTGTGCCGTTGTCCCATCCAAAATGCCGGTAGGTGCGCGAGCGGTACTTCCACGCGTTCCGCCAGTATGTGCCCGCGCAGATAACGATCACCGGAGCGTGCGCTGCACTTGGTTCGCTCGCGGTTGCGTCCACGAGATGCTGCCGAAAATCGCCGGCGCGCAGTTGGCGCAACCCGAACTCCGCGGCTCCGAAATGGTAGACGCCGGCTGCAAGTCCCGGCAGATCCTGGCACACGATGTACAACTCGATTTCGTAAAGCGCGCCCGTGCAGGCTGCCGCCCGAAAGAAAGTTTCGCCGCCAGGAAATTTCTTGCTCTTCGTAACGCCCGCCGAGAAGAAAAGCCATTGGGCGAGATCTTCGAGAGTCGGAATTCGTTTTCCCTCGGCAGGTATACCGGGGCTGGCAATCGCCGACAATGCGGACACGCCGGTTTGCCGGAAATCCTTGGGCAGGCGCATGACTTCGAGCGTCGGATAGATCTTGAAGAGAAGTGGCTTGTTGTCCCAGTCTAGAGAGTGCGGATGGACGCGAACGCTCAGGTACGAGTGCTTGGTGCCGTTGTGATACTTCCAGGTGGCGTCGAGATCCCGGTTCGACATGAAGGAGACATTGTAGTCGCTCAGTAGTCTCAGCGGACCAGAGCGGATTCATTCGCGGTCTTAACTCCGAGAAGGCCTTTGCGTTGCAGGAACTGGCGAACCACTTCCTTACTATCGCGATGTTGGCTGTCCACTGCGTAATTCAATTGCTGCATCTCCTGATCGGTGATTTTGCCGGCAAGTTCGGCGAGCGCCTGGCCCACCTCCGGATGTTGCTGTAACGTTTCCTGGCGAATGACCGGCACGGCTTCATAGGGAGGAAAGTAGTGGCGGTCGTCCTCGAGCACAAAGAGATCGAGGGCGGGAATCAGGCCGTCGGTCGTGTTGCCGGCGATCAGGTCCACCTGTTTTTCTTTGAGCGCGCGCGTCAGAATGCCCAGATCCATAATTCGTGGCGGCTCGGCAAAGCGCAAGCCATACGCGGCTACCAGCCCCTTGAAGCCATCCGGCCGCTCCATGAACTCGTAGCCAAAGCCGGGCTTCCATTGTGGCGTGTACTTTGCGGCTTCCGAAATCGTTCTCAGATTCAGTTTGCGCGCATCTTCTCCACGTATTTCGATGGCGAAGGTGTCGTTGAAACCCAAGGGCTTGCCGAGCGCCAGGTTGAAGCGCCGTTGATATTCCGACTGCACGCGGCGGTACACATCCAGAGGAGTGCCTTCGGGCTTCTCCTTCAAGATCGCTGTTAGTGCGGTGCCTGTGTATTCGGGATAGAGGTCGATGCGTCCCGAGAGAATCGCCTGGTGGCAGATGAACGAGCCCGCAAGGTAAAAGCGGCGGTCTACTCGCAAATGGGTGCGCGACGCGAGTTGCTGAGCGAAGATCTCTCCGAGAACCGCTTGTTCGGTGAAATTCTTCGAACCGATCACGATGCGATTCTGATGGGAAGGAGCACAAGCAGTAAAGAGCGCAGTCAAAATCAATAGGGGAACGATCGATTTGTGCATTCGACTCCGGATCACCAGGCCTCTATTGCTGTGGAACCATCTATTGCTGCGGAACGATGACTCTGGAACCCAGCCGTTTTTCAAGCCAGCCGAGGCTTACATCAGCGAGCAGTGCAAGCGCCGCGGCTGGGATGGCGCCAACCAGAATCAACTGGTTGTTGACCATGGCCAGGCCTCGAAAAATATATTCACCCAAACCGCCCGCGCCGATGGCGGCGGCGATGGTTGCCAGTCCGACAGAGATCACGGTCGCCACTCGAACGCCTGCAATGATCACGCTGAGTGCGAGCGGCAGTTGTACCTGGAAGAGAAGTTGGCGATCCGTCATGCCCATGCCGCGACCGGCTTCGACAACGGCGCTATCGACTCCCTTGATTCCCGCGTACGTGTTTCGGATTAAAGGAAGCAGTGCGTAGAGAGTGAGCGCGAGAATGGCCAAACGATCGGCGCGCGCGCCAATCCAGGGAACCGGCAGCAGAAAACCGAACAGAGCAAGGCTGGGTACGGTCTGGATAATGTTCGCGGTGCCCAGCACCGGCTTGTCGAGTGCCGGCCACCGGGTGATCAGAATTCCGAGCGGAATGCCGACCATGACTGCCAGCAGTGTGGAAATCCCGACCATCCATAGATGTTCGAGAGTGAGGTCGAGAACTTCGCTGTGATTTTGCGCGATGAATTGAAACACATTCATGCAGAACCTCGATTTCCGTTGCAAGCCGGCAGTGTGCCGAAGGCGTCCATGTACTTTTTCACTATGGGCTCAGACGACTGGACAAACTCGTCAGGAGGCAGCGCCGCCACAAGCTTTCCAGCTTCCATCAGTGCGATGCGGGTGCCGAGCAGCAGCGCCTCCCGCAGATCGTGAGTGACGAAAACGACGGTTTTTTCGAGACGCTTTTGCAGGGCGAGAAATTCCCGCTGAAGTTCCGCGCGAGTGATGGGATCCAGGGCTCCGAACGGTTCGTCCATCAGCAGAATTGGCGGGTCGGCCGCGAGGCCTCTCGCCACGCCGACACGCTGGCGCTGTCCTCCGGAAAGTTCGCGCGGGTAGCGTGACGCCAGATTCGCGTCGAGACCTACAAGTTGCAGCAATTCGGCAACGCGCTGATGGATGCGATCCGAAGGCCAATTCTCGATCTTCGGAACCAATGCAATGTTTCGCTCGACCGTGAAGTGGGGAAACAGGCCGGCATCCTGAATGACGTAGCCAATTCCACGGCGCAGGCGGATCGGATCCCACTGGCTCGTGGGCCGGCCTTCGACGAGAATCTCTCCGCTCGTGGGCGACGCCAGCGCGTTGATCAGCTTGAGGGTCGTAGTTTTTCCGGAGCCGCTGCGGCCCAGCAGCACCAGAGTCTCGCTTCGCTGTACTTGCAAGTTCAGGCCTGAGATCAGTTCAGTGCCCGCGCCGAAGCGGTACGACACGTTGCGGAACTCAATCGCCAAGCCGTTCTTGGATGAGAGATCAGCGCTCATAGCAGGGAACGCGGGTTAGATGGGCAAGAGCCCCCGGACGGCTCAGTTAATCGTTCGAAAAAAGGCTAATCGATCTAGGCCGACCTGTACGCAACGGGAGGCAAGCCGGTTATTCGTATTCCGCCATGACCCTTATGGCGAATGTTCAGACCGATCAACAACGCGGTAATTTGTTCAACGATGCGCGCGTTCTCGAGTTTGCCGCCGTCGATCGCGCGCACCCCAGGAATCTTCGCGGCCAGATCACACACGACTTTCGTCGCCTCCGGAAAATCGCTGCAGACGATGATGTCGCATTCGACGGGATCGTCGCCGTTCATCACGTCGGCCGAGACATTCTGGAAAGCGGCCACCACTTTCACGTCCTTCGAGAGGATCTCGGCGCTTTGCTGCGCCGCCGATCCCTGCCACACGCCGAGCATTCGGCTAGCGCGACCTCCTACGCTCGAGGCTAGCGGCACGGTGGCATCGACGAATATGCTTCCGGGCTTGATTGCGGGTTTGATTTGCTTGAGTAAACCCGCCTGGCCTTCGAAGGGCACGGTGAGGACGAGAAGATCGGACGAGGCACAGGCGGCGAGATTCTCCTCGCCGATGATTTGTGTCTGGGTGCCAGCTTTCTTTTTGACTTCGGCGGCCGTTTCCCGCGCTCGTTCCGCGCTGCGGGATCCGATGACCACCGTTTCTCCGGCGCGTGCCAGGCGTAATGCCAGACCTTGGCCCGCGGGTCCGGTTCCTCCCAGAATCGCGATTGGTCCGCTCACGCAAACTCCACATCGAGAGCCTGCTCGGAAGAGGGATTGTCGACTGCCGCTTTGATCCTGATGCGCGAGTACGTCGTGTTGCGCTCCGCGGGAATCCGACCGATTTCGAGAATCAGTGACTGGAACTCCTCCGGGCTCGTGTACTGCCCGGCAGTGGCACCTGCTTCGCGCGAGATGTTCTCTTCCATGAGGGTCCCACCGTAATCGTTGGCGCCTGCATGCAGGCACAACTGCGAAAGCTTGCGGTTCAACTTCACCCACGATACCTGGATATTGTTGATGGAACCGGCGAGTAAAACGCGAGCGAGTGCGTGGATCTTCAGATGCTCGGCGAGCGTCGGACCCGATCGTGCGAGGCCCTGCTGAAACAGCAATGTGTTCTGGTGCACGAAGCCAAGCGGAACAAACTCGGTGAAGCCGCCAGTTTTGCCTTGGATGTCGCGGAACATCAGAATCTGATCCACCCAGTGTTCCGGCGTTTCGACATGGCCGTACATGAGAGTGGAGGTGCTGCGGATGCCGAGCCGATGGGCGGTGGTGATGACCTCTTGCCATTGCTGCGTCGAGAGCTTGTTGCGCGAGAGTATGTCGCGCACCTCGTCGTTGAGGATCTCCGCGGCAGTGCCGGGGAGCGTGTCGAGCCCGTTATCGCGCAACATCTGCAGATAATCCCCGAGCGGCATGCCGGTGAGTTCGACGCCGTAGACGATCTCCATGGGCGAGAACGCGTGGCAGTGCATTCCGGGAACCGCACTCTTCACGGCCCGTAGGATGTCGCGGTAATAGAACGGAGGAAGATCGTGCGGTAAGCCGCCCTGGATGCAGACTTCTTTTGCGCCCAGTCGCCAGGCCTCGCGAGCTTTGGCCGCGACCTGATCGAGGCTGAGGAAATACGTATCGTGTTCGCGGGGGCCGCGACTGAACGCGCAAAATTTGCAGCCAACAAAACAGATGTTCGTGAAGTTGATGTTGCGGTTGACTACGTACGTGACCAGGTTGCCGGCGAGTTCGGCCCGCAGATCATTCGCCGCCACGAGGAGTCCCAGCAAGTTATCGCCGTCGCAATTGGCGAGAAGCGAAGCCTGCTCGCGCGTGAGTGAGGTTCCTGCAAGCGTGGAAAGAACGTTTTCAAGAGCCGTGCGAACCCCGGGCGTGAGGCGCGGAGCAATCGCGGTCCAGTCGAGGGAAGGGAAGTTCTCGAGCTCCGATCGGGAGAGTACTCGGGTCAAGACGGCCTCCTAGCGAAACAGGTCGCGTTCCGCGGGACGCAGCAGATCGCGGTAGCTCCCACGACCGCGCTGGTAGCGGAATCCTCGAATGATAACAAAGGGTGTTCGGCTTAGCTTGCCGGTCAGCAACCCGGCGGCGCAGGCGAGTTCGTCGGCGATGGCATCAAGGGTGACACGAAGCTTGTAACCGTGGGGATCGCGACGCCCGCGATCGTCGTGAAGCGCCTTCATTCCGGCGATCCCGATCGCGACTTCGGTGAGTCCCTCGCGCCATGGACGGCCAAAGCTGTCGGTAACAATGACCGGGATGTGAAGTTTCAGTCTGCGCTTAAGTTCGAGATGCAGCTCGGCGGCGGATTGATCAGGATCTTCGGGCAACAGCAGAGCATGTTTGCCGCCGTCGACATTGGAAACATCGACGCCACTATTCGCGCAGATGAATCCGTGGCGTGTTTCGGTAATCATCACGCCATTTCTCTTGCGCAACACGCTCTTGCTCTCCCGGAGCGCCAGTTCAGAGACCCGAGCGTCGACTCTGAATTTGCGGGCCCAGATGCGTGAATCGCCCGAAGGTTGAATTGTGTCGAGCCGGACGAATTGACCCTCTGCCTTGGAAACGATCTTGTGCTTCACCACCAGAATGTCTCCCGCGGTGAGAGCGAGCCGCCGGCGTTTGAGGGCTTCGAGGAGCTTCTCGGTAAGAGGGTTGCCCGCTTTTATTTCACCTGCGACCGGGACTGCGATGACACGCAACTCTCCGGTGGGCATGCGCTACTCGTTGGCGGCAAGCGGGAGGTCGGAAAGGTCCCATTGACGAGCGAGACGTTGGGCGCGAGTTTCTCCGGGCAGCGCGACGAGATTTCGAAGGTCCGCCGGATTGTCTACATCCACAGCAATCCCGGGCAGCGACAAGACGGTGCAGGATTTGCCGGTCGCCTTGGCTGCCGCTAAATGGGGCTTGAAGCTGTCATTGCCAAAGCGGAGCGGAATCAATCCAGCCGGCCGCCGGAAGATTGCGTTTGTGCCTCGTCCGTCTCCGGCCGGGGCGATCACCGAGCCTTCGACGGGAGCCGCTTCCATGATGCTTTGCAGTTCCCATGCCTGAATCAACGGGATATCGGCGGGAATCACGAGCGTATGGTCGATGCTCCGCATCTCGCAGACCCGGGTCGCCATCGCGATTGCATCGGTCTCTCCCGCGTTGGTGTGGTCGGCGATGACTTCAAACCCATATTTCGCCGCCAAGCCAAGCGCAAATGGATCGCAGGTTACAAGCGCGACGCCATTATGGTTCTTCCATGAAGCCACGGCCTCGGCCACATCGTGCAGCATGGCCTGTGCCAGTTGGGTTCTCGCAGCTTGGCCGAGGATGGAGGAGAGGCGCTGCTTGGCCTGGCTAAGGTCTTTCACCGGGATCAGGATCATGACTGGTCCCCACTCACAGCCGCGGCAGCTTGGCCGCGAACAGCCGACAGCACGGAGTTTGCCAGATCCACTTTATCTTCTGTAGTACGCATGATGGTGTTTGCAATGTGAACTCGCAGCCCGCCCTTCCGCAACTCACCCGCGGATTCGGCATCGCGTTCGTCGATGATGAGCATGTCGAGGAAATCGTGATACGCCTGGGCCACGCCTGCGACCGAGACCGCAAGCCCCTGCGATGCCATCAGAATACCAGCCGGACCGGCCACTGCCGCTCCTGCAACGATCGGACTGACTGCGGCGACCCGTCCCGAAGTACGCTGCAGAGCATCCCGAACGCCGGGTACGGCGAGAATCGGTCCGATGCTGGTGACTGGGTTGCTGGGAGCGACGAGAACGATGTCCGCGCCCAGGATGGCTTCGATCACGCCTGGCGCCGGCTCAGCGTCGGCGGCCCCGGCAAAGCGGATCGACTCGACCGGATCCTGGTACCAGCGCTGCACGAAATATTCCTCGAAGCTCAACTCTCCAATCGGAGTGCCAACTCGCGTCTCGACCCGAGAGTTGCTCATGGGCAGGATCCGCGCTTTCACTCCCAGCTTGTCGCAGATCTCGGTGGTCACTTCGGAAAGTGTTTTGCCCTCGGCCAATAATTTTGAGCGGAGAATGTGGACAGCCAGGTCGCGATCGCCAGCGTGAAACCAGATCGGCTGGCCGAGTTGTCCCATCGCCTGCAGACAGAAGAATGTGTCGCCCTTTACGCCCCAACCACGCTCGCGGCTGAGCAAGTCGGCGAGAACGTAGGTGATGGAATCGATGTCGGGCGAAACGTACAGTCCCCACCAGAGCAGGTCATCGCCGGTATTCACAATGATGGTGAGCTCTTCAGGCGGAACGACCTGACGCAAACCGTCCGCAAATTTGGCTCCGCCCGTGCCGCCGGTGAGCACTGTGATCATGCGGCTCTCCGCGCAAAGCCATGGGAGTCGGCCGAGGCCCTGACGCGGTCGGCGAGGAGACCTCGGTTGCGAAGAACGCTCGGCAAGAATTCGGGATACACCGGAAGGCGCGCTTCGAGTCTGAAACCCTTCGCTTCGGTCCGAGCGCGCAGCTGGTCGAGATGCGGCCAGGGTTTTTCCGGGTTGATGAAGTCCGGTGTCAACGGAGAGACGCCGCCCCAATCGTTGATTCCGGCATCGAGCAGATCCTCGTAGTAAGGAACCGAGAGGTTGGGAGGAGCTTGAATGTTGACGCGTGGCATCAGCAAACGCGCGACGGCCACCGTGCGCAGCATGTCTCCGTGGGCCGGTTCCGGTGAGTCTTGCATCGGAATGCCGGGTTTCGTGCGGAAGTTTTGAACGATGACTTCCTGAATGTGACCATAGCGGTTGTGCAACTCTCGTATGGCGAGCAGCGTGTCGACGCGGTCCTCGATCGTCTCGCCAATCCCGATCAGCAAGCCGGTTGTGAATGGGACGCCTTGGCGGCCTGCGTCTTCGATCGTGCGCAGACGTTTCGTGGGAAGCTTGTCAGGGGCATTGTCGTGCGCTCGGCCCGCACCAAGCAGGTCAGCGTTCGTGCTTTCGAGCATCAGGCCCACGCTCGGAGACACAGCGGAGAGCCGGCGAACCCACTCCGCACTCATCAAACCGGGATTCGGGTGCGGCAGAAGGGTGGTCTCACGCAGTACCAGTTCGCACATCGCTTCGAGATAATGCAGCGTCGACTTGTAGCCGAGGCGCCGAAGGGTCTCGCGCATCTCCGGAAACACTAACTCGGGCTTGTCGCCCAAACTGAACAAAGCTTCCGTGCAGCCCAGTGTCTCTCCGCGCCGGACGACTTCGAGAACTTCCTCGGGCGACATCGTGTGCGCACCGGGATCGCCGGGGTCGCGGCGAAAGATGCAATATCCGCAGTAGTCGCGGCACAGATTGGTAAGCGGGATGAAAACCTTTCGCGAGTAAGTGATGGCGGCGGGCTTGAATTTTTCCTTGGCGGCGCGGGCTGCTCCCATCAGCGCAGGAAGGAAGTCGTCGTCGCATTGCAATAAACGGCAGGCGGCGTCGCGGGACAGGGGAGAGCCAGACCGCAGATCGGACAGATCTGCTGCCAGAGTAGTTGAATCCCGAGTCGTTTGAGTGGCGATGCTCACCTTTTCCGGGACGGCGCTATGCATTCCTTCGTAGCCGAATCATACATTAGCTTGAACCATTACACTGCAAGCGGCGCCAAGCAGAGCTACCCAATCGGGGAGGTTAACCCGCTAACGAGAGCATGGTAACTTTGTGGTTCGCCGAAGGTTAGCCGATGCCGTTTTCGGCATGCAGTTTCCGCCATGAGCGTCACGCAGGCAGAATTTCGCAAAGCGCTGGGGTCATTTGCGACCGGCATCACCGTGATTACGCTCGATTCCGAGGGTGAGGTCCACGGGATGACGGCGAACGCGTTCACCTCGGTCTCGCTGGATCCGATGCTGGTGCTGGTCTGCGTCGATCAACGTGCCAGCACGCACGCCCACCTGCATGCGAAGAAGCGCTTCGGAGTAAACGTCCTGGCGGAGAATCAGCGGGTGATCTCCGAATATTACGCGAGGGCCGGGCGCACGCACGATCGAGCCGCGGAAGAGGCAGGGGCCACTTTCGACCGCACGGAACATGGAACTCCCGTTCTGCGGGGAGCGCTTGCTTATCTGGAGTGTAAGCTGCACACCGCTCAGGATGCCGGCGACCATACCATCTTCATCGCCGAGGTCGAAGACGTGGTTGTCCGCGATGGACGCCCGCTGCTTTATTTCGAGAGCCGATACCGTGGGATGGGCCCGGCGGTGGATTAGCCGCTCGCGGCCGGGAGCCCTGATCGTGGCTCACCAAGCGGTGCCGCGCTCAAACCAGCGCGCGGCTGCCCGAATTCTCCGCGACCCTATCCTTCTTTAGCGGCCGGAGCTGCAGCCGTAGCCAGCAGGGTTGGCTCTCGCACCAGTTCCACTATTGCAACGTACTTGCCACGAACTCGCGCCCAGCGCGCGCTACGGCCGCGAACGTCCACATGGAGAAAATTGCTGTCGTAGGCGCCAATTCCACCCTCGGCAAATTGCGGCACCTGGCAAGCAAGCTCGTACATCGCCTGCAGACTGAGCACGGGGATATGAATGTCGGCGGCCAGCCCCAACGTGTGCTCGCTGTTCGGAACGCCGCCAACTTCCAGATTGTGTTTCGGGCAGCGGTAGCCGGCATGCACGGCAATGGGAACGCCAGCTCGGTTCCGAAGATCCTCGAGTGCATCGATGAGTCGCGCATCGATTTGAAGACGGCCACAGCAGCGGCATGCAAGTTCTTTGCGCGAAAAGTGCGCGCTCAAGTCACCCATTCCACAATCCCCCGAGGAAATGTACTTTAAAGTAGATTAGCCAATAGCAAATACGCGCCGAAAGGTTAGTTGTCACAAGACGACGTGCGAGCGATCACAACCCTGCGGCAACGCAATTTTTTCCGGCGTCTCGCCGCAGGCCGCGTTACCATGGCGCCCTTCGTTCATTTCAAACGGAAGTGCACAGAGGAGACTCCATGGAGAGCGGCAATCATCGACGACAGTTCTTGCGAACGATCGCGGGTGCGGCGGCGTTCGTGGTGAGTGCGAGCGCGAGCAGTTATGGCCGGGTTCACCGGCTGGAGTTCAAAAGTCTGCTTCCCGACACGGCTCCGGAGCATGATCGCCTTCAGCCGGAATGGTATCAACGCAAGGTGCACCAGGTTCAGGAAGCGATGTCGAAGCGCGGCCTCGATGCGCTGGTGCTTCTGCATGCCACCAATGTGATCTACACAGTGGGCTACTTCCATCTCTCAACCGAGCGGCCGCTGGCGGTGCTCATTCCGAAGTCCGGCGATCCGGTAATGTTTGTGCCGGAACTCGAATCAGACCAAGTAAAGCTTTGGTGGGTGAAGGACTACGAGTCGTACTTCGATTTCCCTGGGCCCGTAAATCGTGTGCGCTGGATTCTTGAGCGCGTGGCCAAGCGTGGCTTCGGCACGGGGAAGATCGGCGTGGAAGAGCCCTCGCCGAGCCGCCTGGCCCAGATCAAGCTGGGCGCGCCGAAAGCGACGATCGTGAATGCCGGAGACATGATCGACGAGATGAGGTACGTGAAGGACGACGATGAGCTCGCCATGATGCGTCGCTCCATGTATTTTGCCGACTTCACCGTGAAGGCGGGCCGCGACTACATCCAGAAAACCGGCAGCGTCACCGAAGATCAGATCTTGAAGGCCACCGCTGATTCTCTCGCGGACAAAATGTCAAAAGAGCTCAAGGATGTGGTTGGGGTGGCCGTGGATGCACCTTTCGGAGGCCTGGTGCCGTTCGGAACGCGCTCGGCATTCCCGCATGCTGTTCCCAGCAAGGATCGGCTCAAGCCGGGCGATGCGCTCATCCTGAGCTATGGCGCCTGCGTTGGCGGCTATAACGTCGAATGCGAGCGCGCGTTCTCGGTAGGCAAGCCCAGCGACCACGCGAAGCGTCTGTACGACGCGATGCTGGCAGCCCACGATACGGCAGCTGAGAACATGAAGGAGGGCGCGATCGCCGAGGACGTCGATAAGAAAAGTCTCGATCAGATCCGCAAGGCTGGATTCGAGAAGTTCCTGAAACACCGGACTGGTCATGGCATTGGGCTCGAAGGACACGAGGCGCCCTGGATCGCGGAAGGGGACAAAACCGTTCTGAAATTTGGGATGACGTTCAGCTGTGAGCCGGGCGTTTACGACCCAGCATGGGGTGGGTTTCGGCACTCGGACACCGTGGTCGTGAAAAGAGATCGCGGCGAGATTCTCAACACGTATCCAACCCGGCTGGAAGACATGATCGTGGAGATCTAAGGGTCCGCGAAACGTGCGAGAATCAGCTCTGGTTTCAACAACTTAGACGCCGGGCAGGTTGTCACTTTCGGCGCGCTCATGCATCCAATAGATGGATTTGAAATTTGAAATTCTTTCCAAGTGCAGGATGGCAAATTCTTATGGCCGAGAAAACTAATGAAAAAGTCACCAAGACCGATGCTGAATGGCGTGCGCAGTTAACTTCCGAGCAGTACCACGTAGTTCGCGAAGCCGGCACCGAACGGGCTTTCACCGGGAAATACTGGAAGACGAAGGAGCCGGGGACATATCACTGTGTCGGATGTGGAGCACCGCTGTTTACCTCTGAAACGAAATACGATTCGGGCTCAGGTTGGCCGAGTTTCTACGCTCCCCTCGATCCCGCTAACGTCGAAGAGCATAAAGATCAGAGTTATGGTATGACCCGGGTTGAGGCGCGCTGCGCTCACTGCGGCGCGCATCTGGGACATGTGTTTGAAGATGGTCCGGCGCCGACGGGACTGCGGTATTGCATGAACTCCGCGTCGCTCGATCTCAAGCCTTCGGGCAACAAGTAAGTTAAAAACCAACAGGAAGAAAAAAGGGCACGACAGAATCGTGCCCTTTTCCAGTCTCGCCGTCGATCTGTTTTGACTCAGGAAAACCGAGTACAGCGAACTTTTAAGCGTTGCCGGCAGCCGTCGCGGCCACTGCCTTGGGAGCTTCGGCCGCAACCGGCTTGGCAGCTTCCACATTCTTGTTTTGCTGCTGTGGCTTTTTCTGCTCGCTCGCCTGGACCTGGACGCTGCCTTTGAGGATCGCGCCATCTTCGACGCTGATGCGTTGGGTCACGACGTCGCCGGTTACCGAGCCTTCGCTGCGGATGTCGAGGCGGTCGCTACAAATGACATTGCCGTGTACCTTGCCCATAATCACGACTTCGCGAGCGTTCACGTCGGCAGTGACCATGCCGTTGCGGCCGACAGTGACGCGGTGTTCGGGAATGTTGATGGTGCCTTCGATGCGACCGTCGATGTAAAGCGACTCGCCGCCGCTGATCTCACCCTTGATCGTGAGAGAGCGGCCGATGCTGGCCTGCTCAATGGGGGCGCTGGAGGTCTTCACGGGTGAGTAGGTGTTTTGGTTGGACGCAACTTGCGTCGAATTCTTATTCTCCGGAGGTTGCAACATGTCTAGTGACCTTCCTGATGTCCCCGCTGACGCCTTCCGACGACGTCGTTTTGAGCGGTGGGTCTTCGGCCTTTAGCCATGCTGACTATCGCACGGAGGTATGGGAAGGCGCAGATTACCGAAGAACCTGTACGAACGCGGTCGCGGATTTCGCACCTTTCAAGGCTTGATCCCGAACCGCTCTGGCGCGCTTAAGTCCATTCGATCCAAGGCGGCGAAGCACCTAAAGGCGCACACCTTTCGGCTGTGACTGCGTTCAACAGATTGTTGAGCGAGAAGCTAATCCGCCGCTTCCAGGACCTGGGAAAGTTCCTCCCAATTGCCCATCAGATCTTCGAGTTCTTTGCGCTGACTCTCGAGAACCTTGCTTTGGCGTTGACTGTCTTCGGCGCTGACAAAGGTCAGCAACGAGGTTTCCGACTGCGCGATTCCCGCCTCGACCCGGGCGATCTCCTCTTCGATCTCGTGCAGGCGATCTTGCATCTGCTTGCGCTTGATCGGATTCAGGCGTTTGCCCTTGCTTTCGTCGGTGGCCGCAATGTCTGAAGAATGACTTCCGTTGGCCGGCTGCGCCGACGCTTCCTTCGGAGCCGAAGAGTGACCCCTGCGGGACCCGTCGCGCATCGGGACATCGTCCAATGTGGGTACGTCTGCGGCGCGTCCCTGCTTGCGCCAGAGGTAATCTTCGTAATTGCCGGGGTACGCCTCGACCCGGCCGTCTCCGACTTCGAATACCCGCGTCGCCAGCTTGTCGATGAAGTAGCGATCGTGAGAAACGAGCACGACCGTTCCGGTATACGATGCCAGCGCTTCGAGAAGAACATCTTTGGCCCGCATGTCGAGGTGATTTGTGGGCTCGTCGAGCAAGAGAAAATTGGCGGGATGCATCAACAGCCGAAGTAAAGCGTAGCGTCCTCGCTCTCCACCGGAGAGCACACCGATGCGCTTGAAGACATCGTCGGCCTGGAACAGAAAACAGCCAAGCAGGCTGCGCAATTCGGTTTGCGTGGAGCGTGGCGAGACCGCTTCCAGATCATCCAGGATGCGCGCATCCGGATTCAGTTCTTTGTACTGATCCTGGGCAAAGTAATCGCAGTCAACGTTATGTCCCGGCTTGTACTCGCCGCCGGTGAGTGGTTCGGTCCGGGCCAGTAATTTGATCAGCGTGGACTTTCCCGCGCCGTTCACGCCGACCAGCGCCACCCGGTCGCCGCGCTCGATGATGAAATTGACGTTCTGGAATACCTGCTTCGGCCCATAGCTCTTCGCGACGTCGTGAAACTCGGCTACGATGCGGCCACTCGGCTTGGGTTGGGGAAACGTGAAGTGGATGGTCTTTTCTTCCGGCGGTATCTCGATCCGATCCATCTTTTCGAGTTCTTTGATGCGGCTCTGCACCTGCTTCGCCTTGGTGGCCGTATAGCGAAAGCGGTTGATGAACACTTCGAGTTGCTCGATGCGTTCCCGCTGATTGCGGTAGGCAGCTTCCAATTGCTCGCGCCGCTGTGTCTTCTCCGCCAGGTATTTGTCGTAATTGCCAGTATAAAAAAAGACCTGTTTGTTCCAGATCTCAACCGTTTTCTTGACGGTAACGTCGAGGAAATAGCGGTCGTGAGAAATGAGAACGAAAGCATAGGGATACTCGCCAAGGTATTCCTCGAGCCAATTGCGCGCTTCGAGATCAAGGTGATTGGTCGGCTCGTCGAGCAGCAGCAGGTTCGGTTGTTGCAGCAACAGCTTCGCAAGGGCCAGCCGCATCTGCCACCCGCCCGAGAACTCGTCGGTCAGTCGAGTCCAGTCTTCTTTGCGGAAGCCGAGACCGGTGAGCACCGTTCCCACCTTGGCTTCGGTGGCATAGCCGTCACGGGTCAGGAATTCGTGCTCGAGGCGGTGATAGCGATCGGCGACCTGGGCATACACCTGAGACTCGTGCGGCAACTCCGACATCCTGCGCGTGAGGGTTTCCATTTCGAGCTCCATATTGCGGAGCTCGTCAAAGACCGACATGCACTCAGCAAAGACTGTCCGGCCTTCCAGCGCGAGGCCGTCCTGAGGAAGGTACCCTGCCGAAATTCCCTTTGCGACCGTGATGGACCCGTAATCGAGGGTCTCGAGGCCGGCGAGAATTTTCATGACTGTGGATTTCCCGGTGCCGTTGGCGCCGACCAGGCCGATCCGGTCCTGCGGAGTGATCAGCCAATCCACCTTTTCAAAAAGTAACTTGTGGCCGAATCTCTTTCCGGCTCCTGAAAGCTGAATCATGACGTTCTATGTATCGTCTCACGGGAGCCGCTTCTGGAAGAAGGGTCAAGGGAGCAGAGAGCTGAGAGCGAGGTCAAAGAAAAATGCTCTGGAAACTTGGGAGCTCCAGAGCATGGTGCTGAACAATATTCTTCGGCGCCGGCAGCAAAGCCCAGCGTTTCAGAGGACAGGTTGCCTCTACTTGTCTGAGTTATTTGCGACCGGCTGCATCGGGTCGCGCTTACCGCTGTCAGACTCAATTTGCTGGGTCACGTCCATAGACTGACCGGCATTTGCTTGCGCCTTGCGAGCACGTGCCGCTCTGGCCAAGTCCCCCAGCGAGGCTTCCGCGGTTTTCGCAACTGGTACACTCTCCATCCCATCCTGTTTGACCAGGGTGGCTTCCACGTTCGCGGGTTCGCTGTTCACGTGGACAGTTCCTTGCCAGGGTTGGAAGCCGACCATGCGAATCACCACGGTATGCTCACCCGCGGGCACATGGAAAACGTACGGCGTGCTGCCCGTCTGATGGCCGTCTACCGAAACCTCTGCATTCGCAGGAGTCGAGTTCACCTTGAGTGTCTGAGTGGGACCGCTGGCCGCCCGAAGACGGGTAAGATCGAGTTTCTGCTCGCCATCCACGAAGGCAATGACCGTCGTCCCGGGAGCGATGCTCGCGTCCTGGCTTGCGCTGGAAATCACCAGTGCCTGACTGTCGCGGTTAGGACGCTCCTTGGTGGAACGCACAGGAATTATCTGATTATCGGCAAGCATCACAGAACGCAGATTGATATCAAGGCGGATCCCACTTCCGAGTCCTGCGTGTATGCCCGTCACTTCAGCGCTGGCTACATTGCCTTTGGCGATCACAGCCGTGCCAGCGACCCGAACTTCCTCCGCCACCTCGAGTTCTATGTTCTCGCCGATGCGGGCGGCATTGGCGGCCGCAACATTTCCCATGTGCAGTTTGATCGGCGTGCCATCCGCGAGGACGGCATTCACGGACGCTACCGGAGGCGCGGTCGGCGCCGCTTGGGCGACCGCCATTACAGAAGCCGCGGTCGTCAAGAGCAGGACTGCTGAAAGTTTTCTGATCATCGAATCGTTTTCTCCAAATGCCCGGCAGAACCAGTTCCGATGCCGCTAGCGTATTGTTTCAACAAATGCGCAGAGCAGCTAATTACGGCGGTCATGAAGAAAGTTGTCTCGGCGAATAAAAGCGGAATCTTCCTGAAAACGACCCAAGAAAACCGGAAGTTGTCGGAGAAAACGGGGCAAGAAGCGAACAGGACGGATCTAAACGGATGTTCTCAGGCTTCGACCGTTGGATTGGAGGCGGGCGACCATCAGGTTGGCCTCGATCTGTTCTACGGCCCGGTCGATGACGGCACGCATCTCCGCCGCATATTTGACCTCGCGGCCTTTGGAGAGGATTTTGCGCGCTTCCTCCGCTCTGAACCAGGTCGGATTGCGCGAGG
>Ga0210409_10003293_pt1 | contig 18275 bp, 14 predicted proteins | sample IncBWH17MmetaG_FD_161649 | JGI IMG/M metagenome (GOLD analysis project Ga0210409, IMG submission 161649) | Forest soil microbial communities from Barre Woods Harvard Forest LTER site, Petersham, Massachusetts, United States - Inc-BW-H-17-M | ecosystem: Environmental > Terrestrial > Soil >... | reverse complement strand
CAACAAGGACCTCTTTTTCTGGAGTGATGGAGACGCGATCGAACCAGAGTACCCCATCGACGATCCGAGAAACCGCGGAAGACTTGTTGGAGAGATTCATATCGACCATTGCCGCGTGACTTATACTAAGGACCGGTTCGACCGAAACGATCCCGCATGGGAGGAAATGGTCAACATCGTACGCGGTGATGGTCCCCTTCGGCCAGACAAAGCCGAGGGGCTTGGTTTCGGGGCGAACAATAGCCCGTTGTTCCGTCTGTTCCAGGCGTTTCGCCGCTCCAGCCCTAAGCCGAAAGTCGCTGGTTGCTACGCCAAGTTGCTGATCGTCCCAGACAATGACCGATCCGAGGAGATGGCTAAGAGATTTTTTGCCGGAGAGTCCGAATTCCAGACGGACTCCAAGTGGTGGGAACTGGTCGAAGAGGCCGATAGGCAATTGCTGACTCCGTCGGGAACACCTACGCCGAGCTCCCCGCCACCGCAAGGGTTCGAAAACTTCGGTGGAGCCGAGCGGTCTGACCCCGAGGCCTCAGGCACCACCACAGCCGCGGACACGCCCCCTCCTCCGCGAACTCCGATATCCTCCCTCAGCGGTGAATATCGAGACGACGGAACGGGATTGCGTTGGGAGGTCGCGGCTTACCAGGTCGAAGAAAGCGACGCTGCGTTGGGGAGCGCCACCAGACCGTGGGCTCTCCGAGCCACAGCGGCGGGCGTCCATGAGTTCTTCGTGAACACGGCTCATAGCGTTTTCCGTTCGGCGACCCTCACGCCTCAGGACGCGCTGTTGGCTGAGCTGGCGTGGTCCGCAATGGACTTTCAACGTGGTACTACATCTTCGGCAACATTCTCCGGGGTTCTTGCCAGTCTCCGTGAGCGGTACGCGGTCGCGTCAAAACTCGATCCGGTAATGCTTTCCGGCGAGGCGATTTCGACTTTGGGAGCGGTCGCAAGGAGTTTGTCCGGGCACACAAGACCGGAAGACGGCCGCGCCTTGTTTGAAGAGCTGTCGCCGGCCGAACAGGAAGCCGTCCACCAAAAGATGGCGAGCAAATTCGTTCCGAACGCTCAACAGGCGATAGATGATGGACGCTTTCTCGAATTCGCTCCCCGCAAAACACTTCTACGATTTTTCGAAACTCACCCGGATCTCTTTTTTGACGGGCGATATTGGGACGTGCCTTTTTCGACGCTTAACTATGGGATTCCGTCAGCTACCGAAGAGGCCCAAGCGCAGATTGTTCGGTACTACGCGAGTCTATTGTCGGACGTTATCTGGCTTGCGGAGCAGGACGCGACTGAATTGGCTGACGCGAGCCGTCCGCGACTGCTTCGAGCAGCGCTGGCGCTGGACTTGATCTCGGGCGACGCCGCGAGGGAGGACGGAGCTTGAGCCCGGTCGCGAGAGAGTCATTCCTGAGCGACAGGCGCCTGCTGCTCGGACCTTGGCAAGCCTTCGAGCGCGACGTTGGCCGTCTTCTCGTCGCAAACGGATTCGATGACGTTCGCGTAATAGGAGGAGTCGGCGACAAGGGTGCCGACGTTCTCGGAGTTCAGAACGGAGAGCTCTGGGTCTTCCAGTGCAAGCATACAACGACAATGCCGCCACCTAGTCAGGCCATCGGCGAGGCTGTAGAAGCAGCATCTTTCTATCATGCAACGCACATCGCTGTTGCAACTTCGCGTCCGCCTGGCGACGCGTTCATGCAGGAAAAAGCGCGTTACGAACGGACAGGGCTCAAGATCGAAGTAGCCGATCCGGAAACTCTCCTGACGCTGATGGCAAGAACGCCGGAATACCCTAAAGCCCGAAAGCCGCTGCGCGACTATCAAGAACAAACGTCTGACCGGTTTCGTCAAGCATTGCTAGATACGCACCGCGCCCAGATAGTCCTCGCCACTGGACTTGGAAAGACAGTGGTGATGGCGGAAGTGGTAGCCGATTTATTGAGAGACGGGCTCCTCGGCGAGCAGCAGCGGGTACTGGTTCTCGCGCACACGCGCGAAATCGTGAACCAGCTTCACCGACATTTCTGGTTCCAGCTTCCGAAGTGGGTGCCTACCCATCAACTGTCAGAAGGCGAAGTACCGACCTACTGGGAGGGAATAACTTTCGCAACGGTCCAGAGTGTGATCTCGCGTCTGGATACGCTGCCTCAGTTTGGCTTGATACTGGTTGACGAGGCTCACCACATCGCTGCCGACATGTTCAAGCGTACCATCGACACCTTGCGACCGAACATGCTTGGTGGCGTAACCGCTACGCCCTGGCGCGGAGACGGATACGACATAGACCAGATTCTCGGACCTCCCGTGGTCCGGATAGGAATTGCTGAGGGACTGCAACGTGGTTTTCTGTCGGACGTAGACTACCGCCTTTTGGCGGATAACATCGATTGGCATTTTGTCCAACAAGCTTCGAAGCACCGATATTCGCTCTCGGACCTAAATCGCCGTCTAATTCTACCCACGCGAGACGAACAAGCGGTTCGAGTCATTAAGGAAGTTTTCGATGGGGAACGACGCCGTGGCGGCGTGGTGTTCAGTCCCACGATTGTGCACGCTCGCTCGTTCGCGGCAATGCTGCGGCGATATGATTTTTCTGCCGAATCGATCTCATCCGAAACGCCAGCGCGGGAGCGCGACGCTCTTATGTCGCGGTTCCGGGCCGGCGAACTCCAGTTAGTGGTGACCGTGGACCTGTTCAACGAAGGGGTGGACCTGCCGGATGTGGACCTCATCGTTTTCATGCGCTCAACGCACAGTCGAAGGATATTCGTTCAACAACTTGGGCGTGGATTGCGTATCTCGCCGCGTAAGGACCGGGTGGTTGTACTTGATTTCGTGACCGATCTGCGCCGAGTGGCCGAGGTAGTCGAGCTAGATCAGGCCGTTCGTGGTGGTTTGAAGGAACGGCTCGGGTTGGGAGGGAGGCTTGTGCAGTTCTCCAACGTGACAGCCGGCGACTTTCTAAAGGAATGGATGTTGGATCAAGCATCGCTCTTTCTTCGAGAAGGTGACCCGGTACTGGAAGTGCCTGATTTCGATTTTCCCCAACCTCCCCCTCCAGGCTCCGTTCAATGAATATTCCCGAAAATATACGCGCGAAAATAAAGGGGCGGCTGTGGGGGCTTGCTGATGAGGTGGGTTGGCTTTCTCTGTCATCCAGCGCCAAGGCGTCATACTACGAAACTTGGACTCGAGACGCCGAGATCGGCGAGGTCCTTTCTCACTACATGGACAAAGGAAAAGTGCGTGTGTACCTCAAGGATTCGCTGCTCAAGTCGTACACTCGCGAACGATTGGCGGGCGCCGACCGTCCGTTTCGAGTTTTGGGTCTTCCTGCAGACGCTCCGGTGTCGGAAGTCTATATCAAACCTCATGGGCGGCAGCTTGCGGACGGCAGGATCATCTGCTGGGGGCGCGCCGAGGACTGGAAATCAGTTCTGATGGCTCTGCATGAAAGGTCGCAGGAGAAACAAGGGTTGAAACCTTTTGGTGCGGTCCTGACGCAAGCGGACGGACGTCTTCACGAGCAGGCGGCACGCAATGTCGTCGCCGATGCGGCTCTGAAGCTTGGAATCGAGAAATTGATCTGGTTGGATTCTTAGAGTGGCAGATACATTGAGCAAGACAGGACGTTCGGCCCTGATGGCGAAGGTCCGCTCGAAGGGGAACGTTTCGACTGAGGCCGCCGCCGAGGCCGTTCTCCGACTAAACAGAGTTCGGGGCTGGGTAAAGCATCCGGATGACGTCCTCGGGCACCCCGACTTTTATTTCAGAAGCTCCAAGCTCGCTCTTTTTATTGATGGTTGCTTCTGGCATGCGTGTCCGATCTGTGGACGTATCCCGAAATCAAGGACGGAATTCTGGAGCAAGAAAATCGACGAGAACAGACGCCGAGATAACCGGGTCAGAAAAAAGCTCCGGACGGAGGGCATCCACGTCGTCCGAGTATGGGAGCACCAAGTGCAGACTCTAGGCTGGGTAAATCGCGTGAACCGCCTCATCCCGGTCGGCATGCGAGCGAGCCATTGATGCTTTTCGATGAGCGTAAGATCCACAACGTTTCCGAGCTGCTGGGTGCGGTCGAATCTCATCGAGAGCGCGCAAAGCGAACGCCTATCTGGTTTCGTGGGTCCACGAATCGAAAGCACTCTCTTGTACCGACACTCGGTCGCAAGCCTTTTAACCTAGAGCAGGAGCCGGACCTCATAAAGGCGTTCAAGCAGAATGCCATTCAGTTTGTCGAGCAACGACCGCAATCTGAATGGGAGTGGCTCTTCCTCGCCCGCCATCACGCCGTACCCACGAGACTACTGGATTGGACCGAGAGTCCGCTCATCGGACTGTACTTCGCGACGCATTCCATTGGGCCTTCCGAGCACGCTGATCGCAACGACGGCAAAGATGGTGCGCTGTGGTTCCTTCTGCCTGTAGACCTAAACCGAGAGGCCAGCATCGAATTGTCTGGCAAGCGCGAGTTACCAATCTTTGAGGACAACGACCAACATTTGCGGAATTACCTCCCATCGGTGATGGCATCTGAGCGCAGCAGTCGACTCATTCCGGTTGCCGGCATCGCGGTACGTCACTCGAAGCGCATGCAAGCGCAACACAGTGTGTTTACCGTTACGCACAGAGATCAAAGCGCGATTGAGTCAGTTGGCGACGGCAACCATGTCGGACGTTATATTATCCCAGCCGCCGCTAAACCGCGCATCAGGCGCCAACTTGTGGCGTTGAAAATCGATCGTCTAAGTGTCTTTCCTGAACTCGACAATGTCGCACGGCTGGCTCGGAACCCATATGAAAAATGAATTCAGTCTCGGTAAGTACGTCCAAAGTTCGTTGCTGGTGGTGTATTCGGACCGAGCCGAGATCCAGCTGGACCCCGACTACCAACGCATCGGTGGCATTTGGACGTACGAGAAGCGCCAGCTTTTGATTGACTCGCTGATAAATGGGTTCGATGTCCCGAGGTTGTACTTCCACGAGTTTGTCCCTCCGCGAACAATTGGCGGCAAGAAATATCGCTACGCCATCGTCGACGGAAAGCAGCGCCTACAGACGATCTGGGACTTCATCGACGGAAACATCTCTCTACCAGAGGACTTCGAGTACATCAAAGATGATTCAATCAAGGCCGGCGGACTTGGTTACAGCCAACTCGCCGAGAGATACCCCACCCTTAAGAGTCGCTTTGACGCGACGAGCCTCGACATCACGACCATCCGAACCGACGACATCGAACTCATTGAGGATATGTTCTCCCGCTTGAACGAAGCCGTGCCGCTCAACGCGCCGGAAAAACGCAACGCTTTTGGCGGACCCATGCCGCAGGCGATCAAGAAAGTCTCTGACCACGCGTTCTTCGAGAAGCACGTTCCGTTCGAAGACAGGCGGTATCATTATCGCGATCTCGCCGCTAAATTCTTATTTCTGGAATTCGAGAAGAAGATCGTTAATACGAAAAAGTCCGACCTCGATCGGTTCGTTCGACAATTCAAGCGGTTGAAAAAAGAAGGTTCAAGGAAGGCGTCCCCGCAGGCGGTAGGAGAGCTTGTACACGACACGGAGAAGACGCTTTCGCTGATGAACAGCGTGTTCGGCACGCCGGACAACCTTCTCAGACAAGTTGGCATGATCACGTTGTACTTCCATCTCTTTAGATTTGTGAAACTCAATAAAGTCGGAGCCGTAAAGCGAGAATGGTTGGCCCAGTTCGAGAAGAGACGTGACACGAATCGACAGCTCGTTGAGCAAAGGGGCGAAAGCGGAGGAGGCGTCGATCTGTCCCTTCTTGAATTCGACAAACACTCTCAAACGCCAAACGATGCGTACGCGCTCCGGATTCGGTTGGAAATCCTGTTGAAGTTCTTAAGCAAACATTTCGCCGTGAAGTTCGAGAAGGCGGTTGTTCAGGACAGCAACTGACACTGCCCTGTCTATCCGACCGGATGAACCGGTGGAGATTCGCTGATCGGGCTGGCCCATGCCTTCTCGCAAAGCTCGAACGGCCCCGCAGTTCGTCCGCTCCGGCCCAACGCTGTGAGATTCGCTAAAAATCCACGGATGGCAGCGACCCTCGTGAGAAGGTCCGCGCCGACTAGCGGCCTGTGTTAAACGGGCGGCGGAATTTATCCCGGCGCGCGCGTGTTGCCGCAATCCGCACAAATGCCGTCGTCAGCGAAATTGTGCCAGCCCCCGCCAGCAAAGCACTGTTTGCCCTTCCACTCGCTGCGGTGTGGCCATTCGGAAGCCCCGCACTTGCATCGTCCATTTTCCTGTAAGGTGTGGCCGATGAAATCGTTATAGCCGTTCCTTCGTAACATCTCTTGTTGTTCGTTCATTGAAATCTCTCCTGAAGGTTTGCGTAAATTAAACGACTTGGCAAGGACGCGACCCTCGGGAGAAGGGCCGCGCCGCTACCGCCTAATTTCCGGTGAATTGCCGGTTAAGGATGAAGTCCGCGGCCTTCTGTGCCTGGGCTGCGGCGTAAACCAGAAGCTTGCGATCATCGCGAAGCTTGCTGAGCCAGCCGCCTACATACGCGGCCTGATTCTCGATCACGACCGGTGAGATTCCTCCTTCGGCGCAAAGGAAAGCCGATCCCATTTCGGCGCAGAGTTCCTCCTTGGAATACGTCGCGGAACCAAACGGGGCTGCTTCGGTGATCGTCTCACGCGCAAGGCGCTTCGGATGCCCGGTGCTGTGCGTGAGTTCGTGCAACAGCGTCGCGTAGTATTCCTCGGCTGTTGTGAACAGTTCGCGCGGCGGCATGGTCACGCGGTCAGTGAGCGAGCTGTAGAAAGCCTTCGAGCCGGCGGTTTCGAGTTCCGGCAGCTGCGGCATGTTGGCGATAATCAATTCAGCCGCGTCGATGGGGTCGTGGTCGTGCGTTTCGATCGTGGGCAACTTGTCAAGTCTGGCCTGCGGCAGTTCGCATTGTTCAAGATTAAAAACGCGGTAATAGCGTAGAAGAAACCGGCGCTGCGTTTCTTCGTCGCCGGACTCGTCCGTGTCGCCTTCCTTCTGATCAACCTTCCAGAAAACGATAACCGTGCTCTGCTCGCCCTTGCGGACGCTTCCGCCAAGCTCGTTAGCCTGCCTCAACGTCAACCAGAACGGCGAGACATATTTACTCGCCGATAACAGAAAGTGGTTGATGCCACGGTAGGGCTTTTTCGTAACGAGATTGCGCGGCAGTCCGGCTGAGGTCCACGGTCTGCGCCACGGCACAACGCCAGTCTCCAGCATGGCAACGATCTTGTCGGTTACGATTTGATAAACGTCCATTGTGTTTCTCCTATCCCTAAAAAGGGAATTTTTCCGTCGTCCCTCTCACCCAAGATGAGGGCGACGAAAAATTCGGAGACTCCGGGGTGCTGGTGAGCGCAGCGGGCGGCAGGACGTGCCAGAGCGTAGCGGCCCGTTAAGGGCTGGCGCGGCGTGCTAGCGGAGCGAACGCTATGACCGGGGTCAGGATTTGGGGATCAGGAGTTGGGAAAAATGATTGTCGTCATTCGCTGTGGTTGCGCTGTGTTGACGGAGAGTTGCCGGAAGCATTGAGGTTGGTGCGCTGGGCTAGGATGATAGAGGGCCGGAATTGAGTGCGGGAGGCTGGGGCGATGACGGAACTAGAGCAACCCCACATCGACTACTACTTTCGCAGGGAACGTCTGAGCCACGACCGCGGGGAGCGTACACACGCGCGCCTTGTCGGGAATCTCACAGCGGCCAAGGCCGGAGGATTGCTTTGCGACTTCAGAGTGATCGAACGGGGCGAGGCTTTTCCGACACAGGCGGACGAAAGCGCCATGCTGAAGCGTCTTCGTGAATTCTCGATGGTGAAGAAAATCGGTCTGGGGCGCCAGTTCGGAAGCAACAAATATCACTTCAGCTGGTTTCCGTCGCACGCGCTGCTGGTGAGCGTGGGGAGCGAGTTGCGGAATGTCTTTCCCTGCGAGCTCGAAAACGGATACGTGGAGCCCGAGGCTTTTCTCGAGTCTCTGCTCAAGCGCGAACCTTGGGCGGTGGGTGGCGTCGAGCGACGCAAGCGCGTGAAGCGGCATGACCGGATTGCCGATCATCTCGCTGCAAACCCGGATTTGCTAGAGCCAGGGTTGACCTTTCGCGGTGCCGAAGTTGCGGTGTCGTCTACATCAGGTGAGGGAGGTTCGATCGACCTGCTCTTTCTCGACAGCGCGGGCCTGTTCTTGATCGTCGAGGTTAAAGTCAAACAAGAGGAGCTGGACAAAGCGGTCGGGCAGTTGCGGAAGCACAGGAGGCTGTATGTCGAGACGTTTCATATCGAGGCCGAGCGCATCAGGCTCGCCGTAGCCTGTCCCGATATTCTTCCGGCAAGAATCGACGAGTTTGCAGAGATCGGAATTAAGTGTTTTCCGCTTCCATGGAATCTGCTCGACACGGTCTAGAAAGTGTTGAAGTTATCTCAAGTCACCGGAATTCTAGACCAGTTGCGCGAGTGCCCGGCTGGGCGACTCGAGACGCAAACGCTCGAATTCAAAGGGTGGTGCCAGGATGAAAAGGAGCTTTCGCGCGTTGTTGCAGAAGCGACTGTGTGTCTGGCGAACACGGAAGGCGGTCTCGTCATCGTCGGCGTCGACGATCGTAGCATAGGATCTGCCGCCATAATCCCCTGTCCTTATCCAGAGATCACCTGTGACTGGTTCCGGATGAGGATTCGCGACCTGACGCGGCCACCGGTCCCCTGTCAGGTTTTACGATTGAGCGAGCCTCCTTTCAGTCTTCGGGGCACTCCCGCAGCAGATTTGTTTGTCATTCAGATTGAGCGAAAAAAGCACGCGAGCGGACATCGCACGAGCCAAGGCGTCAGCTTCGTCCGGACGAACACGGAATGCCGTCCCGAGTATTACACGGAGAGAGATGATTTTTCTGAGTTGTTGGCGGAGCAGCTCGGCAAGAACGCGCTCAACTCAGATACAATCGTGAATGCTGCACATCACAGAGAGAGCAGGTTTCCAGATGTCCGGCAGTTGGGAAATCGGCCCTGGGACCACCTCTCTGACATGGATCTGCTGAGGCGGCTCAACCGGGAGAGCGCGGCGCCTTCTTCCCGCGTGCCGACGGTTGCGGCTCTGCTGTTGTTCGGCACTGAAAAGGCGATTCACTCAGAGCTGCCGAACGCCGAAACCGTCTTCGCTGATGAGACCGCGCAGAATAATCCTCTGACAAGTTCAAGAACCTTGAACGTCATTGAGTCGGTTGGATGCTATCTGCCGCAGATCAAGAGCCATCTTCGGAAAATGGAAGTGGAGGTTCCCGAAGAGGTCATCAGCGAGCTTCTGTTCAACGCGTATATTCATCGCTGCTACAGGACCGCCGGAGCTGTTCATATCAGCCTGCGGAGCGATGAAATAGAAATTCAGAACCCTGGGGGCCTGTTGGGTTCCCTCACCGTAGAGAATCTCCTTCATGCAACCCCGGTCTACAGAAATCTGCTGCTGGCAGAAGCCGCAAGGCAATATGGCTATTGCGACAAAGCCGGGACTGGAATCAACAGAGTATATTTTCAGGCGCTGGCGCACGGACTGGATTTTCCGGTGATGGAATCGACCCTCGATTCATTTAGCGTTACGATCCGTACAAAGCGCGATAAGGCATTTGCGATGTTCATTCGAGACTTCGCCGGGACGTTGAATCTTCGTCTGAATGACTTGATCGTATTGAGGGCGCTGCGCGCCAGACTTCAATTGTCGGTTGCCGCCTTGTGCAAACTCACTCAGCGTCCCGAGAGCTATATGGCTGATGTTCTTTCCGACCTGGTAAAGCGGAGCGTCATTGAAAGGCATGGCGATGACTTTGTATTGTCCGACTCAACGCGCTCGGCGATCGAGCGATGCAGTGAAGAGGGACAATTGAGGCTTCTGTAATAGAAGGCCCACTTGATACAGAACGCGACGGAACGAGACGAACTGAAATGAGGCGGCCTCAAAATGCTTAGCGCGCAAGATGTCGAAAAGGAAATTCGGCGGCGATGGGCTGAAGCTCAATCCGAAGGAACTTCGCACGTCGATATTCGCGCGGGCGATGTTCATAGCAAGCTTGGAGGCGAAAACCGCGTGCCACAAGTCTGCCAGGTCATGCATAGGCTCAAGGACACGGAAGATACTGTGATCGATGGACCGGAAAGCGGCCTCAGCACGCGTCTGACTATCCGCTACATTTTGCCACGCGGGTCTCGGAACAGAGCGGAACTTGCGACCCTGCCCGAAACTCCGCTCGCAGACGATGCGCCGCTTCCGAAAGCGCCTGATGTTGTGAGCCGAGGACTTGTCCATGACGCCTACGGCAAAGCGATCATGCGCGGTGCAGCTGGGGACGCATTTCTGGATGGCGGTGCGGTTTGCAGCGTCCGCTTCGGCGACGATGCGGCAGGTGGACGGATTGACGGCGTCGTTGGGAATAGAATCGCGGTCGAAGTGGAGTCGCGGACTCCGAAGCAGATTCGGGGTGCGGTGTTGGACCTTATCTTTCACCCCTATCCTTGCAAGCTCCTTCTCATCATTGCCGGTCATCAAAACAATGCCCGTCAGGCGGCAAACCAGTGCAGGTACATACTCGCTGAGCGGGTTGGACCTGAGAATTTTCAAGTTGTGCTGCTAACTGGCAACGGAAGAGAGCGCCGTGTGGCTGAGGACGTGGCGTTAGTTCAACAGGCTTTGCAGGCTCTGGGATGGAGCAGCGGCGCGACCTCAGAGACAAGGTGACTGCGCACTGCCCTGTTAAAGCTCCTCCCTGCTGTCTTCCGAAGATAGGCGCAACCGTCTTGGGAGAACGAAGAATGTAAGCGGGGGAACTGGGAACGCTAGGTCTCACCGCTATTCTGGGCCAGCCGCACTCGTATTGTTAGAATTAGACCACGCGAGGAGATTTCCCAATGGAGAATGAAATCATCGCGAAGTTGCGCCGAGAACTTGAGCGACCGATAACGGCCGAGCCGCTGGTGGTCTATCTTCTCGTGGAAATCCGCAAGCTAATGGACCACAACGGCATACAGCCCGAAACGCTCCGGCTATGCTGCAACTGGGCAGTCCATGTCGAGCTCTCGGGAGCTGCGGCACGACGTATTGTGGAGCACGTTGATGCCCTGTATCCAAGACTCCTCAAGGGCGAGCTGACTGAGGAGGACAAGGAGTCGTTGCGGGCTTTCTTCTCGATGAACAAGTTTCGGAGTGAGCTAGAGGATTTCCTGGCTCGCGAGGGGCTGCGAGGGTTTCAAGACGACGAGTGGAATGGGTTCCTGGCCTGTTTCCAGAACGTAATCGAAGACTGCCCGCTGATCTGCAGTACGCCGGGCCTCGCGAACGTCGATAAGGTTGTTGTGATAAGAGAGGTGGGCGAGGCGCGTGTTCCTTCGACGGACGCGCCGGTGATCATCTGGGCTCTATACCATGAGGACCGGCACATTTTTGTCTTGGACGCCAACCTCGAAAGATCGAACAGGTCTGTTGCCGAAGTCATCGATCATGGCATGTAGAGGCGCTTGCGGGGCGGAGTTGCTTGAACATCGGGAAGGTGCCGGCGGCGCGGCCGACATGCCCACGCCAGTCAGGCTGAGATAGACTATCGTCGAAACGATGTCGCGGTTTGGCCCTTGGACTCGCCGCTGCTGCTCGAGGCAGGAATCTCGATAGTGGCAGTCTCACTTGCGCAGCCTGAGCGTCGAGCGTGCCGCTTGTTGGACGCCTATTCGGTGATGCAAAGTAGACAGGTGAGAATTCTTTTAGGGTAAGCTCGATGGAGTGATTGTTCAATTCCATTCGCCGATCAGCACAAAGGGGGCCCAGAAGAATGGGGATGCCAAAGACTGCTGCTCGCCAGTGACGGCGCTTTTGATCTGCTTCCGCATCGTCTCAAGGCGAGCCCGACGCAATGCGTCCGGCTTGGAGAGCCCGCTCTTGAGCCCTCTGTAGAAGGACTCCATGAAGAGACTGGTGGACTCGTCGCTCACCTCCCAAAGGCTCGCGACGACCGATCGACTGCCAGCGAACAAGAACGCACTCGTCAGGCCGACGATGCCTTCGCCGCGAGACATCTTGCCGCGAGCGGTCTCACATGCCGAAAGCACGACAAGATCCGCCTTCAGGCGAAGATTGAAGATCTCGGACATTTTTAGCAAGTCACTGTCAGGTGCGCCGGTACTATCCGGAGAAAAGATTAGAGCGGGCTGGTTAATCCATCGAACCTCGTCGCCCATAACGGCATGCGTGGCGAAGTGAAGGGTACGGTACTGGCTCAAGTCGAGTCCCAACAACGCTCGCTTAGTGGCATTGCTGCCAAGAAAGACAGAACTCGATTCTGGGCTGATTCCATAGACCGCTAGAATCGCGCGCACTTCCTCGGCCGAATAAGGGAGGCGATCAAAACCGACACCCATTTTTGTATAAGCACCGCGCGTGCTGAGCGCGAGTTGGGACCGCGCGGGAGTGGATTCAAAAGCTGGATCTCCGAAAGCTAACAGAGGGCGTTGAGCGGAGCTCGGATTGCGCCTGATGCCTTTCAGAGCGACAAGGACCGAAGCGGACGGTGCGTAGCTGAAGTCGTACTTCTTGCCCAAATAGGGCTGAGACGCAAGAGAGTCCGCAGGCCCGTCTAGTTTCGCGTCGGCATCGATGATGGCTTCGAACGGCAAATAGAACAGATCGGCATCTGGCACGACCACAATGTGGTGTTTGCCCTCGATTTGATCCCGGACGGGACCAACGAGATTGGCGTAGAGTTGCTTTGCGAGTTGCACGTGCCTGTTTATCTCCGAGCTTCCGAATAGCGGTTCTCGAAGAGTGGGTAGGAATTGGTCCAATGTTTTGTCGATCACGTCTTGGGCCGGCAGCCGGTACATCCAGATCTTACGGTTCGTTATAACCCCGACTCCTGAGAACGACGGTCCGAGATCGTACTCCAGCAGCACAGTGTCGTCATCGAGCAAAGCCTGGACATCGGAGACTCGCACGGGTGTCGACGATTCCATGCTTGCGTATTTCGCATTAGCCGCGGCGATTTTTTCGTGAACCTGGCGCAGCTCCGCCGTTTCATCAGTCAGAGCGTCTTGCAAAGTCACTTTTCTGAGCTCTGAGACCGTTGCATCGGAAAACGCATTCTGGAGCGCCGAAATCCTTACTCGCACCGCATCTTCTTGTCGAACCAGCGTTGGATCGACGCCCTCGCGCGCGCGAACGCCCGCGTCGTTCAAGAGGTCCAAAAGGGCGCGCGCCTTCCCTTCTTCGTGGTACGTGAAAGCTTGGTCAAGCAGCTCAGCCGATGGCGCTTTCGCATACAGTTCGAGCGTTACGCGCGTCAGGTTTTCGTAGAGACCCCAGGCCAGTTCTCTTGAAGAAAGCTGCAGCTCTGGCAGCTGCTGCCCGCCTCCGAATCGTTCCATCACTTCAGCAGCGCGCCGATCGTAGCTAAGCGCGACATCTAGGTCGCCCTGTTTCTCGTAAGCGTAACCGATCCGCGCATAGACCCACATAACTTCGGGACTCTTATATTTTTCCGCTATCGTCTCCGCTTCTGTGAATGCGCTTAGGGCGTCCGCGTAATGGTTCACGCGCATGTACGCATCTCCCAGGAAAACCGAAGCGATAGCCAGTTTGCGAAGAGTCTGTTCATTCTGCGGCAGCTTACGATAGACCGCTACCAGGGGCCGCAACATTGTCATCGCGTCTGCTGGCGTGCCGTATTCGGCTTCCATCTCGCCCATAGCAAGGAAAGAGTCTCCAAGAAGGAAGCTCATGGCCTTAGAGCGGTCTTTGAGCACACTGCTGGCGAGTTCCTCGCCTTGCCGTTCGTAGTTTGCTTGCGCCGACAAATCTCCGATCTGACCTGCGACGTAATGCAATCGAAGGAGATCCGTCATCTGTGCATCGTCATCTCCAGCCTGTCGGCTTTCCATAAGGGCGTAATCGTACCATTGCGCTGATGCTCTGAAATCCCCGATCTGCCGATAGATCTCGGCGACTTTTGCGAGGGTCAGTCCGGCGTTCTTGTGATCGGCGATCGACCGGTAGACTTCAACGGCTTGGGTATAGAAGCCGAAGGCGTGAGCGTAGTTGCCAAGATCGCGCTCTATGTTGCCACGCTCTGTTAGAATGCCTCCTTCGATCTGGGTCCGTAGCCGCGCATTCGTGAATTCGGCGAGCGAGCGCGATGCATCGTCCAGGTAACTTTGAGCAGCGGCAAAATCGCCGGATGTTTCGGCCAGTTTCCCTAAGCCGTAGAGCGCGGGCGAATAGCTCGGCTTCGCACTGAGAGCCCTCTGATAAGCGTGCCGAGCGTCCTCGATCAGTCCAAGATTGTCGTAGCCATTACCAAGGTACCAGTAACACTCCGCGCAATCGGGTCTGAGTTTGACCGCTTCGCTGGCGGAATCGACGGTGCGCTGCCACAAGCCAAAAGTTTGATAACAAGATGCGAGTGCCGAATAAGACGCGTAATTCCATGATGTACCGTTAACGCGGCTTAGCCCTTGGAGAGCGTTCCACGCTTGAGTCAGTCTTCCTAACTGAACGTCCACGAACGCAAGCTGAGCGTAGGCATCAAAATAGTCCGGTTTCAGGTCGATGGCCTTGACATACGCGGCCGCTGCTTCGACGAGGCGATTCGTCGCACCGTACGCAGTCCCTAAGAGATAGTACGCTTCGGCCGATTTTGGGTTCAGCCGAATCGCCTGCTGCTCGGCCGTTATTTCTTGCTCAGAGCGCGAACTCTTACCGAACGCTTCGCCAAGATATAGGTACGGGGCGAAATTGTCGGGGGCGAGTCTGATAGCTTCTTTGAATTCTTTAATTGCCTCGTTCACCTGGCCGCTCTGACTGTATGCGAAACCAAGCGCGAAGCGGTTCGCGGCGAACGTTGGATTTTGACGAACGTCCTTTTCGAGAACTCCGATCGCCTCTTTGGATTTTCCCAGCGCCGCAAGGGCCGAGCCTAGACCTAGCTGAATTCCAGCGCCGTCGGGCTTCAGTTTGGCAGCTTGCTGAAAAGCCGCTAGCGAATCCTGCCAACGGCCCAGCTGTTGGTACGATAAGCCCAGAAGAGAGTACGGCACGTACCCGAGATTGCTGTTGTCTCTAATTGCGGCGTTGAGAGCATCCGCCGATTCTTGCCACCGTCGGTCTTTCTGGTATGCGATGCCAAGCAACAGCTCGACCGCGCTCCGCTTTCGTTTGTCTTGCTGCTGAACTGTGTCGAGAGCTGCCTTGTATTTCTCGATCCCTACTTCTAGCTGCCCCGCTTGGACTGCGGAGGCTCCCTGTCGAAGCAACTCATCCGGGTTGCCAATCGCCGATGACTGAGCTGCAGGGTTACTAGCGGTTGGGGGTGCGGCCGATGATGCCCCGCATTCAGCGAGCAAGAGCGCGGCGAGCAGGAAGAAGGACCTTCTGAGCTTCACGCGGACGGAGCATCTCTGTGCGTACATCAGCGTGCGCTGTTCTAGTGACAGAATTTAATATGATGATAAGGGATCAATCCCGTTTCAAACGCCCGAGCCACGTCGGGGGCTAAACTGTCGAGCCGAGTTTTGGTATCAGGACGTTGATAGTGGTCGATTTTGTCACTTCCAGCCGATTTATATGCGATTAGATCGACAAAGCCGTCGCAGTTCACGTCGTAGTAGTAAACGACCTGTTGCCACTTCGGATCGACGCCTTTGAAAACGGTATCGAGTTTGTCTTTCGTCGAAGCGCCCATCACGCCGTAGTCGGGCACATCCTGAGCCGCGATAAACACGAACCATGCGTCTGGCGGAGGAGTCTGAGATTCCGTGTAAGCACCCGCAATGTGATCGCCGAAACGTTCGATACGGCCAATCTCGCCATTCGCTTTGGCAGGCGGCTCGGCGACGCGGTTCGTCGATCTTTTAAGAAAGGTTTCAATGGTGTCGCCCGCGATGGCGTAGTTGAGTCCCTCTCCCTCATTGCTTTGAAAGGAGTTTATTCCGATGACTTGAGCCTTGTCGTTGAGCAAAGGACCGCCCGAATTGCCAGGGTTTATTGTCGTCTGCGTCTGGATGACATTTGCGCTATGGGTAATGTTTTCACCCTTATTCTTCCATTCGTACCTGGGCCTGATTTGGCTGATGGTTCCCGTTGTGTACGTCCATACCTCACCCTCGGGGTGACCAATCGCATGCACGTCATCGCCGACCTCCAGTTTGGAAATATCGCCCATAGGAAGAGGATGCAGTAGCCGCGAGGGAGCCTCGACTTTCACCACAGCTAGGTCGGCAATCTCGTCTACCTTGATTGGTATCGCTCCGTAAGCAAGGTCCTTCCTTACCTCGACACCTCGCTCTGGCTTGAAAACGACAGCAACCCGTTTTGCACCGTGGATGACGTGATAGTTGGTCAGAATTTCTCCAGTATTGCTTATTAGAACGCCGCTTCCGAGACCTGTATCAGTCAGGACCAGGACAGTGCCCGGCGCCGCCTCCTTGTAAACAGCGGCGTCGACCGCTCCTCGTGTTTGTTCCAAAATGAGAGTCTTGGGCAGGCTCTCCAGAGCCGACAAAACGCGCGCATTCAATGCTTCGGAGCTAGCCGAAACCGGTGCAATAGCAGGAACGATTCGCTTCGCAAATGCGCGCTCGGCAAAGGCTCCTACGCCTTCCTGAGCAAGTTCGCCATTGGACTTTCCCGGCTGAGAACCGACTCCAGAAGAATGCACTAGCACAAGTAGTAAGAGTGCGGCGACGGCGGTGCCAGCGACCCCCAGAACAACGCGAAAATCAGTGGCGAAACTCCTGACTGATTCGAACAATGAAGCGAGTCGTCCGTAGAACGACGGCTCCGCCGTGGAGGTCGAACTGGTCTCTGCTCGCACCATTGAGATCACGTGCTGCAAGAGCGCCGCGCTAGGTTCAGGACCTTGATCTTGGAGACGAGCTAGCTCGCGAAGCTCGATTAGGCGATTGATGCACGCGGGGCATGATCGAAGGTGCATCTCGATCGACTTGGAATCCGTCTGACGATCAGCGCTAACGAACGCCGCTGAACGCAGGAGAGGCAACCTCCTCTCGGCGTCAACGCTCTGGTCCAGAAAATCACCCAGCGCCCCGATCGTGGGGCAGTCAGGTCGCGACGTTTGACTGAGCTGACCGAGTATACGCCGATCAATTTCACTCATCGCGCAACGACCTCGAACTCCCGCGAAGCCGGCGGGTCGCGGAATTGCCCTCGGTTGCCGGACCGTATCGATGAATCAGTCCAATTCACCGGAACCCCATCGGCACCTATTCCTCAGCTCCATCGACCGACTCCCCGCTCTCATCCTTATTGATTATCGTATCATCGGGTGTGATCACCACGTCGTCACCAGATTGCCATGTCGAGGAAGTCCCAGGATCGTCCGACTGGTAGACTTCACCGGACTGCATGATGATGTGGTCGCCATCGCTGGAAACCGTGTCGATGGTGTCATCGTCCGAGGCCAGCGTCGGTCGCGCGCAAAAGACAACTGCGCCGATGACTAGTCCCACTAAGAGCACCTGGTTGAATCGTCTCAGGGTGAACCACCTGCTCTCGGGCTGATGAAAACCAGTTAGTTGCTCGCTCCGAATCATTGTTTTCGTTCCTCCTATATGGGAGGACTCCTGAACCCCATTATTTTTCCCTGACTCCGGTAATACCCGCTTTCTCGAGACAGTCCGCGAGTGCCTCCTTGGCCCTGTGATACTTCGATGCGACCGTTCCGTGGGGCAACCCCAGAGTCTCAGTTATTTCCTTGTAGGCGAGCCCCCTTTCTCTCATCGAGAAGATCTCTTGGTCAATCTGCAGGATCTGTTGGATGCAACTGCTTAGCTTTCGGCGGATTTCCAGACTGATCGCCTGCTCTTCTGGTCCTGGCGAAGGATCGGTGAAACTCTCAAAAGAGCCCAGGAGATCGCCACCTTCGCCGGATTCCATCGGTTGCTCGAAGACTTCGAACTTGCGGCCGTGTTTTCGCAGGCAACTTCTGGCCTCATTCTCCGAGATCGTCTTGAGATACGCGCGGAACTCGTGCTCGGAAGACCCCCGAAAGCTCTTGAGTCCCCCGTTCAGCAAGACCGTAAAAACGTCCTGAAAGAGATCGTCAAGCGCTTCCTTTTCGAGATTTCGAAATTTCTGCAGTAGACGCCAAATCAGGGGACCGTATTGGCGGACGACCGTCTCCCAAGCCTGCGCCTCTCTCGCAGAGGCTCGCGCGAGAAGTTCCCTGAGATCCATCGCGTTCAGCCGGGGCTTGCCGGA
>Ga0210409_10003292_pt1 | contig 18279 bp, 14 predicted proteins | sample IncBWH17MmetaG_FD_161649 | JGI IMG/M metagenome (GOLD analysis project Ga0210409, IMG submission 161649) | Forest soil microbial communities from Barre Woods Harvard Forest LTER site, Petersham, Massachusetts, United States - Inc-BW-H-17-M | ecosystem: Environmental > Terrestrial > Soil >... | reverse complement strand
ACCCGGGTGGGATCTCTTCCCGGACGCTCATTGCAGGATTTGGTCAATTCTCAGCCTGGCTGGCTTTACGAAGGCAACGCTGTGCTACATCCGCGCGGCTCGGAATACCAGACGCAATTCGTCTTGGACGGTATTCCGTTGACGGACAATCGCTCGCCAAGCTTTGGGCCAGAAATCGGAGCGGATGACCTTGATTCCATGAGCGTGTACACGGCAACCTTTCCTGCCGAGTACGGCCGAAAGATGGGCGGCGTTGTTGAGCTGAACACGGCGAGAGATGATCGCGAAGGCTTTCATGGGGAAGTCGTGTTGTCGGGAGGCAGCTTTGACACGGCCGGCTCCTATGCCATGGGGCAGTACGTCTGGGGGAAAAATACGCTAGGCGTCAGCGCCAGCGGAAACATGACCGGCCACTACCTGAATCCGGTGGTGCCGGAGAACTTCACGAATACAGGCACTACGGGCGATTTTTTTCTCCGCTACGAAATAGATTTGACCAACCGCGACCGGCTGAGTTTCTCGGTGCGCCACGCGCTCTCCCGGTACGAAATTCCCAACGAGCAGGTGCAGCAGACTCCTCATGAGGATCCATTGGATCCGTCACAGCCACTCGGATCACAGCTCCAGAACGCGGACAATTTTGAAACCATGGGAATCGTTTCCTATCAGCACACTTTTTCGCCAAATGTCGTTGCTGATTTCCGTGGGATGGTTCGCGATAACTCCAACGATCTCTACTCGAACCCGTATGCCACGCCCGTTATAGCCTTCCAGCACAACTATTTTCGCGAAGGATATTTCAAGGGAACAGTTTCTGTCCATCACGGCAGGCATGAGTGGAAGGCCGGGGTGGAATCCGATTCGACGTTTCTTCACGAGAACTTCAGCGACGTCATTACGGACTTCACGCAATTTGATCCCGCTACGCCAGCCACGTTCAGTTTCCTGGGCAGCAAGCCGGATCTTGAGCAAAGCGCGTTTGTGCAGGACCAGATCCGCCTGGGCAACTGGACGATCAACGCCGGACTGCGATGGGATCACTATCAATTGCTGGTGAGTCAGAATGCGCTTAGTCCACGCTTGAGCGTGGCCCGTTATTTCCCCAAGCTTGGCATGGTTGCGCACGTATCCTACGACAGGATCTTTCAAACGCCGTCATTCGAGAATATCCTTTTATCCAGCTCGTCCGCCGTAACCTCTCTCAATCCGCTCGTCCTCCGGCTCCCGGTCCTGCCCTCTCACGGGAATTATTATGAGGTTGGGCTGACAAAAGATTTTTTTGGCCAGCTCCGACTCGATGCCAACGTGTTCGATCGCCGTGTGAATAACTTTGCGGACGACGATCAGCTACTGAACACGGCCGTGAGCTTCCCGATCGCCTTCGCCAAGGCTTACATCTATGGGGCGGAGGGGAAGCTGGAAGTCCCGCACTGGAAGCATTTCAACGGTTATATAAGCTACTCCTACATGGTTGGATCGGCCTACTTGCCGGTGACCGGCGGGCTTTTTCTGGGCCACGACGCAACCAACGCCTTGGGCCAAACGACGGGAAGGTTTTGGGATTCACAAGATCAGCGCAATACCGTGCGGACTCGCGTGCGCTACGAATTCACGAAACGGATTTGGGGAGGCATCGGCGCAGAGTACGGGTCCGGGTTGCCCTTTGAATTTTCCGGCGATGAGGCGCTGGCACTTGCTCAATATGGACAGGCTGTTGTAAATCGTGTGGACTTTAATAACGGGCGGGTGCGGCCGTCTCTTTCGATCGATGCATCGCTCGGTGCGGACCTCTGGAAAACGGAAAAGCTCAACGTGAGAATGCAGTTTGATGCCACAAATCTTAACAACCGCCTCAATGTAATTGATTTCGCTGGGCTGTTTTCTGGAAACGCAATCGGACCTTCCCGCAGCTACAACGTCCGCTTGCAAACAAATTTCTAAGGCAGATTCGTCGCAACTCTCTCGGTTTCATAGTGCGGATGACTCTTCTTCGGCAGCCTGATCGGGCTACTTGCGGTTCGCTTTGGCAAGCAGCCGAAGCATTTCCAGATAGAGCCAAATCAGCGTGACCATCAGGCCAAACGCGCCGTACCACTCCATATACTTAGGAGCGCCGCCGCGCACGCCAGTTTCGATCATGTCGAAATCAAGGACGAGATTCAGTGCGGCGATGACGACCACGAACAGGCTGAAAGCAATGCCCCAAAAGCCGCCGCCGTTGATTGCCGAAAATTGAAAATGAAAGAAGAAGGTCAAGACCATTTCGACCAAGTAAAAAACGGCAATGCCGCCCGTCGCTGCAATGACGCCAATCTTAAATCCTTGTGTAGCGCGGATTAGACCCGTTTTATAAGCGAGGAGCATGACAAAGAGCACGCCGAGCGTGAGGCCCACGGCCTGAACGGCGATACCATGATAAGTTTTCTCGAAGACCGCGGAGATGCCTCCGAGAGCCAAACCCTCGAGCAGGGCATAAAGCGGCGCCGTGAAAGGCGACCAGGTTTTCTTGAAAATAGTCACCAGGGCAACGACGAAGCCACCGATAAGGCCACCGGCCATCCACGGGTAGACTGCTTCGGGTGTTTCCGAGTGTGCGAGTCCCCAGGTCCAGGCGGCGGTTGCGACAACGCATAGCAGGAGCAGGCCTGTCTTGTTGACGGTACCTTGCAACGTCATCGCCTCGCCTATGGCTACTTGCCCTTTGAAAGCTTTTTCGTTTAGAGCGGGATTGGACGTACGCATAAGACCTGCCATAGCTGACCTCCGAGAAGGTACAAACACATTTTACGCTGCATCAAGCAACAATCCAAATAGACCCACTTTACTCGAAAGCCACAATCCAAGGTTCAATCACGCTTGCTTTTGACCGCTGGAGATTTGGCTTTGGACTTGCGCCCTGAATTCCAGAGGGTGCGCAATCTTATCAAACGTTTCAGGAGTGCCGCCGGTGCCCCGGATGATAACCGTTCCGTAGCCGAGCATTCGGCCCATCGCGGGCTCTTCCACGACTACGCTCTCAATTCTTGAAAGGAGCAACTCAACTGTTCGCCGGCCGGCGAGGCCGGTTTTTACGATTACTCTTTTATTGGTGATGGCCATCACGGTGGCGTTGCGCTTGACGAGGCCAACTCCAAGAAGGATCGCTGCGACAAGGAACGCTGCCAGGGCGATCCAAACCAAAATGGTGGAATGAGAATCCGCGCTGTGCCTGGTGTTCCACGAAAAAACTAGAAGAGCGGCGCCCGCTAGGACGAAAAACGCGGTGAGGCCGGCGTGGCCGAGCATCACGATCCAATGCAGCTTGGTCTCATATTCGATCGTTTCACCCTGGATGAGGTGTTTTTCAGCGTAGCTCAAAGCGGCTCCTTGAGGGTGTTCGACAACATTCGCTCCGTAAAATATTGTCCTGGATAATAGGCGAGAGAGATGACCTGTATCGCACAAGATTCAAAAACATTGATTTGGAGATTATTTGGTAGCGCTAACGGGAATCGAACCCGTATTTCGGCCTTGAAAGGGTTTTGAATTTTAACTGTTTTTATGGCGAATGATCAAAATTGTCATCGTTATTGTCATCATTCGAAGTGGTAGCCCGGACGGGAATCGAACCCGTAATCTTCACCTTGAAAGGGTGACGAGTTAACCTGTTACTCTACCGGGCCACACATAAAATTCTAGCACAAAAAAAGAACGCTGACCCGATGAAGCGTCGGCGTCGAATGTTCCCAGAGTAGTTGATGCTACTCGTGCGGCGTGCCGGGCAACTTCTCCGCGGGGTAAGGATTCGCAGACGACCCGTCGGGTCCACCAAGGTCAATGTCATCGCTGGTCGTGTCAAGAAACGAACCCGGGCTTGCGAGATCTCTCGCGAGTGCTTGCGCGTCACTCTTGTTCTTCTTCATTGACACCACGACATCACCGACCATCACTTGCCATTTTCCATGAGCAATCCTTTTGACTGTAGCGTTCATTTGAGCGCTCCTTTCGTCGTCCACTTTGCGGAAGCGATTCTCTGGGCCACGAATTCGCCCGCGCACCGTTGCTCGGGAGGAACAGGATGGGGGCGGCCTGTGGGACTGACGGCGCTTCACGTGCTTCAGTGGGCGCCTTGATAATGGGTTCCTTCTCTTCTGCGGGCTCCGATTGCTGGTACTCGCCTGCCGTCAATACCAGTAGATCTACGAGCTCCAGGTCGGAGGTGGTGAGCAGAATGCGGCCGCCTTCGGCGAGGACCGCGCGTGCGAAACTCAGAATTGCCTCCTCCACGTTAGGGGCAAACTCCTGTGTTTCCCCAATCTCTGCTGACAGATAAATCAGCTGCTGTCGCAAACGAGTTCCGAAGTGTAGAAATTCCGTCACAGAGCCCCTCCGGCAATGCGATTGGCCAATTCCAGCATACGTCCTTCGTCATGGAATCCGATATCAACTTTAGCCGACAACCACTCGAGAGGTGCCCGTCGGGCAGCCTCGAGGGCATCGGCTGGTCCTACTAGCAACGACATCTCGTTAGGGACGTGCATGGCCGAAGCGGAATGGAAATCGCGGAGTTCCGCCGGACGAACGGTCAATGACAAGTTATATTTCTTGACGACCTGCGGCGCTGTGGAACTGGTCTCTATGATTCCGCCCGTAGCAAAAGCCGGTTTGCCTGCGCCTGCAAACTGCAACGCCAACAAAAGGCTTTGGCGCAGAAAATAGCGCCGCTGCAAGATGGCAACCTGATGCTCCTGCCGAACGCGATGCACGACTTCAGTCAGCTTCTGGTCTGATAGAATCTTACCCTTATCTTTAAGGTCTTGCTGGTCAAGGGGTATTCTCGAAGAATTTGACCCTCCGATCGGTCTTGAATTGGGCAGAGCAAGGGCCAGGCGGCCAAGGCGGTGTTTTCGCGCGTAAGCAACCTCATAGCGAATCCAACTCGATTGCCACGCGCTCGAGGATTCAACCACCAAGAGCATAGCCTTATCCACTAACTCCTGGCGGAGCCTGGTCTTGAAGTTCAACCCGGGCGGGATGGAGAAGCGATCCAGAAAAACGTCGAAGCGCTCCTTGGAAAGCGCTTCGAAAAGCTGCTCGGCAAGGGCCGACGCCTCCAAGCGCTTGTAGCTAATGAAGATGCGAAACTCCTCAGGGGCGACTTCGGAGGCCGCCAGAATCGATGGGACAATTTCGCTTATGGTGTTGTGCCAATGTGCGATCTGAAGATGTCCGAGTGCCGGAGGCAAAGTACTCACGGCTGTCGGATACACAGGCAGGATTCGGTAGTGAGGAGTTGCTCCGAGCCAGTTGAGGGCTAGGCCGGTGTCGAGGATTGGATACTGGTCATTCCCGACCAGAACGAGTATCTTGCGCGCCTGCGGGGAATGACGCGGCAATTGGCAGGTAGTGGTCGGAGAATCGATAAGGCGGGGACAACCCTGTATGGGCGCGACTTTGCGGATCTGCGGAGCCAAGCTCAGAATCTGCCACATTAGTTCTTGACGAAGAGTTTGCAGTTGGGTTTGCAACGCCGGGTTTGAGCAACAACTGAGGACGATCCAGCAAGGTTGATCGACGGGGATTCCCGTGAAGCCCTCGCAATAGAAGTGGCCGCTAAGCTGCTCAGTTTGCAGCGTGATGTCAGCCTGGATCATTTTGTGTTATGCGATCGACAGCCGAAATGCGACCCGACCAGCTCATTTTAGTAATTGCCCTTTATTGCTGGGAGGGTAACGAACTATCCGGCGAATGTCGACATGGAACGGTGCTGCAGACAGAAAGATGAACTCTCGAATGAGACGGTCGCGCCTCAATATTGGTTTCCGGCATCCAAGCTAACAGGTTTCCAGCCGAAAGGCACAGCATGATCTTCGCGTTAGCTGGGCGTCGGATCGACCAAGTTTCGGCTAAGACTCGAGCTTTTCCTCTAGAGAACGTGAAAATGGCCAGGTCTCGTCTCCGCGAGGCACTGGAGACTTACAGGACGCGAGCGCTGGTCAGTTCGGCAGCTTGTGGAGCGGATTTGTGCTCACTGCTCGAAGCCGGGGAAATGGGAATACGGCGGCGAGTGGTTATACCGTTCGACCGCGAGATGTTCCGAGAAACGTCAGTAACCGACCGACCGGGCGATTGGGGTGTGGCCTACGACCAGGTCCTAGACGAGGTGGCTGCAAAGGGCGATCTCTTGGTGCTCGATATGCGTCCTGACGACATCCGGTGTTACCTACGCACCAATGAAGTCATACTCGAAGAAGCCACCACGCTTTCGAAGGACTTGGGTGAACAGGCCACGGCGGTACTGCTCTGGAACCGGATTTCTCGGGGAGAGGATGACGCAACGGCGAGATTCGGAGAGAGCGCGAAGAACAGAAGCTTGCCGGTGCTAGAAATCAGCACACTTTGAGTCAAGGTCGATTTCAGATTTCGAATGCGTCGGCGCGTATCTCTTGACCAAAAACTCATACCACTGATCGGCTGCGGGCTTGTCGGCACGGAGCGGCCGAGAAAAATGTCCCGATATGAAGGGTACTTAATTGCCATAATCGCCCCCGACATATATAGTGGCTCAGTGACTGTCAGGTCTAGCGGCCAGCTCAACAGAAACTTATACGAGTCCGAAACCAGATGAGGGAGACCCCAAGATTTAAGTTCCGTCCACAGCCATTAATAGGAGGGGCTATCGCCGTTTCGGGGCTGTGTAACAAGTTGATCTGCTTCTTGGTACGTTCTCGTTTTTGTTTGGAGGAATGATGCCGAATCAGTTCGATGTACCGGTTCGTACCGGTTCCTCCCAAAAACAAGCACTGGTTTTTGTTCATGGCTTTTCCGGAGACGCCCACAAGACCTTCGGCATGCTACCCGCTTTTCTTGCCGGAGATCGCGACTTGCAGACCTGGGATCTTTACTGCTTTGGATATCCCACCAGCCTTGCTCCCGATATATCCGGCGTCTGGGCAGCCGACCCCGATTTGACCACGTTGACGGGCTTGTTGCTCGAATACTGCAAGAACAAGCTAGTAGAATACCGGCAGATCGCACTGATAGCGCACAGCATGGGCGGACTTATTGCGCAGCAGGCGATCCTTAATCCCACCTTAGAAGGACGCGTCAGCCACCTCGCTCTTTTTGGTACACCAAGCAACGGTCTCACGAAAGCTGGTGGTCTGGCTCGGTTCCTCAAAAGGCAAGTCCGCGACATGGCAGCCGGAGGCCCGTTCATTACTCAACTGCGAAACTCTTGGAGCGCTAAGTTTCCTTCTACCATCCCTTTTGTCTTTCGCGCCGTCGCTGGCGTCAGAGATGAATTCGTCCCTACCGAAACATCGGTCAAACCTTTTCCCGGTTATGAAGCATACGTGAACGGCAACCACCTCGAGATCGTTAAGCCGGAATCTCCGTCATCCGATACCACCGTGCTTCTGAAGTTGCTCCTCGGCGAAACACCTGGAGCGCCAACAAAGATTCTTCGCACGCCTGGTCACGAGGAGGCGGAACGAACTGTTTCTGCACCGGGGAATCAGGAAACTGATTTATCGGACAAACAAATAGTTAAACTCGCTTTGGCGTTGGAAATGATCGGCAAGCAGGAGCAGAGCATCGCTTTGCTCCAAAAATATGCCAGCAGAAGCACTGAGCTGACCAGCGTGCTGGCAGGCCGGCTGAAACGCCGCTGGCTTGCCGATTCAGAATCCCGGGCGTCTGATGGGTCCGAGGCCCTGGCGTTGTATCGGGCGGCCTTCGTTCGCGCTTCGCAAAGTGGAGATCATCCTCAAGCCTACTACGCAGGAATCAACGTTGCTTTCCTTGAGTTGGCATTGGATGACCACGCAGACGAGGCTCAGAGAATCGCTATCCGAGTTCTCGATCATTGCCGCTTGTCGAACGCGAACAAATGGCAACTCGCTACTCAGGGCGAAGCCTATCTTTACCTCGGCGATCTACAGGCCGCGCTAGCTTACTACTCAGCCGCCCTCGAAGCTCAACCGGACACGCGCGAAGTTGATTCAATTCAGAAGCAAGCTGTCTGGGCCGCCCGCTTGCTCAAGTCTCCGGAGTATGAATCTCGGCTACTGAAGCTCTTCGAAGCCGGCCCGAGGTGAAAAGACGATTCGCCTATCGGCATCCTAGCTCAATGGAAATCGAACTGTGTAATTCGGTTGCGTAACGCGTTCGTCTGGATTCGCCACTGGTGCGCAATTCGGTAGAGTCTAGAAAAAGTTCTGCTGAGGTCCTCTATGTCACGCCCCGTATGTTTCATGATCATGCCGTACGACACCAAACCCACCGGCGCCCTGAGTGGCAGCGGAGCACCCGATAAGGTGGACTTTGATCGTCTTTGGGAAAAAGCTCTCCGTCCTGCCATTGACAAAGCCGGCTATGAGCCGGTCCGGGCGAACGAAGACATCGGCGCACTCATCATCCAGGAAATGATCGAACGCCTCGCCATCTCCGATTTGGTGCTCGCCGACGTATCTATTCCCAACGGCAACGTTTACTACGAAGTTGGCATCCGTCACGCCTGCCAGAGACTGGGTTGCATTCTGACCGCCGCCGATTGGTCCAAGCCACTGTTTGACATCCAGCAGATGCGCCAGATCCGCTACCCGCTGCCCGTCGAATCCATTTCCGGCGAGACCGCAGATGAAATCGTCAAGATCTTTGGCATGGCCATTCCCGTCATGAGCGCCGGTGACTCGCCCTTTTATCAGGTCTTTCCCAAGTATCCCGAGTACGACCCGGCTCTGGCCACGTCGTTCAAGAAAAGTGTTGAGGAACTCTCTCGCTTCCAAGCAGAAGTTATCGCTACCCGTGCGACGAGTGGGGACGAGCGCCGTGCTCGCGCGCTCAATCTTCGCGAGCGCTACTATACGGGCGGTCCGATTCAGAAAGCGGTAGCCATCGAACTCCTCTACACCTTGCGAGACTCCACGGACTGGGCTATCACCCTGCAGTTCATTGACAACCTACCTGAGGACCTCCGCAATTCGCCGCTCGTGAAGGAACAGCGTGCCCTCGCTCAGTCAAAATCCGGCGACCACGAGACCGCCATTGGCGCTCTGCGCGAATTGATCTTGGCCAGCGGTGACACCGCCGAGCGGCGCGGCCTGCTCGGCGGGCGCTACAAGAGCAAGTGGAAAGTGACAAAGAACGCTATCGACTTGGATCGCACCATTGCGGAATACGAAGCAGGAATGAAGCTCGATTTGAATGATTACTACCCTTCTTCAAATCTCGCTCGTCTTTACCGTACTCGCAAACGCAAAGGCGACGAAGACAAAGCCCGCATTTCCGCGGCTGTTACTCTCACCGCCTGCGAGCGCGCTCGCCTTCGTAGGTCGAACGATGAATGGCTGAATCCTACTCTGTTAGGTTCTGCGTTCGATGCCGGAGACGTTGAGAAGGCCCAGGATCTGGCCAATCAAGTGGCCGTCGATGGTCCAGACGAATGGAAGCTCGGAACAACCCTCGATGATTGCAAGATCGCAGCGCAACTGTATGACGATCCTCGCCGCAGCGAACTCCTCGATATCGTGCACCAGTTGGAAGCACTCTTGCCGGCCAGGACGGCGCCGCCGCCCAAAGAATAGACGTAGTATGAAATTCAAACGAAACACAAGATGACCGACATCGATTATCTTACTCTGCCTATCGGAGTCATTACCGCAACTAGATCGACCGCCTGGATTCGATTCTCGGCTCTTACAATCTGCCGGTTACGTACGACTCGAAAATCTTGGCGGATCCGGCCAACTACACGGAAACCGAGATCGAGTGGCTGCCTATCGGGGATTTGGGCGTTGTCCATGGTCGTTCACTCGACCATTTGCCGCTCAAGCCAGGCGGAGAGAATGAAAGTAAAAGAGGAGTACGCTAGGGGCGAGTATCACTTGGTCGCCCGTTAGAACTGTATCTCGGCCGGTCAGCAATCATCGCCCTAATAATTTCAGCGAGTTCGACGTCAGAACGTAGCACGCTCGAGTGCGTAGCGTCGGGGATGAACGTAAGGGAGGAGCCAGGCAAGTGTTCGATGCGAACAAGCGACTCTTTCTCACCGAACACGGTTTTTATGGCGAAAGGCGGATGGTCACCGAACCGCTTCAGCCAAGTTCGGCGTATCTCCTCTATGTGCCCAGCGCCAATGGTTAGCCCGCGGACCCAGGGCGACAGAAAACCGATCAATCCCGCCGGTCGAAAGCCAGAAAGGGGCACAGAGATCATCAGGAGGCCATCAAGCCGGTCCCCAATTGTTGGCGATGCGAGAATCGCTTTAGCCGCAATCAATCCACCTATACTGTGAGCAACCATGATCGTTCGTCCGTTGTCCCCTGGAACATGGCGATCCAAGTAGTTGACCAACTTTGATGCGCCCTCGCTTATGCTCGCATGACCGGAGTACTTGAACGTCAGAAACTTTTACGGATCTAATTGGGGATGCTCCTGAAGTCTGGCCATAACGGGCAGCCACGTGGAAGGGTTCGAGTAGAGGCCATGAATGAAGACCACGCACCCAACTCCGACTTGATGACCAGCGGGAGTCTTCTTTGTGCTGAGAGGGGTCTCGCTGACCTCACGGGAAATTACTATTGTGGTTGCCATCTTGACGGCGGCGTCAAGGGCTTGGACAACATGCTCTAGGCCTTCAGAAGTTCTAGCCGCAATGACATCGGCCAGCGTCGGAGAGTGGTTTGCGACATCTTGCTTCGTGACACCATGCCAGACAGGCAAGATCTTACTTCTCCCTTGCTCGTCGAGAACAACGAGGGCTCGGAGTTCTCGTTTAGTCCAGTGCTTGGAAAAAAAGGTAGGACTCAGGATGACGATGCCATACCTGGACTCTGCCAAACCAAGGTCTATGCTTTCTGACAGACTGTCGCCGACCCTCAAAATGTCTTCGTCGTACCACAGACGGTAGCCCTTAGCCTTAAGCGCATCGGCGAGGGGACGAGCTATTTCGGCTTTGTCTTCAGAAGCGTAGCTGATAAAGAAATCGTATCGCATTGAGTATTCAACCGTGTCCCCCCTCCCTAGAGTAAGGCTCTTGATCATTGGCCTTCCTGAGCCTCCGCGCACTCCGTTCGAGAGCGTCGAGTAGACGCGCGCTCAGTGCCGACAATAGATCGTTCAGGTTCCCGTATTCAAAGAGGTCAAGGACCCATGGATACCGCTGGAAGTGCTCGAACATGCGGTATGGGGTGTAACCCTTCTGAAGGATTGGTTGAACGGGAACGGAGGGAAGCTGGGGGATAATTTGAGAGAGTTCTTGGGCCACACTTTTGATGTCTGTGATGTCGGCGATAACGAAGTACGAAAGGTGAGCGAGGGTAGAAACAGTCTCGGTGGTGTCCCGGGTTTGTGGACCTTCGAAGTCGAACACGATGGGGACGAAGCCTTTCTCTTTCAATAGTTTTCTTGTGGCATCAAGGATACTCTTTCGCTCAGGAATGAATCTTCCAAGAATCAGTACGGCCCTGGTGGCCACGGCATCGATGATGCGGCGTAAGCTCACATTTCTCAGAAGCATATGAACGAACTGGGCCACTTCGATGTCATCGACGGTAATCGAGGGATTCTCCGAATGCTCGCGTGTCACAATGAGGCCTCGTTGCGCGGAACCCTCAAGGGTTAAGTCCCAGCCCGCCAGACCCCAAATCCGACAGCCGAGTATCTGTGCCCTTGAAAAGTTCGAACCATTCAACAGAGCACCTTCGAGATTTGCCTGAACAAACAGCGCTTCTTGGGCGTCGCAACCGGACAGATTCACTCCGCGGAGGTTTGCTCCAACGAAGCGGGCTTTGTGCAGGAATGAACCGGAAAAGTCCGCGGATTGAAGTTCGGCCTCCCGAAACGTCGCGTTTGTTAACGTCGCAGCGTGGAAGCGAACACCGAGTAGTCGAGACCCTCTGAATTTGGCGTCGCTAAGCGTGGAGTTCGAGAGATCCGCGGAGCTCAGGTTCGATCTACTGAAGTCTATTCCCCTGGCCTCCAGGCTGGTGAGTCTCTGACCGGTTAAATCCGGCAGCCAGTCGGGATGCTCGGCTCTAAATGTGTTCCAAGCATCTACTCCGCGCCCGAGCAAGTCTAGGATATCTTTGCGTTCGATCTTCATTCCTCTAGGCTCGGATGCACTCTTTGCTGTCGCACTCGCGCATTCGTAGCCGGCCTCGATTGGCAGCTGCGAGAGCCATCAGTCTGCGAAGCGATTTGGCGGACGGTATATCGTAAGTTCGGAAAGAGTAACACAGTAGTATGCGACGCCGAAGTGGCGACGCCTGTGTTCAAATCATTGCAAATTGCCATCGTTTGACTGGGTTCCCGCGGCTCGTTTCGCAGCATCGACCTTCCCTGCGATTGCCGGCTTAAGATTCGAAAGCTGACGAAGGGCATTGAACCAAAATGGCGCGCCTAAACTCAGGAGCAGTATGCTAACCAAGGTGCCGAGCAAGTGGTGTGGTTCACGGTAGGCTCTCCACCAGTCTGCAGGGCTATCGAACACCGCCTGGCCGTGGATCTCCGTAGGTATTATGTTGAGGTTGGTTTTCTCCAAGTCGACTCGGAGCCCGCGCATTTCATCGTATGCGTTGCCCATGGCTTGTCTTGTTCTGTCCTGGCACGCGCTGTCGAATTCTTTGAGAAGAACCCCTGCGTTGGCGAGTTGTTGTGTATTTTCGATCAGAGCGTTCTTGCCGTCCACGCAGCGAGTCAAGTGCGCCGGCACTCGGGCGAGCGCGGCTACTGTCTGCGCGTCGTCGTTGGTGTGGTTCTTCTTGACGTCAGCCAAAGCGGCCGACGCCCGCTCGCTGTTGTCGAAGAGTTTGTCGGCTTGCGAAAGTGCAGTTTCGGACATCTCGGTCAACTTCGCGCGCAATTCCGGCGAATGTATGATTTGTCGCAAGATTTCACTGGAATCGATCTGCAACGCTGCGACGAGCAGCACGGATACGACGACGGTAATAACGCGCGTCTTGCGCGTAAAAATGTCCGACAAACGATCCATGACCGTGTCGAACCACTGGCCGATCTGGTGCTCGAGTTTGGATACGGTCGAGAAGGTGGCGTCCACGGCGGCTTTCACCTGCGCATCTTGTCCCGGCAGTTCGGCGGCCAATCGTTCCGCCACGGCTTGCGCTTCAGCCACTTTGTCCGTCCCGCCCGGCACGCGCGCGTCGAGCAAGTTCTTAAGTTTCTCTTTGGCGGCGCCATCGAGCGTGGCTGTGGGGTGGTCCGAACAGAGGTCCCGTAATACGCGGATAAGGTCAGACTGGCTGACGGCTTTGGCGCGAGTTCCAGCGTGGGCGATCGCCGGATGTCGAACGACAATCTCGGCTATGTGCTCCGCAATCGTCGGCCCGTGGACTTGCTGCTCAGGGGAGCCCGCCTGGGTCTGCTGCGTAATCGGCGACACTTGGTGTAGCTGCTTACGGAACTCCGGTTCGATCTGCCGCACGAGATTTTCCAGGCCTGAGGCAAGATTCCGGCCGCGAAGATCTGTCAGCGCCGAAACCATCTGGACGATGGCCATCACGATCAGACTCAACATAAGCATGACTACTGCGAAGGCGATCGCGGTATCGATCTGTTGCAACATGGTACCCTCCTTATCCGACAAAATGGCTCGACGGCCAAGGCTATTTCTGGATTAGATCGGCGAGATTCTCGCCCACTTCAGACAGCATGCTCGTATTCTTGCTTTTGCAAGGAGAGGGCTGTTTGCTTCGGCTCGATATCATTTCTCGAACGTTGGTAGGAGCAATCGGTACCGGCCTTATGGTGGGATCCTTTAAACCGTCTCGCACGAGTTGATACCTGCCTTGTCCACACCTCTGAGATTTTTCACCGAGGTTAACGGAGCCTTGGGAGCGAAACCCTCAAATCGTTCGGAAGTTCCTTGCATCCCTGGTTTGCAAATCAGCGGCATCTAGCGCGCTGATCACATCGGTAACCGCTTCGATCACCCCGTAAAGCTGGTCCTTCACCTGCAAGGTGCCCGCGGCCCAATACGCATCGCTCAGGTCGTCGAGCAAGTCGGAGTAGACATTGTTTAGATCTTGCGCTGAAGGTTGAGGAAGCATTTCCTCGTTTCGTACCCAAGCTCCATACGCCTGCTTGCCTGGCAGTGAACCACGTATTGGTCGTGCCTTTGCGCGAAATAAATCTATCGCGGCCCTAAAGCTGAGCAAGTCGGTTGTGGACCGGGGTCGAAGTTCCATGACAACACCCCTTGCGGTTTGTCAATTTCACTTATCAGTTGCACCGCCTCCTCGTGAGTCAAGAAATACGCGATGAAGAGAGGAGCGTAATCGTCGTCCTTGTCTTTTCCCCCGATTTCTGCCAGCCCGAAACGCGGATTTATCGCGAGGAGCGCGTCGAGGTGCTTCTGCGCATTGTCCTGATGCTCAGACGACCATTTGACCCAAAAGTAGTTCTTGCAAACATAGTCGTTGAGAGCCGGCGAGGCGCTGAAGGACGGTCCCGCACCCGCGAGAAGGTCTCTTCTTTTACCCAGATTCTGTACGAGAAAGGAAACGAGGTCCGAAGTGCTTCCCCCGGCAGTTGAACCATCGCTCATCGTTCCCTTCCAAAGAAGAAGCGTGGGTGTGCCGCTTTTGGTCTTTTGTGCGATCTCGGCGTCTATGTCCAGGACTTGACCCAAAAGGTCATGAGCCTTCTGCTGGAGCTGAATGCGATGAGCCTCTGAGAGATCACTTTGCGTCTGGGTATCGTTTGTGGCGAGCTGCAGTATCTGACCATAGTCGGCGATTGAGAGGTCGATTTGCCCTAGCTTCTTATACGCCATCGCACGGTCCCTCAATGTTCTTAGGTCCCCGTTGTTGATGGTGAGTAGCCGATTGTACAGGGGAAGGGCGTTCTGAAATTGGCCTAGAGATTTATAACTAAGCGCCAGTCCATTGAGTGCCGATAGATTGTTGGGATCAAGACTAAGGCACACCTTGTAGTCTTCGATGGCGGCGTTGCTATTTCCAAGGGAATAGAACGTATTGGCGCGGTCCACGTAGGCACGAGGGTTTTTTGCGTTCAATTCAATGGCTTGGTTATAGTAGTTAAGAGCTAAAGAGCTTTGCCCCTGAATTCTCGACTGTTGACCTTTCGTCAGGAGGTCGAAATAGTTTCTGCTCGGTTTCAAGCTGCTCCAAATCACCAATCCGGCGAGCAATATCCCCAGCACTGAGACGACGGACACAGTGATCCACAGATTGCGCCGATGCATCCGGCCGGCTTCGAGGGTTGCAAGGCTGGCAAGGCGCTCTTCAAGGCTTTTCTCAATGAAACTAATCTCCAATGCGCTAAGGTCATCGCGTCGTTCGCGCAGCCACCTCTCGGCGGGGCCGACAGAGTCAGGAGGCAGGAGTAACCATCCTGGGGAACCTTTTCTTAACCACGTAGAACTTAACCCTTCCACCTGTTGCCGCCAAATGAGAAATTCACGATCTTTATTAATGAGCTGCTTAAACCGGGGCCAGCTGTCAAACAAGATGGAGGCACTCAATTGAATGCTCTCTGGATTGTAGTTCTCAACATCGGATTCAGATTCGAAAACTGAAAGAAGTCCCGCATCCACCATGAGTTTTATTGTTTGGGAATTCTTCACCAGAATACTTGCGCTGCATCTACGAATGGAATCAGGAACTCGCTCAGGGTTTGGTGAGACTTTCACCAATCGGCTAAGCACACCAACTGCGCTCTTCTGGTGCTCGGGCGACCAACTACTGAATTCATCTTCAGCCCAGCGCTCGACGCATCCTTTAAGTCCACCTATTTGTGCCCAACCGTTAAGTGTCAAGCGATTGCCTTCACGCTTTTCCCAAAGCTTGGTGAGGGCGAACTCCAGATGAGGCAATCCGGACTCTTGAACATTCGTCTCGCCCAGTATGATTTCTACTAATTCAGATTCGAATACTAGACGAGCCAGAGTTGCTGGTCCCTCTACGGCCCGCTTGAGTTCCCCGGGGGTTAGAGGTGACAACTCGAGGTCTGGCAATAACGATTCCGCAAACGAAGCGGCCTGAAGCGCGTCGTTTTGGAAGTGTGCTCCAAGAAGTGTATCTTGAGCGCCCATGGCCTCGCCCAAGCACCTGCGGACAAACGTCGTGTTGAAAGAGGCCTCCTGCAAAACGAGAAGAATATTGAGGGGGGCGACGCCGGCAACTCTAACGAGTTTTTGCAGAAAACTTTCCGCCAAGATAGGAGAGTTGATTATAAGTTCGTCAATATCGTCAACCACCAATAGAATCTTGTCAGCTCCCGGTGATCTCTCGAGCACGCTGCGAATTGTCTTCTCCAGTGCACCGATAACCTTAGCAGAACCAACTAGTTCGTTTGATGTCTCCTGGGACCTCGCAAACGCCTCTGCCAGACTCTCGACATATGAGCGAGAATCTCCCTCCGAGGCCGTCTGAAGATACGGGACCACAGCCTTAGCAAGATTTCTATAAGGCTGGATATCGACACTGCAGGCAGCGACTAGCCATTGCGTCTTGGGGGATTCTTGGGTGCGCAACAGAGGCAGCAAACCCGCATGCACGAGAGATGTCTTGCCGGCGTCGTTACCAGCAACCAGTGTTATCAGGTTTTTACTGTGAATAAGCCGAAGTAGCTGATTAGCAGCACTTTCACGCCCAAAGAAAGTGGTTGCATCCTCCTCGCGAAAGGGATCAAACCCTTGGTATGGACAGTACTGGCGAGGCAGTGCATTATCGTGGGTACGTTCCCCCTGAACCGCTCGGGACAAAAAATCGAGAAATGCACCCTCATTTGGGCGTTCACTTAGGTCGAATCCTTCGTCTAGAAACATCACTCCGGGAGGTCTCCGAAGAGACGCGTTGGACAATAAAACCGGGATTATGGGAACAGAATGATGGTTGCTTGCTGAATCGACCCAATCTCTGACGAGCGCGACTTCGCAATTCTGTGATGCACTTATGCCATGGTCACCAATAAATACGAGCATTGCTCCGACTTGATGCAGTATTTCTTTCAGACCTTGGGACCATGGAGCCGCTTCTGTGAAAGATTCCCGATTCAGCAGCTGAAAGGTTTGACGAAGTTCGATGGACCGCTGTAGCACTTCAACATATTCACGATCAAGTGTATGATAACTTAAGTATAAGAATCTTGGGGAATATTTCGGCGGAGACATAGGGGCTGAAAGTGATTTTTGTTCCGCAAACTGACTGAGGATGTTTTCTCGGAAGGCTTCATCAAGGGCGGGCAGGTTTAAATCGTTAATTCCGGTGATCAAGCTAGCCACGCGCCGCATGGCCTGTAAGAGTGTATCCGCCTCAGTTACCGCGTTCTTGAAGTAAGCAAGAATCTCTTCATATGCAAAATATGGGATGTAGCGAATGCTGCTCTCGCCCCAGTATTTCTCCCGGTTTTCCTCGTCCTTAATGTGGTCTAGTAATGGGAAAAATCTGGTTTTTGCGTATTGCCTTCTATTGTCTTTCTTTGTTGATTCGGCTTCCTCCACTCTCATGGAAATGGGAAAAATACGAATGGGAAGGTTAGGGAGTTTTCGGCGTTGTTCCAAAACAGAGTACGCTACGGCTGAAGCACCTTCAATGCTTTGATTGTTTAAGGTAAAACCGATGACGAGATCATCTGGCATTTGGACGGTACAGATGCCAGACGTGTCGCTGACTCCAGTCCGGCTGTCAATCAAAATGTATTCATATTCCTCTTTCATCTTCCTTTTGGCCTCTTCAAGGAAGGCCCAACCGCCCAGTTTGTCGTAAAATCTCTGCCAATTGAATGAGTTAACGCGTACCGAATACGATGATCCTTGTCGTCCAGCAGGAATGAAGTCGAGGGTTCCGCGGCCAGGGAATGGATACTTGAGTGAGACCGCGTAACGCAGGATATTGGCGAGAGGAATGAACCAGTCTTGTGGTTGGGTTTTGTCGGCCGCTGTTGCTTCATCTTCGAAGTTGATGACGAAATCGATTACTCCCTCTGTTGAAAGAAGCTCTTTGTCTGTAAAGAAAGGGTGAAAATATCTGTGCAGTCCTGGCGCTTCCAAATCCCAGTCGACCATCAGTACTTGTTTTCCGGCCAGTGCCAGTAACCAACCAATGTTGGCCAGGGCCATCGAGCGGCCAGTGCCACCTTTGTAAGAATAGAAAGTAATGACCCTGCCGGGGAGTTTTTTGTTGCTGTTGGAACTGGCCATGCCGGCTACGCTCCCGTTTGATTGTTGATGACAGGTTTTTTGATCGACGGTCCTTGTTCTGCAGACAAGCCCTTGCCCTCCTGAATCAGGCTGCCCCGAATCCTTTGGAACGCCTC
>Ga0210409_10003291_pt1 | contig 18281 bp, 15 predicted proteins | sample IncBWH17MmetaG_FD_161649 | JGI IMG/M metagenome (GOLD analysis project Ga0210409, IMG submission 161649) | Forest soil microbial communities from Barre Woods Harvard Forest LTER site, Petersham, Massachusetts, United States - Inc-BW-H-17-M | ecosystem: Environmental > Terrestrial > Soil >... | reverse complement strand
AGACCATCGTGCGCGAGGCGGGGGTCGCCACCCATTGCGAGCAATCGAGCGAGTCCGCTCCGCACCCGGACTGCGCTTCGCCCATCCAGGTGTTCTTGCAGGCGCTGCCGCCGAGCGTGGTCGACCGCGGCCCCCTCGGCACCGTCAAGGTGAAGTTCCTACCCGTGCAGCCCGAGCAGGAGTGGAACGTGGTCGTCGGCGATCGAACCATCTGCAAAACGCCCTGCGAGCGGTGGCTCGACCCGACGATGCCATACACGCTCAAGTACGATCCCGGGATCTTCCAGAAGAACGAGTACCTCGAAGTGCCGGATCTTCGCTCGCAAGGCGGAGCCGAACGGCTCACGGTCCGCGCCGAGCCCCGGAGGATCGGGGAGTTCGCCGGTGGCATCCTGCTCAGCACCTTCGGCGGGATGGGGATCGTCACGGGGACGGCGCTGACGGCGGTCGGATGCGCGGGCGGGGGCCCGGGGCTTTGCACGGCGGGACTAGTCACTTTGCCTGTGGGACTGGCCCTACTCGCGCCTGGTGTCTGGATGATCGTCGATAGCAAGGGAGTGGTGCGCGTCACGCCAATGCAGGCTGGGTCTGGTGGTGGCCTGCGGTCTGACCATTGGTCACTTCTCTGAGGAACATACGGCGGGAAAAGACGAATCCGGAACCGGAGTGGACGAGTGCAGCGCGCTGCACGAGTCCACGGAGGACTACGGAGCGAAGCGCAGTGAATACGGAACAGGAATGGGAATGCGGAACGCACGCGTGAGGCGCTCTAACGGGCTCCGACTCCTGGACAAGCCTTCCCGCTGCGCGTCGAGCCAGCGGTCCACGCGAGGCCCACGAGCTCATCGCCATCCTGGTCGCTTCCGCGCGCACCGCCCGCGCGCGCTGACGCCGAAATCGTTCCGTATTCCCATTCCTGTTCCGTATTCCGGATTCGTCCTTTTCCGCCGTATTTCGTCAGAGAAGTGACGAATGGTCAGTGGCGCAGCCCCCACTAGACCATCCCTACTCGGCTTCGAGCACGAGCACCCAGTCGCCGTCCCCATCTCCGTTGGTGCCCGACGGCATGAACGTGTGCGCTCCGGAGTTCGCGAGAGGGGAGCCCGCGATGGCTTGGTACACGCCTCGGCTCGGGTCGTACCACCGGGCGTTCGTCGCGCCGCGCAACTTCGTCATGTCCACGGTAATCGCCCGCGTTGTCGGCATATACGCTATGACCAGCGCCCCGTCGGGGGTGCGGGCCGCCGTGAGGTAATCGCTGTCGTCCACGTATCCGCTCGACGTAAAAGTGCCATACCCCGCGGTAACAACGCTGTGATTTTGATCGGGCACGAGCGCTTGCCAGGGCCGCGATACGAATACTGCTTTGAGGTAGGGCATCTGCTTTGCCCCGGGACTGTCGAGCATGGTCTTGTAGCCCGACGGGAACGTCCACGTGTAGTGGCTGCCGTAGAGCTGCCCGGTGGCGCCGCTCAGCAAGGTCCAATATTCCTGACGGCGCAGGGTCGCGGTCGTTGCTTGATGCGCCTGGGAGTTGGACTCGAACTCGTAAACCCCCTCCACTAGAAAGACAGGAAGCGGATTGGAGCGGTTGTAGCTCTTCAGGACTTGCGCGTAGGTGGGGTAGTACGTATAGGCCGCGTCCAGGCTGATGATAGGCAGCCACGTCGGATCATCGGACGAACTGCTCGTTTGGTAGTCGAGCTCGATGGTGTGTATATGACGCGTGTCCACATCGCGAATCCCGAGCGCGACCGCGGACGCCGCTGCGTCGTCGCCGGCCGTTCTCCAGCTCTGGAAGTCGTTCCCGCTCATCCACACGATGTTGTCGAATGCCCCATAGCGTTTGCCGACATATTGGCCGTACGCTCTTGCTTTGGTCGGCCCATTGGACACGAGCGTGCTCAACCATCCGCCGGTTTCCGCGGGATCCAGGAGCACGTTGAGACCGTACTTCGCGGCCAGCACAATCATATGGTCTGCGCGTGAAAAGTAAGCCTCGTTCGGTGTCGACAAGTCGCCGGGCGTGTTGAAGGGCGCAATCCCGTCGTAGGTCGTGCCGTCGGCTCTTCCAGCGGTGTACGTATTGCACAAGAGATTGATCCATACGCTGTTAAAGGCCAAGCCCGCCCGATCGGCGAAATACGCGTCGGCGTCCGCCTCCGAAAGATTCACGATGAGCGATTGGGGAGCGTCGCCGGCCATGAGATACGGAGAGCCGCTGTTGTCCGTCAGATAGCGGCCGTTCGCGCTCTCCTTCACCGGGTAAAGCGGCATCGCTCCGGAGGCGTCCGCCACTCCCGTTGCGTCCGTCGCGCCGTCTGCTCCCTGGGCGGTAGCCTCGAAATGCGCGTCCGCCGCGAGCCCTGCGTCACCCGCGGACGGGCTGTGTGCATCACCACCACCGCCCTTTGCATCCGATGGCGCGCCATCCGCCGCATCCGGCACGCCGGAGGCACCGCCATCGGACGCGCCCGACCTGGATGACGCAGCCTGGCCGCTGCCGCATGCGACCACCAGCAGCAGCATTGCCGCCGCCTGCAAGCGTGCCTCGAGTGGAAGGCTATCGATCATCCGTCGGTGGAAGACTATCGATCATCCGTCAGGGGCGTCGAGCATGGCGTCGGCCGCGCCCTCGGCAGCGGCGTCGCCGGAGTCCGAACCAGCGTCGAGGGTCGATCCTGCGTCTTGCGGCCCTGCGTCGACCACCGTGCAGTCGGGCGTGCTCGGCACGGCATTCACGAAGATCGGCAGGCTCCTCAAGTACTCTACGACCGCGCGCGCCTCGCCGGCATCGACTTCCCCGCCGTCGGTCAGATGGCCGAACCGGGGCATCGGCGGGCAGAGGGGGAGGCCCTCGTTGTCGATCCCATTGAGGAACGCGTTTTCAATTTGGTCGTTCGTCCAGCACCCCAGGCCGGTGGCTGGGTCGGGCGTCAGGTTGGGGGGATACGCGAGGCCGCCTTCGAGCGTGGGCGAACTCACGCCGTCGAAGTTTCCGCTGAGCGTTGCGCCGTGACACCTGGGGCACCTGTGCGCTGCAACGATGGCCTGCCCGAGCGCCACCTCGGCGTCGTCGAGCGGACCGGCATCGACGGCGCAGCTCGCCTCCGCTTCTGCATCCACGCCGGCGTCGGGAATCGTGACGTCCGAACGGCCGGCGTCGCTTGCGGCGCCCTCGGGCTGCCGTTGGGTGTCGGTCGCTCTGTCGGCCGTGGCGTCCGTGGTACCGTCACGCGCCGGCCCTGGGCCGTCGGTCGTGGCGTCGGTCGCGGCCGAGGCATCGGATGACGGAGGGCTGGCGACGCCGCCGCCGCAGCCGGAAAAGATGGACAGGACGACTGCGGCCTCGGCCCACCTATCCCATCGTCCTCTCATTTCCGCAGTCGTCCGGGTGGCCCGCTTCGCGCGCCTCATCGCAGTTTTGGACGACGTCGGGCCTCAGGGCAAGTCGAAAGTAACTTCAGTGACAGCCCACGCGCGATGCCGCGACGACCATGTCGTCATATTGCACGCTCCCGTCCGGCCCTTGCGTGATGTAGTTCTGCGGCCAGAACGCATCGAGCTGGAGTGACGACGTCGAACGCCATTGCAAGTCCAGCGCGACGAACGGCTGTGCGCACAAGTTCGGATAGGCGGTGCATTCCGAGCCGTCCACGCCCGCTGGGCAAAACTTGTCCTTGATCCAGCAGCCGACGGGCGTCGACTCGTCGAAGCGCTGCACGAGCGCGTCGTTTTTCCAAACCTCGAGCACCGCGCCGGCCGACGATGCAAGGTCCGTATTCAGCTTCACGTGGACTTCGATGCAGATCCACGTGTCATCGTCTGCCGTGAACGAATTGCGGTGCACGAGCGAGTTCCCGTAGTACGCGGTCGGCCCCTGGGGCTGGTCCATCCACGAGTGCATACCCATCCAGTAGTTGTAGAAATCGAAACGCGGGTTCGGTTGGCCCACGCCATACACGGGCTCGATTGAAACCGAGAAGCGGTCGTCGCCGTTCGGTCTGAGGCCTGCCTGTGGATTGGGATAAGGACTGGGCGGCGCATAGCCACCTATCCAGACGCCGGTGTGATGCCACGTGACGCCCCGCTGGTACTTGGCGTAGTAGCGCACGTACCACTCGTCGTGGGCGGGGACGAGTTTCTTGTATAGGTCGGTCGCGTTGGCGCTGGTGCCCGCGGTCAGCTTCATCGATGCGCGGCCGCAGCTCGTTGCGGGAACGTCGGTGACGAGGGCCATCCCGGGGGGGTTGTTGGCGCTGTCGTAGCGCGCGGTCACCGCCGAGACGGTCCCCTCTTCGAAGTCCTCGAGCCAATAGACGGCGGGGTCGCCGGCGAGGCCCGTGTCGCAGGGGTATTTGGACGAAAGGCCGACGCCGATGCTTGCTTCAATCGAAGCCGCGTCCGCGGCATTGGAAGAGGCACCGCCGCCGACTTCGCCTGCCGCGTTGGCATCGCCGCCAGAAAGTACACCGGGACCACTCGATTCGTTGGTCGCGTCGAGGGTCCCGGTGCTTGCTTCTTGGCCAACGGCGGGCAAAGGGGAAGGCGTGCGCGAGCTACACGCGACAAGAGCGGCGAGAACGGCGACAGGAGCGCAATCGGCGGCCCATAGCAGCGCCCTCCGGATCATTCATGTAGCGTACGTGCGTGGGCACGACGACGCACGCGCAAGTGAAGCCGTCGTCACTTATACGGCGGACGCCGCCGCCGGCGATCGCCAGGCGCATGAAGCGCCTCTGGTTCGCGCTGCTCGCACCCGTCATCGCAACATCCGCGGCGTGCACGGCCCGGCGGCACGCCGATGCCGGCCTGACGCAGGTGCTCCTCGTTCCACGAGCGAAGGCGCCGATCAAGCCGACGGGCCAATTCGACGTGAACATTTGGGGCGCGGCGGCGAACACGCACACCCTGCTCGACCGCGAAGGTCACGGGGCGGTTCCCGTGAGCGAGGCGCGCTTCTTGTGGGGGGACGGTCAGCTCTACATGTTCTTCTACGCGGCCGATATCGACCTCCAAGTGCGGGCCACCCAACATGATGGCCCCGTATGGAAGGACGATTCGGTCGCGCTGACGCTCTCCTCTTCGGACGGGACGAAACGTGTGATTCAGATTTCCCCCGGCGCCATCGTCGCGGACGGCGTGTGTCCCGAGGATGCTATCGACCTAGGAGATCCGCGTTGCGATCTGAAATGGGAGAGTCGCGTACACGTCGCTGCGGACGTCGACGGGACCATCAACGACGCCCACGACTTCGACGAAGAATGGGCCGTCGAAGCCGCGGTGCCGATCGCGTCGTTGCTCGGCGGTGGGCCGAGCCCCGTCGACCGCGTTCCCCTGCGCGTAAGCCGCTGCGAGATCGCCTACGACGGGGTGCGGGCTTGCGGATCGTGGGGCGCCCATCCGAAGGGAGGGCTCGAATTGGTGGAAGATCTCCGGTGAGAGCGGTCTACCAGGAGACGTCCGGGAACGGAAAAGCCGGTTTGGCAAACAGATAGCCCTGCAGCAAATCACAGCCGATCGATCTGAGCGCATCGCGCTCCGATGCACTTTCGACGCCCTCGGCGACCACGATGATTCCGAGCTCCCGCGCGAGTGCGGACAGCTTCTCGACGATCTGCCGCTTGACCGCGCTGGAGTCGACACCGCGCACGAGGGACATGTCGATCTTGACTACTTCCGGTTCGATGTTCGCGAAACTGGAAAGTCCCGCGTAACCGGCGCCGAGGTCGTCCACGGCCAGCCGAAATCCCAAATCGCGCAGCGCCTTGATACGTGAGCGAACGTCGCTCACGCCATCGAGCGACGCCCGCTCGGTGATCTCGAGCACCACCCGAGAGGCCACCCTCGACAGGGGTGAGGACGGCGACAGCAGGGACTCGTCCAGCAGATCGCGTGCGTGCAGGTTCACGAAGAATGTACTCGGTCCGTGGGTCTGCGAGATGGTGTCCGCAACACGACCCCGCACGGCTCGGCCGACGTCATGAACGCGATCGAGTCGCTCTGCTGCTTCGAGAACGGCTCCCGGGTGAGGAAGCACAGGCTCGCGGGATCGAAGCAGCGCTTCGTAGCCGAACGTTTTTTGTTCGAGCGGCGAGACGATGGGCTGATACGCCATCCAGAGGGACTCGAGCGCGCGGTCCAATGCCATATCGAGGCCAGCGCGGTCGCCCACGAGTTTCGTGTCGGCACCGAGTAGCTCGAGCGCCTGTCGCTTCGTCTGCGCCAATCGCTTCAACCGAACTGCCGAATTGACGACCGAAACGAGCTCCTTGGGATCGAACGGCTTCGCGACATACCGGAAGGCGCCGTATTCGAGCGCGTGCATCGCAGTGTCCACGGATGGGGCGCCGGTCATCATGATCACAGGAACATCGAGGTCCCACTCGCGGACCCCGCGCAGAAGTTGAAGGCCATCGAGGCCCGGCATCTGGATGTCGCTGACGATCGCATCGAACGAGCGACCCGCGAGTGTCTCGCAGGCAGCGCCCCCATCGTCGGCCACGGTCACCTCGAAGCCCGCTCGACGAAGCCAGCGGCGCAGCAAATCCGCTACCGCCACGTCATCGTCGACGACGAGGACCGAACCCTTGCCGATGGAAGCTTCCGCGGGGATGTCATCCGCGCGAACGGTCTCTTGCTCGTTCACTCTCACCATCCCGACCCTCCCTGCGTGTCTTGACCCCGCCCCAATGGCCACCCCCTACCAAAATACCCCTTCCGTCCTTACCCTTCCATCGTCCCGCTTCCGTCCTCAAGATGCTCGCCTACCAAGCGCACCTTGTCGCAGCGTACGAGCAGCCCCAAGGCGAATCGATTAGAGTACGTCGATGGACGATGAAACCCACAGCTCGCGTTCCCCCCACGCGCCGGAAGATGTGTGCCGCGTCTGCGGAGGGGACCGGCGCATTGCAAACTCCTTTGGGCTCACCACGACCTGTCCGAGCTGCCACGGAACCGGACGGCGCCTCGAAACGAGCGGTTTTCGCGATGTAACGAAAACGAAACCGTCGCACTACCGGCAGTCCCCTGGCGTGGGCAACAAGGCCGAGGTCGCCAAAGCGCAATGGCCGACGACGCTCGAGGGGGGGCGCCTGGCAACGGAAGTGCAAGCCAGTGCCACGTGCACCGGCGCCGACAAGGCAAAAATCATTCGCGAGATCATCGATTACGAGACCAGTCACGGACAATGCACGCAGACCTTCCTCAAGAAGGTGCGAAAGCAGATTCGGCCTCGAACGACCTGAGGCGGAGTGGGCACGCAAGCTCCCGTCTGGCTCCCGTCTGCTTGACGCCGGGGCCGACCTCGAGCGACAGCGAAGGTCGTAGTCAGACGAAAGGAGCGCATCCATGACATCGAAGGGACGTTCGAAGATCTTCCCGTTCCTCTGGTACGCGAAGGAAGCAGAGGCCGCAGCGCGCTTTTACACCTCGATTTTCCCGGATTCGCGGGTCGATAGCGTGACCGCGCTGCAGAGCGATTCGCCGAGCGGGCCCGCAGGTTCGGTCAAAGTGGTGGATTTCACGCTTTTCGGCCAGCGTTTCCAAGCCATGAGCGCAGGGTCGCACCATGAGTTCAACGACGCCATCTCGATGGCCGTCATCTGCGATAACCAGGCGGAACTGGACCGCTATTGGAACGCGCTCCTCGAGGGGGGAGGCAAACCGCAAGCGTGCGGGTGGCTCGTCGACCGCTTTGGCGTCCGGTGGCAAATCATCCCCGCGGCACTCGAGGAGATGATGCGTGACAAGGACTCGGCTCGGTCGAAGAAGGCCAGTGACGCGATGCTCAAGATGGTCAAACTCGATATCGCGACGCTGGAGAAGGCGTATCGATCCTGAATTCGACTGCGCGGTCCGCGCGCCCACGCCGGGACGCTGCCGACGACGGCTCTCCTTAGTTGCCGAAGTCCCAGCCCTCGCCCGCGTGGTACTTCGCCAACACATTCTTCGCGATCAGGATCTTGTGGACTTCGTCCGGCCCGTCGGCAAGCCGCAGGGTGCGGGCGCCCTGATACATGCCGGCAAGCGGAAGTTCGCTCGTGACGCCCGCTCCGCCCCACACCTGGATCGCGCGGTCGACGACCCGGTGATAGGCATTCGGAACGAACACCTTGATCGCGGAGATCTCCGTGCGAGCGTCGCCCCCGGCATCGATTCGCTCGGCGGCGTGAATCGTCATGAGGCGAGCCGCTTGGATATCGATGTACGACTCGGCGATGAAGCCCTGGATGAACTGTTTGGTCTCGAGCAATCCCCCGTGCACTTCGCGCGTCGCAGCCCGATGCACCATGAGATCGAATGCCCGCCACATCTGGCCGACCGAGTTCATGCAGTGGAAGATGCGGCCGGCGCCCAGGCGGTCTTGTGCCGCTTGATGCCCGGAGCCCGTCTTGCCAAGCTGGTTTTCGAGCGGCACACGGACGTTTTCGTAGCGGATCTCGCAATGGTCGCTCGTCGAGGCGCCCCAAATCGGAATGCCGCGCACGATGGTCAGGCCCGGCGTCTCCCGCGGCACGATGATCTGCGTCATCTTCCCCCCGTCGGCGGCAGGCGCCGCCGGATCTTCCGTGCGGCACATCACGATGAAAAAGTCTGCGGCCTTTCCGTTCGACGTAAACCACTTGTGGCCGTTGATGACCCAGTGCTTTCCATCCTTCCGGGCGGTCGTCCGAATGGCGCGCGGGTCCGAGCCCGGGCTGTCCGGCTCCGTCATCGAAAAGCCGGACTGCATCGTCCCTTCCACCAGCGGAAGAAGCCACTTCTTCTTTTGCTCCTCCGTTCCGTACTTGGCGAGGATCACCTGATTGCCGGAGTTCGGCGCGACCACGCCGAAGAGCGCCGCCGCCCCGACGCAATACGCAAGCACCTCGTTCATGTACGCATGCGGCAAGAACTCGAGGCCCATGCCGCCGTACTCCTTGGGCAGGTGAGGCGCCCAAAGGCCCGCCTTCTTGACCCTCGCCTGGATCTGGCGGCGAAGCTCGAGCGCCTCCCGCCGGCCGTCCTCGTCGACCGAGCCATCGCGGCGAAACGCCCAAAGCTTCGCCTCGTTCGGCAAGATGGCCTCGTTGACGATGGCGGCCGTCGCCAGGCGTAGCTCGTTGATACGAGCGTCCAGAGTAGGAACCGGTTTGACGTTCATTTGTCTGGAGCGATAGCCCAAAAGACCGCGGACGACGAGGGGAGCCGTCCCGGCTGTGGGCTGACGCGACCCGCCCCTCACGCAAGGACGGCGCGTAGCAGATCGTCGCCACACGAGTCCACGACGGCGTCCGCGCCGGCGGCCTCGAGCTCGGCGCGCGATTCGACGTCGGTCGCGACGCCGATGACGCGGGCCCCGACCGTGCGCGCGGCATGCACATCGTGCTCCGTGTCGCCGACGACGACGACCGCCGCGGCCGTCGCCCTCGCCCGACAGCGCTCGGCCGCGAGTCGGACGATCTCCGCGCGTGGTTCCGCATCGCACCCGAACGCGCCGAGCTTCATGTCGAACGTCGGACCCAGCCCGGCCGACGTGAGCTTCAATCGGGCGCCGTCGCGAACGTTCCCCGTCGCAAGCCCCACCACGGCTCCATGCCCCCGAAGCTCCTCGACGACGCGTGCGATGGCGCCGATCGGGCGGTAGCGTCGCACGCGCAGAATGCGCGCGAGGTGGTCGACATAGCACGACAGGACGCGGGCGATCGCGTCGTCGTCGTCCTTCCTTCCCGCGCGCAGCAGCATGGCGCGAGCGAGCGCGCGGTCCGTGCCGCCGGCGACACGCAGGCCCTCGGTCGCGCGTTTGAAGCCGAAGAGCTCGTGCATCGCGCGCTCCAGCGCGGTTCTGCCGGGACCCGGCGCCGCTCCCTCGAACGTGAGCACCGTACCGTCAAGGTCGAACAGGACAACAGGGGCGGGCAAAGCTCTCTCCGAGTGTACTAGGGCGTGTCCTCGAATTGCGCTCCCGTAAACGTGCCCGTGCCCGTGCCCCTGCCCGAAACCGCCGGCGACCTACGTCCGTGTTTGCTGGTGTTTCGGGCACGGGGAGGGGCACGGGCGAGTGCAAAACGGCGTGTGACGGATGGTAATGCACTCGGCCATATAGGAAGGGTCGAGTATCGCTCGATACCGAACGGAGGTCGTCATGAGGAGGTCTCGCCTCGCGGCTGCAGCATTGGCGCTGACAGCAATTGTCGTCGCATGCGGCGGATCGTTGAAGTCGAAGGACGCCGGGGCCGGCGCCATGGGCTCGAGCAGTGGGGGCGCAAGCAGCGGCAGCCGCGGCGCGAGCAGCGGTGGAGCAAGCAGCAGCGGAAGCGGGAGCAGCGGCGCCGGGGCTCCGCTTGGAAGCGGCCCGAGTGGGACGCTGATTCATCAGCAGGCCGTGGACAAGGTCGATTTGCTCTTCATGATCGATAACTCGGCGAGAATGGGCGACAAGCAGGTGCTCCTCGCACGGGCCGTCCCGGACCTCATCAACCGCTTGGTTACGCCCAATTGCGTCGATGCCAACGGCAACGCGGTGGGACCGTCCACCGCGAATGGCTGCACGATGGCGGGCACCAAGCTCGAGTTCTTTCCCGTGCACGACATGCACATCGGCATCGTCACGTCCTCGCTCGGAGGTCGCGGCGGCAACCAGTGCCCGGCCGACGCCACGAACGAAGTCAACATGCACCTGAGCGCCCACAACGACGACCAGGGCCACCTGATCAATCGCGGCGGCGACAATGAGACGCCGGTGACCTCCGCCCAGCCGTTCAATTTCCTTTCATGGTTCCCGCCCGTCGGCGCGAACCGAATGACCAGCCAAACGAGGTCGCCGCCCACGGGCCCCGAAACGACGGTAGGCGATGCCATGACGCCCGGCACCCTCATCGGCGACTTCACGGCGATGATTCGGGGAGTGCACGAGCAAGGATGCGGCTTCGAGGCGCAGAACGAGGCGTGGTACCGGTTCTTGGTGCAGCCCGACCCCTTTGATGGGAGCCCGAACCCCGGAGGCGGCATCCAGATCAACAACAACCGCGCCCAAGAGGTCGGCTTGGACGCGACGATCCTGCGGCAGCGCGCGAGCTTCCTGCGGCCCGACTCGCTGCTTGCGGTCATCGTCGTCACCGACGAGAACGAGGAAGTCGCCAACCCGCTATCGGTCGGCGGCGAGGGTTGGCTGTACGAATCGGCCCCCTTCCCGAGCTCGCCCACCTACGGAGCGCCCGAAGGGACCATCGAGTGCCAGGGAAACCCGAACGACCCGAACTGCACGTCCTGCGCCTTCTCCAACGTGATGATGGCGCCGAACTTCGCGACGGAATGTCCGAACGACCCGCCAGGCGGCATGCAGGGATTTCTCGACCCGAGCAACGACAGCGTCAACGTACGCTTCTTCAACCAGAAGCAGCGCTTCGGCGTCTTCTCCGGGTATCCGATTTCGCGTTACGTCCGCGGGCTACAGAAGCGGTCCGTACCCGACCGGGCGCACGAGGTGGACGGCAACGGTAACTACGTCGGCGACCAAGACAAGTTTGCCAACTGCATCAATCCAATCTTCGCGCAAGCCCTGCCGTCGGACCCGAACGCGGATCTCTGCAAGCTCCAATTGGGTCCGCGCACGCCCGATCTGGTCTACTACGGCGCGATCGCAGGGGTGCCGCATCAATTGCTCCAAGCGCAGTCGGGAGTCGACGCGGAATGCCCTGCGGGAACGCCGCAGGCCGATTGCCCGCAGAAACATCAGCTCACGGAGGCGGACTGGCTGAGCATCACGGGGAAAGACCCCGACCACTGGGACTTCAGCGGCGCAGACCCGCACATGATCGAGTCCGAGAATCCGCGCGCCGGCTTACAGTGCAACGCGAACTCCAACGACAACTGCGACCCCATCAACGGCCGCGAGTGGAGCACGAACAAGAAGGACCTGCAGTTCGCTTGTATTTTCCCCCTCACCGATTCGGCTGGTCAGCCGGCGCCCAAGGACTGCACGCAGATGCAGTACAGCGGGGTATGCAACTGCGAGCCGGGAAGCAACAGCCAGAACACGCCCCTCTGTCAGAAGGTCAATGGCGCTTATACGAATACGCAGATCTATAGCGTCGCCTATCCTTCGATTCGCGAGATGGCCATCGCCCATGCGATGGCCGACAGCCCTTCGGGCGTCCAGGGAATCGTCTCGAGCGTCTGCCCGATCCACACGAGCTTCCAGGGCGGCCCGACCGACCCGCTCTTCGGATACCGCCCGGCGGCGAACGCCATCGTCGATGGGTTCAAGAACTCGCTCTCAGTCGAGTGCTTGCCGCAGAAGCTCTCGACGGACTCGATGACCGGCAAAGTGAGCTGCCTCATTCTCGTGACGTTGCCCAAGCCGGGCGACAACAGCGTCTGCTCGACGGTCACCGGTCTCCAAGCGGTAGACCCGCACGTGCTCCAGAACTTCCGGGCCGCGCAGGAAGCCGCTTGGAATCAACAGGGTGGCGCGAATTCGGGATTGCCTGATCCCAACACGCTGCCCGTGTGTCAGGTGCAGGAGCTCACTCCACAACTGAACCCAAGGGACTTCGACAGCCTCGGGTGCGTCAATTCTGCCGATCCAGGTTGGTGTTACGTCGAAGGCCCGGCCGCGGAAGGGTGCCGGCAACAGATCCTCTTCACCAATGGCGAACCGCCCCCTAACGCAACAGTCAACCTCGTGTGCCACTGACCCGGCCACTCCGCGCTCACGGATTGGCCGGTGGCTCCGTCCCCGCCCCTGCGTCGGGCGGCGGCGTCGCCGGAGCCGCAACCGGCGTGATTGCGCCCGTGCGGTCCACCGTGACCGAACTCCCGTCGGGCATCACGTACGCGCCCTTGGTCTCGTCGTACTTCGGAAGCGGCGTCGTGATGGGCGTGCGCCGCCGGCCGACGATGTGGCCCCGGAGCACCTCTACCGGCACCGGCCGTTCGAGCTGAAAAGCGTATCCGGTCTTTTTGATTTCGATGACGTACTCGCTGTCATCGGGCGGCGTTTCGGCCGTATTCTTGACCGTATTCTTGTATGCGACAGGCGTTTCGCCCACGCGCTTGTGCGGACGATGGGCCAACACGAACGACATCAGGCGAACGGCAATATGGTTGTACAGCCGGTGACATCCGTGCGAGTGGCGCTCCATGATGCTCATGTAGTCGACCGACCCGTGCGTACGGATCCCCTCGTCGCCTTGCAGCTCGACCTCGCCGCCGTCGCCCTCCGTGAAGCGCGAGTGGTATGCCGCGACGAGACCATAGGCGGACGCATAGCTCGGGCCGAGCTCGTGCCAGTTGATGGCATATCCTGTCTTCGAGTTGAGGTCGCGCGTGATGAGCGTTTTGATCGGCGTCCCCGGAGGAGCAAGCCAGACCGGCGCGGCCACGATCTGCCTCCAGACCCGCGGACCGACGGGCGAGCCCTTGTACATCCACATATCGACCCCGTCGATGAGCTCCGTGCGCCAGCCGCCGACGGTCGTGCCGTATCGAGCGAGGGCGATTTTCTGGCCCAAGTACTCGGTATAGAGGGTGAGCATGGGCCGTCGCTGAACGGGCTGAAATCGCTCGCGTCCCTGGTCGTCGTACGGGAATTCGTACCAGACGTCCCCGCGGTCGATGACGGCCGACAGCTCCATGTTCGAGGAGTAGTACTCGGGCGGCTGCGGTCCTTCGATCGCCACGAACTTTTGCCCCGAAAGGGAGCCCAGCGATTCGAGCCACGCGAGCGTCGACTCGGGCGTCTGCAGGCCGAAGGCCTTGACGATGTCGTCCTCGAGCTCCTGCTCCAGATTCGGGATGGGATGCTCTTTGCCGTCGGCGCCGCGGAAGGTGCGCGGTTTGTCCGGCCTCGAGTTTGCGTTCGCGCCCGCATCAGGTTTTGCGCCCGCACCAGGATTTGCGCCCGCACCAGGATTTGCGGGCGCACCAGGATTTGCGCCCGACGTGGCGGGCGCCCGGCCGGGCGACGGGGCCAGCGACGAGACGGGCGCCGGCGGCGGGCTGCCGTCCTCGAGGAAAGCGCCCGCATGCATGCCGCGCTCGGTGAGCACGCGCAATACCGCCTGCCGTTCCCCTTCGAGCGGCGGCTGCTTCAACACTTCGACGCTGTCGTGGCTGATGAAGCCCCAGCCGAAGACTCTATGCTTGCGCTCGAAGAGGGCGAGCGCGTCGCTGGTGGCCCAGTCGAGCGCGCCGTCCGTGTGCGGGACGTTCGGCGCGTAATAGCCCTCGCACGCAAGGCGGGCCTGCGTGGCGCGAATGAGGAGCGCGGTCGGCGCAATCTTCTCGTACTGCTTGAGCGTGGCTCTGTCCGCCGTGCTGAGTCGTGATACGTCGAGCTTCGATGGCGCGTCGACGCCTTGCTTGGCCATCTCTTGCTTCAGCCGCCGCTCGGCGGAGAGAAACTGGCTCGAATCGTGCTGCGCTTTGCCCATGTCGACGTAGGACAAGAGCCGCTCGTATCGCTGGAGGGGCTCGAGATCGACCTTGGACGCGCAGTCTTGGCTCACCGCTTCGCGGAAGCGCGTCCGCAAGAGCGTTAGGGTCGGCAGGATGCCATACAGCTCGAGGTACCGGTCCTTCTTCGCCCGCTTGCCGTGGTGGTCGGGCGGAAACTCCCCGCGCGCCAGGGCCAGGTACGTCGCCCGATACGATTGCGGAATGGGCGCTTCGTCGGCGCTCGAGCGCTCGGTGAAGATGTACGGGACCCACTCTTCCCCGAGGTCGAGCACGAGTATGCGAGCATCGTGCGGCTGCGCCAGATCGACTTCACCGGCCGGTTTGCCGTCCCTCCAAAGCGGTACAGGCTGCAGCGGATGAGGCTGCGCGGGGGCGGACGCCTGCTCCACTGCGCCGGCCTCTTGCTGCCCTCCGTCGGCGGCGGCTTCGTGCTGACTGGGCGGGCGCACACCGGCGCATGCGGTACTCGACAGCGCGCAGAGAAGCGCGGCGAGCCACCGTTGCGGGCGGGGGCGCGGCGCCATCGTTGCCATTGTAGTACATCGCGGCAAGTCGGCCTTCTGTGACCTGTTCAGTCCATGGGCCACGGCACGGCCGCGGACGGGGGCGGCAGTGAAGGCGCCTCCTCGGCTTCGTGTGGGGTGGGGTCCCGCTGCGCGAGCGCCGCCACCGGCCGCCACCAGGGATCGACGCTCTCTGCGCGCGATGGCTCGACGGGCTCGCCCAGGCGCGGCATGACGAGCTGCGCTCCGAACGCGGAGGCGCGCGCCAGAAGGGTCTCCGCCGGCTCGTCCCAGGCGTGCATCGCGAGGTTGAAAGTCCCCCAGTGCACGGGCAGAAAGGGCGCGCCGCCGAGAAGCGAAAGCGCTTTCAGAGCATTCTCGGGGCCGAGGTGGATGTCGCCCCACGCGGGATGGAAGGCGCCCACCTCGAGCATCACCAGATCGAACGGACCGAGGCGCTCCTTGATCTGCGCATACTCGGGCGTGAGCCCCGTGTCGCCGCTGAAGAACACCGAGCAGTGCTCCGTGCGAAAGACCATGGAGGACCAGAGTGTCGTGTTTCTTCCGCCGAGCGCCCGTCCCGAGAAATGCTGCGAAGGAGCTGCGGTGATCGAGAGACCGCCACGCCCGAGGTCGGCACTTTCCCACCAATCGAGCTCCGTGATGCGGTCGGGAGACACGCCCCAAGCCTCGAGATGTGCGCCGACACCGAGCGAAGTGAAAAACGGCACATCCAGCCGAGCCAGCTGTTGGATCGTCGGATAATCGAGGTGATCGTAATGGTCGTGCGAGACGACGACCGCGTCGAGCGCGGGCAACGCCTCGATGGAGACCGGGACGGGCTGAAAGCGCTTCGGACCTGCGAAGTGCACCGGCGACGCGCGTTCTCCCCAGACCGGGTCGGTCAGCACGCGGACGCCGTTCATTTCGAGCAGAACCGTCGAATGCCCCAGCCACGTAGCACGTAGCGCCGTCTCCGGGGGTCGGGAACAGGTCGGTAAGGGGTCTACCGACGGGAGGGGCCCCGGCGGCACGCGGCGCTGCCCGCCGCAGAGGAACTCCGAGATCGTCGGCGCTGCGGCGCCTTTCTTCAGCCCCTGGGCCACCGGTTGGGTGTTCTGGAATACACCGTTGGAGAATCTGGGCGAGGAGCGCATGCGCTCCAAGCGAACGCCCATCGCACGCGCACCGAGAGAGGGAATCACCTGAGAACCATAGCGCACGCACCCCGGCACCCCGCAATGTGGCCAAGTGCCGAGCGAAATCGCTGCCGTTTGGGTCTTGTAACCGGCGCGATTTCAGGCGCACACTCGTGCGCTCACACCTGGAGGACGTCCATGGCCTTTGTCGACTGGCGCATGCAGGGCATCGAAATCACCAACTGCAACTGCGCGACGGGTTGCCCGTGCCAATTCAACGCCCTGCCGACATACGGGGATTGCCGGGCATACGTGTTCTTCCAGATCGATCGCGGCCACTTCGCGCAGACCAAACTCGACGGCGTGCGCTGGGGCGCGCTGTTCGCCTGGCCCGGGCCGATTCACCTGGGCAACGGCGAGGCCATGGTCGTCATCGACGACAAGACGACGCCCGAGCAGCGCGCGGCGATCGAGACCGTGGCCTCCGGCAAGGAGACCGAGCCCGGCTCGCTGATCACGCAGGTGTTCAGCACGACGCTGACCAAGGGCCATCCTACCCAAGTCAAGCCCATCGACCTGACGATCGATGAGAAAGCCGGCACCGCACGAGTCGAGGTGACTGGCCTCATCGACATGAAGTGCGAGCCGATCAAGAACCCCGTGACCGGAGCCCCGCACCGCGCGCGCGTGACGCTCCCTAAGGGATTCGAGTACACCGAGGCGGAGTATGTCTCGGGCACTGGCAAGGCGACCGGACCGATAGGGCTCGATTTCGCGAAGACGCACGCGCACATCGCGAAGATCCACTGGAGCCAGAACGGGGTCGTGCGTTAGTCGTGAGCCAGCGTGCGAGCGTCCTAGCCGGCCTCGCCGGGGTTGTAGCCTTATCTTGGACCTGGCTCATCGCAGCCTCGCGCGACATGTACGGCTCGATGCAAGGCCTGTCGGCCTGGATGATGGCGGCCACGTGGAATCTGCGGTACGCGGTGCTCATCTTCGCTATGTGGGTCGCGATGATGGTCGGCATGATGCTGCCGAGTGCCACGCCGGCCATCCTGCTGTACGGGCGAGTACTCAGAACCAGCCCGCAGGTGGAAGCGCCGGTCGCGAGGACCTACGCCTTCGTCGCCGGCTACTTGCTGGCCTGGGCCGCCTTTAGCCTCGCGGCAACGATCCTGCAGTATGGGCTCGCGAGCGCCGCGTTGCTATCGCCCATGATGGTCAGCGCGAGCCCCAAGCTGGGAGCGGCGATCCTGCTGGCGGCTGGTCTGTACCAATTGACGCCGATGAAACGGGCATGCCTCGCGCACTGCCGGGGCGCAGCTGATTTCATCACGCGGCACTTCCGCCCCGGCGTTGGCGGCGCCCTCCGCATGGGCGCGCACCATGGCCTGTACTGCGTCGGTTGCTGCTGGGCACTCATGCTGCTTCTCTTCTTTGGTGGCGTGATGAGCCTCGCATGGATCGCCGCGATCACGATCTTCGTGCTGCTCGAGAAGCTACTACCGTTCGCGGCGCAGACAGGGAAAGTCAGTGGCGCGCTCCTGATCGGAGCGGGAGTCCTTTTGCCATGGCTGGAGTCGGGCTGATCGCAGAGGATCTCAGCGAAGCCGCACAAACATGGGGAACCGAAGGTGGCCCGAAGAGGTCCACCCCAAGAATCTGACCTCGGCCGTGTACCTGGGGACGACCCAATGTTCGATGCCACGCTGTGGGCAACCAACAGTCGACGGGACAGTCACACGATCGTCCTCCAAGAGATTCGCGAGCTCAATGCGCATTCTTGCCGAGAATCCGCGCGCAACGGTGCCTGCAAAATGCAGCACTCCGTTGTCGTCGCCGACTGCAAGAATCAGGCTGCCTACTTTGCCGCTAAAAGTTAAATAGGGAATATAACCGACGATTACGAACGATCGCCGCAACGGTGTTACGGTGCGCGCATTCCCACCTTCAGGGATTGGCGGGCACGATCGAAGCAACCCTCGCGGCGCTCGTGCGAATGGTAGTTGCACTTTGTGCCCCTCAATGTGCGTCGAACGTCACCGAATCGATCACTCTTGCCGGGCCATTTCGCCGAGCCGCGTGTAATTGTTCACTCGGGCGTTTCTGACCGAGTGATCGCTTTTGTGCCTATGCCCGTACTACGTAATACAGCGAATTGTACGCCTGAGCATTGGCCAAAATATTCAGTGATACG
>Ga0210409_10003289_pt1 | contig 18292 bp, 12 predicted proteins | sample IncBWH17MmetaG_FD_161649 | JGI IMG/M metagenome (GOLD analysis project Ga0210409, IMG submission 161649) | Forest soil microbial communities from Barre Woods Harvard Forest LTER site, Petersham, Massachusetts, United States - Inc-BW-H-17-M | ecosystem: Environmental > Terrestrial > Soil >... | reverse complement strand
TCCTTGATAGATAGCACATAGTCTTTAATGGCAATCTGAAAGCGTGTTCCCTCAGGAGTTTTTTCCCACTGCAAGCCTCCATCTGAAGTGCTTTTCAGGAGCTTGCTGACCATCGAAGCGTTCCTCTCATCCTTCATAATGTTCCTGTTTTGTCTGGAGTTTTAAATTGCTAAGAATCTCGTAAAGCGTGCGCATTTGGGTATTCAGGACATCGTTCAAACGGTTGGTCTTAATCTTGTAGGCGGGATCAAGCATTATTCTATCAACCTCTTTTTCGCAGGCGGCGACTTGTTTGATTATTGCGGCTAATGTGCCCATATCTTTTTCTGAAAAGGAATTGCTGTCCGCTTTTAGGCTTAAAAGCATTGGAGTCAGGCGAGAGTATCGATAACGCGATTTCTCCCACTCCTCCTCTCTGTGCAAAACCCTTATCTCCTCGATTAGGTTAATTGCCGCTGTGCAGTTTGTTAGAGACTCTGATTTCAAAAGCGCGTCTTTCATATTTAGGGCGGCGCGTTCGGCCTTTTGAGATGCCGTTTTGGATTTCCAGACGATAACCAAAGTCCAGATGAAGCCAACTAAGCTTACCGCCAGCCCCGTTACGCTAGAGAAGTTCGCCCATTGGTCGAAAAATGCCTTCATATCAGCCCAACCCTCCCCCCTTTAAACGCAAAAACCCCAGGGCATGCAAGGAAAACCGAAGGCGTGGACGGACTTGAACTTTGGGTGACTTGGGGCAGATTAGAAGACATGAAGGAAAATAATGAAACCGATTCGGCTTTCGAATCTCAGTCCAGTCTGATGGACGCGGACGGCCAGATTCTCGTCAGCGTAAAAGCACAGTTCTCACCCAAGGACCATTACGGTAGCCTTCGCCTCCCAGTATCAGCGGACCCGGATCAGATCCTAAGCAAAGCGGCCAGCCTCAAAACATCGGATGGCCGGCAGTTTCGTTTGTCGAAGCTTCGACGCTGCCCTGCCGTTCACTTAATTGACCCGCACATGCCTCATTTAGAATTCGATTACGGAGCGCTGAACTAAAAAGTGGAGCGTCCCACGGGGCTATCTTTCCCCATCCCTGCTCTTCCAACCCGTCCCACAGGCGTATAGCGATATGCGCGTGGTTTCCAGGGGGGTGACGTGACGGAAGGAAAACAGAGGCAGGCCTAGGTTCCCACCTCCACGAACTGCCCGTTCAAATTTACATGCCGCGCAAAGCCTTCGCGAGGTCTCCGGTTATAGCCTGGACCCGGAGCAGGCGCCTCACTTTGGCCAGAGCTTTTCTTTCGATTTGGTGAATTCGGCGTCGCGAGCAGTCAGCGTATGCGGCAAGCATGACAAATGAACTCCACAGCGCCTCAGCCCGTTTCGCTAACTTTTAACCCGAGCTTTTGGGACGTTTTCATCGCGTCGATCACGCTGATCCGCTATCAGGGCCTGCTCGTCTGCCTACATGCCGTTTTCCCGTTAGCTGGGCTGTTCATCCTTGTATTGCCTTATTACGTTGGCCGTCGGCTGAAGGCTGAGAACGTGCTCATTGCCATGCTGGCCTTTTTGTTCACGCCGCTCGTCACCGCCTTAACCGTTTGGAGTGTTCGTCGGCGAAACAAGCTCGCTCGAGGGCCCTTCACCTTCACCCTTGATTCGAACGGCATTCACACCAGATCGACGGCTTTCACGCAGACTATTCAGTGGGCAGGAATCCTACAAGTCCGTCGATCAAAACGATTTCTATTCATTTTTGTTTCTCCCACGCGAGCCATCTCGATTCCGCTGAAAGCCCTGCGGGAGCAAGGAATTTTGGAGGAGGTTGTCAGCCTGGTCCGCCACCACACCGATTTCAAATGAATCAGCTTTACGAATTCTAGACCACCGCTGTTTCAAGACGGGCTGCCTTCGGCCGCTCACCGTGCTCGGGGAGAACCTTCGCGCTTTAACCCCCTGCTCTGCCGAACCCGAAGAGTTCGCGGGCCAGGCGGCGGGTTTCGGGCAGTTGCCCCGGGGCTACGCCGCGGCCAAACGGCCAATGCGACCTGCCGGCCAGCGTGGAAGCAATACCGCCCACTGTGTCAATAACTCGCGCGAGTTCATGCGGCGAAACGTTGCCAAGGTTGTCCTGGGCGCTATGGTGCTGCCAGCGCATGCCGCTGTCCATGTTGGGCCGCATGAACGTGACTGCAGGAACTCCGAAAGCCGAAAACGGAAAATGATCGGCAAACGGCATAGGTTGATCTTTTTCAATGCAATCCAAGCCGTGGCGGCTGAGTCCTTTCAACAGCCAGGTGCCGAATTCATGTCTTCCTGCCCTAATCACCCAATGATGCCCCAGCGGTGAGGCTACGCTGTCCAGGTTCAGCACGACCCCGATGGAAGGCATCTCGCGCTGATGAACTCGCGCGTAAAAGGCGGAGCCGACCGAGAGTTGTTCTTCAGCCCCGAAGGAAACAAACCGAATGGTGCGCAGCGCCGGCCGCGACGCCAGTCTTTCAGCCAAGACGAGCAAGGCCACTACGCCCGAGGCGTTGTCATCGGCGCCGGTGTTGTTGCATTGGGTGTCGTGATGGGCACCCAGCAACACACAAGGCAAGCCCGGATTGCGGCCCGGGATTTCTCCCACAAGGTTGTGCGAAATGCGTTCCTCGAGTTGGGCGATGACGCGAACACGCGCCCGGTTTGCGCCACTTTTGCGCAGCGCCCAGGCGGCTTGATAGGGGATGGTTATCGTGGGGGGCATTCCGTAGCGCCGCGCCCAGGCCGGATAAACGCCGTCGTCCTTGACCCACTCGAAGGGAAGGCGGTCGTCTACATGGATCACCGCGGCGGGGTGGCACGCCACCAATCGCCGATGCAAGTCGGCCCGGGTGGGCATTGGGCCGAATAGCACGACGACTTTCCCGCGCAGGGACGGCCGCAGGAGCCGCTTTGCCTGTTCCGGCATTTCCACCCAGATCAAATCGGTTTCCAGGGTCTTTGCTCCCAGCGTGGAGGGAGAGCCGGCCAACACACGCGCAGAAACGCGCCGCAGGCGCCCGGTGGTCCCAAGAGCAACCTCGGCCCTGGCCTGCGCGACCGAGACGCAAGGGAACGGCTCCCCGTGGACGTCGGCCAATCCGACGCGCCTGAATTGTTGGAGGATGTAATCGGCGGCCGCCCGGTCGCCGGCGCTACCCGCACGCCGCTCACCGATCTTCACACAAAGCTGCACCAAATGCGCTCGAATGGTTTTGGCTGAAACGGCCGAATCGTTCGAAGATTCTCGATTCGCGTGAGGAGTGGCGCCGCGGGCTGCAGTGGAAGAGTGAGACATAACCGCCAGATGTTCATGGACCCCACGACAAAGGAAAAGCAAAATGGTTGGTCAAGTCCCCCTCACCCCAGCCCTCTCCCAAAGGGAGAGGGAGAATGCTTCCCCAGTCGGTCGGCAAGACCTGTGTCCATCCTGCTCGCAGGAACGCCCGGAACTGCTCCCTCTCCTCCTTTGGAGGAGAGGGCTGGGGAGAGGAGGTCGTTTACATGACTCGCCGATGAGTGTATTTGTTTTCCCACGGCGGTTTTCGGGCTGGCTTCTTTCCGAGTTGGTCTCCAGGCGGGGGCAGGTACGTCTGATTTTCCAGTTTGCGCATGATTTGAGTGCAGCCAGTCCTGCGGTGAAGGGCGTGCAGGGTAAAGGGCCTCCTCTCCCCAACCCTCTCCTCCTTTGGAGGAGAGGGGGGCTTCGCCGATATATAGCCGTCTGCCAGCCGGCGCTACGGACAACAGGCGAACGACTCTGGGTAAACACCTCATAGCGCCTAAGGCACGCGAGGGGAAAATTGGTCATGGATGGAAAAGGTGGCCAGGCTATGGACGGAGGAAGAACAGCAGCAGCTGCTTGATGACTATTTTCAACTGGCGCCAGGGATGTGCCCCGTCTGCGACCACAAAGTTTCCATGATTCTAAGTTGCCTGGCTGAACGAGTGACCCTGTTGCTTAAGTGTGAGGGTTGCGGCAACAAAGCAAGGGCTAGTCGCGGCCTCGAGCACCTTTCACTCCTGGTCGCCCGTTCGCAAGGCATTGTAACAGAGACCGTAACAGCAGGTTGCGATGTGGCTATTGGAGGCGGAAGTGGTACCGCTTCATCCTGAAAACGGCATTAGACCACGGATGAACACTGATAAGGAAGAACTTGCATCAACAAAGCCGCTCACCGAAACGGTGAGCGCTTTCGAGCGATTCCTAATCCGTGTTTATCGGTGTTCATCCGTGGTAAAAAGTCTTTAACCGCCGTTTTTAACCTTCTGCTCCGCTTCTTTTTCCCGCGGAGTTTGTTTGCTCAAGAAGATACGAGAGGCGCGAGCCGATGGCAGCTCAGGAGAAGGGGCTACTGCCGGGGTCCGACTCGCGCTTCAGCAAAGCTAACCGCAGGGCCGTTGCATGTCGACGGATACACTCCAAAATAGCCCCCAGGAATTTCCTAGTGCAGCGCCTCACAGGCAACTGGAGTTATTTTGAACAGGAGAAAACAGAGGCAACGGAGACAAAAACTCTGTTTTCTCTGTTTCCTCATGTTGAAAATACCACCATCTATTTGCGAGACGCTTCACTAGCCTCCAAGAGCCAAAAAGAAACCAAGGCAAAGGGGTTGAATAAAAAGAGCGCGCGCCGGAGGCAGAGTTGGGAGGTTTGAGGGGTACTGCCGAAGCCCGGCTCGCGCCAAACAAAGTAGTACTCTTAAGCGGACGGGATGTCGATGGGAATATGACCAAAGTGTTACGAAAGTGAGCGCGCTTCTGTCTTGGCGAGTGTCTATCGCGGACATTGACACGATTCTTTGGTGAAAGCATTCTGCTGCCATGACCCACAGTGCTACGCCCATTCAAACTGAAAGGTGTCCCCGGTCGCGCAGCTTTTGGTCGCTTTGGGGCTTGGCGCTCCTGGCACTCCACGCCGGGGCTGCACGGGCTGATTGGCCCGAATTCCGCGGCCCCTGGGGCAACGGTCACGTTTCGGCTCCCGGCGATACGAGGATCATTGGGCTTCCCCTCCGTTGGAGTGAGACCGAGAACGTTCAGTGGAAAACAGCTATCCCCGACCGTGGATGGTCTACTCCGGTGGTGCTCGACGGTCAGGTTTGGTTAACCACAGGCACGATTGAAGGACATGATTTCTTCGCCATTTGTGTCGATGCGAAGACCGGCCAAATCCGTTTTAACGAAAAATTGTTTCACTGCGACAACCCCGAACCTCTGGGCAACAATGTCAATGCCTATGCGACACCTTCCCCGGTAATCGAGCCGGGTCGGGTGTATGTGCATTTCGGCAGCTATGGCACCGCCTGCCTGGACACCCACAGTGGCAAAGTGCTTTGGGACAGGAAAGACTTGCGCTGCCGCCATTATCGCGGCCCTTCTTCTTCCCCTATTTTGTTCCGGGACCTCCTCATCCTGACCCTGGACGGCGTGGATCTGCAATATGTGATTGCGCTGGACAAGCAAACCGGGCGGACGATTTGGAAAACCGACCGCTCGGTGGAATGGAACGATGCGGATGTGCCCGGCCAAATGGCCCGCGAAGGTGACTTGCGCAAGGCGCATAGCACGCCGCTGGTCGCCGAATTTAGCGGCGGCCTGCAGTTGCTGAGCACGGGCGCAAAGGCCGCGTATGGCTATGACCCCCTGACCGGCAAAGAGCTTTGGAAAGTCCGCTATCCCGCCTGGTCGGCCGCCCCAAGGCCGCTATACGACCACGGCCTGGGCTTTTTTGTAACCGGTCACGGCCAAACTGAATTACTGGCCGTGCGACTCGATGGAAACGGTGACGTGACCGATACGCAAGTGGCATGGAAGGCTGATTCCATGGTGCCCAAGACGGCCTCGCCCATCCTCGTCGCGGATCTGCTCTACATGGTTAGTGATGACGGTCTGGTCACCTGCCTCGAATCCGCCACCGGCAAGCAAGTCTGGCGCTCCCGGATTGGCGGCACTTTCGCGGCTTCTCCTATTTACGGTGACGACAGAATCTATTTCTTCAGTCAACAGGGCAAAACCACCGTGTTAAAGCCGGGAAGGACCCTCGAAGTGCTGGCTACAAATTCACTTACGAATGGGTTTATGGCCTCGCCGGCCGTCTCAGGCCGCGCACTGTTCCTCAGGACGAGAACCGACCTTTATCGCGTCGAAAATCCGGCTGAGGTGAAGTAGACTGAATGAGTATGGCGCAGGATAACTTAAAGGTGTTGCTCATTGAGCATGACAGCGGATTTGCGCGTTACATCGGCGACATGCTCGACCAGACGCGGGATTTTAAGGCGGAGGTGCTTTCCGCTCAGGACCTGCACAAAGGCTTATCGGCTCTGGCGGGGGACAACTTCGATGTCGTCGTGATGGACATGTCGCTGCCGGACGGCGCTGGACTGGCCAATGTCTCTGTCCTGCGGGCCGAGGCGCCCCAATTGCCGGTGATTGTCGCGGGCGATTCGGACGACGAAACCGTGGCGCTGGAGGCCGTGCATGCCGGAGCCCATGATTACCTGGTCAAAAGCCAATTGACCCCGACCTGGCTGGAACGCTCGCTGCGCTATTCCATCGAGCGGCATCGCATGGACCGGGCGCTGCTCGAGGCGGAGGAAAAGTATCACGGAGTCTTCGATCATCTGGTGGAAGGCATCTTCCAGACGACGCCGGATGGTCGCTATCTCATGGCAAACACGGCTCTGGCACGCATCTACGGCTATGCGGCCCCTGAGGAATTAATGCAGGGCCTGACCGATATCAGCAGGCGGCTCTACGTTCAGCAGGACCGGCGAGATGAGTTCGTTCGCATGATGCAGGAACACGACGTCTTGACGGGCTTTGAATCCGAGGTCTTTCGCAAAGATGGCTCGGTGATCTGGATTTCGGAAAACTGCCGAGCGATTCGCGACAGCAAAGGACGGCTCCTGTACTACGAAGGCACGGTCGAAGATATCACCCAGCAGAAGTTAGCGGAGGAAAAATTGCGCCATTCCGAAGCGCTTTATCACTCGCTGGTCGAGACCTTGCCGCAAAACATTTTCCGAAAAGACCTCGAATACCGCTTCACCTTCGCCAACCGGCAATTTTGCCGAATCCTGGGCCGGACATTGGAGGAAATCGTGGGGAAAACCGATTTCGATTTTTTCCCGGCTGAGTTGGCGGAGAAGTACCAGCGAGATGATCGTCTCGTGCTCGAGACCGGCCAGGCCTATGAAACCGTCGAGGAACACCAGGCGCCGGGAGCCAGCAAGATCTACGTGCACGTCGTCAAGACCCCTTTGCGCAATGCCGATGGCACAATCATGGGCCTGCAAGCCATCTTTTGGGACATTACCCAACAACGAATGGCGGAGGAGAAGATCCGCAAAGCCAACGCGGCTCTGGCCCAGAGCCGCCGGGAATTAAGCGCCAAAAATCTGGAGATGGAGGACGATTTAAAAATGGCGCGAGAGATCCAGCTCACCATGCTGCCCCAGCAATACCCGGGATTTCCGCGCGAGGATCCGAGCTCCGCAAGCGCGTTCCAGTTCACTCATCGCTACCTGCCCACCGGCAGTGTGGGGGGAGACTTCTTTACGATCTCAGCGTTATCCGAAACCCAGGCCGGTGTATTCCTTTGTGACGTGGCGGGGCATGGCGTCCGTTCGGCCCTGGTCACGGCCATGATCCGCGCGCTGGTCGAGGAACTCAAGCCGCTGGCGCTCAATCCGGGCGAGTTCCTGAGCAAATTAAACAGCGATTTGTGCGCCATTCTTCGGCATACCGGCACCCCGCTGCTCACCACCGCTTTCTACCTGGCCGCCGATTGGAAAACGGGTTTGATGCGTTACAGCAATGCCGGCCATCCCAAACCGTTGCACCTTCGGCGGACAGCCGGCCAGGTAGTTCCCGTGCTCAATGCCACCGGCAAGAGCCAGCCCGCCTTGGGGCTCATGGAGGATGCCCGTTATCAAACGTCCGAATTGTTGCTCTCACCCAACGATTTGATCCTGCTTTTCACGGACGGTTTGATTGAAGTGCAGAATCCCAGAAGCGATCTTTACACCCAACAGTTGCTGCTCGGCGCCATTCAACGCGGCATGCAGGCTCCGGCGCCGGAGCTCTTCGATCACCTTCTCGAGGAAGTACGCGAGTTCGCCGGGGGCGCAGCCTTCACAGATGACGTCTGCCTGGTCGGCATGGAACTGACTCCCGAACCGTCAGTGACAAAGTAGCCGACGCGGTCGCCTGGTGGGGCCAGGCTCTTCCATGAACCTGCAGAGCGATGTCGGGAAAGGGCCTCCTCTCCCCAGCCCTCTCCTCCCGAGGAGGAGAGGGAGAAGGCGCTAGCGCAATCCGTCCGCGACTATCTACCTCCCTCGCCCCGCGAGGAACGAGCGGGGAGAGGGTTGGGGAGAGGGGCTGTTTCTGGGCTCATGGTCCCAATGCATGCGAAAAATCGAAAGGAGGCTTTCCATGAACCGTGAACAGCAATTCCGCCCTCACCCCGGCCCTCTCCCCCGAGGAGAGGGAGAAGCACAACAGTTCCAATACGGATGATTACGGATACATGGTCCAAAAGTTTTTTAAATTTATTTGAAAGAAAAACTTTACTGTGGGCCAAATCAGGCTATGGTGAAGATAGGTCGGCTAAAGGTAGCCACCTGCGAATGCATCGGAAAGAGACTCCTTTCATTGGGTCAACAGAAAGCCGAGCTCCTCGGCGGACCGATTCAAATTCTCCGTTAGCCTCCAGTAACCTCGCCCTCTTTTCGGCAGGTAAGTTCTCTTCCCCGGTTCGTTCGCCTTCAGTAACCACCACGTGTTTAAACCCGGTTATCAAACCGAAAATGGAGATTGTCCCCATGGACCTACATCATCCGATCCTGCGAGAATTCCCGGAACACCGCGAAGTGATTCGTAGACTCAAAGGCTCCAACGAACATTTCCGGAGCTCCTTTGATGAGTATCATCGCCTGGACGATCAAATCTATCGAATCGAAGAAGACATCGATTTCGCGACCGACCAGGAAATCGAAGAGCTCAAGATGCGCCGAGCCAGGCTAAAAGATTATATCTACCACTCCATCCGGCATGTTCCGGTTGCAACTCCCGTACACGATACGGCGACCTTCGTATCCGCCCACTCGGCGGCGTAGGATAGGGTCGGCGCACGTGCGGCGCGCCTGACTAGTGATAGCCGCGCACTGCCCAAATGGGCGTGAGCTTCACGCTCGCAAGCCAGAACTTTCACCAGGTTCAAGCAGTGCCTCTCGAAACAATCGGAGAACTGCTGCAACACCTCTTCTTACCTCCCAGCAAGGGAAAGCCTAGCCCTCGACTAGGCCGGATATTCCATTGCGGTTGAATCTCCGCGGCGGCCGTTTCTCATTAACACCCTGCTTCAGCGGGGTGTTTGGCGTCCGAAGAGGATCAGAAACCGTTTTAACGGTTTCCCGGCACGCGAGAAACCGTTGAAACGGTTCCTGAGGTCTTGCCGGCACGTGACACCCCGCTGAAGCGGGGTGTTAATGAGAGCGCCTAATGTCCAGCTTGGTGGCTTATGAAATATCCAGCCTAGGCTGCCACTGCTTTAACGGCGCGTGATTGAGCCGCTCGCTTCCGCTGGTTCTCGTTCAGAATTTTCTTCCGCAAGCGTAGATTCTTCGGCGTCGCCTCCACATACTCGTCAGGACCAATGTATTCCAGGGCGCGTTCGAGCGACATTTTGAGCGGAGGATTGAGCTGGATACCCTTGCCGTCTCCCGTCGAACGCATGTTCGTCAGCTTTTTCGCCTTGCAAGGATTGACCGGAATGTCGTTCTCACGCGCATTTTCGCCGACGATCATCCCCTCATAGATCTTTTCCCCGGGTTCAACCATCAGCCGGCCCCGCTCCTGCAGCATGTTCAAGGCGTACGCCATCGCTTCACCGTTTTCCATGCTCACCAGCGACCCGTTTTTCCGCGCTACGATTTCGCCCCGGTCCGGTCCGTACTCGTGGAAGAGGTGACTCATGACGCCCAGACCCCGGGTTTGGTTGACCAGGTCCGTTTCGAATCCGATCAGGCCGCGGGTCGGCACCAACGCCTCGATGCTGACCTCCTCGCCGTGGTGGCTCATCGTGGTGATCTCAGCTTTCCGGCCTGCGAGATTCTCCATGACCGTGCCCATCGATTCCTTGGGAATTTCCAGGAAAACCCGTTCAATCGGTTCGAGCAAATTGCCCTTGTCGTCTTTGCGATAAATCACTTCCGGACGGGAAACCAGGACTTCGTGCCCTTCGCGGCGCATCTGCTCGACCAGGATGGCAATTTGCATCTCGCCTCGGCCACTGACATTGAAAATGTTCGGGGCGTCGGTTTGCTCGACGCGCAAAGCCACATTGGTCCGGATTTCTTTGAACAACCTTTCCCAAATGTGCCGGGCCGTGACTAACTGGCCATCGATGCCGGCCAGCGGGCCGTCGTTGACAGCAAACTGCATCTGGATGGTGGGCGGATCGATCGGCACAAAGGGCAGCGGCTGGCGTTCCTCCGAATCGGTAATCGTTTCGCCGATGAACACGTCTTCAAAACCGGTTAACCCGACAACATCGCCCGCGTGGGCTTCGGGGATTTCGATCCGCTTCAGGCCTTCAAAGTGAAAGATGGCGGTAATTTTGGACTTGGTCTTGCGGCCGTCACCGTGGATGCAGACGTAGTTGTCTCCCAACATGATCTTGCCGCTGTAGATCTTGCCAAAGGCAATTCGACCCAAATAATCCGAATAATCCAAATTGGCCACCAGCAGCTTGAAACCTTCGCCCGCATGCGCCCTGGGAGGAGGGATATGTTTGATGATTGCGTCAAAGAGCGGTTCCATGGTGCCACTGACGTGGGTGAGCTCGGACTTGGCGTAGCCATCCTTGGCGCTGGCATAGATGACCGGAAAATCCATTTGCTCATCAGTCGCATGCAGCGAGCCGAAGAGGTCCCACACCTCATCCAGAACCTTGCCCGGTGCGGCGTTCTCGCGATCAATCTTGTTGATGACCACGATCGGTTTGGCTCCCGCCTCCAGCGCTTTGCGCAGCACGAACCGCGTTTGGGCCTGCGGGCCATCCGCGGCATCCACCACCAGTAGCACACCGTCGATCATGTTCATGATCCGCTCGACCTCGCCGCCAAAATCCGCGTGCCCGGGAGTATCCACAATGTTGACGTGGTAGTCCTTGTATTTAAAGGCGGCGTTCTTGGCGCGAATCGTAATGCCCTTCTCGCGTTCCAGGTCCATCGAGTCCATGATGCGTTCCTCCGTCGAGATGGCCTGATTGGCGCGGAAGGTGCCGGATTGCTTGAGCAAACAATCCACCAGGGTCGTCTTGCCGTGGTCGACGTGCGCGATAATTGCAATATTACGTATATGCTGCATGTTCAAAAATGATCAGGAACCGCGGGTTCAGCGAAATTGACCTGGCGCCCCGGCCCCCTACCAATCGAGCCGGTTAGTATGCCAGAAGATGAGGAAAGGTCAAGCTCGGACTGTGGAATTTTTTCGGCGCGGTGCGCATCGTAGCGCCGACTGGTAGTCGGCTGTATCGCCGGTTGGCAACCGGCAAGTCCGAGACTTGGTCGAGCGCGCCGGAGCCTTGCGGATTGCCAATCCGCGATACGGCCGACTTCCAGTCGGCGCTACTCGGGACTTCGGGCTGAAAGCCCGCAAGGTTAAAGCCTGGGCTGGAGCGAAGCGGAGGCTCAGGAAGGACAAAGCAAACAAGTCTACCGGCCTGTTAGGCCGGCACACGCAGAGACGGATTACCGGGAAGGGACGTCGCTCAATACAGGACAACAAATGAGCCGTCCGGCTCAGCGAATGCCGCGGCAAAGCTCCAAACCGGCACGCCGTCCGTCCGTCCTGAAGCCAACCGTGAACCTTTGGTATCCAGGCACTCCCAAGCCAGGGAGCCGCCCTTCTCCCAGCCCGTTCCTTCCGTCCAGGCGACCAGCAAGGGCCCGCCTTTTGTACTCCTCAACGCGAAAGTGGGGTGCTTGCGATTGCCGGTGTCGCCGGCTGCCGTGATTGGCTCCAGGGCACCTGTCCTCCCCGGCAACAAGGAGCCGTAATAGATTTGCCCCTGTTTTTCCCACATGCCCATCAAACCGGCGCGCCCTTGCCCGAGCGCGTGGGTGCTCATGGGACAGGTCGAGACATGCCAGTCACCCAAAACGGTCGTGGTAAACGAAGCGCCATAATTAGTGGAGAGTAGCAAAATGCTGTCACGGTTGCCCATCAAGTTGGCTGAACGATAAAGAATGCCCAACTCCCCTTTGCTATCGGCAAAAGCCTTGAGTTCACAGCATCCGCAAACTCCAGTGTCGGTTGGATTGACCTGCCGCTCGGGTGTGAACGTCTTTCCGTCGTCGGTTGAAAAGGCAACAAACACACCACGATCGATTTCCTCCTGTGGCCCGGTTTTTTTGTGCCCATGCCAGACCGCATAGACGCGCCCTTCAGAGTCGGCGGCGACCGAACCCCCGCCATCCAGGTGTGTCGTCGAGGTCATGAGGTCTCGCTGCGGCTCGAAAGCATTGCCCGCATCGCTTAGCCGTGAATAGAGCATCGGCGCCGAACCGGAGGGCTTGCTGCCGGCCTGTTCCGAACCGTTCCAGACAATGTGCACGCGACCGTTCCGCCCCAGGGCAAATTGCGCGCCCCGCACTGTCCCAATAGCGATGGCGCTGCCCGGCTTGGAGTTGACGCGCATGGATGAGCCAAAATCAACCTGTCCCGCCGCTCGCCTGCAATACATCACGTCGCAGGCTTTGGGGTCTCCGTTCAAGTAAACCAAATGAACCGTGCCGGCGGAGTCCACCAGGACCTGTGGCTGAACTCCGTTTTCCGGAACTCGCTCAAGTCGAACCTGGGGCCCAGAATCTGCGTTCACCGAACAACAAGCGACCCACAGAAGGAGCAAGCCTGTCCAGGTGCATCGGCCGAAAGGTTTCATATGCACCCTATTTTGGTGGGCCCGCGGGCACAAACTTGTAAGGCAAAGTATCGGGAATGACTTTAACCGGCGTAGTGAATTTGAAAGGGGCCTGGCAGAGGCTGGGGAAAGTCAGCTCAACAAAGTACGCTGTCCACCCTTTGGATGGGGTTGCCACTTTCGCATCAAAGACTCCCCGGTCCTGCTCGCTCAAGGCGGCGCTCTTCCATTGCGGGCCGAAAGTCTCCAAGCGAAAATCCCGCGCCTCGGGATTAGTGGCCTGCCAGAGTTTAACTTCCGAAGGTTTGTCCCGAGTCTCGACCCGAAGCGATCCATCAGCCGCGAATTTCCAGGACAGTTGCGGCAAGGCTTGCTGGTATAGAATCGCGTTATAGAAGGCGAGCAAGGATTCCCGGGCGTCGGAGCCCTTGAGAGAATGATCGGCATTGGGCACGTACCGCAAGTACTTCACGCCGGGCAAATCATCAAAATAAAACTGCGACGAATCCGGCAGGAAAAACTGGTCACCCGACGCGTTGATGAGGAATTTAGGCATGGTGAGTCGCTGACGATACTGATACGGCTCTTCGATGCGCATCAGGGCGTGATACTGTGGTGTGCCGTTCCAGTCCATGATGCGCAGGGCGCTATAATCGCCGATGGAAGGGGCCCAAAACCCGTAGGCGGCGTAGTGATGTAGCATGGACGGCTCAATGTTAAGCAAATCGATCACGATCGGAACGATTGCGATCACCCGTTTGTCCACAGCGGCCGTCGTCCAGGTTGTCCAACCGCGCTTGGAGCCTCCGGCCACGACGAAGCCGTCCACGTTCACGCGCCCGGCCTCGGAGCTGTCACAAAAGCTGACCACCGTGTCCATCGCCCGGACGGCCGCTTTGGTCATGGGCAGGCGGGCGGGCCATTTTTCGTCGCCGGTCCGCAGGAATTTGTCCCACGTGTAAGCAATCAGTGCATCCTCCCCACGGCCCTCAGTTTCGCCGGCAAAAACCAGGGGTTGATTCGGCACCATCTTTAACTCAGTAACAATCGATTTGCTTAACACGGCGATCCGCGCCAGTCCGCCGTCGGCGGATTTAGGCTCCTTGCCGTCGTTCGCGCCGCCTGAGATGAAGAGCAAGGATTTGGAACTGCTCACCTGGTCGGGGCGCACCAGAATCATCCAATGCTTCCACAAGGGACGGTCGACTTCGTTGGTTGTGAGCCAGGCCTGTGAAGTCATTTCCAGGAGGTAGGTGGTCTCGTCTTTGCCCGGAATGGTGCGCACAAGATGAAAACTGTAATTGGTATCGGGCGCGGCAACATACCTGTCGAGCGCGGTTTGCTGATTAGCGGCTGCTGGAGAGGATTCGCCTTGGCTCAAAGAGGACGCGGAATCCTTCGAACACCCAAGCAAATGCAGGCTTGCCAGGACCGCTAGCCCATAAATCCGGAATGATTGTCGTGGGGAGGTTCCTATTCTCATCTGGGGTAACATGACCAATGGTGAGATCACTCCGACCGGAGTTTCAAGGAATTATCTCGAGCGTCCAGAATCCGAGGACGTACGGCGGTTCCCCCTTTAGTAGCCGAACTTCGAACATTCAACGTCCAACTTCCAACATCGAGGTCCAGGCACATGGGCAAGGCCGCTTCCTTTCCTCGTTCGACGTTGGATGTTGGGCGTTCAGTGTTGGAAGTTCAAATCCTAGCGAACTTTCCAACAGTCAACGTCCAACTTCCAATATTGAAGGCCGAGCGCCAAGGGCCTGGAGAGGACCTAGCGTTACCTAACGCAGAGGTTCGATATTTGGATGTTGGACGTTGAATGTTGGGAGTTCAAGCCGTACAGGATGTTCGCCGAGCAAGGCGCCGGTAACGCCTGTATTCTTTCTTTGCGCGCTTAGCAAAACTTGACTTGTCTGCAACGTGTCTTGGAATTCAAGGACTCTAGTCCGCCATTCACTTGGGTGGAGCCGGGCTGTTGGTAGCGGCAGGGCCATAGAACCTCGCAAGTTGGAGCAATAAAGTTTCCAGCTCGTGATAGTACTCGTCCTCGGGCAGTTGAGCCTTCTTTTCGCGAAGCGTGAGCACCGCTTTCTCGACGGCATCACGTTGCGTCATTTCTTCAGGAGTCAAATGCCGTTCGTCCGGGCTTGGAATGAGGCAGAATTGTTGCGCCAGGAGGCCGTCAGCCGCTTCACCCTTCTCCGGTTTCTTAACGGCCCGCAGGCCGCGGAACCAATCGGCCGGAGTGCCCAAGCCGTCACCATTATCATCCAGCAAGGCATGTTCGCTAGCCAGGCGGCCTTGAAGCTTGTAAAACTCGCTTGTCTGGCGTGAGGCGGTCAGGAACGCCTCGAGCAGTGAGATTTGCCCATCATGATCAATGTCCGCTTGCGGGTTCGTGAGAGCTTCCGCGAAGTATTGGCCGAAACGGGCGAAACTCTCTTCGTTCCCGCTGCGAGTAGCCGTGATGATGACACGATTGGTGGCGGAGAGTTTGTTTAGAAACGGGCCACTGCACGCGGTCGTGTCGATGACCGCCATGGGACGGTGAAATGGGCGAAGCCATTCAGATAAATCGGTCGCGGAAACGTCCGGCCCGCGCAGATTCAATTGCGCTTGCACGCCATCAAATGTCCCATGACCCACCAGGACAAGCCAGAGTTGGCCGGACCCATCCTTAGTTTCATCGGCAAGAGTTTGCTTTAGGAATTCGTAATCGTTAGTGAGCGGGCATGGACCCACGCCGATGGTCGTCAGGCGCGCGCCGGCCTGAGCGCACGCGCTTTGCCACCGGGCGGCCTGGCGCAGGAAGTTGGTCCCGTATTCCTCGTTGCCGGGTGCACCGACCACCAGAATCACGCTTGTGCGATCCTCGTTTGGAGCTGAGAAAGAGCTCGCTGCGGCGAAATAAGGAGGGACGAACAACAGGCCTGCTATAAACAGGCAAGTCATCACAGATCGACAGGATTGGAGTCTTCCCTGGGAGCGCCGGTGTCTCGCCGGCGCGTCTTGAAGGGAGTCTCGCTGGCGAGACGCCGGCGCTCCCAGGAGCATTGCCCGGTTTCCCGCTTTCCCGCTTTCCGCTTTTTCTCTCACGGCAGCCCTTTCCAGCGACGCAAGCCCCATTCTGAAATGAGACAAGCCAGCGCGAACCCGAACATGGCCGGCGTGTGCCAGAGCGGATACGTCCAGGACTCCATGAACGGAGCGTTATGGCGGGGCAACTCGCGGGAGAAACTGCTTAGTTTCTCGATAGGCACAAGCTCTCCGCCCGTTTTCTTGGCGATGGACTCCAGCAAGGCCAGATTAGGCGAGAGCGAGCGAAACTCGTCGGCGGCCAAATCAGTGCTCCAACCCGCCGCCGCTTGGCCGACTTCGATTCCGTCTGAGTTGGTGACAGCGGCGCTCGCCTGGTACCCGCCGGCGGCGCGCGGCACAAAGGTGGCCTGGTATAGCCCCGGCTCGGCAGGAGAAGGCTCGGCCTGGAGATGGAGCGAGTTCGTCTGAGAGCCGGCCTCGGCGATGACAGAGCGGACCTCCAGGCTCACGCTGGCATTGTCGAGCGGGAGGAACTTGGGATCTCTTACCCTGGCCTGAAGCAACACCGCGCCGTTGGGGTCATCCGGCTTCGGCTCGGCTGTGAGTTCAACCCGGTTGGGCACGTCGGTGACCAGCCAGCGCATCATCTGGCGCCACGCTTTGTCCATATCCTGGTGAGATTCGGCATCGTGAAAACCCCAATGCCAGAAATCTCCGAGCGTGAGGGCGGCGGTGCGTCCGCGGCCAAAACGCTGCACCACCAGGGCGGGATACGAATTACCGCGGGCATCGCTTACCGTGGCAATAACGCTCGCGCCCGGCTTGGCCTCCTTGACACGATTGAGCACTTGGAAAGGAGCCATGGTCTGCAACCGCGCTTTTTCATCGGCTTCATTTTCACGCAACCGCGCCCAGGACTGAAGGAACCCCTCACGGGTCAGGTCATAGCGCAAGGGGCCAGGCTCGTTGGTGTCTCCGACGGGATCCAAATAAACCGGCAGCATATCGCCAATCGGCGTGCGTTGGTACTTGCCTTGTTGATAACTCTCCATACCGCCGAGCATGATAAAGCCTCCGCCGCGTTCGGAGACGAATTTCTGCAGCAGCGCCTGCTGGTCGGGGCTGAAAAAGTCCGCTTCGAGATGATCAAGGATCACGGCGTGGTAACTGTACAGGTCCTCGGGAGTCCGGGGGAATCCGGCGCGCAATTCGAACTCGTCCCGGGTGTTCAAGCGAACCAAAACGGGCTGATCATAACGCTCAACCTCTTCGGGCGCCTGATTGTTAAACCCACGGAACAATGGGTTGCTGCTTTCCCCTGCGCGTCCAAGGAAACTGAATTTCGGCTCGCGTTTGGCGACGCGGAGCAGGCCTACCAGTTGAAGTTGATCGTCCTCCTGGATGGCGCGGTTCAGGAATTTGAATTCCCAATTGGGGCGGCCGGAAACGTAGAGGATCCGGTAAGGACCATGACCGCGGTCGACCACCACCACTGTGTTGTTATTGGCCAGCGTCGCTTCGCTGGAAACAACCTTCCCCGCGCGAGCACCTAGTTCGGAATCCAGCCGGACATTGAGGCGGTAAAAGCAGAGCCCATGTTTTTCCGGACGCAATTGGAAACGAAAGGCCAGAAGGTCATCGTCTTTGCGCGGGCTGAGCGTCTGCTGCGCGGCCATTTTGCCGTTAGGATCCAGCAACTGTGCGGTGATCTCATGCCCCTGGTAACCGCGGGCGGTCACGTCCGCCTGAACCGACACCGGGGCATCTTCAAAATCAGTTTGCGTGGTGCGCACCTGCTCCACGGCAATGTCTTGAACCGGTTCGGGGCTGCCAATCACGACCGGATAGATCGGTGGTAGACCCGTTAGATCGGGAACGTTTTTCAAGTCGGTTGCATTGCCGTCCGTCAGAAGCACAATGCCGGCTAATGGCCGGTTGCGGTAACGTTCGGTCAAAGTCTGGAGCGCCGAACCCAGGCGCGAGGCCCGGCCGTTAAAGTCGAGCTCGCTGAAATCTTTGGTGGATTGCAGCCGCGCGTCGAACCAATAACGCCTGACTTCAAAGTTGTCATCCAGCGGCTGCTGCCAATCGCCTTGTCGGTTGGTGAGCAATTCCCGCAGGATCTCCCCGCGGCTCCGCGCTTCTCCCCGGTTGTGAATCTGCAGACTTTGACTATTGTCTGCCACCACCGCCAACAGGTTGGCGCCGGGCTTGACGCGCTGACCGGACCAAAGGGGCTCCAGCAGACAAATTGCCAGGGCCGCCAGTCCGACAATTTTCAGAAAGGGGCATAGCCAGCGAGCCAGT
>Ga0210409_10003288_pt1 | contig 18295 bp, 17 predicted proteins | sample IncBWH17MmetaG_FD_161649 | JGI IMG/M metagenome (GOLD analysis project Ga0210409, IMG submission 161649) | Forest soil microbial communities from Barre Woods Harvard Forest LTER site, Petersham, Massachusetts, United States - Inc-BW-H-17-M | ecosystem: Environmental > Terrestrial > Soil >... | reverse complement strand
ATCCCGGGCAAGCGCACATCCAGAAGGATCGCGTCGTAGGTAACGTCGGTGCTCAATTCCAGGGCCTTCTCCCCATTCTCTGCAATATCCACTGCATAGGAGTTTTCCCGCAGGGCCCGGGCAATGAAACTTGCCACTTTCCGCTCGTCTTCAACCAGCAGGATGCGCATGATCGGCCATTCCCGTTAATGCTACAAACCCGCATCTTAACACCACACCGCAGGAAACCCCCCAGAGGTGGACGCTCATTTGGCATCGTTGCAAATCACCTGGCCACCCTTCATGACGAACTTCACTCGCTGGAGTTCGGTAATGTCCTTCAAAGGGTCACCCGAGACGGCAATGATGTCGGCGAACTTGGCTTTCTCAATCGAACCGATGCGATCCTGCCAACCCATCATCTCCGCGGCGACGGTGGTCGCAGACTGGATGGCCTGGCTCGGGGACATCCCGAATTTGACCAGGTAAGCAAACTCGGCCGCTTGCGTGCCGTGAGGGAAGGGGCCAACGCCGCTCCCAAAGGCGATTTTGACTCCACGGGCAATGGCAAGACGTCCGCTCTTCTCGCGCAGGGCCTCCAGGCTGTACTTTCCGCCGGTAGATTTCGCATCCCGCGTCGTGTACTCGCTCAGAGAATAGTGGTACGCGGTCAGTTCCAGGTAGATGCCCTTTTTCTTCATGAGGTCTGCCGTTGCTTCGTCCAGTTCGATGGCGTGTTCGACCGTATCTACTCCGGCTTCAACACAATTGCGCAGCCCTTCGCCTCCGAAAGCATGGCACGCGGCCTTTTTTCCATGTCGGTGGGCCTCGTCCACAATGGCCTCGACTTCTTCTTTTGTGAACGTGGGATCGCTGTTCAGTTCGCCATTGGGCTCGAATTCGTAGTCCGCAGTGGAATGGAATTTTATCCAGTCGGCTCCGTAGTGGATCTGCTCGCGAACGGCTTGGCGAGCTTCCCACGGTCCGTCAACCGTCTGATAATTTCTTGGCAGGTTCACCTCCGGGGAGCCCAAGATTCCTTCCCCCGTGGCCACCAGGCCCATGGTGGAAACCTGCATGCGAGGCCCTTGAAAATAGCCCCGGTTAATCGCCTTCTTGATGTCCACATCCGCGTATCCGCCGCCATGACTCATCAAGTCCCGGAGAGTGGTGAATCCTGCCCGGAGGTCTTTCTGGGCGTTGGCAAGAGCTAAAAGCGTCCGATACTCGCGCGTGTCGTTGATCGGGCTAGCAAAAGGGGGGCCCCCAGGCTTGATTCCATCCAGACCGAATCCAAAAACGTGCGTGTGGCCATCAATCAGGCCAGGCAGCACGGTCGAGTTGCTCAGGTCGATCACTAGTGCGTCCAGAGGTATCTGGACGGTGTCGGAGGACCCTACCGCGGAGATCTTGTCCTCCTTGATCAGGATGATCTGATTGTCTTGCAACTTGCCCGACTTGCTGTCAAACAAGTGGCCTGCGCGAATCGCAACCACTCCCGCCGATTGCGTTTGGGCCATGCAGCAAGCAGCGAAAAGGGCAAAGAGACCTACGGCAAACCAGGTTGATAATTTCACGCGTTCCTCCGGCATTCCATGAAGATCACTGCTTGACTCTCGAAATGTTGCGCATCGCATCGCCACCCGGGCCAAAGAATCGCGGAGATGGTGGGCATGGGCGGACTGCCCACCATCTCCTCGGACTTTGAAGCGGCTAGCGCACTTCAAATACCAGAACTTCGGCGTTTGTGGTTCCGTGTTGCGGCACGGCGACGAAATAGCGGTTCAACTGCGGCACGAGAAGAGCAGTTCGAGCGAGAGGTCCCGTAGGCACTTTGTCGAGCAATTTGTAATTGTCGGGAGAGGTTTGTTCGTAAACCGAAACATCACCGTCGCAGGAGGCGTACATGCGCTTGCTGGTGGGATCAAAAACAAGGTCATCCACGCCCTTCGTAATCGGCAAGGCGGTGATCTCTTTCCCGGATTGCGTATCGAGCACTACGATGCCACCGCTGCGGCACGCCACGAAAAGACGATGATTTGCTTCGTCGTAGGCTATGGCCACGTTTGTTTTCGCCAGGGTGATCGGCCAGCTCGCAAGCAACGTGCGCTTTTCCCGGTCAATCACGTCAACCTGGCCCTTGGCCTTGTTGTTTACAAATATCCGGGAGCTCCCCTTCTCGAGCACCATGGCTTCCAGAGTGTCCCCGTCAATTTTAATGTCAGCCACTTTTTTCCCGGCGGTGGTATCCACGACGCTGAGCATCGAGTAAGTCTGGTGAACGTCGCCGCCGCCGTTGTCAATGTAGAGGAACTTTGTGGCGGGGTCGTAGCCGATGGAATCGGCATCCTCGAGCAGTCTGACGGTCGAGAGAATCGCGTAGGACTCGCTGTCCACGATTTTTACGTCGCCCGCCTCTCCATCTGTCACGTAGAGTCGCTTCAGATCCGGACGGAAAAGGATGGCGTGAGGCTTTTCGATCCCGGAAATTTTGTGAATCAGATTGCCGGTCTTCAGGTCGAACACCAGCACGGCTTTGTAAGCCTCCGGCGTTGCGAACAACCGATTGCCGGCCAGATCAATTGCGAAATGATCAAAATTCCCTTTCACATCTGCGGAAAGCTTGAAAGTTTGCACAAGTTTGAGGGACGCGGATTCCTGGCCCTGCATTTTTCCGGCGAACAACCCAAGCATCACAAACAGAATCACAAACGTTCTTTTCATTTTTCCCCCTGAGGATCGAATCCATCGATTTGCGGATGGCAGCGTTTCCGGCAAGCATCAACGGCACCATTCAGTCTAATTGAGAATAATGTCTATCCGGTTCGATACGAACTTAAGGCAACATTAATTTATATTTAGCCGCCATTCCGGAAGAGCAGCAAATTTCCTTTCATATCCAGTGAATCTACGAATTCCGAAGCCTGATCGCGTTTCGACAAATACCCAGCGCCGTTGACGCACTATGGAGCGTGACGTAGCATCCGCGTGGATTTGCCGGTTGGTGGATATCCGCCAACACTGCAATTGCTTGTTCAATCAGAGAGGAATGCATGAAGCGCACTCTTTCAGCCCTGTTAACCTTCGCAGTTGGTCTTCCCCTTGCTATACGCGCGCAAGAAAAAACCCCATTGAAGCTGGTGGCAACGATTTCGCTTCCCGGACTCAAGGATGGGGACTTTGACCACTTTGCGCCCGATGTCGATGGCCACCGTCTCTTCCTGACCGCGGAGGAAAATGACAAGCTCGAGATTCTGGACACCAACAAGAATCGACGCATCCACACCATGGAGAATGTGAAGGCGCCGCATGCCGTTCTATACCGCGCCGACCTGAAAAGATTGTTTGTTGTGGAAGGTGCCGCTTCGGCATTGAAAATCTACGACAGCGACACATATAAGCCGGTCGGGGAAGTGAAACTCACTATCGATGCGGACTCCATCGCCTATGATCCTGCCACCCACTACTTATACGTGGAAAACGGTGGCCGCGAGGCACACACACCGTACTCCTTAATCACCGTAGTGGACACCGACCATGCGAAGAAATTACGTGATATCAAAATACCTTCGAACCACGTGGAAGCAATCGTTCTGGAAAAGAACGGCCCGCGCATGTTCATAAACATTACTGGCAAGGATAGCGTTGGCGTGATGGACCGCAATAGATCGGAACTCAGCGCAACGTGGCCCCTGCCCGCCGGCGATAAGCTGAATGTGGCCATGGCTTTCGATGAGGCCAATCATCGTCTTTTTGTGGTTACCCGGACTCCCGGCAAGCTGATTGTTCTTAATTCCGATAATGGAGAAGTGATCGCGGATCTGCCGGCGGTCGGGCTGGTGGACGACGCCGCATACGATCCTCAACACAAGCGGATTTACCTGGCTGGCGATCAGTTTCTGGATGTTTTCGAACAGAAAGACTCGGACCATTACGCGCTGCTCGCGAGAATCCCCGGCGCTTTTCGCGCGAAGACCGGAATCCTTGTTCCGGAGCTCAACCGCTACTATCTTGCCGTTCCCCATCACGAGGGCAAGGAGGCGGAGGTTCGTGTCTATGAGATTCAGCCATAGAATGTACAATTCCATGGTGAAATATGCGGCGGCGTGATTTCGGCAAGTCCTCTTTGGGTTTAATCGGCGCTTCTGTATTTGTAAACCCGGGGGAAAGTGCGAGCCTTGCGGTCACGGGCGATTTCCCCAAGGCTCCGGGCCTCACAAAATACGTGGGGACGTTTGTCGTCCAGACAAAATACGAAAACATTCCTGCGGATGTGATTGAGCTTGGGAAGAAGTCAATCCTGGACGGGCTGGGGCTGGCGCTGGCGGGCTCGCGCGCGGAAAGCGGGCCGATTTCCCGAAAGTATATCGAGCAAGCCGGAGCGTGCCTCGGCAAAGCCACGGTGATCGGTACCACGCAAAAGACTGCTCCGCAGTTCGCCGCGCTGGTGAACGGGATTTCGATCCATGCGGATGACTTCGACGACACGCAACTCGCCGCGGCAAAAGACCGCGTGTACGGACTGCTGATGCATCCAACCGTGCCGGTCCTGCCCGCTGCTTTTGCGCTGGCGGAGCAGCGCACGGTGAGCGGCAAGGAATGGATGCTGGCGTATCATCTGGGCGTCGAAGTGGAATGCAAGATCGCGGAGGCCATCGCGCCGCGGCACTATCAGGATGGTTTTCACACCACCGGCACCTGCGGGCCATTTGGCTCCGCTGCCGCTTGCGCAAAATTGCTCCAGTTCGATCTATCCGAGACGCTCATCGCTTTCGGGCTGGCGGCCAGCAATTCCGGCGGTTTGCGGGAGAACTTCGGCACCATGACAAAGCCTTACCAGGCTGGGCACGCAGCCCAGAGCGGCTTGGTTTCCGCGGAGTTCGTTGCACTAGGCTGGACAGCGGCGGAGCAAATTCTGGAAGCGGACCGGGGCTTCTTTCACGCAGCTGGCGGTTCCTTTGATCCCTCTGCCATCATAAATCGCCTGGGGGACCCCTGGACGTTTGCATCGCCCGGCGTTTCGCTGAAGCCGTATCCCTCGGGATCTCTCACTCATCCGGGTATGACCGAACTGGCGCGACTGATTGCGGTGAATAACATTCAGGCGTCCCAAGTCGAGAAAGTAGATATCGGCGCGAATCACAATATGACCAGCACGCTTCTCCACCACGATCCGAAGACCGGACTGGAAGCAAAATTCAGTATGGAGTTCTGCCTGGCCATCCTGCTGATTGAACGCAAAGCGGGCCTGGGCCAATTTTCCGATAAGGTCGTTCAGCGGCCCGACGTCCAGGCAATGATGCGGAGGATCAATTTCTACGTTGACCCCGAAGCGGAAAGCGCCGGGTTCGATAAGATGACTTCGCTCCTTAAAATCACGCTGAAGGATGGAAAGGTAATCACCGGCCGGGCGGCATTCGGAAAAGGGAGCCCTTCCGACCCGATGACCTTTGATGAGGCCGCCTCAAAATTCCGGGGTTGCGCGGAATACGTGGACTGGCCGGAGGCAAAAACGGAAAGAATTATCGCGTTTGTCCGCACGATGGAGACACTAGCCGATATGGCGGCCCTGACGCCCCTGCTTTCTGCGACCGATGGATGATCCCAAATCTATGAAAACATTTCGCATTGCGGTGATCGCCGGGGACGGCATCGGAAAAGAAGTGGTTCCGGAAGGTATCCGTGTGCTGGAAGCCGCGGGAAAACGTTATGGCTTCGGCTTCCATTGGCAAGCATTTGACTGGAGTTGCGAGACGTACTTCCAAACGGGGAAAATGATGCCGGAGGACGGCCTGCAGCAATTGCGGCCATTCGACGCCATTTTTCTGGGCGCCGTTGGACACCCCAGCGTTGCGGATCACGTTTCGCTTTGGGGTCTGCTGATTCCGATCCGTCGCGTGTTTCGGCAGTATGTCAATCTTCGCCCGGTGCGGTTGTTTGAAGGCATCGACTCGCCGCTGAAAAACTGGAAGCCCGGGCAAATCGAATTCACGATCGTGCGCGAAAACAACGAAGGCGAATACTCCAACATCGGCGGCCGTCTCTATGAAGGCACCGAGGACGAGACGGCCGTTCAACAAACGGTGTTCACACGCCGCGGAGTGAATCGCGTGCTTCGGTTTGCTTTCGATCTGGCGCGTCAGCGGAAGAAGCACCTTACATCCGCCACCAAATCCAACGGAATCATTCACACCATGCCCTTTTGGGATGAATGCTTCCACGCGCTCGCGGCCGGGTATCCGGACATTCGTACCGATCAATATCACATCGACATTCTTACGGCTCACTTTGTCCGTCATCCCGATTGGTTCGATGTAGTGGTGGGATCCAATCTTTTCGGGGACATCTTGTCCGATCTCGGTCCGGCCGTGGTTGGCTCCATCGGAATAGCTCCTTCAGCGAACCTCAATCCGGAAAAAGAATTTCCGTCGATGTTTGAGCCAGTGCACGGCTCGGCGCCGGATATTGCCGGAAAGGGAATCGCCAATCCCATCGGCCAGATTTGGTCGGGAGCGATGATGTTGAGGCATCTGGGGGTTACCGAGGCTGCGGATGCAGTGGAAAATGCCATCGCGGTGATCTTGGCTAAATCCAGTGTTCGCACACCGGACATCGGAGGGAGCTCAAGCACGCGGGAATTGGGCGAGTCCATCGCAAAGCAGGTCAGCGCAAGCTAGGGTGGCTTGCCAAGGAGCAGGCGGAAGGTTTGCGAGGCTTGGAGCCGGAGTGCCGTATCGATGAAATCCAAAAGCACAGAATCTTCAGCGTACCAGTCGCGCGGCCTCACCCGACGGGACCTTCTCGGATTCGCCGGAGCCGCAATCGCCTCCGCCTCCATCCCGTCTCCTGGTGCCGGCCTCTCACCGGCCACCCGGCGGGGCAAAATTTCCAAACCTGATAATGCAGTAATGAATCCGCTTAGCGCCTATATGAGCGAGGCGGCGACTCGCGCCCTGCCGGAGGAGGTCGCCGAGAAGACAAAACAACATATCCTGGACACCTTGGCGGCGATGATTTCCGGCTCGAAATTGCTGCCCGGCCAGCGATCGCTCCAATTCGCGGAAGCATACGGCGGCAGGCCGATGTCCGCGGTCGTTGCTTCGAAGCTTTCGTGCGGCGCGATCGAGGCCGCGCTTGCGAACGGCGTGCTGGCCCACGCTGACGAAACCGATGACTCGCATTCCCCTTCGCAATCGCATCCGGGATGCGCCGTGGTGCCGGGCGCCCTGGCCGTGGGTGAGCAGTTTGGCATCAGCGGAACGCACTTCATTCGCGCCGTCGCCCTTGGTTATGACATCGGGACGCGCGTGACGATGACTCTCGGCGGCCAGGAATTCGAAGCCGCGAGCCACTGGAGCACCCACAGTATCGCTCCTCTCTTCGGCGCGGCTGCCGCGGCAAGCTGCGCCGCAAGCCTCAACGCCCAGCAGATGCGCTGGATGCTGGGTTACACGGCACAGCAATCTTCGGGCCTCGGATCCTGGAATCGCGACACCGATCACATCCAGAAGGCATTTCTTTTTGGTGGCATGACCGCGCGAGGCGGCGTTACCTCTGCCCTGCTCGTCCAGTCCGGCTGGACCGGCGTGGACGACATCTTCTCCGGCAAAGACAATTTCTTCGCGGCCTACAATCCAAAGGCGGATCCCTCCGGCCTAATCGACAAACTGGGCGAGCGTTACGAAGTTACGCGAACCAACATCAAGAAATGGCCGGTCGGCTCGCCCATTCAGGCGGCACTCGACGCGCTCGTACTTCTCCGCCAGGAATATCCGTTCAATGCCGATCAGGTTCAACAGGTGGAGGTCCGGCTGGCAACCGATGAAGCGGCCATCGTCAATAATCGTGAGATTCCAGATATCTGCATCCAACACATTTTGGCGATCGCCCTAATCGACAACACGGTCACCTTCGCATCCGCTCATGATCGGGCGCTGATGAAGGACCCTGGCGTCCTGCGCGAACGGGCAAAAATTGCCCTGATACCTGATGCGGGCCTCGAACGGCTGATGCCTCTGCGCGTTGCCATTCTGGAAGTAACGCTTACGGACGGCAAGAAGCTATCGCGCCGGGTCGACAATGTTCGCGGCACTCCCGAAAACCCCATGACCCGCGAAGAAGTTCTGACGAAAACGCGCGATCTGGTCACTCCGGTTCTTGGCGCGCAAAAGTGCACACAACTCCTCGCCAAAATTATTGCCCTTGAAGACGTAGCCGACATCCGGGAGCTTCGACCGCTCCTTCAACTTTCATGATTGTGACTTCCCCAGACCAACCGGTGAACCGATGAAGATCGTTGACATCCGCGAAATGGTGGTGCCGATCAAATCGCCGATTCGCAACGCCTTCATCGATTTCAGCCAGATGACGGTAAGTGTGCTTGCCCTGATCACAGACGAGATTCGGGATGGCAAACCGGTGGTTGGATTTGGATTTAATTCCAACGGCCGTTATGCCCCCAGTGGCCTGCTTCGCGATCGCTTCATGCCCCGGCTAAAAGCGGCGGATCCGCAATCGATAGTGGACGAGAACGGCAACAATTTTGACCCTCACCGGATTTGGGAAATCGTCATGCGCAATGAGAAGCCTGGCGGCCACGGCGAGCGGTCGGTCGCCGTTGGTGTGCTGGATATGGCCGTCTGGGACGCAACATCCAAAATCGCCCGCGTTCCCCTGTACCGACTGCTCGCCGACCGTTACCGCAATGGCATCGTGGATGACAAGGTGTTTGTCTATGCCGCCGGCGGTTACTACTACCCCGGTAAAGATTTGCAGGCACTTCGCGATGAGATGTTGAGTTATCTCGACATGGGATACTGCGTCGTCAAAATGAAAATCGGCGGCGCGCCACTTTCAGAAGATCTCACCCGCATCGAAGCCGTTCTTAAAATTTTGAAAGCGCCCGATCAGCTCGCCGTGGATGCCAACGGCCGCTTCGATCTGGACACGGCCGTTACCTACGCGAAAGCGCTCGCTCCCTATAAATTGCGCTGGTACGAAGAACCCGGCGACCCGCTTGATTACGAACTTCAGGCAAAACTCGCCCCGCATTACCCCAGCCCCATGGCTACGGGCGAAAATCTCTTTTCCAGGCAGGATGCCCGCAATCTGATCCGTTACGCCGGCATGCGGCCGGATCTCGATGTTTTGCAGTTCGATTGCGCGCTCAGCTACGGCCTGGTGGAGTACCTGCGCATTTTGGAAATGCTGCAAGAAAATGGATGGTCAGCTCGGCGTTGCATTCCGCACGGCGGCCATCAAATGTCCCTGAATATTGCTGCGGGATTGGGCCTTGGTGGCAATGAGTCGTACCCGGGAATTTTCCAACCATTCGGAGGATTTGCGGATGGCATTCCGGTGGAAAACGGCTGTGTGCGGCCTCCGGAAATTCCGGGGATCGGATTTGAGGCCAAAAACGAACTGTTCCGGGTCATGAAAAACCTGGCGGAGGGCTGAGCGCCGCTTCCTGAGCAGAGATGTAGAGCGAGAAGCCGTTTGTGGATGGTTGTGAGTCGGGGCGAAAAAGAATCAGTAGTGAGGACGGGCATGAAGCATTCAGAAGAGCAGGCAAAGGAAAATGGCGTTCGCGCGCGGATAACCCGCCGACATCTGGTCAAGTTGGGCGGGCTATCTGGCATCTTCGCCGCGATCTATCCGAGCTTGACACATGCAGCTATGTTACCGGGCACAGATCAGAAATCACCCGAAATCGGCCCGATTATGCAGCAACTCAGCACGTATATGAGTGCCGCGAGCGAACGAGCGTTGCCGGAAGATGTGGTCGAAAAAGCCAAGCAGCACATTTTGGATACTTTTGCGGCCATGATTTCCGGCTCTAAGCTTCCCCCGGGCCGCGGGGCATTGGATTTTGCCCGTTCCTATGGCGGACCAAACATTGCAACTGTGGTTGCCTCGAAGATTGTTTGCGGGCCAATCGAGGCCGCTTTCGCCAACGGTGTGCTTGCACATTCGGACGAAACCGACGATTCGCATGGTCCGTCACGTTCGCATCCCGGCGTCTCCACCATTGCTGCGGGATTTGCCTCCGGTGAGCAATACACGATCAGCGGAACGCATTTCGTCCGCGCGGTCACTCTGGGGTATGACATTGGCACCCGCGTCTCGATGAGCTTAGGCGGCCCTGGTTATCAGGCTGCGACGCACCGAAGCACGCACGGCACCGCCGCGTGTTTCTGTGCCGGGGCGGCTGCCGGATGCGCCGCAAGCCTCAACGCGGAACAAATGCGCATCTTGCTGGACTACACCGCCCAGCAAGTCTCCGGAATCGGCGCGTGGTCGCGTGATGCCGAGCATATGGAAAAAGCGTTTCTCTTTGCTGGAAAGCCGGCAAGCATTGCCGTGCTGACCGCGCAATTGATTCGCTCCGGGTGGAGCGGCGTGCAGGATGTATTCTCCGGGCCGGACAATTTTTATGAGGCGTTCGCCCCGCGTGAAAATGGCGTCATTAAAGCCGATCCGGCGATTCTGGTGGACAAACTGGGGGAGCGATACGAGATAACCCGCACCAACATCAAGAAATGGACGGTGGGTTCCCCCATTCAGGCTCCCCTGGACGCAATGGTTATTTTCTTCCAGCAGCGATCGTTTACAGCCGAAGACGTCAAGAAAGTTGTCGTCCGCGTGGCCACCGATGAAGCCAATACCGTAAGCAATCGCGATATTCCGGACATCTGTATGGAACACATGATCGCCGTGATGCTTGTGGATAAAACCGTCACCTTTCAGTCCGCTCATGACAAATCGCGCATGAAGGATCCCGCCGTGCTCCGACAGCGTGCCAAGGTGGAAGTGGTTGCCGATCCGCGGATTGATGCTCGCCGCCCTCGCCGTGAAGCCATCGTTGAACTGACCTTGAATGATGGGCCCCAGCTTACGGAGTGGGTTCGCGACGTGCGGGGTACAGCTGACAACCCGATGACTCGTACCGAGGCCGTGGACAAATCACGCGACCTCATCGCCCCAGTCCTCGGGACGCAAACCTGCACAAATCTCATCAACAAACTGCTCGACCTGGAAACGTTGCGAGATGTCCGCGAATTGCGCGCCGATCTGCAAAGGACCTGACCGAATTGATGCCACTCACAACCGTTGACCCCGAGGCTAAGCTACCTGCGCGCAAGCCGCCTTTTTACATGGGCCTCTCGTTTCAGGTACTCGTTGGCGTCGCCATCGCCATCATCCTCGGCTATGTCCGCCCCGCCACCGCCGTTGCCATGAAACCGCTGGGCGACGGATTTATCCGGCTGATCACCATGATCATCAGCCTGGTGATCTTTTGCACGCTGGTGACCGGAATCGCGGGCATGGAAGATATCAAGAAGGTGGGGCGTGTCGGTGGCAAGGCGTTGCTATATTTTGAAGTTGTCTCGACGCTGGCTTTGCTCTTCGGACTAGTGGTTGGAAACCTGACGCACCCTGGCAGCGGATTTAACATTGACCCCGCCACGCTGGATGGCGGAGCCGTCGCTCAATATGCCGGTCAGGCCAAGGCGCAGAGCGTGGCCGACTTTCTTGCCCACATTATTCCCAACACCATAATCGACGCGTTCGCCAAAGGCGACATACTTCAGGTTTTGCTGGTCTCCCTGCTCTTCGGTTTTGCGATTTCTATGGCCGGCCGTCACTGCAAGCCCCTGATCGCCCTTCTGGATGGCTTCACTCACGCGGTGTTCGGCGTGGTGTCCATTCTGATGCGTTTCGCGCCCATCGGGGCGTTCGGAGCCATGGCTTTCACGATCGGCAAATATGGATTGGCTTCCCTGGGGCCGCTCGCAAAGCTGATTGCTGTCCTTTATCTGACAGCAGGGGTCTTCGTTTTCGTGATTCTGGGGGGCATTGCGTACGTTGCCGGATTCGATATCGTGCGCTTCCTCTGGTTTTTACGGGAAGAAATAATCCTGGTGCTAGCGACGAGTTCCTCAGAACCCGCGCTGCCAAGCCTTATGACGAAGCTTGAAAAGCTTGGGTGCTCAAAAACACTCGTAGGTTTGGTGGTTCCCACCGGTTACACGTTCAACGCTGATGGCACAAGCCTATACATGACCATGGCGGCTTTGTTCGTGGCGCAAGCGACCAACACCCATCTGACGCTCCTGCAGCAGTTCACCATCCTGGGCGTGGCTTTGCTTACGTCAAAAGGCGCCAGCGGGGTTCAGGGAGCCGCGTTCATCGCCCTGGTGGCCACGATGATGGTGATTCCGACCATTCCTGTGGCTGGAATGGCACTGATCCTTGGCATCGACCGCTTCCTGAGCATGTGCCGGGCCGTCGTCAACATGATCGGCAATGCGGTGGCAACTCTAGTCGTGGCGCGGTGGGAGAAAGAGCTCGATCAGGGTGCCCTGAAGCATCATTTGCGCGGCGAAATGGAAATGGAGCGGCGCGCAGGCTAAGACTTGCAATTTCGTGAGGGAGTCCCGAGGAAATTGGAGACCGGAACCCCTATAGTCAAAAAAGTCGTGCGTAGGGCTGAACTCCTCAATGGTCTGCCTCATGGTTTCTGGTTTCAGGCGTGCTCTTGATTGAGGCCACTGACAATCCCCTATTAGTACACAAACCGTGCCACCAGACTCAACATCCCAAACAGGACCGCTACCTCGAATCTCCCCGAACACGGCCAGAACCCCTTCCAGCCTTGTCCTTCTACGCGTCGCAACAGGTTGTCCAAAAACAGGAAGAAAAATAACAGCGCCGCTAGGTTGTACCCCTCCCTCGAATGCTTCTGCACGGCGCTAGGCTCCTCCTCATCTTCTTCATGTTTCAGCCAACAGAAGCATAGGAAGCCAGCCAGAAGATACACCGTGTTGTGGCCCAGAAACGCCAGGAATGGCAGCATCACCCTCCACAACAACCAGTATCCCGCCACCGTAAGTTTCAAAACCGCCAGCACCACAGAAAGGAAGCCAAACATCCAGAACCCCGTGGCCTGAATCGGATGTTCTTGTGTTTGCTGCTCATGCCGCCTCGCGCTCATAGTATTTCAGCAGGCCGCCCAACCGCTCCCGACACCGCACCTTTGCCCGTTCTCCACGGACTGCTTGAGTCGGCAAAGGGAATAGCAGTACGTTGTTTTTGCCTTGGTGATTTCTCTCTTCATGATAGTGGGCTTCGTAGTGGCTGGTATGTGTTCGCAGTCGAGGACGGCAACCCACGACAATTGAAAGCGGCGGAAGATGAAATCGTGAACGAGTTCCGCTTCAAGCACTGATTTACGAGAAACATCAAACACAAAGCCCCAACCGGTTCGTCGCCGAGTGGGCATTTTTGTGTTTAATGACAAGCAGAAGTGCGTGAATCTAACTGGCGCCGAATCGGGGATACATCCGCCGATGCGCGGTTACTTGTACAGTTCCGCGCTTGAAACATAAGCTCCGCGGCCGGCAACTCCGCCCGTCACGAGCACCGAGCCATCCTTCAGCAGGGTCGCCGTGTGGTGGGAGCGAGTTACCGTCATATCAGCAGTACGCGTGAACGAATGTCCTATTGGGTCGTAAATTTCCGCTGCGGTAAGCACTCTAGTGCCGTCGTATCCGCCGGTGACAAGCTCGGTGCCATCGCCAAGAAGGGTGGCGGTGTGATACGCCCGGGCAAAGTTCATGTTGCCATTTGCCGATGCGAACATACCGGTCGTAGGTCCGAATAAGTCTGCTGTCGCAAGGTAAATGATTGACGATAGACCACCGTATTCACATCCTTTGCTAAACTAGGTAGCTTCGGCTCCTTCATTCGCTCTAGGGACTTGCCATACCATTCGGCCGCACGCGGCATTACGCCCTCCTCCCCCGCCTTAGTTTTAACTGGAAAATAAGGTCCATCGTCCAGCGCCGTTGTAAGAGCGAACCAGAGAATCGGTGCTATAAAAACAGCATTCATGTATTTTGCCTTTGCCTTTCGCCGATTTTGACAGAAAGCGCCGTTCAACCGCACCGAGCTCCTTATAAGTATCGGCGTGCCTAGATCGATCAGGTAAGGGTAGTGTCCCAATTTGACGGGTGTTTCATTTCAAGCCTAAGGCGGTCGGATGCTTCGGTTGATAAAGGCCGACCTCGCCTCCGCTGGGAAGCCGCATTTTCGTAATCGAACCCCATCGCGCTTCCTCAACCTCAGAGCACTTAACGCCTTTCTTCGCGAGTGAAGCCATCTCGGCTTTCAGATCGTCGCACATGAGATAGAGTTCGTGGACACCATTCTCATCGGATGGGTGGAATGCGGCTTCTGCTGGGGGCAGGGCGAAGATCAGCCAGCCATGACCCGCATCCACGGATTTGAACCCAAGAACGTCGCGGAAAAATGCGCGGTCCGCCTCGGCGTTTTTCCCGTAGACAACTACGTGAGCGCCAGAAATCATTGGCCCACCTCCGCAAGAATCGCTCAAGTATACTCTCTGGTTCTTCACTCTAGCAGCGGTGGTCTCCGAACCCGGAAGAATTCAACCAAGCGCTCCTTGTCCGTAAACTCCAGTCCAATCCCGTGATCTTTGAACCGGAACTCCTCGGCAGAACCAGCGATCGCATCATCGATCTTTCCGTGCTTAAGGTCCATAAGGACAGTCAGTACCACCCCTTCCGAAGCTGCCTTTCCAATCAGAATTTCATTCATCTCTGGCCTCCTTTTCATCTTGTTGTGCTTTTCTCGTTCGGCAGAGTGGGTGATGCACTATAGCGGCCTCCATCACGAATACCGGTGGGAGAGGATCGCCGCGTGAAGGACGGGAAAAGCTCAGAGGACACTGCGCTTTCATTGCGTCTCCCAATTTCTGGCGGCAGTACGGGCGCGACTGCCGGTTGCCTACAGCGAGACGACGAGCTGGGGGAAGAACTCGTTGGTCCATTTCTGCCCTAAGTTTGTCAATACCACTGGCTCGAGTCCAACGATTACGGACGGTTCCCGTCAGACGACAATGTATATAAGGATAAGCGGATGGTTTGCCTCTCGTATCGGTCAGACTTTGAAGTCGCACGGAATTGTCGCGTACCACAGTCTCTTTATCCTGTTGAGTGGCGGAACTTGGACTGACTTCTTCAGACGCTATTTGGTCCTTTGTTCCAGGCTGGCGCAACTTGCTTCCCTCGGTACCTCGCTCTCGTCTGGCCAATCTTGATGGAGGCTTTGAATAGGGCGCCGACCGGGAGTATGCCGCCCAATTTATGTGCAGCAACTGCTGTCAAGTACATGGATGCAACGCATCCGCAGGATGTGCAATCCGGATTTCCGCCAAACTGGCAAGGGGTGATGTTGGTCTTCAGGTCGGCCGACAAGGTCTGAGTCGTGAGCGCGAATACACAATCCTGCGGACGGTGTGGTGGCGAGGCAAACTGCCGGATCACCTTCTCCGCCATGTCCAGCTTTGGATATTGCTTTCGCAATTGCACCAGGTCCTCGATGGCCCGTTGCCGCTCATCCAGGCTCAGGATTTCCGGCATTTCATCTCCCACTTGGGGGGTGAACATGCTGAACCATACCTTCTTGATCTCCGGGCGAGGTGTCCAGAATTCCAGGAATTCGGCCAGGTATCCTGGCCTCTTCATCATTTGACCTGTGATCGTGCAATGAACTGTGACCCTCTGCCCCACAATGTTTTTTAGAATGCGTTCGTAGGTTGCCGGCGCCCGCCGGGCATCATGCTCAGGTTGCAAGCCGTCGATGGACACAGCTATGAGCAGCCGCTCCAGACTTGGCCACGTAGGACCCAATTTGCGGAAGGCGCTGGTTACAATCTGCACGTGTATTCCGCGCGCCAGCAAAGGAGGAATCATCAACTCCAATTCACGGTAGCGCACCAGCGGGTCACCGCCAACGATAGAAAGGTGCAAAGGCTTGAGGCGATCAACAACTTCAAGGACTTCATCGACCAGCGCCTGCCCACGGCGATCGCTCAGGTCCCGCAATGTTTGTCCGCCACCCAGATGCGCGGCGTCGTAGGCGTAACACCCAGGACATTTCAAGGGGCATTCCTTGGTGATTTCTATGGAAAGGGAGGGTGGTTCCCCCTTGAGGATTTTGCCCCATGCTTGAAAAATTTGAGACGTGTGCACCCGAGACCCTCTTTCTCACCGTACACGAAATGTGCGGTTTGTGAATTGGATGCGAGTCTAGCCGGAGAAGCTACTGGTCACCGATTCCGTTTCAAAGCAATATCGGTCACCACGATTCAATTGGAGCTAGGAAGCTGCCTTTAGGTAAAAAAAAGGCGGAAACGTGTTTTTCCGTTGTCCCTAGCCAAAATGCAATCCCGCGCCAATGCCTTTAGAATCAGCGACCACCAACTCAATCCGCGCTAACCCGAGGACAGGATGCAGCAATGCTACATGACCTGCGGCAGGCGAAATAACAATTCGCCAGCCACAGGTCGGAAGACAACCACCCCGGGGGGCTACGCAAACGAGTATGGGTGCGCGAATTTTTTCCGAATTTTGAACTTCTCGCTGCTGCTTCGGCGGTGACGGCGTTTACCAGATGGCCACAAGTTCTAGTGTTATGAGTCGACCGTACCATTTGCTCGTCAAGCCTCGCAGGCAACAATGAATCGTGCGCCGTCTCATCCACATCGCCGTTTCCCTGATCTGTTTGGGCATCGTTTTTGGTGGGGTGACATACGCTCGGGGGCGTGAGCCCCTCCGGCAGATCAACCTGCACCGGGTTTATGAAGAAATCAATCAGGAGTCGTTTAACCGGGAACTGCCAGACGTCTCGGTAGTGTGGGGTGATCTAACTGGGGACTACGGACTGACAATATTCTATCCCGACAATTCTGTGAAGATTGTCATTGATCGGCAATCAGTAACATCCGTACATCAGTTGCGGGAGACGCTGTCTCATGAAAGCTGTCATGTCCTGACCCGCTATCTGGTCGAGCAGACAGGGCAGGATGCCCACGGACCGGCATTCAAGGCATGCATGGCGCGGTTCAAATAGACTGGACTGGTCCCCCTTTGCGGGGAGAATAACGCGGGAAGAGCGTGCTTCTAGGTTCTAGGTCCCTTCCGCCATTCCCTTATTGACTAGAACCTTCACGTCGACGCGACGGTTCAGTGCGCGTCCCTGTGGGTCGGTGTTCGTGGCGTCCGGATGAGTCGAACCGTAGCCAGCAGGTGCGAGTATCCGCCGCATGGGAATATTGTCCTTATCGCGAAGATACTGCGTCACCGCGGCAGCGCGGTCTGCGCTAAGTTTCTGATTGAGTTGTTTGGTGCCCGTAGTGGAGGCATAACCCGCAACTTCGATCATGTATCCTTCGAGTCCTTGGGTAGCGGCGGCAACCGTGTCGAGAGCCGCCTTGGCGGCGTCGTCCAGAGTCGCCCCGTCACTCGGAAAATAGATTCCAGCTTCGGCCACTGTTTTGTAGCTGTCCAGGTCCGACACGCGCTTATTGACCATCTGGACGGCAGTGGCGTCCATGACGGCCACATCGCCGGCTGCTACCGCCGCTTGGCCAGCTTGATTCGCGGTGGACTGAGCCTGGTTCGCAGAGGACTGAGCCTGGCCCGCTGCGGCTACGCCCTGGTTCGCAGTCGTTTGTGCGTTCGCGGCCGCCGACTTGTTGGCTGTGATCTGTTGCTCTTCCGCGACTTCAATAGCAAACTCGTCCGGAATGAAGGTGATCTTGTTGGCCGCGAGTTGCCCCTTTGCGTTGCCTACGCCTTCCGCTTCGATGGTCAAACCCGGCACCATCGCGGTAACGTCCATATCCTGGTGCCGGAAAAACTCGACCTTACCCTTCTTCCGTTCGATCGCAGTAGTGTCAGAGATGCTCACAACAACTAGTTGCCCCGTCTTCTTGTCTTTAACCCGTACCAAGTCTCCGCTGCGGCCAACAATCGTCCCGCTGACTTTGGATTTCTCGTCAGCTTTGATCTGCCGTGCTCCTGGAGTGCTCGCATAAGTCAGGCCCACTAGAAGAACGAAGCCAAGTGCAAAACCAAATACGGACGTTTTCCAAGTTTCACTTCTGAAAATCATAAAAACTCCTCTGTTCAGTTTCTCAAGTCATCAAAAACACTAGGTTTGATCTGACGTAGATTGCGGCTCACGTCGAGCTGAGACACACATTTATGCAGTGGCGTACAAGGGTACGCCATTGTCAAAACTACCTAGCTCGTCCCGTACGGTGAAAAAGGCTTTGAAGATGAGGAGGTGCCCCGTTGGGCAACAAACTGGGCTCCCAGTGCAGTGGAACTCCCGATTTGTATAAAAATTACCGGCCAAATCATGTTTGCACTTGATTCGCGCGTAAGCGCCATGGGATCAAACAGTTTGGCCGGTATTTTTCGACATTACTGGTCCAATCTGTGCACAC
>Ga0210409_10003287_pt1 | contig 18300 bp, 12 predicted proteins | sample IncBWH17MmetaG_FD_161649 | JGI IMG/M metagenome (GOLD analysis project Ga0210409, IMG submission 161649) | Forest soil microbial communities from Barre Woods Harvard Forest LTER site, Petersham, Massachusetts, United States - Inc-BW-H-17-M | ecosystem: Environmental > Terrestrial > Soil >... | reverse complement strand
CTACAACCACCTCAATCCTCCAAAGTCGGCCCCCGCTACTCCCTCTCCCCCGCGGCGGGGGAGAGGGTTGGGGTGAGGGGGACCTTTGGGTTCATGGTCCCAATGCATGCGCGCCAGAGGAAGGAGGCTCTCACATGAAACCACAATACTTCGACATTGAAAAACAACGTCCGCGGCTGAGTCGGCGTGAGGCCATTCGGCGGGCGCTTTTTGCCGCCAGCGGACTGGTGCTGAGCAACCACTTGTCTTTCCGAACGTTCGCGGCGCCGCCAACCGCCCGTGCCAAAGCGGTCATCCAGATCTGGATGTGGGGTGGGCCTTCGCACACCGATCTCTTCGATCCCAAACCTGACGCGGGCTACGATTACTGCGGCCCGCTGAAGGGAGCGATCGAGACGAATGTTGCCGGCATCCGGGTTGGCGAACTGCTGCCGATGCTCGCCAGGCAGGCGGACAAATATTCCATTATCAGCAGCATGACTCATGGCAACAATGGCCACGAGACTGCCGCCTACATCGTACAGACGGGCCGGCAACCGGGAGGACGGTTGGTCTTCCCGGCGGTGGGGGCTGTGGTTTCGCTCTTCAAAGGGTACGACGCCGGGTACAGAGGTTTGATCCCGCCCTACATTGTGTTAACCGAGCCGCAAGGCCGATTCTCTGAAGCCGGTTTCCTCGGCAGTCGCTACAAGCCCTTTGCGACGGGCGGAAATCCCGCGCAGACGCCTTTTGCTGTCGAAGGCGTGGTGGCTCCCGGGATTACCGAGCAGCACCAGAAAGAGCGGCGCGAACTGTTGCATCATTTGGACACATTGGCCCAGACGCTGGAGGGCAATCCCGAGATCGCGGCCGCAGCCCAAGCTGAAAACCAAGCCTACGAAATGATTCTGGGCGAGGGCGCCAAGGTGTTTGACCTGTCACAGGAAACTCCCGAATTGCGTGACCGCTATGGCCGCAGCAAATTCGGCCAATCCTGCCTGGTGGCGCGGCGACTGGTCGAGCGCGGAATTCCTTTCGTGACCATCAACTTTGGCGGCTGGGATACGCACAAAAACAACTTTCAAGTCATGCGCCGGCAAGCACCCGAGCTCGACAAGGGAATGGCCACGCTGCTGCAAGATTTGAGCGACCGCGGTTTGCTCGACAGCACGATTGTATGGTGGGGTGGCGAATTCGGCCGCACGCCTAAAGTCATGTGGGAAGCGCCCTGGAACGGTGGCCGCAATCATTGGGGAAAGGTTTTTTCCGCCGTCGTGGCCGGCGGTGGCTTTAGGGGCGGCCAGGTCGTGGGCGCGTCCGATGCCCGCGGTGAGGAAGTCAAGGAACGGCCGGTTTACCCCATCGACCTCATCGGCAGCATCTATGCCCAACTAGGCATCGACCCCATGACGAAGCTTCCCAATCCTGAAGGCCTGCCTACCTTGGTCATGCCCAGCGCCGATGAAGCCATCAAGAGCGCCGGACTCCTCCGCGAAATCATGGCCGCATGAGGTTTCTCCGGATCATCATTTGGCTTCAGTTGCTGGCGGGAAGCGTCCTGGCACAGCGTGCTCCCCATCTTTCATACGTTTATCCGGCAGGGGGCCAAGTCGGCGCCAGCTTCCAGGCGGTCGTGGGCGGGCAAACTTTAGTGACGATTTCAAACGCGTTCTTCACGGGGGAAGGCATCGAGGCCACTGTCGTTGAAATCAATCGGCCCATGAATCAAAAGGACTTCAACGCTCTGCGCGACCGGTTCAGGGAGCTGCAGGAAAAATTCCAATCGACCTGGAGAGGGAATGCCGGAACCAACGCCTGGACGGCCGCGGACTCCGCGGAACGGGATCAACTGCGGGCAAAGCTTCTCAAGAATCCGCCCAACCGCACCGCCAACCCAGCTATGGTGGATACCGTGACTCTGCGAATTTGCCTCGCTACCAACGCCGAGCCCGGCGAACACGAGCTGCGCCTGGCCGGTCAAAACGGTCTATCCAATCCGCTCAAATTCTTCGTTGGGACATTGCCTGAAATGAGCAAGCTGGCGGCACGGTCGATGAGCCCGGAGCTGGAACGCTTCCTGGCAAGGATCGGTGGGCACACACCAGCGGCCGGCACGCCGAAATATGAAGCGCGGTTATCGTTGCCGGCAATCGTTAACGGCCAGATCATGCCGGGTGGCGTCGACCGATACCGGTTCTCCGCGAGCCGTGGCCAGCAGTTGGTCTTCACGGTCGGCGCGCGCCAACTTATTCCTTATCTGGCCGACGCTGTGCCTGGCTGGTTCGAAGCCGTCCTGAGCTTGTACGATTCCCAAGGCAAAGAACTGCTGACCGAACAACGCTTTCGTTTCCGCCCCGACCCGGTCGTGCATTTTGAAGTTCCGAGCGATGGTGAGTATACCCTCGAAATCCATGACTCCATCTTTCGCGGACGGGAAGACTTTGTGTATCGTTTGACCGCGGGCGAAGAGCCATTCGTCACTGCTATCTTTCCGCTGGGCGGCCAACCCGGCGAGAAAACCACGGTTGACCTGGCGGGATGGAACCTTGCCGAGAAGACGATCCTGTTCGACGGCACTGACCGCGACCCGGGCCTCACTACGCTGCCCGGGCGTTTTATCAACACTGTTCCCTTTGCAATCGACGAATTGCCCGCGTGCCGCGAACGGAAGCCCAACAACTCCGCGGAAACGGCCCAGGCATTGGCAATGCCCATCATTATCGATGGACGAATCAGCGCCCCGGGCCAGCGGGCGGTGTTTAAATTTCAGGGACGGACCGGGGAACCCATCGTAGCCGAAGTACTGGCGCGCCGGCTCGATTCACCGCTCGATTCACTCTTGCGACTTACGGACGTTTCCGGACGGCAGTTGGCCATCAACGATGATTTTGAAGATAAAGGTTCGGGCTTGAATACCCATCATGCGGATTCTTATTTGATGACGAGCCTCCCGGCCGAGGGGACTTATTTCCTTCACCTGAGTGATACCCAGGGCCGGGGCGGGCCCGACTTCGCGTACCGCTTGCGTCTGAGCGAGCCGCGGCCGGATTTCGCGCTGCGCATTGTCCCTTCGAGCCTCACGGTACGGGCTGGCCGGAGCGTCCCGCTAACCGTCTTCGCCCTGCGCCGCGACGGCTTCACCAATGCCATCAATCTCGTGCTGGAAGGCGCGCCGGATGGCTTCGCGCTCGGCAACGCGCGCATTCCCGCCGGGGTGGACAAAACGCAATTGATACTTAAGGCTCCGCCCCAGGCAATCGAGCGGCCGGTGGCTCTCACCATCGCCGGCCGCGCGTCGATTGCTGGAAAATCCGTCCAGCACATCGCCGTACCTTGCGAAGATATGATGCAGGCTTTTGCCTACCATCATTGGGTGCCCTCCCAGCAACTGGCAGTACTGGTCCGCTAAGCCGAATCGCTCCCGGGTGGGCGCGAGGCTCCCGAGCCCATTTTGGTTACAGGTTTTCCAACTAACAAGGCGACGCCTGGGATTGAAAATTTAAAATTGAAAATTTTCAATTGGCAATTTTCAATCCCAACGATCGTTTGCGATCGAGAAACTTGGTTTGTCCGCAACCCGTTTTGACTCGAGTTCGGCCTTCGGATTTCCACCGCCGCGGGCCTTCTCAAGCCAGGATTCCCTTCACCACCTGCCCATGGACGTCCGTGAGCCGGAAATCGCGGCCTTGAAAACGGAAGCTGAGTTTTTCGTGATTGAATCCCAGCAAGTGGAGAATGGTGGCTTGTAAATCGTAGACCTGCACCTTGTCCTGAACGACGGAAAAGCCCAATTCATCGGTTTCGCCGTAGGTAACCCCCGGCCGTATGCCGCCTCCGGCCAGAAAGACGCTAAAGCAATCGGGATAGTGATCGCGCCCGAGAATCTTACTCGCCGCCGTGCGCCCTTCGCGGAAAGGCGTGCGCCCAAATTCCCCGCCCCAAATCACCAGCGTTTCGGCCAGCAGGCCGCGTTGACGCAAATCTCGAAGGAGGGCGGCGACCGGCCGATCCATGCGCGCGCACTTCTTGGTCAGGCCGCCACGAATATCCTCGCGCTCGGTGGTGCCGTGAAAATCCCAACCCCAATCGAAAAGCTGCACGAAACGCACGCCTTTTTCTATGAGGCGGCGGGCCAGCACGCAATTGTTGGCGAAGCTCGCTTCATTCGGGGTGGCTCCGTAGGCTTCCAGGATTTCCTTCGGCTCGCGGGAGATGTCCATGACATCAGGGACCGAGACCTGCATGCGGTAAGCCAGCTCGTATTGCGCAATGCGAGTGATGGTTTCGGGATGGCCCAGGCTGGCGGCTTGTTGTTCGTCGAGATCGCGAATGGCATCCAGGGTTTGGCGGCGTAACGCACGGGACATGCCCGGAGGATCCGAAGCATCCAGGACCGGTTCGCCTTTGGCTCGGCATTGCACACCTTGAAACACGGAGGGTAGAAATCCGGTTCCCCAAGCACTGGGGCCGGCACTGGGCTGAGTGCCGCTCGAGATGAGCACCACGAACCCGGGCAGATTCTGGTTTTCCGTGCCCAGCCCATAGGTCACCCACGAGCCCATCGAAGGCCGCCCCTGTCTGGAAGAGCCGGTGAAGAGCAGCAACTCGGCCGGGGTGTGGTTGAACTGTTCCGTGTTCATCGAACGGATGACGCACAACTCATCAGCCACTTTGCCCAGGTGCGGTATGGCGTCAGACATCCAGATGCCGCTTTGGCCCTGGCGCGCAAACTGGCGAGGAGTACCCATCAACTTGGGCACGCCGGTAGTGAAGGCAAAGCGTTTGCCCTGGAGAAATTCATCGGGGCAGGGCTTATCATTCCATTTTACCAGCGAAGGCTTGTAATCGAACAAATCCAGGTGGGGCGGTCCGCCGGACATATGCAGGTAAATCACCCGCTTGGCCTTTGGTTGGAAGTGGGGAGTTCGCGGAGCCAGCGGATTGGCGGCGCGATTTGCGCCGAGCCCGGTCTCCGTCATACCGGCAAAGGCGATGGCTCCCAAACAGAACTGGCCGGCAGTCGACAGAAAGCTTCTTCGGGTCAACTGCTGCAGTCGCTCAAGGTTTGGTTCCATAACGCTTTGCTCAATAAACTAGCTCAAGGCCTCATCAATGTCTCATCCAAGTTCAATAATACGTTGCCGACGGCCGTCCAGGCGGCCAATTCGATCGCCGGCAGATCCAAGGGTCCAATCAGGTCCGGAGCTGCCGCCATCTGGTTGGCCTGCTCCGGATCGCGCGCGAATTGCGAGCGAGCGGCCTCATAAAAGTCGCTGAGCCGTTTTAACTCGGTGTCGAGCGGGAGCCGAGCCAGGCATAGCCTGAACCCGCGGGTAAGTTTTGCGTCAAGTGAGCCTTGCGTGCGCGCCATGTGTGAGCCCAGCGCCTGCGCCGCTTCAACATAGACCGGATCATTTAATGTGACCAGCGCCTGCAGGGGAGTATTGCTCCGGGTGCGGTGCAGGGCGCAAACCTCGCGATTGGGCGCGTCGAACGTGGCCAGCGACGCATAAGGATTGGTCCGCCGCCATTCCACGTACACTGCCCGCCGATAGCGGTCCTCTCCTTCGCTGGTCTTCCAATCCAGCGACCCGCCAAAGGCCGCCGACAGCCCCAGCGAGGGTTGCGGCGGACGTATGGGCGGCCCATACATTTTGCGGCTGAGCAACCCGCTGACACATAGCGCCTGGTCCCGCACCTCTTCGGCCGTAAGCCGGTAGCGCGGGCCGCAGGCCAACAACCGATTATCCGGATCGCGTTCCAGCAGTTCCGGTGTCACGCGCGAAGATTGGCGATAGACTGCCGAGGTGACCATCAGCTTGAGCAAGGCCTTCATGTCCCAACCGGTGGCGACGAACTCTGTAGCCAGCCAATCCAGCAATTGCGGATGCGTCGGCAGGTCTCCTTGTGAACCAAAATCCGCGCCGGTGCGCACAATGCCGATTCCAAAGATCTGCTCCCAAAAACGGTTGGCGATGACGCGTGCGGTGAGCGGGTTGTCCGGATCGACGAGCCACCGCGCGAGCGCCAGGCGGTTGGGCGGTGCATCCTCCGGGAGAGGATGAAAAATGGCAGGAACCGCTTCGGTCACTTCGTCTCCTAAAGCAAGGAAGTTGCCTCGCAACTGGATGTGAGTCTTGCGCCTTGATTCGCCGTCGAGGTCGTGCATGACCGGCACTGTGTTTGGTTTGACCTCGGCGATCTGCTTCTGCAACTGGGCATAGCGGGTTTGCTCCTGTTTGAGTTCCGGGTCGATATGGCTCCTATACCATTCACTGAGGATGGCCTGCTGATCCTCGGTGAGCGGCCCCGGAAGACCGATCAAGTCAAGGATCAGCGGCGAGGGACTAATTTTGTCGTAGGCTTCGGCCGATTGGCTCAGCGGGCGATTCAGTTGTCCCAGTGTGTATTGCCAGAGCAGGTCCAGAGGAAACTCCTTGAGCCACTTCTCCTGGCGAGCCAACGAATCCGGACTCATGGTCTTGAACTCTTGGTCGATTTTCCACGACTCATCCTGGGCGCGCGCGAGTTCGGCCTTCTGCGCCGGAGTGTAGAGTCGCCGGAAGGGTGCTTCGTCCGAGCGATCCGCATCCTCAGAATTGTTCAGGATCGCAAAGAGTTGGAAGTACTCCTGTTGTGAGAAGGGCTCGTACTTGTGGTGATGGCACTGGGCGCAAGCCATCGAGGTTCCCATCCACACCGACATCGTCGTGTTCACCCGATCCACCACGGCCGCGTTGCGAAACTCCTCGTCGTCGGTGCCGCCTTCATTGTTGGTCATGGTGTTGCGGTGGAACGCCGTGGCGACGCGGTCTTCTTCGGTTGGGTCGGGCAGGAGGTCGCCGGCGATCTGTTCGATCGTGAACTGGTCGAAGGGTTTATTGTTGTTGAAGGCGCGGATTACGTAGTCGCGATAAGCCCAGATGGTCCGGGGAGGATCGTCCGCATATCCTGCCGAATCCGCGTACCGCGCCAGGTCCAACCACATGCGCGCCCAATGTTCACCAAAGGCCTGGCTCTTGAGCAACTCCTCGACGACTTCTTCGTAGGCGCGCGGACTGGTGTCGTTCACGAACGCGTCCACTTTCTCCGGCGTTGGCGGCAATCCGGTCAGATCCAGGGAGACCCGCCGAAGCAGCGTGTAGCGATCGGCGGCGGGCGAAGGCTTCAAACCTTCCTGTTCCAAGCGGGCAAGAATGAAACGATCGATTGGGTTAAGCGGCCAGTCGGTCTGTTTGACTTCCGGCAGGGGCGCCCTGACCGGTTTCACATAAGCCCAGTGCGGCTCATAAACGGCGCCCTCGTGGATCCATGATTTCAGGGCTTCGATTTGCGCGGGGCTGAGTTTCTTGCCAGTCGAGGAAGGCGGCATTCTCTTTTCGGGATCCTTGGCGGTGATGCGTGCCACCATTTCACTCCGTTCCGGCGCCCCCGGGACAATCGGGATTCGTCCGGACTTTGCAGGTAGCAAAGCCCGTGTTCGATCGTCGAAACGCAGGTCTGACTTACGCGCTCCATCATCGGGGCCGTGGCATTTGTAGCAATTCTCGCTGAGGATAGGCCGGATGACGCGGTTGAAGTCGACGCCGTTTGCAGGTGGGGCATTTGTCTCCTCAGGTCCGGCCTGAGCCTGGGTCATGAGCGCCCCCGCCACGAGGAGCGGTAGCACGGCCCGGCAAACCTTCACGGCACCAAAATGGCAGGATGGGGTCGGGCGGCGACAGGCGCTTTTCATGGGACAACGGACGCCTAATAATCTTCTTCGACGGCCCTAATAGGTCAAGCTTTGCTTGCAGTCCCTCGCGGCGGATGACGGCGGATGTGGATTAGAGGGGCTTCGTGTGGAAGCCGTAACGATGCAATGCAAGCCTCACGCAAAGAGCGCAAAGGCCGCTAAGAAAGGAACAAAACGGTGATTTCCGCTTCACTTTTCGGTGACGGAAATTGGCGGCTGTGGTTTCAATCTCCTTTGCGGCCTTCGCGACCTTTGCGTGAGGCCGCCTTCAACTGCGACTGCATGTTACACCTAAGGGATCTCACTTAGCCCAGGCACGATTTCCGCGGGTGGCGACGGCCTTATCCTGGACGAGGACCATGCTATGGTCGCCTCGGGCGGCGATGGCGACAACATTGGCCAGGCCGGCAGGAATCGAGCATTGCCCGACGGTGTTAAAGCCCCAAGCAACGACTTGACCGCTACTTTTGAGCGCGAGGGTGTGGTGATCGCCGGTGGCGATAGCCACGACGTTAGCCAGTCCGGCCGGGACATCCTCTTGAGCAAGACCGTAGGTGCCCCAGGTGACGACGGTCCCATTCCTTAGCAGGGCGACATTGTGAAAGCCCCCGGCAGCGATGGCGATAACGTTCGACAGACCTTTGGGGATGACGAGTTGGCCTTGCCGATTATCTCCCCAAGCGACTACCGTTCCATCCGCCCTAAGCGCCAGGCTGTGGTACATCCCGCCGGCGATGGCAACGACATCGTTCAAGCCCGCCGGAACGTCACACTGGCCGTTAAAGTTAAGCCCCCAGGCGCAAACCGTCCCATCAATACGAAGAGCCAGACTATGGGCTGCGCCCGCCGCGATCGCTGCCACCCGCCCCAGATTGGAAGGGATGTCGCATTGCCCGTAATCACCAATCTGTCCAGGCCCTGGACCCCAACCCACTACTGTCCCATCCTGAGTGAGCGCCAGGGTGTGCACGTTGCCGGCTGCGATTTCGCCGGCGGGAGTGCGCTGAAGAAACTCCGGGACGCTGGTCTGGCCGAAGCGGTCGTCTCCCCAGGCCAGTACGCTTCCGTCGCGAACCAACGCGACGCTGTGGAAATCGCCCGCGGCGATCTGCAACACGCCCGGTCCGCGCGTGACGGGCGGGATTGTGGCATTGACGTCGTAATTAATGTCACCCCAGGCAACGATGCGATCGGTGGCCTGGACCGACAGTGCCAGGCCAAGCAAAGCAGTCGGCGCAAGCGTCAGCGCAACGATAAACCGCCTCAAGAAACCATTGCTCACCAAGGACCTCTGCGAAGCATTCTTCATAAATAACTGCCGCGTATCTACTGGGATCAGTTTCTCGCGTTTGGCGCTCGCTGACAACAAGGGCGGCTACGGAAAAACCAACCGGGGAATCCCTGAGAAAGGCTTCGGGATAAATACGGACGGGACTGAGCTCGCAGGTAGGGAGGGGAAACCCTAGCTAAAGCCTGTTGCAAAAGTATGCCGCACTCGAAACCCGAAGGCCGAAGGGCCGAAGGCCGAAAGAAGGCCGAAATCCGAAGCCCGAACTTAAGGGAACTCTTTTTTCGGATTTCGAGCTTCGGCCTTCTTTCGCTTCGTCCTTCCTAAATCGCACGCAAAATGGCTTCAATTTACTGACCGCGGATTTCGCGGATGGCGCGGATTTTATCCGTGTAATCTGCGTAATCCGCGGTTCAATACGCCTCCGAGTTTGGTTCTGGCCATCCGGTTTAGGATTTCGGCCTTCGGAATTTCGGGTTTCAACCGCGGCACACTTTTGCAACAGGCTCTAATTATGCGGCAGCACGATCTGGCTGACTTCCGGTAGAGCCTTGATGCCTTCCTTGGCAAAAATGACGGTGATGACGATGCCGCCCAATTCCAGGACTCGTTCGGAGATAGGAGCAAGGTCTTCGCCGAACTTGCGCATGGCGATGCCTGCTTCGCCGATAAATCCCCAAAAGCGATCGATGTCGCTGGTTTTCTTGTGCAATTCGGCGTGCATGGCCTCCAATCGGCGCAGCAGCCGGCGCTTGTGCTCTTCAGTAATCAGGGTGCTGCCTCGAATCAAATCGCGAAGCTCTCTGACCAGGTCATGGACTCGCTTGAACTCCGTCTCGGAAAACTCATAAACCGAGACACGCGTGAACAAGGCGATGTATTCCTCGGTTTTAGTCTCAAAATACCCACGCGAATAGCGGCCCGTGAGCTCGGCCCTGACCAGGTCGCGCAACTTAGTGAAATAGGCCGTGATGTTCGATACGTTCTGGTGGCGTTGGGAGCCAATCTCGGGAAACGACTCTATCTTCGTGTCCCGGGCAATAGCGAAGCCACGCAAGATGCTCAGCGCTTCGACATAATCGCCATGATGTTCCGGGAGTTGGCGTGCATGGCCGTCGAATCTCTCAAATTCGCCGCACAGCGCGGCCAGCGCCTCCATATTGTCGGACGGCAGGCCCTGCAGCAGTTTCGGTGGAAAGAACGCGGTCTTCATCGCTCAAAAAATACTATGCGATTTGGGCAAGATATCACAACAATTCCTGATCGACAGCTTAAAGCGGCCCAAAGGTGTAACTAAATTTGTCCTGCGAGGTAGGGACGGCGCGCTGCGCCGTCCGCGCCGCGTTCAGCGGCGCACTCGTTGGATAGTCCGCGCGGGAATGTTCCATTGCGTTCCGCCCGCTGAACGCGGGCGGGGACATCGCAGCGCGATGTCCGTACCACTTGCGTTGTGCGTGACCCAGACCTCATTACACCCAGCCTCAAACCGTCTGCAGCTTGCCCTCCAAGGGCGATCGGGTTTCTTTGTGCGAAGACGACAGCCCAGTGATGCTGTTCATGAACTCCACTTTGACCCGGTCCTCTTCGAAGCGACACGTCACCGTGTCGTGGTGGGGCGTTTCCGTAAAACGCCAGATCAGTTCAAGGGTTTGGTCGTCTTTCCAAGTGCCGCTGGCGGCAATCCTCGACCGGATCGTTCCTTTTTGAACGGTTATTTTGGGCGGAGTGCCAGGCATGGTCGTCTCTCCTTCGACCCAGTGTTCCAGTCCGAAGTTAACGGGGTAAATACCCTGGGCGTCAGTCAATGTGAAGGTACCGTCTCGTTTGCCAAACCGAAACGCCACGCTTTGAACTCCTTTGTCGTTGGGATTAATCGCAAAGGCTTTGCCCGAAATCCGCGCCGCCGACGGCGAAAGGGTGCTTCCTTTGGGTGATTCCAGGGCGAGGGAGTGAAGCCGATGCTTCAGTTCCTCGGCCGTGGCCTTATTCGCAGGCAGTGCTGACGGCTGAATCGCAGGCCACACGTGTTCCCAAACCAGGTTCAGTTCCTCTTGCATGTTGGGACTTTCGCTGGTGATGGCGATCACCGCGTCCTGTTCGGGCAGGACGACGGTGAATTGGCCGAACGCGCCATCGCCGCGGAAGGCATTGTGGCGGCAGCGCCAGAATTGGTAGCAATAACCCTGGTGCCAGTCACTTTCCCGTTTCTGTTTTTCCAGGTCGGAGCCTGGTTGTTGGATCTTGAAACTCGTCGCTTCCTGAACCCACTCGGCGGGCAGCAACTGCCGCTCATTCCAGGCCCCCTTTTGCAGGTAGAACTGCCCAAACTTCGCCAGCGCTTCGGTGGGCACACTCAAACCCCAGCCGCCGGTGTTGATGCCCTTGGGACAGGTTTCCCAGGTCATCCCTGTGATTTCGAGCGGCGCGAATAACCGCGGGGTCAGGTAATCGATGACTTTGAGGCCCGTCACTTTTTGGACAATGGCCGAAAGCATGTAGGTGGCGCCGCTGTTGTACAAGAAGGCGGTGCCGGGTTGATTTGCGATCGGCAAGGCCAGGAACGCCTTGACCCAGTCTTCTTCTTTAGTAATGGAGGGGGTGGAGTCATGGGCGTGCCCCACCGACATGGTGAGGAGATCTTTAATCTTCAACGCGCGCAGGTTTTCACTGACCGAATCCGGCAGTTTGTCCGGGAAGAAAGAGATGATCGGATCCTCTACGCTCAGCTTGCCTTCGCTCTTGGCGAAGCCAACTGCTGTGGAAGTGAAGCTTTTGCTCAGGGAATACAGCATGTGGTTGAGTTCCGCGCGGTAGGGTGACCACCAGCCCTCGGCGATGACGTGCCCATGGCGCGCCATCATGAAGCTGTGAAACTCATGCTTGCTGGACGCGAGGGCGTCCAAAAACTGCAGGATTCCCTCCGAGCGAACGCCTTGCGCTTCGGGACTGCTCCGGGGCAGGTTTCGATGAACGAGTGAAGCGCCCCACGCCGTCGGCGAAAACGTAACAAAGCCCAAAGCTCCTGCGCCCCAGCCGAGTTGTTTGAGAAAGGTTCTGCGATCGGTAATCATAACGTCGGATGAACGCGAGGTTCCCCTGGGGTGTCGCCCCTTGTCAAGGCATCTTGGGGCGGGCAGGGGGAGCGGGGCTACTGACAAAGCGGCCGTTGACGCGGTCTGGTGGGGCGAGGCTCCTGCCGAGCCCTAACTTTAAGCCCGTTGTTTTCGATGAACAGTCCGCCGGCTGATTGATCAGGGCTCGGCCGGAGCCTCGCCCCACCAGGATAGCGCGCCATCCCTACCTCGCGGCGGGATAGACGCAGAATACGCGTAAGAGGCCAACCCCTTCTGTTTTCTCATCTGCGGTCGCCCTGAATTTGCGGGGCAAGAAACTCCTTCATTTGGTGTTCCCTTTTGTGTTCTCTGCGCTCTCTGCGGCAAAACGGGCTTTTTCGTCAACTGCGTTTTCTGCTTTGGTAATTCTGTTGCAGCACGTTAAAAGAGGTGTTACTCGTTGGCCATGAATACAGAGAGGATCCGTAAAAGGATAACCAACGGATTTCGGCCTTTCGCGCTGCATTTATCAAACGGAAGACACTACCTGGTCAATGACTGCATGGTATAGTTTAATCGCGTCGATGGCTCTGTTTGTATCGCCGATCGTTCTGGCGCAGTCAGGAAAGGCCAACGAGGCGGCAGCTTCCCCGGCTAAGGATAATTTGGAATCGATCAGCATTCATCAGGAGGTCGATTTCAGAGCTAGTCCGCAGTGGCTGTACGAGGCGCTACTGGATTCCAGGAAATTCAGCGCGTTCTCCGGCAGACCGGCCGAGATCAAACCGGAACCGGGAGGTACGTTCTCGCTGTTCGGTGGCCATATTGTCGGCCGGAACGTCGAATTGGTTCCGAATAGGAGAATTGTTCAGGCCTGGCGTGTCGTGGATTGGCCTGAAGGGGTTTACTCCATCGTGAGGTTCGAGTTGAAAGCGCGACAGTCTGGAACGCAATTGGTTTTCGATCACATCGGCTTTCCTCGCGGGTTGCACGATCATCTCGCGGAAGGCTGGGAGGCCAATTATTGGGCGTTGCTCAAGAAAGCCCGGTGAGCATTACCGTCGCGCCGCGGCGGCCATCGCCTGGCCGGCAATCCAGCCCGTGGTCCAGGCGGCCTGGAAATTGAAACCGCCGGTCAGGCCGTCAATGTCCAGCAGCTCACCACCGAAATAGAGTCCGGGGCAAATGCTGCTTTCCATGGTTTTCCAATTCACTTCGTTCAAACGTACGCCCCCGCACGTAACGAATTCGTCCTGGTTGAGGGTCTTCCCGGTAACTTGGAACTGCGTCCGGCTAAGTTGCAGAACGAGTTGATGCTGCGCGGAGCGGGAAAGACCCGCCCAACGGGTATCCCGCGCAGTGCCCGAGGCAACGACGAGGCGTTCCCATAATCTGGAAGGCAGCGGTGGCAGGGGAGTATTGATGACGAGCCGGGCGGGCTGCTTGGCACGAAGAACATCGAGTTTCTTTGTGAGAGCCGCCGCATCGAATTGCGGCAGCCAATCGATGAGAAGCGGGAACTGATAGTTCAACCCGTGCAATGCCCGCGCGCCCCAGGCCGAGAGGCGCAGAATAACGGGCCCGCTTAAACCTTTGTGAGTCACCAGCAAAGCCCCACGTTCGCGGAGCGGGAAGCCGGGAACGGAGGCTTCGACCATTTCAGGCGAAATTCCAGCCAGTTCTTGCAGCCAGGGTGTTGGGATGTGAAAGGTGAAGAGCGAAGGCACCGGCGGTTCCAAAGTGTGGCCGAGCGAGACCGCCAATTGGCCAGCCACAAGTGCGCGGCAGCCACCAGTCGCCAACATAAGCTGGTCGCACGTGACGTCCGCGCCCGGTCCCGTCACCAGGTTAAATCCACCACTGAAACCGTTTGAGACGCTGTCAACTCCGCGGCTGGCCATCAACTCCACGCCGGCATCCTTAGCGGCGCGAAGCAGGCAGTCGATGATCGTTTGAGAGGAATCGGTCACTGGAAAGACGCGGCCATCCTGTTCGGTTTTGAGCTTCACACCTCGTGCTTCAAACCAGGCAATCGTGTCACTGGCCTGGAAGACGTTGAACGGTCCGAGCAAAGTCTGCGCTCCCCGCGGATAATAGGTGCTCAGCTCGCGGGGATCGAAACAAGCGTGCGTGACATTGCAACGTCCACCACCGGAGATGCGAACTTTGGACAAAAACTGCGCACCCTTTTCCAGCAGGATGACATGAGAATCTGGGGCGGCCTCGGCGCAGGTGATCGCTGCGAAAAAACCGGCGGCGCCACCGCCGACCACAACGATCCGGCGATCACTCATCGACTCAAAGCTTATCCCATGCGCGCGCATCGATTCAATCTCGGAACAATCACTGCTGCCAATTCTTCGCAGCTTTCGAGGACGCGCTGCCGGATAACGCTAAATGTAGTGTCTTACAAACGACTGGAGTTATTTTGAACAGGAGAGAACGGAGGAAACTGAGACGAAAACTTTGTTTCCTCCTGTTAGAAATACCGCCATTCATTTGCGAGACAGTGCACTAAGGCATCATCGTCCGAGATGTTTTCGAACTACTTGAATTGTTCGGGTTTGGGATTTCGGCCTTCTTTCGGTCTTCGCTTCGTCCTTCCTAAATCGCGCGCAAAATGGCTTCAATTTACTGACCGCGGATTTCGCGGATGGCGCGGATTTTATCCGTGTAATCTGCGTAATCCGCGGTTCAATACGCCTCCGAGTTTGGTTCTGGCCATCCGGTTTAGGGAATTCGGGTTTCGGGCTTCCGGCCGGCCGGCTCCACCGGCCGCCGAGATGGTTGACGTCTCCGAAAACCCATGCATCCTGTGGTCAAATGCAAAGTAGCCGGAGGCGCCATCGAAGATAAGCAACAACCGCTCCTGGTCTGGTTGTTGCGGGCCCATCCAGACACACCCAGGACGCGTGCCAAACAGTGGATCCTTGCGGGCCGAGTAAGTGTCAAAGGCGTAGTGATTCGGAAACCGCATGAGCTCATGTCCGATCCAGGACAGACACTTGAGCTGCTGGACCGGCGCGCTACGACGTTGGAGTGTGGGCCGGGCTGGCAAATCCATCCGCGGGTTTCGTTGCTTTACCTGGATTCCGCCCTGGCGGTGGTGAACAAGGGGCCCGGCCTGATTTCCGTGCCCGCTCCAAACACCGAGCTGTCTGCTTTGAGCATCCTTTCAGATTTCCTCGCCGGCCGGCTCAAAGCCCAGGATCGGAGCGTGTCGGGCAAAACGCTGCCGGCAGCCTACCGGCGGCTGGAGCTGCTCCCGGTGCACCGGCTCGACCAGTACACCAGCGGCGTTTTTTGCATGGCCTGTAATCCGGCCGCGCGCGGAAATCTGATCGAACAACTGAAAGTCCATACGATGAAGCGCGAATACCTTGCTTTTGCGGAAGGCCGCGCCCCGGCCGCCACAGGCACCTGGCGTCAATGGCTGGAATTGAGCGAGGATGAAATGCGCCAACGGATCGTTCCGGGTGCTGGAGGGGTTCAATCTAAAGCGCAGGAAGCCATTACTCATTACGAGGTGGTAGCGGAATATCCGCTGGCTGACGGCAAACGATTCGTCACCAAACTCCGCCTCCGCCTCGAAACCGGGCGCAAACACCAGATCCGTATCCAGGCGGCACACGCTGGGCTGCCGCTGATCGGCGACCGGACTTATCATCGGAGTTACCGCGACGGCAGTACCCTGGAAAAGCCAATCGAGTTTCCTCGCCAGGCCTTGCACGCGGAAGGTTTGGCGCTGGAGCATCCGGACCGGCCGGGGCACCACATGAGCTGGAAGGCAGCGCTGCCAAAGGACCTGCGTCAACTCGAAGCGGCCCTTCAGTCGAAGCGGCTGTGAACGGACGCGACCGTCGCAGTTTACTTCTTTGCAATGACAATCAGGTCGGTGGTGCTTTTGACCGAGGCGTTCGGACTGGGAAGGCGATTCTGCTTAAGAAGCGTAAAGCCACACTGCTGGAGTGAACGCACCACGTCATCCTCACTGTGGAAATTGATATAGACCGGATCCCCGGTGCTGCAACGCTCAAAACCTGAGTCTTCGCGCTTGCCCAACATTGTGCTGAGATAAAGCACTCGGCCAGGGTCAAGAGCCTGACTGGCTGCTTTGATGAAGGCCGTTGCTTCCTCCTGTGAAAGGTAGGGCAGGCCAAAGGCACAGATTATCCCGTCGAAACGCAGTTGCAGGTCAGCCAAATGCCTGCAGTCATGCACGGCAAAATGACCCAAAGGGACTGCCTGACGGGCGAGCTCCACCATGCGCGGCGCAAGGTCAATGCCCAGCAAATCAAGATCGGGCCTTTGCGCCATGAGGTAGCGCGACACATTGCCCGGTCCACAAGCGGCATCCAATACGCGAGCGCAGCCTTGCCTGAGCAAATCACAGAACTCCCGGTAATAATCATCGTATAAGGTCAGGCCCATGTATTTGTCTCGATACCGGTCCGCAAGCTTGTGAAACGTGTTTGCTGAAAGGGCACAGTGGTCCATAGGGAATTAAGATTGAGAGCCCAACGTTTCGGCTCAGGCGGGCCGGTTAAGGGAGCGAGGACAAACAGCAAGGTGTAACCCGGCCTGGGCGCAGCCGATTTGTTAGCTACACATCACAAAAACTCGCTTCGCTCCGAGGTTCGGGGACGCTTAAACCCTCCTCCCGCAGACCGTCAATGTGGAAGGCCACCGCTTCTTTCATATTCTCCTCAACCTCGTCACGAGTGCGCCCGGTCGATACGCAACCAGGCAAATCCGGTGAATAGGCCGAAAAGCCGGTCTGGGTCGGTTCGATCACAATGAGATATCGATTCATTTCAGTCCCGCTTGTTTTAAGATACTATTAAGTGTCCCTGGCGCAAGATCGTCCCCCGGTCGACCAGGGACAGTCACCAGCCCGGGCTTTGACGCATGCTTGTATTGATGATGGCTCCCGCGGGTGCGTACCCAAAACCATCCGTCCTGTTCCAACCGCCGCACCGCTTCTCTCACCTTCACGGGCCCAGTGTGGCAAAGATACCTCAGCAGCGCAACAATCCAGCGCCCCGCTGGCTGTGAGTTTTCATCCTTGTGCTCTTTGCGTTCTTTTGCGGCAACCGTCCGTGGTTGCGGCGGCAGCGGCGCTGGGTTCATCCGCGTTCAACCGTGGTTGAAATTCTTGTTAATTGGTGTCCATTCGCGGTTTGGCTCTTTGGTTGCGGCTCTGCCACGCGCTTGTAAACGATCTCACCAGTATGAGCCCGGCAATGCCGATGCAGCTCCAGCCGAACCAGTCGCCGTGCCTTGTGTAAAACGTGAGCGTGTGAGGGACCCCTTTGGGCAGTAGCGGGATGGCAGCGGTCAGGAAACCTTTTCCGTAAACGCTGCCGCGCTCATCACGAAAAACCTCGCGCAAGACACCTCGAGAGTCGACCCAGCAGGTCAGGCCGTTGTTGGCACAGCGGACGAGGGGCAGATGGTTCTCCACCGCGCGGAACAATCCCGAAGCCGCCTGTTGCCACTGGGCGGCGCCTTCGCCGAACCAGCCGTCGTTGGTCAGGTTGACGAGGAGGTCTATGTCTGGTTCCGCTTCGGCGCGGGCGAGGTGTGGGAAAATATCTTCAAAGCAGATCAGCACCTGCGTTTTAACCTGCAACGATTTCAAGTAGAAGGGAACGGCGCTTATTCCGGGGGTAAATCCTCCTTCGATGGGAGTCAGATACTTGAGGAACGGCAACCAGCGGCGCAGGGGAACATACTCGCCGAAAATGACCAGGTTTCGCTTGACGTACCTTTCGACGAGCTCGCCTTGCGGACTGATGAGGAAACTGGCGTTGAAATAGTCAGCGGATTCAGGGTCGGAACTACTCGGGTGTCGGGCTGCGTCGTCGGAGCCAACGATCACCCAGACGTGATGCGCACCCGCCAGGTTCGTCACGGCCTCGAAGGTTTCCTTATCGTAGCGAAGCAACTTGGGGACGGCGGCCTCGGGCCACATCAGGACGTCGGTCTGGTTGGTCAGAGCTTGCTCGGACAAGCGCATGAGCTCCTGGAACCGGTCATCATCTTTGCTGGGATCCCAGATCAAGGTTTGGGGAATACTGGGCTGGACCAAGGTTACGTTGAGCAGGCGCCCGTGAGGTTCTGCGTTTCGCATCTGGCGAAAGCCAAGATTGAAGAGCGCAGCCACGGTAATGACCGGCAGGAAGACTTCTCCGACCCAAACCGATCGGGCGGTGGGCCTCTGAATGACCATGATTCCCGCCGAA
>Ga0210409_10003285_pt1 | contig 18308 bp, 14 predicted proteins | sample IncBWH17MmetaG_FD_161649 | JGI IMG/M metagenome (GOLD analysis project Ga0210409, IMG submission 161649) | Forest soil microbial communities from Barre Woods Harvard Forest LTER site, Petersham, Massachusetts, United States - Inc-BW-H-17-M | ecosystem: Environmental > Terrestrial > Soil >... | reverse complement strand
CCGCGTCATCGAGGAGCGCAGGTGGCGAGTCGTGCCTAGGATGCTCCTCATCACGCTCTTCATCGGCGGGGTGCTCACGGCGCCGCTCGCGCTGCCGATCCTCCCCGTGCAGAGGTACATCGCCTACGCCCAGGCCCTCGGCGAGAGGCCGTCGACGGAGGAGAAGAAAGAGGTTGCCGCGCTGCCCCAGTTCTTCGCCGACATGCAGGGATGGGAAGACATGGTGGCGGTCGTCGCGAGCGCCTACCGCTCTCTCCCCGCGGAAGAGCAGGCCAAGGTCGGAATCTTCGCCTCCAACTACGGAGAGGCCGGTGCGATCGATCTCCTGGGTCGGCGTTACAGCCTTCCCTCTGCGATCAGCGGTCACAACAACTATTGGCTCTGGGGCCCGAGGGGATACTCCGGTGAGTTGATGATCATGCTCACCCCGTCGCGCACTCGGCTGGAAGAGAGGTTCGAGTCGGTCCAACAGGTGGGGACTATCGAGTGCGGACACTGCATGCCCTATGAAAACCATCGCCCCGTCTTTCTCTGCCGACGGGCGCGGGTATCCCTTCCCGAGCTCTGGCCGCGGCTCAAGCACTATGACTAGGGGCGATGCCTCATCATCCTCCCCCACGAGATCCCTTGGGTAGAAAGCGAACCCTGGCCGATCAACAGCTAGGCCCGTGACGGCTCTTCTCCATCCCGAGCGCGCCTAGGCAGAGCCCTGCTTCAAGACCAGCGGCAGGCCCGACACCATGAGGACGACATGGCTCGCCTCGCGCGCCAGCAGCTGATTCGCCAGGCCCTGGAGATCGCGGAATACCCGTCCCAGCGGCTGTTCGGGAACGATTCCGTTGCCGACCTCGTTGCTCACGGCGATCACGTCACGCTGCCTAGCCGCTTCCGGCAGCTGAGCGACGGCATCCAGGATGAGCCGCTCCTGGTCCCCCGGGGGAAGGTCGGTGTGGGTTACCAGGAGGTTGGCTAACCAAAGCGTGACGCAGTCGACCACCACTGGGGCGTCCTGGGGGGTCGCCTCGCGAACCGCACGCGCCACATCCTGAGCCTCCTCAATGGTCGTCCAGCCCGGCCTCCTTTCCGCCCGGTGTTGGGCGATCCGGGCCTCCATCTCCGGGTCACCATCCGCTCGCGCGGTGGCGAGGTAGACCGCGGGACCCCGGGCGCAGAGGCTCTGTGCGTAGCGGCTCTTGCCGCTCCTCGCCCCGCCCAGGATCAGGGTCAGCACCGAAGGCCCAAGTCGCGCGCGGGAACGGCGTTGAGGACCCGAACCAGGGGGGCGTCCCCGTAGTAGTCGATGACACTCACCGCCCCGTACGATTGCTCCATTCGGAACAGGTTACGGACGTCCAGGCTCAAGGCTTCCGCCAGAAGGATGCGGCCCACCCCCCCGTGGGAGACGACGGCGATGGTGTGGCCCTGATGTCTTCCCCTGAGCTCGCTGGCCGCCCCCACGACCCGGAGCCGCATCCTGGACAGGCTCTCGCCGCCCGGGAACTCCACCTCCGTGGGCCTTTCCATCCAGGTCTTGTAGACCTCAGGGAAGCGCTCCGCCGCTTGATCGTACGTGAGACCCTCGAGACTCCCAAAGTCGATCTCCCGGAGGCCATCCTCGGGCCGTGGGGCCAGTCCGTGGGGCTCGGCAACTATCCGGGCGCCCTCCCGTGCCCGGCGGCGGGGGCTGCAATAGACCGCGGCCAAGGGAGCTCTCTCCAAGAGGCGAGCCACCCGTCTCATCTGCCGTCTACCCCGCACCGAGAGGTCCACGTCGAGGCTTCCGTAGCAACGGCCGCGGGCCGAGGCTTCCGGCTCTCCGTGGCGCACGAGGACGACACGGAGGGTTGTTCCCTCCGGTCTTGTCCATCGCGCAACTTCGAGCGCCAAGCCCGTCACCCCGAAATGGCCACCGCGACAGCCAGGACGGCGACCTCCGTAAGCTCCGAGGCGGCTCCCATGATGTCGCCGGTGACACCTCCGATGCGGCGCCGGCTGCCACGCCCCACGGCGGCGGTCACTGAGACCGACGCTCCCCAGCAAGCAAGGGCGGCCAGAGGGCCGACGAGAAGGGAGAGCGCCGCCGCCAGGACGGTGGCGCCGAGGAACCCAAGACCCCCCATATGATCGGTGAGCGCCGTTCCCAGGCCACCCTCCCGGCGGGCATAGGGCAAGAAGCGCCCCAGAGCGACGGCGGCCCAGCGGCCCAGGGCGGGCGCGACCACGAGGTAACCCACCGCGGTTCCTCTCTCGATGAGGCTGCCGAGGGAGAGGACCTTGCCCGAAATCAGGAGGATGAGGGTGGTGGCCCCGAAGGCTCCAATGGATGGCTCCCGCATGATGCGGAGAACGTCCTCCCGGGAACGACCGCCTCCGAAGCCATCGGCCATATCCGCCAGGCCATCCAGATGCAGGCCGCGGGTGACCCAGGCGGTGAGGGAAACGAGGCACAGAGCCGTCAGCGCGGGCGGGAGCCAGGGGTCGCCGAACCGGGGAACCTCGCCCCAGGCCACTCTCACCGACAAAAGCTTCAGGCCCAGGACGCCGATGCCCCCGATGGCGGCTCCGACGAGCGGGAAGAATACCGCCGCGCGTCCGACATCGGCCGCATCGAAGCACCAGCGGGCGGGCACGGAAACGCGCGTGAGGAACGCGACCGCCGCCAGAAGGGTCTTCATTACCGACCCGAATCAGGCGGTCCCTCGCTGGGTCCCGGCGCATCCGTGACGGCCGCGGACTCGAACGTCGCCATCTGGGTGAAGGCGGCCACCGCCGCCCCGATAACGTTCATGGCGAGGGCTGCCCCCGTACCCTCCCCGAGCCGCATTTCCAGATCGAGAAGCGGTCGCTGGCCGATCCGTTCCAGGAGAACGGCATGGCCCGGCTCCGGGGACAAGTGCGCCGCGAACAGGTAGTCGGCGACGGCACCGCTGAGCCCCACGGCAAGCGCGGCACCCGCCGTCGCGATGAAGCCGTCGGAGACGAGCACGCGGCCCCGGCGCGCACCGCCCAGGCACAGGCCGCAGAGGCCGGCGATCTCAAGGCCTCCAACTTTCTGAAGGACATCGAATGGGGCATTCGGCCGGGGGGCATTCTGCGCTAGCGCCCGCTCCACGACGCTGACCTTGCGCGCCAGGTTTGCGTCGTTCACGCCCGTCCCCCGTCCCGTCACCCGCGACGGCGGCAGCCCGGTGAGCGCGGCCGTCACCGCGCTCGCGGCGGTGGTGTTGCCGATCCCCATCTCGCCCAGCCCAAGCAACGCCACCCCGTCCTCCGCCGCCTGCTCCGCCTGCTCGATCCCCGCGGCCACGGCGGCGAGCATCTCCGGCTCGCTCATGGCCGGGCCCTGCGCCATGTTGCGGGTCCCGTTGCGCACGCGACGCTGGATCAGCCGCGCGCGGCCGGACCCCACGCTGACGGGTGCGGCCACTCCGACGTCCACCACCCACACGTCGGCGTTGGCGACGCCGGCGAGGGCGTTCACGGCCGCGCCCCCCCGGACGAAGTTGACGACCATCTGCGCCGTCACCTCGCTGGGATACGCGCTCACCCCCTCGACCGTGACGCCGTGATCGGCGGCGAACACGACGATCCGCCGGCGCGAGACATCGGGATGGATCCTCTCCTGGATCGCGCACATCCGCTCCGCGACCTCTTCCAGGCGCCCCAGGCTGCCGGGGGGCTTGGTCAGCGACCGCTGGCGCTGCCGGGCGCGAGTGATCCACTCCGTGTTGACGTGGCGAATGTCTCGGATGGTCTCCAAGACTGACTTTCTTGCATCGCTCATGGCATTGACTCCTCAGGACACGCGCCAGGGTCGCGCGCTCCCCCACCGGGGAGACGCGCGACAATACTCGCCAGCCGCCGGGACGTTGATCACACGGAGACCTTTCATGCCTCGACGCCCACGCGCAGACGCCGGGGACGTTCGAGGCCGAGCCAGGCGAGGATCTGTTCTAAGCGGACGCTCGCTCTCACGTGGCTCGCGAGACGGTCGAAGCGAGCCTCGCGCTCCGCCGAGAACCACACGAGTTCCCGGGGCGGTTCCAGCCCACACGCGGCGCGCGCGGCCCGTAGGAACGAGTGCCGAAACGCGTCGGAGTCGAACAGCCCGTGGAGGTAGGTGCCCAGGATGCGCCCCCCGTCGGCGACGGCCCCGTCCGCTCTCGGCGAGCCCTCCCCTTCCCGCATCAAGCGGAACAGCGGGGTGCTCCCCGGCTCGTACGCCGTCTCTCCCAGATGGATCTCATAGCCTTCCACCTGCGAATGCTCCATCCCCTGCCCGAAGAGCCGCGGCTCCGCCAGCCAGCCGCGGGCCCTTAGCATCGTCTTCTCGTCAGCCAGGACTGTGCGGATGGGCAGGAGCCCGAGTCCCGCGGCGCCGCCGCCCCCCTCCATCCCGTGGGGATCGAGGATGGCCAGACCGAGCATTTGCATCCCGCCGCAGATTCCCACGATCGGGCCCCCGCCGACGGCATTCGCCTCAATGGCCTTCGACAAGCCCGATTCCTCCAGCCAACGGAAATCAGCGATGGTTTGCTTGGTTCCGGGGAGGATCACGAGGTCGGCGCGGCGCAGCTCCGGAGGCGAGCGAACGTAGGCCACCGCCACCGACGGCTCGGCCGCGAGCGGGTCGAAGTCGGTGAAGTTTGCCAGGTAAGGCAATGCAATCACGGCGACCCGCAGTGGCCGAACGGCCCCGCCGTAGTCTCCCCATCCGGGGGCGGGTGTCCTTGGCTCCCCCAGGGTTACGCTGTCCTCCTCCTCGAGCCCGACGTCGTGCAGGAAGGGAACGACCCCGACGCAGGGCTTTCCCACCCGGGCCTCCAAGGACTCAACGCCGGGCCAAAGCAGGGCAACGTCACCCCGAAACTTGTTGACCAGGAAACCGCGTACGCGGGCGCGCGCCGCCTCGTCCAGCAGAGCCAGCGTCCCCAGCAGCGATGCGAAAACGCCTCCCCGGTCGATGTCCCCGACGAGCAGGCAGGCCGCATCCGCGGCATCCGCCATGCGCATGTTGACGATGTCCATCGACTGGAGGTTGATCTCGGCCGGGGAGCCCGCTCCCTCCAGCACCACGACGTCGTGGCCGATGGCGAGGCGATGGTAGCTGTCCACCACTATCGGGAAGAGCTCGTTCACCCGGGCTCGGTGGTAGTCCGAAGCCCCAACCTGGCCCCAGACTCGACCCCGTACGATCAGCTGAGAGCTCGTGTCGGAGGAGGGCTTCAGAAGGACCGGGTTCATGTGGACGCTGGGGGGAATGCGGGCGGCATCCGCCTGCATGGCCTGCGCGCGGCCAATCTCCAGGCCCTCGGGCGTCGCGGCGGAGTTGAGGGACATGTTCTGCGCTTTGAAGGGGGCCACCCGATAGCCTTCCTGGACGAGGATCCGGCAGAGCGCAGCGGTGAGAAGCGATTTGCCCACGTGGGACCCCGTCCCGAGCACCATCAGGGCCTTCGCGCGCATCGTCACTTCACCCCTCCCGATCCCCTCCTACCAGGCGCGCGACCAGCGCGGCCCCCCCGTCTTTGTGTCCCGCAGGGCCGCGTTCACCCCCGCGTCCTTCTCCAGGACCGGCCCCAGCAGCCAGATCAAATCGGCCAACCGGTTGAGGTAGGGAATCAGGCTCCCGTCGACCTCCTGTCCCGAGTCCACCAGCCGGGCCACCACCCGCTCTGCCCTCCGACAGGTGGTCCGCGCCACGTCGAAAGCGGCCGCCGCCGGGTGCTCGCCAGGCAGGGCCCAGTCCTGGAGGACCCCGTCCATGCTCTCGATTCGATGGACGTGGTTGGTGAGCGCCTCGACCCGCGCGTCTCCAACGGGAGACGCCTCGCCCGACGGCGGCGACGCGAGGGCGCCGGAGAGGTTGAACAGGTCTCGCTGGAGGGTCTTCGTCACCTCCCGCACTTCTTGGTGCTCACAGATGGCCCGCGCGAACCCGAGCTGACTGATGAGCTCATCGACGACTCCGTACGCTTCAACGCGAAGGTCCCCCTTCGACACGCGTTCTCCCCCGATGAGGCTCGTCTGGCCGGTGTCGCCCCGCTTGGTCGAGATGCTCATCCCTCCTCCTTCCGATTCCTCGCCGCCAAAGACCCGGCCCTAGAGCAGGGAGGCATGCCGCCTCCGGCCCAGCAACCACAGGAAAGCCGGCCCGCCGGCCAGTGCCGTCACCGCCCCCACCGGGAGCTCCGCCGCCCCCAGAAGCGTTCTGGCCATCGTGTCCGCCAGGACCAGAAACGCCGCCCCCAACAGGAGCGAGCCGGGCATGACCACGCGCACATCCTCTCCGAACAGCCGCCGCACCGCGTGCGGAACGACGAGACCGACGAAGCCGATCGGGCCCACCACCGCCACCGTCGTCCCCACCACCAGGCAGGAGGCGGCGTAGGTGATTCGTTCGACCCGACGGACGTTGACGCCGAGGCTGGCCGCGGTCTCCGAGTCCACGGCAACCAGGTGGAGATCCCGGGCCTGGACGAGGAGGGCCACGATCCCGGGGGTCAGAAAGAGCACCATCGGCCAGAGCACGCCCGCCCCCACGACATCCAGGCTGCCGACGAGCCAGCGCAGAATCTGGAGGGCACGGGTGTAGTCCGACAGGCACTGGAGCAGCAGCACCCCCGACGCGGCGATCAAGTTGATGACCACCCCCGCCAGAAGCAGCGCCCCCGGCAGGAGCACCACCCCCACCGACGCCAGTCGGTAGACCAGCAGGACCGCGCAGCCCGCACCCAAGAAGGCGGCCACAAATACCAGGGGAAGGGCCCCCACCCGGCCGCCGAGGCCCAGAGCGATCGCCAGGCTCGCCCCCAGCGCCCCCCCGCCCGACACCCCGAGCGTGAAGGGATCGGCCAGGGGGTTGCGAAAGAGAGCCTGGAGGGCCGCTCCCACGACGCCCAGAGACCCGCCCACGATCAAGCCCAGCAGCACCCGCGGAAGGCGGATCTCGAGAAAGATCGTCCGCGAGGTGGGATCCGACCGGAGGGCCTCGAGATCGATCCGTCGGTATCCGGTGGACAGGGCGCCCACCGTCACCACGAGGACGGCCGCCGCCAGTAGCAAGAGGGCCGTCCACCGTCGTCCGCGTGTCGGTGCCCTGCCCTGATCCAACGCCCGCGGCTCCCCCGCCGCCGACACCGCCGAGACCGGTCCCGCGCCACCCGCGTCCATCACCACTCCGACCAGACGAAGGTGCGCCCGTCCAACCGGCGGGCGCGCACGTGGGTGTCCTCGTAGATTTCCCTGAGCCTGTCCTCCCGCAGGACCTCTTGGGGGGGCCCCTCGGCGGCCAGGCTCCCGCCCCGCATGGCGAAGACGTGGTCGAACGCGGGATCCAAGAGCTCGAGGTCGTGGGTGACGACGAGCGCAGTCAGGCCGCGCTCCTCCCGAAGACGCCGCAGCGCGGCCACAAGCTGGGCGCGGTTCTTCAGGTCCAAGGAGGCGGCCGGCTCGTCGAGGAGGAGCAGCTCGGGCTGCTGCGCTAGAGCGCGGGCCACGGCCACGAGCTGCTTCTCGCCCCCAGAGAGCTCCGTCATCGGCCGCTCCGCCAGGTGCCGGGCACCGAGGGCGCCCAGCGCCTCCATGGCGATGGCGTGGTCCTGCCTCCCCTCCAAGCCGAAGCGCGGCGTGTAGGGCGCCCGACCCGTGAGGACGACCTCGAGAGCGGTGAAGGGGAACACGGTTGTCAGCTCCTGCGGCACGTAGGCGATCCTCATGGCAAGACGTCGCCGGGGGATCGAGCCGAGGGCCGCCCCGTCCAGGGCGACCAGCCCCTGCCAGGGCTGCAGGAGCCCGCCCAGGAGGCGCAAGAGCGTCGACTTCCCGCACCCGTTGGGACCAATCAAGGCCGCGAACGCGGCGCGGGGCAGGGCCAGCGATACGTCCGAGACGACCGGCCTCATGGCGGTGTAGCCGAAACCGAGGCCCGTCGCCCGCAGGAGGGCGCTCGTCACTTGGGGAACGCCTCCGGGTGAAGGAGCGTCGCCATATGGCGCGCGGTATCGCTCACGAACTGGGACGGATGAACGACGGTCCGATCCCGGAATGCGTACACCCGTCTCTCGCGCACGGCCCGCACTCGCGGGAGGTCCGCCCACACCGCCGCCGCGTCTTCTCTCAGAGGCCCGGCCACGATGGCGGGGGTCGTGACCGCTTGCGAAACGTCGAGGATGACTTCCGGATCGAGGGAGACCAGGGCCTCGGTGGTGAGCTTCACATAGTTCGCCGCCCCCGGGGGCGCGATCGCGTCGCCTCCGGCGATGTCGATCAGCTCGGTCAAGTAGCTTCCCTGCGTCGCGACGTAGAGGTCCCGCAGCGTGCCGGGGAGACGGTCGACGACACAGAGGACTCTCGGGCGTGCCCGCCCGCCCGCCTTCCCGCGGATCGCCGCGAGCTCGGCCCGGACACCGCTCTCCAGCACCTTTGCCTCTTCGTCGTTGCCCACGGCCCGGCCGATCTCTCGGATGGCCCTGAAGACGTCCTCTATCGTCTGGCTTGGGACGACGAGGGTTCGGAGGCCGAGGAGGTCGAGCCGGTCCTTCACGAGCGGGGCCTGGTCGTCGGTCATGATGATCAGGTCGGGCCGGAGGGCCGTGACCTTCTCCAGGTTCGCGTTGAGCCAGCCCCCGACCCGCGGCAAGCCCTCGACCTGGGGCGGGAAGGTGCAATAGTCGGAGACCGCAACAACCCGGCTGAAGGCTCCGATGCCGTGAAGTATCTCCGTGACGTTGGGAGAGAGCGAGATGATCGCTCGGGGTCGGGGGGCAACGCCCTCCGTTGCCCGTCCGGGAACGGGCCCCGTGGCCACCAACGCGAGCCCGAGCAGGAGCCCCCCCGTACCGCGCAGGATGAGCCCCTTCGCGCTTCTCTCAATACGCAAAGGCCACACCCCCAACCCCGACCCGGCCCGGGGTCGCGAAGCCACTCTCGAAATACGTCCGGTCGAAGAGGTTGGCGATCTTGCCGAACAGCCTCAGGCTCCCCCGCGCGGAAACGCGCAGGTTGTAGCTGGCCCCGAAATCCGCCTTCACGATCCCCCCGAACCGGTAGGTGCGGCTCGCGAACGTCACCGGATCCAGGACGGGGGCCAGATAGCTGTCGGAGGCCGCGAGGGCAAGGGTCGCTTGGAACCCCCCCAGCCGCTGCGTGGCAACGAGGGAAAACTGGTGCTTCGGAATGACGTAGGCCTGGGGCAGGTCCTGGGGCTGGCGCGTCGGGGGCTCGGCGGCGTTGTACGTATAGGCCGCGTTCACTCGGAGCCCCCGCAGCGGCTCCGCCGCGGCCTCGACCTCGATCCCCTGGGCCTTTCCGCCGTCCACCAAACGGTATCCGCCGAACCGCCCGAAGGGGTCCGTCTCGGGACGGATGGCTCCCGAGAAGTCGAAAATGATCACCTTTCGAAGGTCGGTGCGGAAGACCGTCACCGAAGTGCGCAGCCGGCCCTCGGCAAATTGCTGCTCTACTCCCAGGTCAACCCCCAGCGACCGCTCGGGGCCGAGCCGCGGATCCCCGTAGACGGAGTACCCGAAGCTCCCGAAGGAGCTGCCAAAGCGCTCGAAGAGGGAGGGCGCCCGGTAGCCGTTCCCAACGTGACCACGCAGCTTGGTGCCCGTCTTCTCCACGAAATAGGCGATCGACCCATCGGCGGTGTAGGCGCCGGGAAGCGGGGGGAGATGGAGTCCCTGAAACGGCGACGCCGAAGCCGGAGTGAGGGTCGGGGTGTCGAGCGAGAACCATTGGGCGCGGAGACCCGCGGAGGCCTGCAGGGCCCCCCCGAGAGCACGAAATTGATCCTGGATGAAGCCGGCGTGGCTGATCGCGGCCGCGTCCACCGAAGAGCTGGCGGCGGGGTCAGTCGGGGTCGACCGGCCCAGGTATCGCTCGCTCTCCAGCTGATACCCCGCGGTGAACAAGTGGTGGGAGCCGACACCGAAGTCGGCGTGAGCGTCCAGGGTGTGTATACGGCCGTCGAATTCGTCGCGGGTGACGCCGTCGGGCTGGAACCCGGGGCCCAGGGGACCATTCACAAAGGTCCGGTTGGTGAGCACGCCGTGATAGGTCACGCTGTAGGCGAAGCCCGGGGAAGGACGCTGCTCGAATGTCACCAACGCGGAGAGAAAGTTGCCATTACGCGTGTTGTCGGGGTCGTGGGCCGAGGGAATGAAGTTCGCCCCGTCCAGGTTCAGCTCGGAGACCGGCGCGCCCGACTCGTAGCGGGACAACTCCGACCGCGAGAGGGGTCTGGCGTCGATGATTCCATCGCTCGGGAGCGTGCCCAGGCTCAGCGGACTCTCGTTGAGCTTCGTGAACGAGTCGGCGAAATAGATCCGCGTCGCGAGCGTGGCGGTCGGACTGATGCGAACCTGGGCTCGACCCTGGATGCTGGAGGTGCGAGCCGTGTCATCGCCCCCCACGCCCTCGGAGACGTTCAGGTGGGCAAACCCGGCGCTGTAGGTGATGCGGTCCTTGTTCAGACCCCCGGCGGTGTCCGCGCGCCCCCGAAAGAACCCCAGCGAGCCGCCCTCCAGGAGGAGACCGCCCCGCGGCCGGCCACCGCCGTGGTCGGTCACGACGTTGACCACTCCCCCAATGGCATTGGAGCCATAGAGCGAAGAGCCGGACCCTCGAAGGACCTCGATTCGCTCGACGTCGGTCACCACGAGGTCCTCCAGGAACGCAGAAGCGTCCGCCTGGGTACCGGCCGCGTCGCGAAAGCGCACCCCGTCGATCAGAATGGCCGTGTCTTGGTCGCTTAGCCCCCGGGTCTTGATGGACATGAAGGAGCCCGGCCCCCCCAGCTGCTGGACGCGGAGACCGGCAACTGTGCGCAGCGCATCCGGGATGGCAAACTCGTCGCGGGCGTCGATCTGCTCCCGGTCTACGACGGTGATGGCCTTCGAGACCTCGTCGGATCTCTGCATGCTGCCGGATGCGGTCACGACGATCTCTTCTTTGAGGCCGGCGAGCTTGAGGGCAAACGTGACCTCCGCCGCGGTCGATTTGGCCAGCCGCGTGCGCTGCACCTCGGCGCGGCCGAAGCCGGGCGCGGCGGCTTCCAACAGATAGTCGCCGGCGGGCAGACTCTCGAAGCGACAGAGTCCCGCCGCATCGGTCACGGCGCTGATCCGAAGGCGATCGTCCCTCGTGTAGAGGATGACCCGAGCTCCCCGAACGGGCACGACTTGCGGATCCACGACCCGCGCGGTGATCGTGGACAAGTCCTCTGAAGCGCCGGCACCGGTTGCGCGGACGCTAGAGAAGCTAAAGAAAAGGAACACTCCCAGGACGCACGCACGCATGCACACCTCCCACCGGGCCTGAGCCCGAGTCCTCTTGTTTTGGCCGGACAAGCGGAGAAAGGCCTCGGCGGCAGGTGGCGAAAGGGTGAAGAGACTCTGCGCTAGAGCTGAGAGCTCTGGCGGAGCTGCCGTGAAACCGGACTCTTCCCATCGAAGAGCACTCCGACTTCTCGGCTCGGGCAGGTTTCCTGACTCACGGAGCCCAACGTCGTCGCCCGCCTTCCCCCCAGTATCCTGGGAGTGGCTGCTCGTGCCCCTCAGGGCAATCGAGCTAGAGCGCCGACTCTCCGATCACAGTGGCGTGGGCCGCTGGGGTTTCTCACCCCATTCCCTTTTACCCCGTACGCCGGGCACCCGAGCCTGTCCGTACAAGGTCGACGGGACATTAGCCCCTTTTGGCCGTCATTTCAAGAGCGGCGGAAAGGCCGTCTGTTCACCCGAAGATCGGTATAGGATCCATGCGCTACCGAGCGGCCGCTGGAGGGTTCCCGCCCAAGCCCCAGGGGCGGAGAGCTCACGGCCGCCAAGAGAGGGCAAGGAGGTTAAGGAGATGAGGCGACTCACGAGCATCTTCCTGGGCTTGATCTTGATGGCCGCCGCGGCTGCTGCCGAGCCGACAACGTTCATTCGATGCGGGAGGCTGATCGACGGCCGGGCGGATCAGGCGGCGGCGAGCGTCGACATCCAGGTCGTGGGTGATCGGATCACGGCCATCGGGAAGGGCCTGACCGCGCCGGCCGACGCCCGTACGGTGGACCTGTCGAATGCGACCTGCCTGCCCGGGTTCATCGACCTGCATGCCCACATCCTGCTCAACCCCGGGGACGTCCTCGCCGAAGCGATGCGGAAATCGAGCGCGCGCAAGGCGCTCGAGGGCCTGCGCAACGCCCAGGTCCGGCTCCAGAACGGCTTCACCACGCTGCGCGACCCCGGCGACATCGACCTGTACTACTCCACGGTCGAGGTCCGTGACGCGATCGCCCGCGGCGACTTCCAGGGCCCCCGCCTCTTCATCGCCCCCCACATGATCTCCCCCACCGGCGGTCACGGTGACTTCAACGACCTCGCGCCCGACCTCGCCCTCCAGGTCCCTAACGTCGTCGTGGACGGCGCGGAGGCCATGCGAAAGGCGATCCGCGAGGAGGTCAAGCACGGGGCGGACTGGATCAAGCTGGCTGCCAGCGGGGGCGTCATGTCGGCGGGGGACGACCCCCGAGGCCAGGCTTTCACGGACGAGGAGCTCCGCGCCGCCGTCGACGAGGCCCACCGGCTCGGTCGGAAGATCACGGTTCACGCGATCGGCGCCGGGAGCATCAAGGCCTCGCTGCGCGCGGGCGTCGACTGCATCGAGCACGGCGCCCTGATCGACGACGAGGGGATAGGGCTGATGAAGGAGCGCAACGTTCCCCTGGTGCCCACGGTCTACGTGCTTGACTACATCATCGAGGAGGGGGAGAAGCGCGGCATCCCCGCCGACCGCATCGCGAAAGCAAAGGCGCTCCAGGCCGAGCGCGATCGCTGCCTGCGCGCCGCATTCGCGGCCGGGGTGACGGTTGCCTTTGGCTCCGACACCATCTACCCCCACGCGCAAGCCAACCGTGAGTTCGCGCGCATGGTGCGCGTCGGCCTGTCCCCCATGGCCTCGATCCGAGCCGCTACGACCAACGCCGCCCGTGTTCTCGGGATCGAGAAGGACGTGGGAGCCCTCGAGAGCGGAAAGCGGGCCGACGTGGTGGCCGTCGGCCGCGACCCCCTCGCCGACCCGAGCGCCCTCGAGAATGTCGTCTTCGTCATGAAAGACGGCCGGGTGGCTAGGCCGGCCGAGGGAGGTCGCCGCTGACGAGGTTTAGGGCCTGACGCGTGAGCTAGCGTGGCTCCCATCCAGATAGAGTCGTTCCGAACCTCATCCGATAGGGGGAGACGCTTTCCCAGGAGCGTATGGCGAAGTGAAGCCCTGAGATGCAGGGCCGGCGGCACCCTGCCCTTCGATTGGCGATCGGGTTGGGGGACTTAGCTGCGCGAGAACAGGTGACGCCGTGGATGGGCTTCGCTATCATCGGTCCCGGCAGCAGGACCCCATGGAGTTATCCAAGGGCTTCTTCAGGGCGCTGATCCTCCTCCTTTTGCTGGGCGCCATGGCCGCCTGCACGCCGCATTCCAGGCCGGTGGGCGGCACGCGCGAACAGGTCCGGAGGGCCGCCGGGGAGCTGGCCCTCCACACGCAGCGCGAGGACTACGCCGCCTGCCCGTACCAGCCCGCGCTCATCGTCGCGCGGATCCGGGCCCTGGAAAGCCAGGACGCCTGGAACAGCCTGTGCGGCGAGCTCGCGCAGCTCCCCGACGCGGAGCTGGAGCTGTTCGAGGACGAGATCCGCAGACCCGAGCACACGCAGAGAATGGGCTGCGCCGGGGACCTCCTCGCGCGGATCGACGCCCATTGGCTGGCGGCCGCAGTGCGCCTCGACCAGGCCCACCCGAGGGCCTCGGGTGAAGAAGCGGCGGTCCCGCTCCTGGCGTCCAGGGCGATTCCCGTCGACACCAGGAGGGACGAGGTCTTCGCCGATGGCGACCTGGGTCTCCGGCAGATCGCCATCACCTTCGACGACGGTCCGCACCCCACGCGCACCCCGCGCATCCTGGGCATCCTGGCCGCCGCGGGCATCAAAGCGAACTTCTTCCAGGTTGGCCGCAACGCCGCCACCCATCCCGCCGTGGCCAGGCAAGTGAGGGACGCCGGCCACGCGGTAGGATCGCACACCTACAGCCATCCGGACTTGGCGTCCTTATCCGAAGCCCACGCCGAGCTCGAGATCGAGGCTGGGGATTCGGCTGTGGCTTCGGCCCTGGGGCTCAAGCCCGGCCAACTGCCGTTCTTCCGCTTCCCGTACGGTTCGAAGTCGGCCGGGGAATTGACGTTCGTGAGGTCGAGGGGGAACACGACCTTCTTCTGGAACATGGACTCGCTGGATTGGCGCCTGCGCGACCCGCACAAGCTGTTTCAGAATCTGCTGGCCGAGCTGGATCGTGCCCAGCGCGGGATCCTCCTTCTCCATGACATCCAGGAGCAGACCGTCATCGTGGTACCACACCTCATACGGGAGCTGAAGGAACGTGGCTACGAGACGGTGTACTTCGTCCCCGCTGGCTGACCAGGAGGCTGTATCGACCCGGCGACCGGCAGACGTATTGCACGCCGAGTTCTTGGGTTCTTCCGCATATCAACAACTTTCTACGATTTGAGTGCCAGAGTCCTAGCAGTTGGTTGAGAGCGGAAAGAACGAGGGGTATATCCCGACCTGCCTGGCCTCGGTCGCGGAAGCAGGGCTCACTTCTGCGTTGAAGCCCTGCGGCGTCGCGCGAAGAGCGCTTTACGTCACTGGGCTCACATTACACCATGCGAGGGAGAGACCAGTCGCGGATGATGCAGGAATCCTGTTCGCGAGGGGCTACTACGACTCGCTTGCCGCCGGCAGGGACGTCGAGTCCTCGTTTCGTCAATGTGTCCTTTCGCCGAAGTGCGACCGCCGGAAGGCCTTTCGAATATCCGGCCAAAACTCCTCGAAGACGTTGAAGGCGGCGCTCATCGCCAATTGCAGGTTCGCGGCCCGCACCCCTTCGCGCCAAGCGTTGTGACCGGGCGGGTACAGCAGCGCACTGGCGATGCTGCTCCCGTAATAGGACGCGACGTTGGCGGTGCCGAAGCATGTCCGGCCGCGGTCGTCGTAGGTGAAAACCGTGAACAGTACCGCATGCCCCGCGCGACGCCAGAAATTCCCCTGGCCGCTTCGAATGAAGCGCGGGTCCTGCTTGAGTGCGGCGTCGCCCGCGGACTGGATCACTCCCTGGACGACGTTGGTGCCGAAGGCCAGAGCCATTCTCTTTCCAAACCCCGAGGCGTTGTCTCCCCACTCAGGCGGGGTGCGGAAGCGCTGGGCGAGGACGGCGGTCGCTAGGACCGGCGCGAAGGCCCCCGGAGACGCCACGGTTTGGTTCAAGAACAGCCGCCAGCGCTCTTGTCGTGTGAGCGGCGAGTAGTCGAGGGCGGACGTTTCCGAGAAGCCAATGAGGCTGACGTGTGTCGCCGCCTCTTCCCGCCCCACGACCGCAACGACCGAATCAGGTCGCGGGCCATAGGCGGACCGGAAACTGTTGCTCTGGCCCGGGTCCGGCGCTGGCTCGAGGCGGACGAGGGCGCTCGCCCACGCTGGGGGGTTGCCGCCAGGCAGGGTCGCGACGCCATCCCCCGCACCGGGGTCCGCGGACGCGAACTGCAGAAGCGTGAATAGGACAGGGCCGACCACGGGAGTATGTGTTCGCAAGGCCGGTGCCAAGCAAGGAAGCCCCGTGATCCCCTTCACTCTGGGCTCCGAACTCCAACCCACATAAACACTTGCCAGCAATGATCGTGGCCGTCGGTGGCCGGACCTCGGCCATGACCAGGCAAACTGGAGTTACTCAATTGCCCCTCTCCCCACAGGCACAATTCCCGACGGACGACCACTGCTCGTACGGACGGTCGCGGCTTGCGAACCCTTAACTGGACGCTGGGGGAAGTGTAACGGCCCGCCAGGGACGCCGACTCCGTGAACCGGGCCTATTGACCGTGGAAAAACGGGTAAGGTGTCGAGACGGGGCCTTCGGGGCCGTGGACCTGATTCGAGTATTGGAACTGGATCGGTACTGTTCCGGCGCCGTTCGCCAGCGGCACTTCTTTGAACACCAGGGCCAGGTCTGCGGCTTCGAAGATCGGGTAGTCGCCGCATTCCTCTCCTTCGGGCGATACCCAGCCGAGCAGGTTGTCCTTCCCCTGGTTGTTCGCCTCCTCCACGTCGGCGTCCGTTCGGGCTTCATTCAGCTCGTGGTAGAAGGTCGCCACCACGTTCTTCCAAGGAGTGCCAAAGGCGTCGATCCCGTTGGTCTGGCCATTGCGGGTCTCCGGGTAGACGCCCACCGCATAGTACGCGGTGACGCCTCCGGTGTGGGTGGAGCCGTGGTAGCCACCGAGTCCCTCGGGCGAACGCGCGGCTTCCTCTCGCTCGGATGACGGTGGCGGGTGGTGCTCGCTGTGGCCCACGGCATCATCGGTAAGGACCGTTCCGGAGGGAAGGAGCAGGTTGAAGACGGCCGAGCCGAGGTCGAAGCCATCCAGCCTTCCCTGGGCCCTCAGCGACGCCACCAGAGCCTCTACGTCCGCCTTGTTTACGAGGACGGGCGGTGGGCCGGCCAAGATCTCGGAGGCGGCGGCCACGCATGTCGGCATCCGGGTGAAGTACTGGCACATCACATTGTTGAGTCCGACGTCGCTCATCGCGGCGGCCAGGGCCCGGTCAATGTTCTCCACATCGCTCAACACCCAGGCGTCGCGGCCCCCCACGTAGAAATTCTTGTAGCCAAGAGTCGGGATGGTAAGGCCTCCGTGATAGACGAGATCGTGATCGGGGCTTGGCCCAATGCCGCGGACGATTTCCTCCGGCCTGATTGCCCGGGCGCCCGCTCGAATACGGTACGCTCTCTCTGCCTCTGAGCCCCGCCGCAGGTGGGCGTTAATCGTCCGGCCTCTGGTTTTCCGCGCGGGGAGAGTCATTGGACCTCCTCTCTGACCAAGACCACTGCACGGCCTACGGCTTCCGATCGTAACCCTCCACGGCAGCCCAGTTGCTTCAGTGGGATGAAGACCGGGAACGGAAGCCTCCGCAATTCACAGTATCCTCAGCCGCCCCGCGCTCGAGGTCGCCGGCCGTCAACTCCCTCAGCGGAATTGAGCCAAACGCTGTCGGGGCAAGGTCTGCATAGTAGGTGTCTTCGGCGCGATATTCGTCCCGCGGCGCGGACGTCGCACACAGGGTGAGGAGCCGGCGCGCAAGGACCGCCTCAGGCTCCGCTATCCTTCCGCTTCTCCGGAGCGCGAGGCGGCACGGAACCGAGGACGGGTTCCGAGCGCTTGAGGACGACGCGGATCGCGGCCATGTCTTCGCTGGCTATGCGCGTGAATCGGACCCCAAAACCAGGCGGCCAATCGCTGGAGGAGGGCGCGGCGGCATTGTTCACCCACGAGACCTGGCCAACCACCGTGAACGACGTGTTGGGAGTGAGCTCGACCACCAGCGTCACCACGTCACCCACGGGAGGAGGGTGCTCGGTCGAGGCAAACAGGCCCCCGGTGCCAAGGTTGGCCACGCGCATTCTTTCGCTACCGACAATGCAGTGCACGTTCTCCACGTAGTACCGATTTAGGGGCGTCTTCCCCTTTCCGCCGAGCCGGGCAACGAGGCCCGAGGCTTTGCCGCGGATCCGCGGATTCTCGTCCCGGAGCGCCTCGATGAGGGCGGGGACGGCGGCCCGGCCAATGCTGAACAGGGCCTCCTGGGCCTCGTCGGGTTCAAGAAAGTCCCTCTCTTTCAGCGCCTCGATGAGCGCGGGGACGGCCCCGAGGGCGTCGGGACCGATCAACCCCAGAGCCGCCGCCGCGTGGTGCCGGAGCACTTCGTCCCCGTCCCTGAGGGCGGCGGCGAGGGCGGGGACAGCCTCCTTGGCGGCTGAGTCCATTCGCCCGAGAGCCCGGGCGGCTTCGCCACGGACGGTGTCGTCTTTGTCCTCCAGGGCGCCGGTCAGGGCGGGGATCGCCTCCTTCGCCGTCGGACCCATATCGCCGAGAGCTGCGGCCGACCGCCAGCGAACGCTCGGTGCGTCGTCGGTGGTGAGGGACAGGATGAGGCTGCCAACGTCGGCCGCGGCAGGAGCCGTGGGTATCGGAGGCTCAGGGCTTGGCTGGGGGGTCGGTTGCGGGCTTGGTTGGGGGCTCGGTTCCGGCTTTCCGATGACCTTCTCCAGGGCTAGGGCCACGGCGTCCGTAGTCGACACATCCCTGTCCTCCAGCGCCGAGATGAGGGCGGGGATCGCTGCTCTGGCCTCTGGGCCAATCTCACCAAGCGCCGCCGCCGCCCGCCAGCGAACGTTGGCGTTCTCGTCCCTCAGGGCCGCGACGAGACCCGGCACCACGTCCTTGGC
>Ga0210409_10003283_pt1 | contig 18313 bp, 15 predicted proteins | sample IncBWH17MmetaG_FD_161649 | JGI IMG/M metagenome (GOLD analysis project Ga0210409, IMG submission 161649) | Forest soil microbial communities from Barre Woods Harvard Forest LTER site, Petersham, Massachusetts, United States - Inc-BW-H-17-M | ecosystem: Environmental > Terrestrial > Soil >... | reverse complement strand
GTTCGTCACGATGTCGGCGCGATAGAACGAGGGACAGAGCACCGCGGCGTGGGCGACCTCGCCGCAGAGACCGCACCCGACGCAACTATCGAGCACCGTCGCCACGGGGTCTCGCCTCAGGGGGTCCGGGTTCTCGGCGAGGGTGAGTGACGGGCAGCCGGAGAGCCGGATGCACGAATGATCCCCCGTGCACGTCTCGGCGTCGACGCCGAACTTCTCGCGCACGACGCGATGGCCCTCATTGGCCCGCTTGAGCATGAGCGGGCGCGTGCGGCGCTGTTCGTTGAGCTTACACTCGCCCTGGGCGACGATGACCTTGGGACCTTTTTCCTTCGTGGTGAGCGCGTCTCTCAGCGTGTCGCGCATCTTTGCCACGTCGTATGTGCGCGTGATCGTGCGTACCCACTTCACGCCGACGCCGCGCACTGCATCGGCGATCGACAGCTTCGTCTGGCGAATCGGGTTATCGGCCTTGGACGAGAGGATATCCTGGCCGCCGGTCGCGGCGGTGTAGCTGTTGTCGACAACAATCAGGACGCTGTCGCTCTGATTGAACACGGCGTTGCCGACACCGCTCGTGAGGCCGTTGTGCCAGAATCCGCCGTCGCCCATGAACGAAATTGTACGCTTGCTCGTCTCCTTCGTGTTGAAGGCCGCCGCGCCGGCCCAGCCCAGGCCGTAACCCATCGTCGTGGCGCCGATGTTGAAGGGCGGGAGGATGGAGAACAGGTGGCAGCCGATGTCGCAGCTCACGTGATGGGGGCCGAGCTCGCGCTCGACCAATTTCATCGCCGTGAAGATCGGGCGTTCGGGGCAGCCCGTGCAGAATGATGGCGGTCGGCCGTGGACGGGAAGCTCGCGCGTCGAGGCCTTTGTTGCTGCTGCTGGGCGCTTAATAATGCCGGCCGCGTATCGCTCGACGAACGCGCGAACCCCAGCCATGACCGTCGCGCCGGTATACTCGCCGGCCATCGGCAACACATCTTTTCCATCCACGCGGGTGTCGCTGCCGGCCTTTCGTAGCATGGAGTTGAGCGCCTGCTCGATGTAGTCAGGCTGCCCTTCCTCGATCACCAACACCGCACGTTTGCCCGCGCAGAATCTGGCCACTTCTTCGTCGATGAGCGGATACGTGACGTTCAGGACGTACAAAGGGATCTGACTGTCACCGTATGCATTGGAGAGGCCGAGCAGTTCCAGTGCGCGGATGGTCGTGTTGTACATCCCGCCCTGCAAAATGATGCCAATATCGCGGGAGTCAGCGGAGAAGATCTCGTTGAGTCCGTGCTCGATGATGTATCGCTGGGCGGCGGGCCACCTTGTTTTGATTTTTTCTTGTTCGTGCAAAAAACTCGACGGCGGCAACACGATACGGCTCGTATCGCGCACCGGGTGTTCCATCGCGTCCTTGAGGGTGAACGAGGGGCGGATGTTGTCCTTAGTCGTGAAGCGCCCGTGGACGTGACACGCCCGGATGCGTAGCTCGAGCATGACGGGTGTATTGCTCGCCTCGGACAGCGCGAACCCTTCTTCGACGGCCCGTACGATGGAGGGTAGGTTCGGCCGTGGATCGAGCAGCCACATCTGCGACTTCATGGCGAACGCGTGCGAGCGCTCCTGCATGATGCTGGAGCCGTCGCCGTAGTCCTCGCCGACGATGATGAGCGCCCCGCCTCGAACGCCGCCCGATGCCAGATTCGCTAAGGCGTCCGACGCGACGTTGGTACCGACGGTCGACTTGAACGTGACCGCGCCGCGCAGCGGATAGTTGACGGATGCCGCGAGCGTGGCCGCCGCGGTGGCTTCGGACGCGCTATGCTCGAAGTGAACGCCGAGCGATTCGAGGATGCTGTTGGCATCGGTCAGCACGTCCATGAGGTGCGAGATCGGCGCGCCCTGATAGCCGGCGACGTACGAGACGCCGGACTGCAGGAGGGCCTTCGTAACGGCGAGGATGCCTTCGCCGCGGAACTCCTCGCCGGCGCCAAGGCTGAGCTTGCGGACCTCCCTAGCAAAACTCCGTTCCGCCATACACTTAATCTATCACGAGCCCACCAAGGCAAGCACGCGGCAGGGGCTGCCTGACCCTTTGACGATCTTGAGCGGCGGCGTAATCAAGATCGCGCCTTTGGGCGGGAGCTGATCGAGGTTCGTGAGACTGGCCAGGCCGAATTTGTTGCTGCCGTGCATGATGCTATGGCACGGGAAGGGCGGGTCGAACCGAAACGCTTGGCCGGCGTCGGTGCCGACGCCCTCGGACCCCCACCCGATCACGTCGCGTTCCTTGGCGAGGAACGGCACCAGGTCCTTGTGAGGGCCGGGGACGTGGGCGCCGTCTTCCTTCATGTTCAAGAACGCGGCGGGACCACGACGCTTCGACCAGTCCGTCCGCATGAGCACCCAGGATCCGGCTTCGATCCGTCCGTGTGTTTTCTCCCAGGCCTCGACGTGCTGAGGCGTCAGGAGAAAGTCGGCGTTGGCCGCCACTTCCTTCGAGACGTCGATCACGCACGCGGGCGCCAGGAATTTCTCGACCGGGATGCTGTCGGTCGCGTTCTTCGGGTAGTCTTTGCCCGTCACCCAGTGGATCGGCGCATCGAAGTGCGTGCCGGTGTGCTCGCCGCACGAGAAGTTGTTCCAGTACCATGCGGGCCCACGGGAGTCGTAATGCGAGATCTCCTCGAGCTTGAATGGCCACGAGGGGCCGAAATCGGGCGGCAGCTGAATGACCGGCGTCTCGTTCTCGAGCGGCTGGCTCAGATCCACGACCCGGATCGCGCCCGTGACGAGCGCGGTCATGAAGCGACGCAGGAGACTCTCTTCCACCACCCATCCTCCCCGAGTGAGTTGGACAGGAATCTAGTTAGTGAGCGCCGCCCATAAGCAAGATTAGCCCATCGGCGAGCGTCTCGCGCCAGCTGACGTAATCGTGGCCACCGATAAACTCCCGGAAAAACACCTCGTAGCCCTTGGCGCGTAGCACGTCGCGCAGATGGCGGTTGGGAACGAGAATCGAGCCGCCCCGTCCGCTCAGATCGAGCTCCATCGAGCCGGCGTCGAGATAGAATCGCACGGGCAGCTTCGGGCTCTCGACAAAGAGGTTCGCGACGTAGCTCGGATCTCGATCGCGATCGAATGAGCCCGGCTTCATGGAGTCCGTGGGCGGCGTCCACCAGTAGGAGCCCGACTGCGATAGCACGTTGCCGAACGTCTCCGGATGGCGGTACGCCGCATACGTCGCGGCCAAACCGCCGTAGCTCGACCCGCCGATCGTGACCGACCGCGGATCCGTACTCACGTTGTAGTTTCGCCGCAGCCACGGGACGAGCTCCGTCGCCAGGAAGTCCGCGAACGTCGGATTGCAGGGGAGCTCGGTCGCCCGGGCGACGTTGCCGATCATCACCGCGACGACTGGTGGCATGCGCGTCGCCGCGATCAGGTTGTCGAGAATGACGGGCGTCGGGACCACCTGAATATAGGTGTCGCCGTCGAACACGAGCAGGAGACCGTATGGGCTCGCGCTCGTCGAATAGCCCGGTGGCGTATAGACCGTGATTTTGCGCGTGTTCTTGAGCAGCGCGCTCTCGAAGCGCGACGAGTCGAGCTTGCCAGCGGGGACGTCGGCTCGCTTTTGGATCCACGGCTGCGGCGGCGCATCCGGCATCTCGAGAATGGACGCGCCGTCACGGATCGGGACATCCGGATTGCGCGGATCGGCGAAGATGACCCGAGGGTTGAGCGGATCCCGCTGGTAGGAGGCATCGAGCACTTTCTGAATGATGGTGTCGTCGGCCGTCCGCCTCGTGAAACGCGGAGGGTTCGGCGCCAGAACGTAGTATGTGCGGGCGCGCCGGTCGACGCGGAACGACTTGTACCACAAGTCGGTGCCCGCAAGGTGCGTCATGAAGCACTCCGCGGGGTCCTTTGTCACGCACGGTCTGAACTGCACGTACACACCGTAGGTGTGGGCGCCGCGCCAGAGAAATGTCACCAGGTTGTTCTCGATCAACGGGCTCCCTTCCGGGCCGATCTCCCGCCAGAACGCCGCGACATCGGCGGGGGTCTTGATCCGCGCGATCCGAGGACTCTGATCCGTGTCCCGCGCCGGCGTGATGACGGCGGGATTCCAGATACCCTGCAACGTGATCGAATAGGGCGCCGCAGCCGCACGGTCGCGCGCGGCGACGGTGAGCCGGTATGATCCGGCCTGCCTGGCGAGGAACTGTGCCGGCGCTCCCTCCTGCAGCGCGGAAGAAAATGCGCGCTCCCGCGTGAGCGTCGGGGCAAAGACGGACAGGATCACATCCTTGCCCTTGTCGGACACCTCGACGGACACTACATCGCCGGTGCGCAAGGCGAGCGCATAGGTGTCCGTCGCGCCCGCGCTCAGCGTCCGGTCGATCGCTTTGCCGCGCTCGAGGCGTGGCATTGTGGCGCTCTGCGCCGCGAGGATGGCTGGCGCCAGTGCGATGCAAAGGCAATTGGAGAGCGTGGTCATGAATCGAATCTATGTCTTCGGCTGTGTCTGCGAGACTCGCGACATGACCAGCGCCAACGTATTGGCGCCCAGCCCCTTCAACAGTGTGGGATGCTGGGCAAAGAAGCTGCTCAGCGCATCGATGACCGCGGGGTTTGCCTGATGGGCCTTATCGGCCAGTTGCTGTACGACCTGCGGCAGCATCTGCTGCACTTGCTCGGGCGTCGCGGCACCGCCGCCGGTGCTGGCCAGGAGGTGATTGAGCATGTCGGCTCGTTGCGATCCGTTGGCCTGGCTGAACAGATCGCTCACGATCTGGCCGAAGGCGGGTGTTTGATTGGAACGAATCGCGTGCGCGATGCCGTCGGCCAATGTAGACGAGGAGACGGTGTTCGCCACCTGTTCGAAATGCGTCGCGACTTGCTGCGGTGACGTGGTCGTACCCGCGCTCTGATACTGCTTGAGGATCCCGGCAACTTCGTCGAGTAAGCCCATGGTGCTCTCCGGTTGTACGCGCGTACAAGTCCGACTGGATCTGTGCACGTAGCGTGTAGATCCGTTTCGCCCGCGGTCGGCGTACGAAGACCCGACCACTCCAACTCGAGAGAACATACCGTGAAGCAGATCTTGATGCGCGCAGCGCGACTGCTCGCCATCGGCACCGTCGTGGCCCTACCAGTCACACTCGTCGCTCAAAGCGGCGGTAGCTCCAAGCTCGACGACCCGACGATTGTCGCGATCTTCGATGCCGCCAACACCTGGGACATCGAGACCGGCAGTCTCGCCGCGAAAAATGCGCAGAGCGCCGATGTGAAGGCGTTTGGCCAGATGCTCGCGCACGATCACGACGCCGTGCGCCAACAAGGCCGTGATCTGGCGAAGAAACTCGGCGTGACGCCAACGCCGCCGGGGCCGGATTTCCAGATGGCCAAGGATCACTACGCGGCCATGGCAAAGCTGAAGGGAGCGACCGGCGCGGCGTTCGATCGCGCATTTCTGGAGAACGAGGTCGCGTACCACAAGGCCGTTATTGACGCGGTCACGAACACGCTGCTTCCCGCGATTCAGAACGCCGAGCTCAAGGCGCTCGTCGTCAAAGTCGCGCCGGCATTTCAGGCGCACCTGATCGCGGCCCAGAATCAGTTGAACAAGCTACCGGCAGCATAGCTCGCGCGGTGCCGCACGCGGCGACGTGTGCGGCACCCCCTACCGGCGCTTGGCCTTGCGTCTCTGTCGGGACCGCACCGCGCGCACCGCTTGGGCGTACGTCGCTCCGTCATCCAGGTCGAGTACCATGCAGACGGAGGACGGCATCTGGTCCGGGCAGCGGCCGAGCTTCGTGAGGAGCCACGTCAACGGCTTCGTCTCGTCGCCGATCGTCACCGTGTCCCCGCCGCCGAATACGCCCGCCCACTCCCCGAATACGCGCTGGAGCTGCCCCAGGTCGTTGGTATCCATGCCTATTTGACTATCAGAGACCGTGCCGCGTTACCATACTGATGTATGCCACTGATCAGTGCCGGGGGACTCCGGCAGTATTACCGACTCAACGGCCCGGATGATCGGCCGACCCTGGTTCTGTCGCACTCGCTGGGGTGCGACCACACGATGTGGGACGCTCAGGCCGCGGCGTTCGAGTCACGGTACCGAATCCTCCGCTACGACACGCGCGGCCACGGCGCGACCGAGGCCACGCCCGGTGAGTACGATATCGCGCGCCTCGCCGGCGATTGGATCGCGCTCGCCGACGCGCTCGAGATCGACCGGGTCCTGTGGTGCGGCCTGTCGATGGGCGGGATGATCGGACAGTGGCTCGCGGCTCATGTGCCGGACCGGCTGACCGCTCTCATGCTCGCGAACACGACGGCGCGGGTGAGCGACCCAGGTATGCTCGAGACGCGACGGCAGGTCGTGTTGGAGCGGGGCATGTCCGCGGTCACCGAGACGGTGCTGTCGCGCTTCTTCACCGCCGAGCGGCTCACGACGCTCCCAGCGGTCAACGAGGTGCGCCGCGTGCTCCGCGGCACGAACCCCATCGGGTACGCTGGCTGCTGTGCGGCCCTCCGGGATCTGAATCAGATATCGTTGCTGGACGCGATTCGCCTGCCCACTCTCATAATCTCGGGCGACCACGATGTGCCCGTGCCATGGGTCGGCAATGGCGACGTGCTGATGCAGCACATACCCCACGCCGCTGTGACGCACTTGCCCGCCGCGCATCTGTCGAACTTGGAGTGTCCGAGCGCGTTCACCGAGGCGATGACGCGCTTTCTGAGCTAGGGTAGCCCGACCACGGCGTCGTTGCCCGGCAGTTCGGCGCGGCGCGGGATCGACGGATGCTTGTCCGGATCGAGGTCCTTGGCGTAGCCGAGGAAGGTGTATCGGTCGAGCACGTACGGGATGCCCTCGGACGCCAGGACTGACGGGCCGTCGGTGATCTGAAAATGCAGATGAGGCCCGGTCGCTTGTCCGGAATTCCCCAGGAGGCCGACCAGCTCGCCGCGGCCGATGTGCTGGCGCACGTGCACGCGGACCGAGCCGCGGGCGAGGTGCGCGTAGGTCGCATACTGGCCCGGACCAATGCGGACGGTCACGAAGTTGCCGGCCAGCGTCCGCGGCGCAAAGCCCGGCAGCGGCGCGTGCGGTGTGTTATCGGGAATGCTGTCGAGAACGGCCACCACCTCGCCGGCCGCGACCGACCGAACCGGTTGGCCGAAGCCCCAGAAGTTCTCGTTCCTGTGCTCATCATCGTGATACGTGTTCCCGTTCGGCCCGATCCTCACCCAGTCGATCGCGAATCGCCGAGCAACGTACCCGTGCCCGTCAATGGCGTTGAGGCTGCGACGGTGATCGCTGGTGTTGGACGGCGAGCTCCCGGCCAACCACTGCCCCGAGTCGAGCGGCGCGCGCACCAGGAGCGACGCCACGTGCGTCACGGGGACGACAATGCTGTCGATCGCGGACTGGGTGCCGCCGTCGCGCCGCTGATCGGCGGTGTCGAGAACGTCGAAGACCAAACGGTGTCTGAGACGAGCCGGCACCACCTTCGGCGGATCCAGCGCGATCCATACGTAGGCGACGGTAAGACTGAAGGGGTTGAGCACGGTGCCGGGCTGGAGCATCTGCGTGAGCGCCGAGTCACGGAACGCCGCAACCTGGTCTTTGTCGGCAAAGACATCGATCTCCCGAAATCCGAGCGGTCCGCGGCCGAAGTTGGTCACATGTAGCTCGTAGACGAGCACCCGGTGTCCATCGACGATCACCACTTGGGGCGGCTTGGGCGTCGTGATTTCGACCCGGGCCTGGCGTCGGGCAAGCTGTGCCATCGCCGCGTGCGCTGACAGGGTCGCGGCGATGAGCACCGAGAGGCAACGCCATGGAGTCATGGCGCTACGATGCCGCCGCGCTATCAAGATGTCCAATACACTAAATCGACCGATATGAGACGATTTTCGTATTGGCTGTTTGGCGCGCGATGGCGATAAATGCCTCCAGCGCGTGCGAGTGTTGGGCCGGGCGATAGAGGAGCGTGAGCTCCGCCATGGCTTTGGTCCCGCCCAATGGCCGGAACGCGACGCCGCTCCGCCCGAGGTTCCGCACTGACACCGGCACCACCGTGACGCCCAGCCCGGCCGCGACGAGGCTCAGCATAGTCTGGTACTCGACGCATTCGTGGCGCACGTCGGGAGAGAATCCCGCTTGGCGGCACATCGCCGTCAGGACGTCGTGATATGCCGGCGCCAGGTGCCGGGGAAAGAACACGAACGGCTGGCGGCGCAGGGCTGCGAGCGGAACGATGCGCCGCCGCGTCAGCGGATGGTCGGCCGGGAGCGCGGCCTGGAACGGCTCGCGCCGCACGATGACCGTGCGCGCCGTGGCCGAGGCGACGGGGCCGCGGACAAGCGCCACGTCGACTGTGTCGCGTTCCAGGGCCTCCAGCTGCGCTTGACTCGACCCCTCGATGAGATCGAGATGGACATCGGGGTACGTCGCGCGATAGGCGCGCAGCATCTCGACCAGGCCGCCGAGCGCGGCTGAGTCGGTGAACCCGACGCGGAGCGTGTCCCGCTCGCCGTGGCCGGCGCGCTGAGCGGCGGCCAGCGTGCGCGCGACCTCGGCCAGCGACCGCCGTGCGCCGTCGAGAAACGCCAGTCCCGCCGACGTCAGCTGCACGCGCCGACTGGTGCGGACGAACAGCGGAGAGCCGACGATCTCCTCGAGCTGCCGGATCTGCTGGCTAAGCGGCGGCTGCGACACATTGAGGCGGCGGGCGGCGCGGCTGAAGTGCAATTCCTCGGCGACCGCGATGAAGTAGCGCAGGTGCCGCAGGTGGATGTGCATCCAGATGTCGGACGTATCGATAGCAGGCATGCAAGAATATTGGCGAATGGTCGTGTTCAACTCCAATATGCAGGTACGATGGACGTCGACGCGCTGTTCGATCCGGCGGTGATCGCGGATCCCTATCCCTTGTTCGCACGCCTGCGAGAAGAGGATCCGGTGCACTGGAACGCGCCGTTCCAGATGTGGATCGTCACGAGCTACGAGCACGTCGTGTGGATGGTGCGGAACCACGAGCGGTTCTCGTCGGCCGTCATTCGCACCGACCGACGTCCGCCGTATCCGCCCGTCGACGACGCAGATCAGTCGCTCCTGGGCGGCATTCGGGCGTTTCGCGGCGACCAGCTTGTCGAGCAGGACCGTCCGGTGCACGCCGCCATGCGCCAGGTCGTGCATGACTATTTCACGCCGGGCGCGATGGAGGGCTGGCGTCCGTTCGTGCGCACCGCGGTCACGGAGCTAATCGACGCGGTCGCGGCCCGCGGACGGATGGATGTGCACCGCGACATCGCCGCGCCGCTGCCGGTCCGCGTGATCGCCCAGATGATGGGCGTGCCCGAGGACGACCGCGATCATTTGCGCGCGCTGGCGGACAAGTTGCTCTACATCAATCGCGGGGAGCCGTATCGGTTGCGGCCGCTGACGGAGGGCATCCGCGGCATGATCGACTACGTGTCGCCGATGGTCGACCGGCGGATCGCGAACCCGACGAACGATTTTCTCTCGGTGCTCGCGCGGGGCGAGACGGAGGGCGTGTTCAACCGGCACCAGGTGCTCGTCAACGCCGCGCTCCTCTTGTTTGCCGGGCACGAGACGACGATGAACCTCATCTGCAATGGCCTGCTGGCGTTTCTGCGCCATCCGGAGCAGCTGGCGCGGCTAGCGAGCGACCCCGAGCGGCACGCTCGCCTCGCCGTCGAGGAGTGCTTGCGGTACGATCCACCGGTCAAATCCACGCAACGCATTGCCGCTACCGACGTCGAGCTGGGCGGTCGACAGATCCGCACCGGCGACCGCATGCGGTGGATGATCGCCGCCGCCAATCGCGATCCATCGGCGTTCGCGAATCCCGACGCGTTCGATATCAGCCGGCAGCCCAACCCTCACGTTGCCTTTGGCGCCGGCATCCATTACTGCTTGGGCGCCTCGTTGGCGCGCATCGAAGGGCAGGAAGTGTTCCGGGCGATCGCGGAGCGGCTGCCGGGTATTGCGCTGGATGGCGACTACCTCGAGTACGAGCCTAGCATTCAATTCCGATCACTCAAATCGCTGCCCGTTCGGTGGAGCTAGCGGACCGGTGCGCCGGCTGACCGTGACCGTCGACCACGATCTCTGCGTCGGGAACGGGACCTGTCTCACCATCGCGCCGGCGGTCTTCGCGCACAATAGTGCTCGACAGTCGGAGGTGATCGATCCGGCCGGTGCGGTCGAGTCGGTCATCCTCAAGGCCGCGGCCAGCTGCCCGGTCGGCGCGATTCGCGTCGCCGACGCGGAGACCGGCGAGCGACTCACCATTTGACCTCGAGACCTCATGGCTCCCTCGCGCGTTACCGCCGCTGACCTCTTGGGTCTCAAGCGGGACCGGCGGAAAATCGTCATGACGACCGCCTACGACAGCCTGTTCGCGTCGCTCGTCGACCAGGCTGGGGTCGACGTCATTCTGGTGGGCGATTCCGTGGGGCCCCTGCTCGCGGGCGAGGCCTCGACGCTGCCGGTCACCGTCAACCAGATGATCTATCACGGCCGGAGCGTGCAGCGGGGCACGCAGCACGCGTTGGTCGTCGTCGATCTGCCGTTCCTGAGCTACCAGGTGTCGCCACGCGACGCCATGCGGCAGGGTGGCCGCGTGCTCAAGCGCACGGGCGCCGGCGCCGTCAAGCTCGAAGGCGGCCGTCATTTTGCGCCGACGGTCCGGGGGCTCGTTCGGGCGGGGGTGCCGGTCATGGGCCACATCGGCCTCACGCCGCAGTCACTCAACGTGTTGGGCGGCATCCGGCTGCAGGGCAAGGGCGAAGATGCAACCCAAGGGCTCATCGATGATGCGCGTGCGCTCGAAGAGGCCGGCGCGTTCGCGATCGTCCTCGAGTTCGTGACCACAAGCGCCGCTCAGCGCGTGACGGAGAGCATCTCGATTCCGACGATCGGGATCGGCTCGGGGCCGCATTGCGATGGTCAGGTGTTGGTGCTGCACGACATGCTGGGGCTGAACGAGGCGTTCCACCCCAAGTTCGTCAAGCGGTACGCCGAGCTCGGCGCGGCCACGCGACAGGCGGTGGCGCGGTACGCCGAGGAGGTCCGCGCTTCGGCGTTTCCCGATGCGGCGCACAGCCACTCCTAGCGCATCGCCCCAGTATTTGTGACCTTATCGGGGTGCATACTCGCGTTCTGGTCGCCTCCGTCCTCGCTGTCTCAGCGGCTGGCGCACAGCGCGCCCCGACCGACAGCGCAACGCTTGTCCTGCCTCACGGAATAGAAGCGCGAGGTATCGGCGCCGCCGTGATGGGTGGACGCGTCTCGAGCATCGCGTTCGATCCCAAGCGCCCGAGCCGCTACTACGTCGGGTTCGGTATGGGCGGAGTTATGAAGACGTCGGACAACGGCATCACGTTCCGACCCGTCTTCGCCCACGAGAAGGTCGCGACGATCGGCGACATCACGGTGTCGCCCTCAGATCCAACGGTGATCTGGGTCGGCACGGGCGAGGCCAACGACCGTAACTCCAGCACGTGGGGCGATGGCGTTTACCTCTCCACCGACACCGGCAACACGTGGAAGAACGTCGGGCTCGGTGCGAGCAAGGCGATCGCGCGCATCGTCGTCCACCCGACCGACCCCAAGACGGCGTACGTGGCGGTCATCGGCGACCTCTGGATGCCGAGCTCCGAGCGCGGACTGTACAAGACGACCGATGCCGGCGCGACCTGGCATAAAGTGCTCAGCGCGCAGGCACCGTACGACGACCGCGTCGGCGCCGGCGACGTCGCGATCGATCCCGCGAATCCGAACGTGGTCTACGCGGCACTCTACGCTCGGCGCCGGCGACCGTGGTCCTTCACATACGGCCCAACGGCCACCGATGGCAAAGATCTTGGCGGCATCTTCAAGAGCACCGACGCCGGCGCGACATGGCACAAGCTCACGACGGGTCTGCCCACGCAAACCGGGCGCATCGGTCTCTCGATCGACACGCACGACCCTCGCATCCTGTTCGCGGTCGTCCAGAGCGATTCAGGCGGACGGGGGGGTCTCAACACGTCGGAGAGTAAAGAGGGCGGCGTGTTTCGCACGGGCGATGGCGGTGACCACTGGACGCGCGTGTCCAAGCTCGACCCACGCCCATTCTACTTCAGTCAGGTCCGCGTCGACCCCGCCGATTCGCTGCGCGTCTATCTCCTCGGCTTCGTCCTCGTCGTCTCCGACGATGGAGGCATCACCTGGCGCGAGGACCTCGGTAAGCGCCTGCATCCCGACAACCACGCCTTGGCCATCGACCCGACGGATCACGAGCACGTGGTCATCGGCAATGATGGAGGCCTCTACCAATCCTTCAACAAAGCCGTCGCCTGGGATCACCTCTCCAAGTTCGGAGTCGGTGAGTTCTATAGGGTGAACGTCGACCGCTCGACGCCGTTCCGCATCTGTGGCGGACTGCAGGACAACAATAGTTGGGTGGCGCCGAGCGAGATCCAGAGCAAGGAAGGCATCCGGAACGGCGACTGGCGGTCGCTGGGCGGCGGCGACGGCGCCTACTGCGCGTTCGATCCTACCGACTCGAATATCGTGTACTTCGAGTCGCAACGCGGCGACATGGTCCGCATTGATCTCAAGAGCGGCCAGCAGAAGACCTTGCGCCCGGAGCCGAACGAAGGCGAGCCGGCGTTCCGCTTCCACTGGCTCGCGCCGCTCATCATGAGCGTGCACACACCGGGCACGATGTACCTCGGGGGCAACGTCGTCTTCAGGCTCACCGAGCGCGGTGAGCATTGGCAGGTCATGTCTCCGGATCTCTCGACCAAGGACCTGGCGCGAATGCAGGCGGTCGGAAGTGGCGCCGAAACCTTTGGAGTGCTGTACACGCTCGCCGAGTCGCCCGCGAAGGCCGGTGTGCTGTGGGCGGGGACTGATGACGGTAAGCTCTGGCGCACGGTCGACGATGGTGGACACTGGACTGACTTGACGGCCACTGTCCCGAAGCCGGCGAGTGGGCACAAGGTGAGTCGCATCGAAGCGGGGCACACAGACGCCAACCTGGCGTACGTCGCGTGGGATGCCCAGCACGACGGCGACTACGCGTCGATCATCTATCGCACGGCCGACGGTGGCGCGACGTGGCAGAACATCGCCGGGAATTTGCCGGCGACCGAGCCCGTGCGCCTCGTTCGTGAGGATCCGGATAATGCAGACGTGCTCTATGCGGGAACGGAGCACGGCTTCTGGCTGTCGCTCGATCGCGGGAAAGCGTGGTCGACATTGGGCGAGCTGCCAACGGTGGCCGTCGACGACATCGTGATCGAGCCCAAGACGCATTCCATCGTGATCGCGACGCAGGGTCGGAGTGTCTACGTCGTGGATCGCGCCCGACCGCTCGCCCAACTCACCCGGCAGGTCATGGCGGAGCCTGTGCATCTCTTCACGCCGGACACGGCGGTCGCGTCGGCGCCGCTGCCGAGCTATGACGAGTGGACCGGGAGCGGTCAGTTCCGGGGCCAGAATCCGCCGAACGGTGTTGCCCTCACGTACTACCTGAAGGCAGCAACCGGCGACACCGTCGGCATCACGGTCACCACCAAGGAGGGCCGCCCGGTCGCGCATCTCGCCGGGGCGGCGATGGGCGGGCTCAATCGGGTCGTATGGGATTTGAAGCCGACCAAGGATGTGCTCGCGTCGTACGGAGGAGGACAGGACTCCAAGCCCGTGCATCCCGGGACATACACGGCGACGATCACGTACGGGAAGGCGAAGAGCAGCGCGACATTCGAAGTGAGAGCGGTGCCGGGATTGGAAACGCTATAAGGGCGTTATTTAATCGATCGCCGGCTGCGGCACGGGCGTGCTGTTCAGTGTTCCATCGGCATCCATGAACAGGTTGTTGGTCCACTGACCACCGCCAGCACTGTTGTACGCGCGCCCGGACCCGTAATACCCAACGGTGGGGTAGTACTTCTCCCAGAACACGTTGTTCGTAACGCCGATATCCGACGCGCGGGCACTAACCCCATCGGCGCAGTAACACGTGTACCCGCCACCGGCCAGCAGGTTGTTGTCGATCACGAAATTCGAGTTCGCGCCGAAGTCCGTAAACAGAGACAAGGCTGATGTCTGCAGGTTCGGGTTCAAGAACGTATTGTGCTTGATCGTGAGTCCACTGACGCCGCCCGTCTCCAGAATGTCTTCGTTGTGGTCCCCGCGCATCGTGGGGCCGAGCATGATGTAGCTGTCGGTGATCGTTCCCGGGCCAATCGTGATGCCGAGTTGCGTGCCGACGATCTTGGCGTACGTGATCGTCGCCGGGCCACCGTAGGCGACGCGGATCGCGTTCGTGACGTAGACGTTGGGCGCGGACTTCGTGATTACGGATACGTGATCCAGCGTCACGCCGCAGCTCGCGGGTTCCTTGAGCCAGATGGGAAACACGTCCGGCGTGTTGTTCCCGGTGTACGGGACACCCGCGTCGACTTCGACGTTGTGGATCGTGACATTGCAGGCGAGCACGGTGAGCGAGCCGTCGATGCGCATGTTGCTGTACACCTGGCCCGGCGTGCTCAACGCGATGTCACCCGCCGTGTCAGTCAGCGCGCCGAGTGTGCTCGATGCGCCACTCGTACAGGAGCTCGGCCAGGTGCGACCGGTCGCGCTCGGGATCGGAATGTCGGGGACACAGCCGGCGGCGGTGTTCGGCGCGGTTGAGGAGTGACTGACGCATCCGACGATCGCGCCAGCGAGAACCAAAACGCAGATTCGTGGCATCGGAGTAAGACTTCACCCCGTTCAGCGCCGTCACGTTGGACTGATCGTTTGGCCTGAAATTGGCCTCAACAATTTGTCCGAGTGATCTCGAGGCACTTATCGATGTCGTCGGTCGTGTTGAACAACGCAGGCGCAATCCGCACCTGGCCATTTCGCACGGTGACGTCGATCTTTGCGGCGTGAAAGGCAGCGCGCACTTGAGGTTCTGGTTTCTCCGTATAGATCGTCACGATCGACGAGAGATTACCGGGCGGCGAGAAAAGATGGTGCCCTTGTGCAGAGAGACCATCGTAGAGTCGCCGCGCGAGACCGACGGTGTGTGCTTCGATTCGGGGCACGCCAACTTGCTCGAGGTAAGCGAGTCCGGCGCTCAGCTGATGCACCGCGCCGAACGCCCGGCTACAGTAATCGAATTTGCGCGCGGTCGTCGCGAGCGTGTAGTGGTGATCGGGGAGCTCGCGGTCGACCTGAAACTCGCCGTACCGATCGACTTTCAGGCGATCGATCAACTCGCGCCGAATAAAGAACGGCGCGACGCCGAAGCCGGCCAGCATCCATTTGTACGACCCGCAGCAGATCGCGTCGACACCGGCCGCTCGGACGTCGATCGGGAACATCCCGGCCGCCTGAATCGCGTCGGCATAGAACACCGCGCCGACGCCGTGGGCGAGATCGGCGATCGGCCGCATGTCATGGCGAAAGCCGTTCTGGTGCGATACCCAGGCGACCGACACGATCCGGGTGCGTTTGTCGACATAGGGCGCGAAGTCGTTCGCGTCGACCGCGCCATTGCGGTGCTTCACGATCCGCAGATCGATCCCTTTCGAGGCTTCGAGCGCGCGATAGAGCACGAACTCCGTCGGGTAATGGAGCTCGTCGATGACGACGTTGTCCCCGGCGGCCAGATCGAGGCCGTGGGCAATGATGTTCTCGCCTTCGGCGGTCGAGAACAAGAGGCCAACTTCATCCGGCGTCGCGTTGATGAGTCGCGCGAATTGCCCGCGGAGCGTCTCGTCGGCCGCTAGCAGGTCGTCGTTCACCGACAGTTGGCGTCTCGACTTGTCCTCGAGAAACTGCGTTCCAGCCGCCACCACCGCGCGCGGGATCGGCGCGATGTACGCCGAGTTGAGATACGTGCGGTCGGCGACGATCGGGAAGTCGGCGCGGACGCCGAGCGGGTCGGGGCCATGAGCCACGGCGTGCGGCGCGGCCTCGAGCAGATGAGGTGGTCGAACGGTCGACGCCGCAAAAGCTGCGGCGGTGGCGACGAACGAGCGGCGGTCGATCGGCATGAGGTGGTTTTTTGCAGGCGACGCGGTTTCGCCCGCGCCGACTCAGTATATACGCATTGACGCCGTCGGGGACGGATCATACCATCGGTCCGTGCGTTCCAGCCCCACGATCGGCGACGACTCCGTAGTACTCGAGCAGTTGCTGCAACTCGTCTACAACGAGCTCCACACCATTGCCGGCCGCCATCTGCGGCGCGAGCGCCCGGGCCACACGCTGCAGCCCACGGCGCTCGTCCACGAGGCCTATTTGCGTCTCGTCGGGGGCAAGGGGCTGTCGGCCACGAGCCGCGTGCATTTCCTCCGCGCGGCGTCGCGCGCGATGCGGCAGGCACTGGTCGATCACGCCCGGGCGCGAATGTCACTTAAACGCGGCAGCGGCCTGGCGATCACCCTGGACGAGCGAATCGCGGGCCGAGAGGAGCCGATCATTGACATGCTCGCGCTCGACGATGCCCTCGAGCGGCTGGCCGCGGCCGAGCCCCGATGGGCGCAGGTCGTGGAGCTCAAGTTTTTCGCGGGACTTGATGTGCCGGACATAGCTCAAGCGCTCGGTATCTCGGGCGCGACCGTCAAGCGCGACTGGCAGTTCGCGCGCGCCTGGCTGGCGCGCGAGCTCGGCCCGGTCCAGTGAGCGCGCCGGAGCGGCTTCGGCAGGTTCGCGCGCTGTTCGACGCGGTGATGGACCAGCCGACGGCTGAACGCCTGGCGTATCTCGACCAGGCGACGCAAGCGGACACCGCACTGCGCCAGGAGGTCCGCGAGCTTCTTTCCGCCGACAACGACACCCAGGACCGCTTTGTCGGCATGCGGCTCGGACCATACGAGATTGTGCGGCTCATCGGCCGCGGGGGCATGGGGGCGGTCTACGAGGCCGTGCGCGCGGACGACAGCTTTCGGAAGCGGGTCGCGATCAAGCTCGTTCCAGGCGGGATGGACTCGGAGTTGACGCTCGGCCGGTTTCGCCGCGAGCGACAAATTCTCGCCACGCTCGCGCACCGCCACATCGCGACGCTGCTCGACGGCGGGATTGCTCCTGACGGGCGTCCGTTCCTCGTCATGGAGTACATCGAGGGAACTCCACTGACGGAGTGGTGCGATTCGCACCGGCTGTCGATCCGTGATCGTGTGGCGCTCTTCCGACAGGTGTGCGACGCCGTCCAGCATTCGCACACGAATCTGATCGTTCACGGCGACATCAAGCCGGGCAACATCCTGGTCACCGCCGATGGGACGGCCAAGCTGCTCGACTTCGGCATCGCCAAGCTCGTCGGCGTCGATGCGGGCGATGAGTCGATGCCGCTCACGCGCGGCAGCATCCGGCCGTTCACCCCGGAGTACGCGAGTCCCGAGCAAATCCGCGGCGCGCCGCTCACGACGGCATCCGACGTCTACTCGCTCGGCGTCGTGCTATTCGAGCTGTGCGCCGGCAGCCGCCCGCCATCCGATGCCCGATCGCGTCGACAGCTGCCGGGAGACCTCGACACCATCGTCGTCAAAACGCTGAGCGCCGAGCCGGAACGCCGCTACGCGTCAGTCGCGGCCTTGGGCGACGATCTCGGACGCTATCTGGGGGGTCTCCCAGTCGAGGCGCAACGTGATTGGGCCGGATATCGTCTCAAGAAGTTCGTCCAGCGCAACCGCGGCGTAGTTGCCATCTCGCTGCTGCTGTTGGCCGCGCTCGTCGTCGGCACGGTGACGACGTTGGTGCAAGCGCGCCGGGCGCGGGCGTCGCAAATTCGGGCCGAGCGAGTCAATGGCTTCCTGGTGACAATCCTGAGCTCAGTGCGTCCCGCGACCGGCGGGCGCGATCTGCCCGTGTCGGAGGTCTTGGACTCCGCCGCGCGTCGTATCGACGTCGAGCTGGCGAACCAGCCCGACGTGAGATCCGATCTCGAGACGGTCATCGGCCAGAGCTATCTCTCGCTCGCGCGCTACGACGAGGCGGAGCGCCTCTTCCGATCGACCCTGGACCTCGACCGCCAAATCAACGGCGCGCGGAGCGTCCCGGTCGTCGAGGCGCTCAGCAATCTCGGTGGCGTCTATCTCGCGAGCGGCCAGCTCGACCGGGCGGACAGCGCCTTTCGTCAGGCGCTGGCGATTCGACGCTCGCTGTCGTCCACACCAGACACGATCCTCGGCGTATTGATCGACGATGCAGGGAGCGTGGCCCACGACAAAGGCCAGTTCGCGGATGCGGAACGGCTGCATCGGGAGGCCTTGGCCATCTTCCGTCCGC
>Ga0210409_10003282_pt1 | contig 18323 bp, 28 predicted proteins | sample IncBWH17MmetaG_FD_161649 | JGI IMG/M metagenome (GOLD analysis project Ga0210409, IMG submission 161649) | Forest soil microbial communities from Barre Woods Harvard Forest LTER site, Petersham, Massachusetts, United States - Inc-BW-H-17-M | ecosystem: Environmental > Terrestrial > Soil >... | reverse complement strand
CCGGAGGCGGTGGAAGGGCAAGGGCGGTGGAGGAAGTAGAGGAAGCAGAGGAAGCACGTCGCCTCATGGTTAGCATGCTGGAACAGGATGCCGAACGGAGGAAACGTCAAAGAGACCGACAAATAGCCGATCGCTGTCAAACGGAATCTGGGTACAATAAGGGGACGATAAGAGCTGACATACGGTACCTTGTGGTATCAAAAGAAGTCCGCCGACACCGTTTGATATCAAGCGATTACATCAAAACGCTGTACTGTCACGGCACGGCCAAGGGGGAACGGCCAGGGACGATAGGGTATCGGATGGAGCTGGTTAGAACGCCTGCCTGTCACGCAGGAGGTCGCGGGTTCGAGTCCCGTCGCTCCCGCCAATTCCCTTCTGGTCTGGCCCGGGGACATAGGTGACCAGCGACCTCCTGGTCCCGAACCACGATAGCAAAACAATCTAAAGCGTTGAATCGGCGTCGGATAAGTGGGCAACTTCCTCCCTTAATCGGGCTACGCTGTGGGCTACAGCGATTTACCTTCTCTTTTCAGTTTTAAGCGCTCACCATTTTTGTGACGTTTATGGCGGGCCGTAACTGAATTGCGTAATCTGGTTCTGCGCCCCGTTTTGCAGAAACAGAGGGACTGGGGTTTTAAACCACTAGCAAGGAGGATCCTATGAGCGTATCTCCACTCTCGAAAGACAAAGCTGCTTCTGAGGTGCACGGCATTTACGATGCCTTGACAAAGAACTACGGCAGGATGCCCAACATTTTTGGCCTGATGGCTTACCGGCCGGATGTCCTTAGGAAGTTTCTACCGTTCTATTCCGCGGTGATGGAAGGCGGCACGGTCGAGCCGCGCTATAAGGAGTTGGCGTACATGAAAACGTCGCTGATCAATGGCTGCGAATATTGAACTCAGGCGCACACCGCTTCGGCGAAGCGGATTGGCATCACGGAAGAGCAAATTCGCGCGCTGCTATTCTATGAGCGCAGTCCGTTGTTCGATGAGAAAGAGAAGGTCGTAATTCTGCATGCTGAACGTGTCACTCGGGGTGCGGCGGCGATCCGCGACGCTTCACTCACCGAGCTGCGAAAATTTCTCGATGAGGGGCAGATCGTGGAGCTGACACTGGTCATTTGCGCGGCGAATTTCACGAACCGCTTCAACGACGCCCTGCGCGTCGTGCCGGACTTGGGTGGTTGAGCGGCGTAATCTGAATGGGTATTGTTTCGATATTGAGCGGTGATCGAGGCGGCGTACCTCCGCATTGTCGGACAAGTGTCGATCGCTAGCCGGAAACGAGTTTGGAGGCCCGGATTGGTACCAGGAAGTCGGCTTCTCGCCATTTCGAGTGGCACCGGCGCGCCCAACTCGGGCTGCATTCCCCCGCCCTTCCAGGGAGACCTTCTGCAAGTCATGCCCTGGCCCAATTTCAAGGACCTAACCGAGCACGAAATGCGTGCCATCTACGAATACTTGAAAGCCGTTCCCTGCATTCAAGGCAACTACCCGGGCATCGGCGGACCACTCGCCAACACTCCGCCCGAACCAGCTGACCGCTGCACCGAATAGCTGCCGAATCGCCACCCAACCTCACACTCACCTGGCGTCACCCTCACCGGAGGCGATGCTTCGGCGCATCCCCTCCGCGCAAGGATCTGCTCTCCTTTACCTGCGTTTCGGTAGTTGCGTTTCAGGTGAAATGTCCAAATCGCAGGTGCAAGACGCCGCTCACCCGCTGTCAATTCGCTGGATTCGAATTCACCGTCACCGTCGTCGTGGATTCCGTGAAGGACGCTGACGATCCTCCGCCGACCGCCGCCGAACCGGTTCGCCCGGAAAATGTTGTCGTGGCGTTCAGCGGTGCTACGAACGGCTCACGGCCGCCGATCAGCGTCCAGCCCACCGAATAAAAAGGATGAATCACCGAAAATGGGGCGGTAAAACAACCCGCGGGATCGCAATCGCAAGCCAGCAACTCCTCATCACTCGTCACGTTGATATCCGTAACCATCGACGGAGGCGGCGCCTTCCCGAACGGTTTGCCGAACAGGTTGATGCTCGGCCGTGCTCGAACCGAAATTGTGGCGCTGTAACTGGTGATGCTCGCACATGACCGCACAATCGAATAACTGCCAAGCGTGTATGACAGTGAGATATAATCCATCGGCGCCGATTGGATTTGGAATGCCGCCTGAGTCGGATCGGCCCCCGCGTTATTCCATTTCAGCGATAGGCCCGTGGCCTGCACCACCGAGTCCGTCGACGCTACCCCGGCACCCAGAATCGGGCCGGCATACACTCCCTTGATTTGTGAATCGAAATCCACGGTGAGCTTCTGATTGGCGCACTTGTTGACCTTGTCCCAGTAGTCCGCTCCAAGGATGCTCTGCAAATCGCCGCCCACCAGCGCAAAATAGCGCACCACTCCCACCATATCGGCGACCAGAATCGGGTTGGCGCTGGCAACGCAGTCTTCGTAGGCAAGGTTGAATTCGCCCACTTCGATCGCGTCAATTGTGTCGTGGATGAATTGCTTCTGCTGTTGAAACACCTTGTCGTCGCTTGCTCCTAACAACTCTTCGATGCGTTCCCAGCCGATGGCCTTGCCGATCGCGTCCTTAACCGCTTCCTGATCGGCCAGGTTGCCCTTCGCCTGCTCCAGCAGAGGCTGAATGACCTGCAGGAAACACTGCTGAATTAGGTCCAGCTCTTCTTGAATAAATTGCGGATCAGGATTCTCCCCCATCAGGACTCTGGCGCGCTCCGCGACAGCCAGCGCGGCGATCGCACTTTGCAGTTCCGCGAGCGCATCGCTGGGATTGAATGTCGGAGCAGTCCCCGAGCCCACGCCATACCCGCTGAAATGCACCAGGCTCAGCGTTACCGTGTTTACGGAATTCAACGGGTATAAATAGAAGTCCTGCCCGGAGCCGTGATACGCGAACCCGGTCTGCTGTGCCACAGGAATCTGACGCGCCGGCTTGATGGTCAGCGTTGCCGGCTGAAGCAATACCAGACCTTCGGGAGACAACTGGACCGCTGCTCCAAAACCACCGCTCAGCGGCAATCCTGCGACGCTCAGAATAGGAGTCATCGTGACCGGTTGGTCTCCCAGCAAGGCATTCGCCGGTACGCTGAGCGTAAATTCCGAGCCATCCGCGCCTTTTGTCGTCAGGCTAGCGCCGGACTTGGCTGCGATGAGCCCGCTCACCGAATGAGCCGTATCGACCGTTGCCGACACATCAATCGGGTTCGGTGGCTGCTGGAATACCGAAGGAACGCCGTAGGTAATGAACCGGTTGAGGCTGAAGCCAAGCGTCTCTTGCCCCAGCCGGTACGTCCCGCGAACCGTGAACAGATACTTGGTCCCGGCCACCAGAGTGCCGTTGGCAAAGGCCACGTTCAGACCGCTCGTCGCGCCCGCCATCAAGTCACCTAAGTTAACTGGCAAAGCACCAGCCGGCGTTGGACTCAGTCCGTGGAGAGAGGCGGACGTGACCGTGACTTGCCCGGCCGTTGCCCCGCCGGAATTCACAATCGGAAACAGGATGGCAACCGTATTTCCCGCGCTTGTCACACCTGGAACTCCTGAGGTCAGCTCAGGTGATTGCGCGGAGCATGGCTGACTCAGCAGCGCCAGCGTGACGACCAGCAATGAGCACAATTTCGCTATAGGCATGACTGATCCCCTTGCATTAAACTCGATCCGAATGTTGGAGCCCCTGGGCGAAGCTCCTCAGCTTTACGCGAATCGCTTGCGCGCCAGCACCAGCGCCATCAGACCAATTCCGAGAAAACTCGAAGCACGCGGCTCAGATGCGCCTACAACAGAACCCGGCACGGAAATTGTCACGTTCTGAATGGCACTCAAGTCGCCTGCTGAATCCTCCAATTGCACGGATAGCAAAAATGAGGTTACCTGAACATTTGTTGCTGTGCCCGCCCCAGTATTCACAAGCTTCAAGCGGGAGGAAAACCCATGCCTGTGGTAGGTGTCTGGGTCGAAAAAATTGGTCCCGGGCTTGATTGGGCAGGCGTCAACGGCGCCATCAACGCCGTGATTGCAACGAACAACATGACCCTGAGGTCCCATCCGCCGCTAGCTATAATGCGCATCTAACACCTCTTGGCTGCAGAATTCCAGGCGCAAAGCTCTCTAGCTTTTTGTCGTCAAATCATTACCTACTGCTCTCGAATTTAAGTCGGGTTCGCCTAGCGACAAACAGCCCACAAAGGCCTACGCCCAGCAGGATGAGCGTCGCTGGCTCGGGCGTAGGCATGCCACCACCGGGCACCGACACTGTCGCCGTTTGCATGGCGCTCAAATCGAAATTGACATCTTCAAGTTGCACCTGAATCGGAAAACTTGAACCGGCGACGACGGAGCCTAGCACTACATCGAACAAAGCCACTTCGGCCGACGTCGTTCCGGTGGGGATCAAGAAGTTGGTTGCAACGCCCAAATCTTGGATCGGGGTGACAGAGACGGGATCGAAGCCATTGAAATTAAAGAAGAAATCAGTGGCGTTCAGGGCGCTCCCCGAATTGTTGGTGACCATGCCCGTAAACGTCACTGTGCCGCCGCTGGTGGTCGTTAGCGATGAACTTGAGAGTTGAAAGGAGATCGCGTCGGCTCGAACCACAGGTGGGATGCATGCCAAGGCGACAATCAAAGTGGTGATCTCTGATAAACGAACAACCAATGGAGTGATTACTCTCATTTTGCCCTCCTTCCGGACAAATGACCTCGCCATGCGGCCGGGAGTAATGGACTGGACGGCTCCGTCAATGGGCCTCCTTGCTCTACATAGCGTAAATGACTTACAAAGTGGCTCACGCTACCCGTAAAATTCACCCGTATGTTAGGTTTGGCGCCGCCATGCTCCTCAGTTACAAATCCGATTTCAAGTCCTGTTCTCGAGCTGGATCGATTTATACAACTATAGGTGGGTCGCTCTTGGAAAGCGCCGAGGTCCCCCGATGGGAAAGCGGCGGCGCAAGATCGCAAACAACCGGGTCTTGCGCATACGGGGCGACAATAGCGGCGGCGTCCTTGTCACGATGGGCCTTGTCGATTGTCTTGATGAGCGCCCGGATGCCGGCTTCATCCCTCGATGCCTGGCTTTTCAGTGCTGCGCTACCCATGTTGTTTCTCCTTTGCTTTGAAAGCAGGCACACTAAACCCCAAACTGCCGCAGATGATGGTCCAGATGCTGATACATCAACGCAGCCCATTCCACCGGAGTTAGCGGCCCGAAAAAGAAGTGCGGATGCTTCGTGCATAACCCAGGCCCGCCCGCTGCAAACCGGTCAATCGATTCGCGCAGCCGTTGCCTCTCCACCACAAAATTCCGTTCATCCGTCACCAGGCAGCTCTTCTCGGTCATCGCATTGCGACGCATTGGCTCCCCCTTCACGATTAAGGACTTCTTCGCCAACGGCCCCAGCAGCCGTCCAATCAAGATTCGCGGCGGACATATCTTCCCCATCGCCATCTCCATCGCCGCCGAGCAATGCGCCAGCGCCTGCGCCGCATTCATCTTGCCCCACTGCCGCTCGCTATCTGGCCTCAGCAGTGCGATCCGTTTCTTTACTTCTTCCACCCTGGCCGCTTCAAAGAGATTTTTCATGCGGAAAGACCTCCCCCAGTCAACCCTCACAACCAAGTGCGTCTGAACGCCCCTGCCGTGAAACTACACTTTGTCCCGTCATCATCGTCTCCTTTCTTATGGCCTGATCCCTCCGTATACGGCGTTGCGTTTTACAATCTAAACCGTGGGAATAAGTATTTCGGTGATTAACTGCTGCTCAGGCGTAGTTCTCGGATCATTGACGTAATTTTCGATGCAGTAGTCATCTCGAAGCCGGATTTTTGTGTCGGCGACAATCAAAAAACGCGACCACATGCTTCGGGCAAGTCTGTATAAGGTCCGGTCAAAACAAAGCGGCTGTACTTACCCCCTTCGAATTTTGTAGATTGCAAGCCCTCGGGAAAATCGTTAGGACCGGCAGCGAGCGAAACACCCGCTCGATATACCTTTGGCCCCACTTTGTAGAGGCTCATGTATCCGGTGATCTTGTTGTGTTCAGAAATCCTGGGAACAAGTTGATGCAAGTCTTTCCAAGCTTGAGGAGCAGTATCTTGGAAAGGTCCAATTTTTTCGATAAAAACGTAATAGGTTGCTGGCCAGGTCACGACGTCGGGTACTTGCGTGAGGTTCATAGACTTTCCTTTTGTCGTTACCATCATGGTTCTCCTTTCCGTAGGGTTGCATCTTCTCCTTGGAAGCAACTCCTTTCGAGCCGAAAGCCACTCAGAGGATGGAGATCGGACGTTAGCGCTCAGTGCGCATTCGTCGGCGCAGCCGTTCCGTCCGACCACTTGAGCACCGGAATCATGAATACAGTCACTGGCTCCGGGGCACCCTGAAATTGTGGATTCAACATAACCGGGGAGCCAGGCAGATCCGCACCCCAAACCATGCCGTCTGTTTGTGGAACATAGAACATCAGATGGGGAACCCAGTGACCGGCGGAGTCGTTAAGGTATCCTTGGCTCGACATCATGTAGCACATCCCGCCAGGCTCCAGGGGCGGTAGTTCTTTCTTATCGAATGCCTTAATACCGTCGATGATCTGAGCTTTGGACAGTCCAGCCAATACCAGCTCTGTCCTCTTGAAAGTGAGGGGCAGGATGGATCGTGCGGCAGGCGGATTGAAGCAGATCGGGCCTCGCAGCTTGGGGTTCCAGAACTGCGGGTCGTCGAATGGGGACATCCACGCTCGTTCCACGACACACACGAAACCGTTCTTGCCTTTTACCGCGGTTTGGTACCCATGCCGGCCGAGGACCGAGACCTCGGCATCGCGTGATATGGACTCCGGAGCCGCACTGCGCGCCAGGGCTATCTCGGCATTTCGATCCATCAAGTACTGCTCAATCGGGGCCATGCTCGGATACGGGGTTTTGGGGACCTGTGCTTGCGATTGGTACGCCCCACACATCACGATAGCCAGCGCGACCGTCCCCAATGCGTTCATCGAGACAATCTTTCGGTTCATTGCCAGTTTCGAGGTGGTTGACATGATGTCTTCTCCTTTGTACGGAGCGTCTCCTCCCGACCGCATTCAACTGTCGCGGCCCTGCCCCGGTGTCTATGCGGTGTCTATGCAGGGGCTTCTACCAAGGGCCGAATTTCGACGACGCCCGTTGGCCCCGATGGAATTCGCGCGGCTATTGCAATCGCCGCGTCAAGATCCTCGACGTCGATGAGCCAGTAACCCCCAATTTGCTCACGCGTCTCGGCGAACGGACCGTCGGTCACAAGCCGTTTGCCGTTGCGTGTCCTGACGCTGGTGGCTGCCGAGGTCGGGTGCAGCTGAGAACCTGCCACATACTGCCCACTCATCTGTTGCCTCAACTTTCCGAATTCGCCCAAGTAATGCTCCCGCTCGGCCTCGCTGAGTTTGGCCCAACCTTTCTCATCGTCGTAAATGAGCAGCAAGTATTTCATTTGTTCCTCTGTAAGTGAGTCGAACGGGAGCCCCGCCAATCGACAGCGCAATCCAACAATCTTTCTTCATGCCCAATCCAACAATCTTTCTTCATTAAGGGGGAAGCCCCGGGTGTCGCCCCTGCGTTGGACGCAGTCTACCGTTCCGGCTGGGGCCGGATTGTTGCAGTATCTATTGGGGCGCGAGGAGCCGCATTTTCGCCTGGCTTTCGCTATGGGGAGAATTCGGGGGACTCCAGGCATGTGGAGTCACATGCTCGCACATCTTGCCACTCCCAAATTCTTTCGCTAAATCCTTTGCTTTCAGAAGTAAGATTGAAAAGGAAGGACTTCCCAGAGGCAGTACGCCTGCCTTGGGCGCAGGAGGCTTGAAGCATCTGCGCTGCCCTCGACCTGCTGCGAAAAAGCAGAAGGTCGGGCTCTCGGACAAATTCGATCCGGACTTCTGGCCCGGAAACAGTCTCCGAGTGCGCCGCGACTGAGGATGAAGCGGCATTCTCAATCACCACCTCACCCCATCAGTAAACACTAGCCGACTTTTTCAAATCGTTGTATCGAAAGCGCGTAAACACACCGTGCTCGTGTGTCCAGCTTGCTCACTCGCGCTTCCGATACAACACTAAGACTTTTACTAATCGCGGTAAGCCGACATCAGGATCACTTCCGGTTAGCCGACATACATCCGGAATCATCGGATTCACTACACGCCAATTAGAAGCTACTTAGTGGTGGGCCGGGCCGAAGCTGTAGGTCCCGTTCCAGTCGTAATTGATGTCGTCCGTGCTGGATACAACGACGCGGGCATGGAAGCCAGTCAACCGCCCAACCCCGTCCGAGAAGGTGCACAGTCCGGAATTGCCGGTGCCGTCGAGTGTGCAACGTCCGACGGCCCAGTCGCCGGTTCCAATGTAGAGGACGGTACCACTGTCCAGGCCAATGTTGCCGCCTTCAGGGGTTGTGGGGTCCACGGCCGCCTGGGTATAGAAAACCGTCGAACCGGCCGCGATCTCGGGGAGGTTTGAGCTCATGATGGTGCAGTAGGAGCCGGCGGCGAAAGTGTAGTTGATGCAACTCTTGGTCACATGGAGTTCTCCGTTTCGCTCGTCTGCTTGTGCCGCTCTGGGGATCAGAGGAAGGATCATGGCAGCCAGCGCCGTCAGCACCAGCATACCTAACGAAATCGAGATTATGCTTCTCTTGGAAACTGGATTGCACAACATTTGCACTCTCCTTAAAGACAGCTTTCGAGCAAGCGGAAATCGGGAGTAGAATCGGCCCTGCGCCCGGCCTTCCGCCTGTGCTTACGCAAACCTAGCCTGGGGCTAATCCGGAAGTCCTCTGGGCAAGCTCACAAATTCTCAAGAGTTCTCACAGGATTGCGAGAGGGACCGTGAGCGAGGAAACACGCCGGCGAACTGCCTCGGAAGGGTTCCGGGATTCGTCCTTCGCTGCGAAAGAGACGCCAAGCCAGGAGACACCGAGACTGTACGAATTTGGCCCCTTCCGTCTCGACCCCACCGAACGCAAGTTATTGCGCGATAACGAGACAGTGGTACTCACGCCGAAAGCATTCGACACCCTGCATATGCTGGTCCGAAATAGTGGACGCGTGCTGGAAAAGGACGAGCTGATCAGAATGCTTTGGCCCGACACCTTTGTTGAAGAGGGCAGCCTATCGAACCACATCTTTTTGTTGCGAAAGGCGTTGGGTGAGAACCCAGCGTTCATTGAAACGGTTCCCCGGCGAGGTTACCGCTTCGTTGGGGCGGTGCGACAGTTCCCGCATGGGGCGCCGACTCAACTAGAAAAACCACCGGAGGCCGGCGACCCTAGTGAGGCTTCGATTCCCGCGAAAGCGCGACGGCCGTGGCGCAGCCGAGCCGGGCTCGGGATCGCTGCGGTTGCCCTGCTGGCGGCACTGGGGGCTGCGGGCTGGTTCTACGGACGGTCCGGGCGAAGCGGGGAAACGATAGACTCGCTGGCAGTTTTGCCATTCGTGAACTCCAGCGGTGACCCAAACACCGAATACCTGAGCGAAGGCATTACCGAGAGCCTCATCAACAGCTTGTCGCAACTGCCGAATCTGAAGGTGATGTCTCGAGATTCCACTTTCCGCTACAAGGGAAAGGAAAAGGACGCCCAAACAGTTGGCCGCGAGCTGGGCGTGCGTGCGATCTTCACGGGCAGGATCACGCAGCGAGGAGACACACTGAACATCAGCGCCGAGCTGATCAATGCCCGTGACAGCAGTCATCTCTGGGGACAGCAGTACGACCGGAAGCTCGCAGATATGGTTGCTCTCCGGGAAGAGATCGCCAGGGAAATGGCGAGCGCCCTGCGTATGCCTTTAACGGGCGCCGAAGAGAAACGTTTGACCAAGAGCTACACCGCGAATCCCGAGGCCTATCAGGACTATCTAAAGGGGCGCTTCTGGTGGAACAAACAAACGGAAGAGGGATATAAGAAGGGCATCGAATACTTTCAGCAGGCGATCGACAAAGATCCTGCCTACGCGCTGGCTTATTCCGGTTTGTCCGATTGTTACAGTTCGCTGGCAGACGGTTTTATTCCTCCGAAGGAGGGATATTTGAAAGCCAAGGACGCCGCGCTGAAGGCCTTGGAGCTTGATGACAGCGTCGCCGAAGCACACAGTTCACTGGCATTAATCAAGTCAAGCTATGACTGGGATTGGCCGGGCGCAGACAAAGAGATTCGACGAGCCATCGAACTGAACCCGAGCTATATGGACGCCCGCGGATTGCATGCCGTAGTTTTGTGGCAGACCGGACGGCTGGACGAAGCCATCGCCGAGACCAAACGAACCTTAGAGCTTGATCCGCTCTCGCTCGATAATAACGTCACTTTGGGTCTGGAATTTTTCCTGGCGCGGCAGTATGACCAGGCGATTGAGCAAGAGGGAAAGGTGCTCGAGTTGGACCCAAACTTCATTCTCGCGTACTACTTTCGCGGCGTGTCCTATCTCAAAAAATCCATGTACAAGGAAGGCATGGCGGATTTTGAAAAGGGTATGGTGATCTCTCCCGATGACGCAGTGGCATTAACGGGGCTCGGATACGGTTATGCTGTGACGGGTAAAAGCGCAGAGGCGCAAACGGTGCTCGATAAACTAGCCGCGCTCTCGAAGCAAAAATATGTTGGAGCCGTATTTATGGCCAAAATCTATACGGGCCTTGGGCAGAAGGAGAAGGCTTTCGAATGGCTGGAAAAGGCTTATGAAGATCGCTCCATAGTAAGCGTCGGATTCATAAAAACGAACCCCATGTTTGACCCGCTTCGCTCTGACCCGCGCTTCGCCGACCTTCTCCGCCGAACGAATCTGCAACGCTGATCGGCAAGAGGAGCTTCCTCTATCGCATGGTAGACAAGCTCGGTACGCAGGCGAGGCGGATTCCTCCCGCGTCACGGGCAATTCGGAGGTAGTCAACTTATTTTTGAATTAGTACCTACAAACGCGCATCTCGTCAGTGCTTATTTCCTGACGAGATGCCGACTTCCCATTCCTAGTCGCGGTAAGCCAGCATCAGATCCTTCCCGGTTAGCCGACCACTCATGAAGGATCGTCCGCACTCACCACGCAAGACGACGGGGAGGCGGCGAGTATCCGATCAGTTCGGTGGTCGTCATCCGTACTGGTTAAAGACGTTGCCCAGATGCTTCTTGGTTCGGGCACTATCCCGAATAGCGGCTCACGGCGCTGCAGGCGACCGTAGTCTGCTTTGTAGATAGAGCCGCGTCATGTCACGAAACTCATCCGGGACGCTCGACGCGGAGTGGTCGAAAAATGCCCTGTGCGTTGCCACAGCCTTCGCGTTGAGCACAACGACGAGGGCGATATCTGCAGCCGACTTCTTCGACAGCTTGGGGGTATGGATCATCAGCGTCTTGGCGACGCGCTGCTGGAGCGCGCTGCGGAATTCTTCTCGTTTCACCGACCAATCCTGACCGGCATCGAGAAGTTTCATAAAAGCGGGCCTAGTGAACAGCTCGAAGATCTGGGCCATGAGATCGTCCGCGAGAGCGCGAATAGATAGCGCGTTAACGCGGGCATCAAATCTATCGAACACGGCATCGATGTTTTCGCGGGCGCTCACGAGTATCGTGTCCGCAACGCTTTCCTTGTTAGGAAAGAAGCGGTAAAGCGAGCCGATCTTTGTGCCGGAGCGATCGGCGATTTCGGCCATAGTCGCGCCTTCGTACCCTTTCTCACCAATGACCGCTGCCGCAGCCTCCAATATCGCGGCCACCCGCAATTTGCCATTGGCGCGTTGCGGCGCCTGGACTGGGCGGCATGTTTTAGAACTTGACTTATGCGAGGGAATACTCAAATAATCTCCTATGCGAGCCTATCCTCAACTATTAGATGTGTAGGTCGCCCATGTCAACACCTAGGAGCAAAACCCATGCAAAACAAACGCGTCGCCCTGGTCACTGGGGCCAATCAAGGGGTCGGACTTCAGGTGGCAAAGGAACTCGTGTCGAACGGAGTCACTGCGCTGGTCGGATCGCGCGATCTCGAGCGCGGCCAGGCCGCGGCCAAGGAGATTGGGGCCGACGCCATCGCGCTACAGCTTGATGTGACGGATCGGACTTCGATCGCCGCTGCGGCGGAGCGCATCCGCAAGGAGTTTGGGCGCCTCGACCTGCTCGTCAACAACGCGGCTATTTCGAATACGAGTAAGCTGCCCGGCATGTCCATCGGGGAGTATGCTAAGTTGACCCGCCCGAGCAACGTGTCGCTCGATGAAGTGCGCGCGGTGTGGGACACCAACGTGTTCGGCGTCCTGGCGGTTTACCAGGAGATGCTGCCGCTTCTGCGCGAGTCGTCGGATGCCCGCATCGTCAACGTGTCGAGCGGCGTCGGCTCGCTGACGGATAACGCGAACCCGGCCTTCGCCTACCGCTCGATCTTCGGCCCCGTCTACCCCGCGTCCAAGACGGCCCTCAATGCTATAACGCTCGCCATGATGATCGAGCTGGACTCGACCGGAATCAAAGTCAACTTAGTCTCCCCGGGCTTCACCAAGACGAACCTTAACGGATATGCAGGCACGGAGTCTGTCGAGGAGGGTTCGCGGGAGGTGGTGCGCGTTGCGCTGCTAGGCGCGGACGGCCCGACAGGTACGTTCACGCGCTGGGAAAACGTAACGATCCCGTGGTGATGTTCTGAGGGTTTCCCGTCTGTAAGTGGTGCAAGGTCCTTCTGTCTGTGTCATTGCGGCTTACCTGTCCGCGCACCGAGCCTAATTCTCTGATGGGCGCTCGATGTGATCGACAACGAAAACAGTTGCCGTCCCCGTTGCCTCACAACGGCAAGCCCGAGCTGATCCTGCGCAGCCTCTGCAAGGGCCCGAAATGACGAGTCCGTGAGGGTGGGACCATTCTCTGGTACGAGGGTCGAGTATCAGATCGAAGGTCCCGTTTAGTCCGGTCCGGTTCATGATCGGCAGATCTGAATAGCCTTTCTCCTGTCAGCCAGGCGGCAATTGCGTCCATGAGAGCCAGCGGCAGGCGACGGAAAGCGATCACCCGGCACCAGTTCGTAGCATCCATGCCTGTACCTGGCGAGTTGTTATTTCGGGTAACCTGTAACATTGTTACGTCCTAAACGCCCGAATGATGCGCCCCTATGTTCATCCATCTCAATGTCGCTGATTTCAAAGGCATTCGCGCCGGATGCATTTTCGGTAGGGACAGCCTTCCGCCCTTCTGAGAAGGCCACTTTCACTTTGATCACAAGAGTCAAGCCCGTTCTCAGCGGTCGGGTACCGTCGTGTTCTCCGCTAGTGAGAGGTTCTGGCGGCTGACTCGGTTGCTCCTGCTTTGAGAACCATCAGCTCTTCCCTATGCTGATTCCGGTTGTGTAACCACCCACTCCGAAACTTTGTTTCCGTTCTCATCTCCTCCAACCCCGTCTATCTCCGTTGGGTTCTGTATTCCGCTGCCCACCCCCGGAGCATTGCCAAACTCATAAGCCCGCGCCCGCCGCAACCCCGAACGGCTGTATCGAACGCGCGCAGAGCACCGCTCCTCAGGTCACACCTTCGTGGAAACGCGCGTCCGATACAGCTCTAACGTTTCTGGACGTGGACCTAGCAAGCTTACCTGGGCGCTATTGCCTCCGAGGAGAACGGACGTGGATGCAAGAAGTCTCCTCTTCGCCATTCAGACTCCGATGGCGCCGCAACACCCGCCCGAGACTCTGAATGCGTTGTCGCACGGAGCCGGATAATGCCACGATGATGCCCACGCTCACGGCCGGTACGTTGAAAACGATGATGGGCGCAGGAAGTGATCTAGCCCCGTTTCTCTGTAAGAAGCGGCGCGACCATCTGCTGGTGAAACTGTCTGGCGGCAGAATCGTAGAGGCGACGATCAAGGCCGTCGTCGAAACGACGGAGGGCGTGCGCTTGCAGGTGTCATTCGGAGATGAGACGGTGCAGATCTATTTGTGGCAAATCGTCAAGGAGCTTCGCTGGCTAGAAACTTAATTACAATAAATAGCCCTTTCAATGAAGAAATCTTTGCCCGGGTGCGGCTTGGACGAATCTAGTGCGTCGATGATTTATGTGCAGACAGCAGAATCGCAGTTAACGGCGACATGCGAGGTAAGCGTTGCCGAAGCTGCTCGCCGAAATAGAGCAGCCAGGGAAGCAGAGAAGCCAAAAGATGATCCACCGCCCCAACAGTACGGTCGACTCCGGAGCACGGTGGCTGAGCTGGGCACATAATGATTCTGTACTTGGACGACGAGGCGGGTTGGACGCACCAGGAGTGCCAGCAAGCCGGCAAGGATGCGGTCTCCCGCGGATAGATTGGGCGATCGTTGCCGGGAGCGATTCACGATCAGGTGCTGGTGTTTCAGGAGAAGCGACTCCGCGACCAGAGAACGGACGCCACCAGGTCCGAGCAACCGGGCCAGCGTAGCGATCAAGTGGATAACAAGAACGGCCAGATTGCGCATCGAAGAATAGTAGCAGGATGGGAAATCCTGAGGAATCATGGGCGAAATAACAATTCGCCAGGCACCGGCCGAGAAACGCCGAACGCCACGGGGCGAAGCGAATTCCCTTAGAATTTCGGCCATCGGAAACAATCCGCTTGACTTCGTCAGGAGCTTCTCGTTGAAACTTAACGTCTAACTCCCCTGAAGGCCGGATCGCGGACATTTCCTTAGTAGGTTGAAAGACGGAAGAATGATACTCACCTTGACAGTTGAATGTGCCTTCGGGGCGTACCTTAAGGAACAATGCATCCGAACAATCGAAATCGATGAAGAAGCACGCCTGTACGATCTTCACGAAGCGATTCAGGACGCAGTGCAGTTCGGCCGCGATCATCCTTTTCAGTTTTTTCTTGCAAATAGCGCTTCGCCTTCTGCGAGAAAACAGTGGCTAACAGAGCAGGAAGAATGGGAAGACAGGGAAGATGATTTCCGAAGAATCATACTCAAGGACATCTACCCGTTGAGACGCAAGCGACTCTACTACCTCTTCGACTTTGGCGACCGGTGGACGTTTGAGATACGGAGGCATCGAAAGGCAAAGGAACCAGAGGCGAGGGTCAAATACCCACGAGTGGTAAAAAGAATTGGCCCGAATCCGGAGCAGTACCCAAAGTACGAGGAGTGACGAGAACGGTCAACAACTAGCTCCACCTGATGTGCCCGTCCGGCGGCCCAAGCAGATGAGGCCAGAGCATTGAGCAGATGGGTCTTGCTAGGCCGCTTTGTGACAAAGGATCATCGTGCCTGTTAGCCTGAGTTCCGTTTAGGAAAAGCCCTATTTGCTGCTGTGCAACTCCCTGACTCCCCGAAGGTCCCGTTGTAAGGAAGTGGCGGCGGGCCTAAAACAATTTGACTTGGACGGCCGAGCCCCAGCAATGGGGTCTGGCTACTCGGTCCCTAGCAGTGTCGAGGGCTTCAGTGCAATTGCGGAACGGAGAAGGCGGGTTCGACGCACCAAGAGCACCAGCAAGCCGGCAAGGATGCGGTCCCCCGCGGATAGATTGGGCGGATCGTTGCCGGGAGCGATTCACGATCAGAAGCTGGTGTTTCAGGAGAAGCGACTCCGCGACCAGGGAACGGACGCCACCAGGTCCGACCAACCGGGCCAGCGTGGTCCGATGGCGTGCGCGGGACTCAGAGGACCTAAAGTTGCATGAAGCGAGATTTTCCCCTCATAACCTCCGAAAGTAGGCGACGGGCCAAGCGTTTGTTCCGATATTTCTCGCGTCGCGCGGGAAACGGCGTTATAACCACTGGTACATAAAAATAGCGTCAGCGGCGCTGTAAACCGCGCGTTTGCGCTGCTGAAGGAGGAAACAAACAACATCATGATCCACCTTTCATGGCGCAGATGGCTCACATTCTTCGTTTGCGTTGCCGCTTGCTTTCTCTTGGGCGGCGTGTTCGCCGCTAGTAAACACACCCAAACAGTCGAGGGACTCGATCACGTCATTCCGCGAGAGAAGTGGGCTGGAGCCGGTTTAGACAAACTCACTGCCATTGAGCAACAAGCATTGGCCGACGACATTACCTCGCTGCTGGCAACCGCACATACGGCGGAGCAGCGCACCTCGCCCACGAAAGATAGGACCCAATGGCGCAAGTTGCAACGTCAGATGAGCAAGGATGACGTAAGAAAACTGCTGGGAGAACCCGACACAATCTCGGTTTCCAGGTTTTCGGAATCGTGGTACTACGTCGGTGGCAGCGTCACATTCAATAGTAAGGGCCATGTCGATATGTGGAGCGAAGACTAAGGCCGAACGAGGAACTCGTTGTGAAAGCATTGGCACTTGCAAAAGCAATCGTACTCGCCACTCTGTTCGGCCTGTGTGTGCGAATGACCCCAGCGCAGACACAGCACCAAGTCGACGAGATGAACCTGTTAACCGAGAAGGACTGGACGGACACCTTAGATTTCGGTGAGTGGCTCCTGAACGCCCAGTTCTGGTTCGAGCACCCCGATTCACAATACGCCAAACAGTTCTTTGCCGACCTCCACCTCACTGCCGCTGATGAAGCTGCATTCCGCACGATCGTGCGCGACTTCAACAAACGACACGACCAGTTAATGGAGGACAGTTGTGCGAAACTCGACACTCCCGACTGGACCCCAGAAGTACAGACGAAGCTCATCAAGGATCTGGTCGAGGCTACCAACGATGCCATCAAACTCATCAAAACGAACCTGAGTGCGGATGGCGCGAAAAGCGTTGATGGCGTGGCTCTCGGTAACGCGCACCATTCTGCTTAACATTGTGTCGTCGAGCTCGATGCCTTGGTCATGGGCGAGTACCAGGCCCAACTTTACTGGTAAGCGCGTTTGAACGCGCATCCGGTAAAGCTCTGACGTTTACCGGGACCTAACCCGAGGAACAAACCCAATAGCTTTTTGGGTTGCCGAAGCACTTTGGCGCTCTGTTTTTACTCGCATGCGCACAGGACCACAAGACTATACTCTCGCGATGCGTCGCTCCGTCTTTTCGGGAATGCCGATTGATTCCCTGCTTGTCGTTGTTGTAGGTTCCGCGTCGAACACTGCATTCACACAACATCAACCTACACGCCCGCGAACCATTTTTGACCCCGAACCCAATCATCTTTGGAACCGCACGTATGCCTGTGTGTTCATCCGACAAACCGCCGACGGTAAACAGTATGGCGCCGAGGCCCTCGATCCAGTCATGTGGTGGCAGACCCGCCATCTCCTAACTGGTGAATCGCTCAGCCGGGCGCTCCAATGTCTGGATGAGTTCCTTCGCGCTCGGGCTGAGCACCTCGTCGCTGATCCGCTGAAGCACGCCATCTTGCAGCACGACCTTTGAGCCGTATTTGATTGGGCGGCCGCTGGTGACGATTTTCCTCAACAACGGCACGATTTGGAAGTTCGTTTGGCCGCGGCAATTTATCGCTTGGCCATCACTGCACAACAAGCGCAAGCGCTGCCCGACACCTACGGCGCCGCCGTTGCGTCCCGGCAATTCGCATCCACGTACGATTCGCTCAATCCGCAAAAGCCGTTCCTCCCTCCCGATTTGTTCCGGCCGAATGGCCCCTGGGTCTGTCTGAGTGCTCAGCTCGACGAGCCCACCGTGATCGTTCACTTTTCTGGGCGATCCAGATTTCTCGTATTTCTCCGCCTCCCAAGCGGACGCGCCGACACGCTCGCGTACGTCGAAAAGCTCAGATCCTCAAACCAGCCGCCTGTCCCTACCGAAAACTCCATCCGGCGATTTTCAACCCAAGCAACATTGTTACATTGCGTTGAAAACTTGCCGCCGTATCAATTCGCCAGAGACATAGTTCATCGAGCCCATGGCTAGCACCTCGTGTCCCGCCAGCCGAAGCAAGTAGGCCACGCTCTGGCCTTCGACGAAGTCGCCCGCCTTCAGTGGCGCTTTCAACCCGAGTGGGGCATTGCCGGCCAGGCGGCTACTAAAGTAGTGCTTGTGAAACAGTGCCGAGTGAATGGTGGGAATCACCTTCAGGGAGAACGCCCCAAACGCATAGTCCTCCCCCCAAGAACCACAATGAGCTGCGCATCAGGCACGTCATAGGCGCGAGCCAGGTTGGCGACCGTCTCGTTTCCGATGATCGTCGCACCGGTTTTTTTCGCGATGTACGTCGCATCCAGCGCGTGGTCGAGATGACCATGCGTGACTAGACTAGTTTCTGTAGGGAAAGCCAAAATAACCGCATAAAAACAGGGGTTCGCGCGTTTTTCCATGTGGATTTTTTTTATTTTTTCATTTTTCTCTTGACAAGTATGTGTGTATTATGGCACATATAACA
>Ga0210409_10003281_pt1 | contig 18323 bp, 18 predicted proteins | sample IncBWH17MmetaG_FD_161649 | JGI IMG/M metagenome (GOLD analysis project Ga0210409, IMG submission 161649) | Forest soil microbial communities from Barre Woods Harvard Forest LTER site, Petersham, Massachusetts, United States - Inc-BW-H-17-M | ecosystem: Environmental > Terrestrial > Soil >... | reverse complement strand
CGTGCCGCCATCCGCCTTGATTTCATTGGCCAGCGTTTTCTGAAATGGCATCGGAGCCAGTAACGCGGTCGGCACCCATATCCGTGAGGGCCCGGAAGTATCGAGGATCTCGACGCGCGTCGTCACTTCAAACGTTCGCCACCGGTCCGCTTTCGCCTCTTCCCCCCGTAATCGCGCAGTCTTACAGAAGGCAAGCCCTGCGGAAACCACCCCCGCGGACCAAAGAAATTCGCGACGCCTCATAAAGCCACCGATCCCACGGATATAATTCCCGTCCACTACCGGCACGGCCCATTTCGAGAGATTATACACACAGCCTCGCTCGGGGGTATTAATGTCTCCGTTCGGTCGGTTATTCACAGATTTTTGCTCGTGACCGCCCAAAATCCCCCTCTTCGGCGCGACGATTGCTCCGCCCTTTGGTATCGTATGGGGCAGGTAGCCTCCCATGGCCAAAGGTAATTTCGGCGAACATCTAAAACGCGAACGCGATATGCGCGAAGTCACTCTGGCGGAGCTGACCGCCGGCACTCGCATCGGGCCGCGATTCCTCGAGGCCATCGAAAACGAGGAGTGGGAGAAGCTCCCCGGTGGCAGCTTCACTCGCGGATTCGTCCGTTCCATCGCCCAATACCTCGGCTTGGACGAAGAGGATTTGCTCTCGGAATACGATTTGGCTCGCGGCGTTCAGAAGACCGATGCGCCTGCGCCGTACCAGAATCAACTCCCTTCGTCTCCCAGGTGGATTCCAGCTTTAGCCTTACTCGCTCTCGTGTTGGTAGCCTACGGATTCTTTCGTGGCGGCTCGTACGCATGGCAACACTACCGCGCTAACCATCCGGCCGCGAATTCCACGCTGCCTCCGCTGTCTACCGATTCCGCCGCTCCTATTAAAGCACCCGACAAACTCGAGCTCACCGTTTCCACCTCCGTGCGATCGCATGTGCGCATTCTCGCCGACGATCAAACCCTCCTCGATGCCGACGTCATGCCTGGCGACATTCATCATTTCACCGCCGCGCAACAATTTCAGATCGTCGCCGCCGACGGTGCCGCTGTGCACCTCGAGCTGAATGGCCGCCCTATTACCTCTCGCGCAGCACTTGGAAATTCCTCCCGCAGAGCGAATACAATTGTGCTTGGATATAAAGACCTGAGGCCCTCACACGATGGAACAGCTCGTCCCTGAACTTTTGCGTGACCTCACCTCCCGCGAGCGCAAACTCGCGGTCTGTACCAGCCAAGGAAATCTTTCCCCCGCTGACCGAGCGGAGATTTTGGTGCTACTTTCCACCGATGCCGATGAAGTGGTCGCGCAGCAAGCCTCGGAAGCGTTACGCTCCCAACCGGTAGAAGCTTTCATCGAAGCCCTGAAGCGCAGCGAAGCTCTTCCCGCCATTTTTGAATACGCCTCGCAGCACCTTGTCGGCAAACCCGCGGTGGCCGACGCCATGGTGCACAATAGAAATTGCCCGTCCAGATTCATAACTCCGCACGTCCCGCAGCTTTCTTCGATGAGCGTTCAAGCACTCATGGACTCGCTCGATCGCGTAAGCGATTCTTCTGAACTCGCCGCCGCCCTACTAAAATCCTCGTCGGCCACCGCGGATAATAAACGCATACTGCAAGAACTGCTCGCACCGGAACCTCCCGTCGACGAAAAAGCCCTGATGGAAGCGCTGCTGGACGTCGAGCCGGACGCCGGCAAACGTCAGACCCTGCTCCAGCGGCTCGCCAAAATGTCGGTTTCCGAACGCGTACAATTCGCGTTCAAGGGTGGTTCGGAAGCTCGCCGCACCCTCATTCGCGATTCCAACAAAGTGGTGCAACGCGCGGTGCTGCAATCCCCGCGTCTCACCGGCCAGGAAGTGGAATCGTTTGCCGGGATGTCCAGCCTGACCGATGAAATTCTGCGGCTCATTGCCGGCAATCGTGCCTTTCGAAAAAATTACACCATCATCCGCAACCTGATGAACAACTCTAAAACTCCGCTGGACGTTACTCTGCACATGTTGCCGTCCCTGAATGCCGTCGACCTCAAAAAATTATCGAATAACAAAAATGTTCCCGAGACGTTGCGTACCAGCGCAACAAAACTTATTCGTACTCGCCAAGCCACGAAATAACAGCTACCCTAAATTTGTTTCTTGGGCTCCAGATAACGCCGCGACGATATCTCAACTGCTTCAGGCGGGAATTTCGTTGCGGCAGTTTGACGCTAAAAGCTCGGATCCCGATCTCGCAACTGCTCGCGTTCGTGCGCGTCATACCAAACGGTGAAGGTCTGGAAGGATCTTTCGCGGTCACCAGCGATCAGTTGCTGAGTCTCATCAAGCGCAACACTTTTTCAGCCAAGCGTTAATTTCGCCCGCGCCATCGTTAGCCGTCTCGCAGCACCAGGCAACTCGCTATCATGTCGTGTAGGGCCTGCCTTCTTTCCGTGAATCCCGCCATCATGAATCCTATTCCCAAGGGAATCATGCCGGTTATTAATTTGGCGAAATGGCGCCCGCTGGCCCGAGCGAAACTTATGCGTGCACCGTACATATCAGTCACGCGCAGGTTCAAAGCTTTCTTACCCAGGGTCGCTTGCCACGCGGAACTTTCCATCTTGGCGTGATAGAGCCATCCTCCCAAAAAAGCCAGGGACACAACGGTGAAGAGTCCCAGGAAAAATGTGCCGCCGAGAACCGCACCTACATCTCTGGGATCTTCGCCGGGATGAATATTTCCCAGTACCGCTGTCAGCCCCGTCATGATCGCGAACGGAATGAATAGCGCCATAAACCCGACGCTTACGATGATTGAATCGATCAGATACGCAACCACGCGAAGCCAGAATCCCGCGTACTGCACGCTGGGTTGCGCAAGCACCCCCGGCGGCGCCATTGGGAGCGCAGCCGGGTACGCATTGCCACCATAGCCAGACGGAAGCACTGCGGCAGCGCTTGCTCCCACCGGCAGGCCCGCGCCAGTAACGGGAGAGGGTTGTACCGCTTGCCCGCACCCCGGACAAAAAGCCGCGCCACCTTCAATCAGGCCTCCACACTTTGAACAGTAAACAGTTCCTGGCATTTATCCGCACCCCAGCATTCGAAGAATGCGCCGACTAAAACTGCGTCATCGTACTTCCCGCTGCGAAGGCGGTCAATACATCACTGCAACGCTCGGCACTCAGCAGAAGCATGAAAAATGTTATACGATGCGAATCGTTTGCATGTGAAAAGAAATGTGAGAAGAATCCTTCGGCAAGGGCGGCCTTCGACTTCAAGCACGGCTCACCAATTTTTCGAGGAATGACATGAGTTTTTCTTTGATGCTCGCGGTTCTATTTTCCTTAATGCTTTTTACATTACAGAGCGGCGGAGGTGCTGGGGCCCCCAGCGAAAAAGGAACCCTGGTGGTTGTCAATCAGGCGGAACACAAAGTTTTGCTCGTAGAACCAGACTTACGCCGCACCTTCGCGACCATCCCCGTCGGTGTAAATGGTCATGAAGCCACCGTTTCCCCCGACGCGCGCTTCATCTACGTCCCCATTTATGGAAATTCCGGCGTGGGAAAACCAGGTACCGATGGCGCCACCATAGACGTGATTGACATTGGCGAGCGCAAGGTTTCTAACTCCATTCAAGTAGGACCCGTTCGTCCGCATCGCGCTGAATTTGGCCCCGATGGCCTGATCTACGTTACCGCGGAAGTAAGCAACACCGTGAAAATTGTCGACCCTGCGAAACAACGGGTCATCGGCGAGATTCCCACTGGAGCCCCGCAATCGCACATGATCGTAATTTCTCCCGATGGTCAGCGCGGCTATACGGCAAATGTAGGCCCGGGAAATATCAGTGTGCTGGACATTCCCGCGCGCCGTTTAATCACTGTTATCCCGGTGGCCAAAACCATCCAACGCATTTCCATGTCCCCAGATGGAACTCGCTTATTCACGCACGATCAGAACGCGCCACGGCTGGCAGTCATTGATATTCAAGACCACAAAAATACGGACGCGTTCTACGCAGTATCGCGCTGGATTGATCTTCCCTGTGTCGCCTATGCCTCTGCGCCCACGCCGGACGGAAAGTGGCTGCTGGTCGCGTGCATGGCAAATCACCAACTGCTGGCCATCGACATGGCTACGCTGAAGATCGCCAAGACTTTCGATCTTCCCGAGTCTCCTTCGGAAATTCTGGTTACACCTGATGGCGCGGTTGCTTTCGTTTCCTGCGTGAGCGCAGGAAAAATCGCGATGCTGGATTTGCGCGCCTGGCAGCTACAGGAACCCATCGTTCTTACCGCCGGCGTGGATGGACTTGCGTGGGTGCCCGTTAATACCGGCAATAAAGCGCGCTAAATGGAAGAAGGACAAAATAGTAAGGTGCTGCCGCGAATCTAATTGCTTCGATCGCCCCGTGGCAATGATTTGAGATACGCGATAATCGCTTTGGCGTCAGCGTGATTCATGTGATAGATGTGCATCGGCGGCCGCAGCTCTTCGCCTTCTGGGCCCGTTCCCTTTTCCAGAATTCGTTCCCCTTGCTCCTCGGTAAAACTCGGAAACCCGGCCAGCGGCGGCGCACGGTCCGCCCAGTTCGAAATAGGTGCGACCGGCTTGATCCATATCGGTGCGCCTCGCAACCACGCATCCTCTCGCAGTTCACCGCGCCCATCGCGAGGCGTGTGGCACTCTGGGCATTTCGCAACTTCTTCCACCAGGTAGCGGCCGCGCTCGACCTCGCTCTTTTCCCCCGCGCCGGAATTCGTTTGCGCGACGGTAATCGAACGATTCGCGGGCACCAACAGCGCCGCAGCTGAAATTCCCAACGCTAAAACGATTGCCGCCAACCCATACCCGCCAAATGCTTTCATACCCGCCTCTAAAGTATCTTACCCATTTCGCAAGATCTCATTTTTCCTGCGTGGCCGAATTTGCCATCTTCTAATGGTTTCAATCCTCTGATAATTCCACAACGTCCCCGGTTGCTGCCACGTTTTTATTTGCCGGCAGCCATCGCACTCAAATTGTCCTACCAAAATAGGTACTGCTGATTCTGGGCCCTGTACCAGCGGCCACTGTACTAAAGACCGGTGATCCCATCGAAACAATCGCGACGCGGTACCCCATACGCTCGATTCATCTTTGGGATAATTGCAACAGCGGCATTGCCCGCTTAAGGAGAATCGCACTCATGAAACGCATTTTGGTACCTGCCTTAATACTCGTTGCATCCTGTGCCCTGCAAGCAAAAGACAAACCCGCCTACCAGAACGGCTTATTGACTAAAATGGACTCGGCGTCCTGCGGGTCAGAAGAAAAAGGCGGAGGCACTGTCACAGGAGAGATCCTCGGCACCGACGGTCAACACAAGAAAACTCAGGAATTGCTGTGCCAGGAATACACCCTTCAGACCGATCGCCTGATTTTCCGCATCAGGGCAAAAAATGAAAAACATCCTGCCCTGCTTCCCATCGGCGAGACAGCCCAATTCCGGCTCCACAAAGACCGGCTTTTGCTGCGCGTACCCGAGGCGGATGGCAAAGAGCGCGAGTACATCGTCGTTTCCATGACGCCGCGCAGTGATGCCCCCGATTCAGTAAACCGGTCGGCTTCAGCCTTGCGCCCGACGTTGTAACTCGAGCCCGCGATTTCCGCATTTTCTCGGCCTGCTAAACAAAAAACCATCCCTCTTCGCCAAGGATGGTTTTTTTCTTCTGCCAGCTGAAAATTAGTTAGCGGCCGCTCGTGCTGGCCTTGCTCCTCGTTCCTTTGGCTGCCGTTGTGCCGCCCACAGTCTTCATCATTTCCTTGGCCTGTTTCAGGTGATCTTGCAGAGTTGGCAACGTTTCTGACGCAAAGCTCTTCAGCGAATCGTCTTTCCCCGCACTCGCCTCTTTCTGAAACGCCGCTATGTCTGTCTCGTGATCTTTCACCATGTCTCTCGCGTAAGCGCGATCGAAGGCCGTCCCATTCAGCTTCGCAAGCCGATCATAGGTCGCCTGATCTTTTGCGGAAATATCGGTTGGCAGCGTGATGCTCTCACGCGAAGCCGCTTCTTTCAATTTGTCGCCTGCTTTGGAGTGATCCTCCACCATCCGTTTCCCAAAGCTTTTTACCGTATCGTTAGATCCCTTTTCCTCGGCGAGTTGCCCAAGCTTCACTTCCGCCATGCCGCCCTGCGCTGCTTCTCTGGCAAAGTGCGCGTCGCCCATTGCCGGCCTGCTCTTTGCGGCTGTCGCCTTAGTTGCCGACGGGCTATCCTGATGTGCCAGTACCGCCCAGCTGCCGACCGCCGACAACGTCACCGTTACAACACCAACATAAATCGCTTTTCCAGTGTTGGTTTCCAAAAACTTCTTCATCGAAAATTCGTTCAACTTCAACGAAAATTGGTTCAACTTCGTCGAAATTTCGTTCAACGAAAACATTGCGCCCCTCCGGTCAAAATTCAAACCGCCCCGATATAAGCTACCTACGGGAAGTGCACCGACCAATCAGGTGAACCTTGTATTAGCGAATCAATGCGCGTGTATCGTTCCGGCTGCGTTTTTTTAGAGCGTGAACTCGAAATTCTAGTTGTGTGAATTGACTCAGCGAACGGGGGCTACCTACAACGAGGAACTTCTAAATAAATGTGCACCGGTCTGAGAAAGGCTGGCAAAAGATGCTGCGCCCTCAGTTTTCCCTGAAATCCTCGGGCAGATCTTCTTCTTGCGGACGCTGATGGGTTCGCACTTCCCCCTCGTCGGCATCCGGGGCGTCTTCTACGCCCTTCACCACTTCAGCCTCAAAAGCGTTGCCTTCTTCGAGCAATTCGTCAACGCTTTCCGAATCGGCGCTCTCAATATCAGACAATCCCTGCAAATCCCCCGATTGCCCGCCAGATTTCGAACCCAAACCTTTAGGTTCCAGATTTATGGTTTCAACGCTCTGCCCTTCTCCGCGTGACGCTAAGCTCGAACGAATAATCCTGGTAGTGCCCCGCGGTGCTTTTCTTCCAACGGCTGCGGTGCGCGGCTTCGCGTTCTTTGTGGCTTTCGCTTGAGGCGTCTTCGGTTTTGCTTTGGTTGCTTTTGATTTTGCGCTTTTCGTCTTCGCCGAAAATTTGCGCGAACTACCGGAAACGGCGCGTTTGGAATTTTTGCGCGCAGCGACTTTCTTGCGAGAGTTATTTTTCTTGGTTTTCTTTCTGGTGGCCATGCCCCAAGTCTATCATTGTGGCCCGGCGCAGTTCATCCTGGCAGCTCTCAACACCGCCACCATTTCATTTGCAAATCGCAGAATCCGTTGTCGCGTCATGACTGGCTCACGTCGATGAACTCTACTTCCCACGGCTTCCGATCCAAATCGAGGCGCGCCACCGTGATTGGCAAGTTGAATCTCCGAGGTCCAGCACTCCCCGGATTTATATACAGAATGCCATCGCTTGTAACTTGCAGAGGTTTGTGGGAGTGTCCGCTCACAACGATGGAAACTCCGGCAGGAATCGATTGCAGCTTTAGCTCTTTAACATCGTGTAAAACATAAATTCCCACTGCGTCCAGTTTAACCACCGCGGTTTGCGGCAACTTGATGGCCCACTCCCCCGTATCTACGTTGCCGCGGACAGCAGTTACAGGAGCAAGTTTCTCTAAAGCTTTCAGAATTTTAGGGTCGCCCACATCGCCGGCATGAATAATTATTCCGGTGTTTTGCATCGCGCGCAGCGCACTGTCACGAAGCAAACCGTGAGTATCGGAAATTAAACCGAGGATCATTCAAGCAGAAAAAGTCACGAGAATTTAACATAGCGCCGCAATGGTTACCGAAGAGTTGGCAGGAGACTCTAGGCCAAAACCTTCGACGGCGCTGGTCTGCGGAGCGGCCGGGCTCCCGGAGCCGGAAAATGCATTCGCCAGAAGTTCGTGCCGTTCTCAACGAATTCAAAGCCTACGTAGGTTTTGCCGTCGCGAGCTTTGCGAACGGTCACAACTTTGGCCTCGATGGCCTCGCCGCTGTTTTGATTCACCATTTGTAACGCCTGCCCAACAACGATCGGCTCCTCCAAAACACACAGTCCGCCCCCCTGGCTCACAGACTGCGATTGAGTTTTGACTGAAAATACGTCACCCGACGGCGCTGCCCAACGCACCGTTAGCCCGATGGTGATCGCTACGCGCACCGTGCGACGGCGCTCTTTGAATCGAAAGTGCAGCAGGGACATATTCAGCCTTGATCGTCGTTTCAGCGAATCCGGTATATCGTTAAAAAACTGTTTTCTCTGCCTATCACCGCTTCGCTATCAGGGCGGGGAGCCGACCAACGATCGCGGCAACTTGACGCACAACTGCCAGACCCTCAACTTCGCTAGCAACTTCTCAGTTTGGCGCAGGAGTTCGCCAGTAACAATAGCCAATCCGTACCATAAACATACCAAAGCGGAGGCTGGACGCCCCGAATTTTCCAGATGCACACCACTTATCGGATAACTGTCTCAGCGACCAGTTGGATAGGATTGACTCGCGCTTTATTCACCGTCACTCCCCAGTGCAAGTGCGGCCCGGTAACCCGCCCGGTTGCGCCTACTTTTCCTATGACTGCGCCGGCTTTCACGCTATCCCCAACCGCCACATCAGTCGCCGATAAATGGCCATATAACGAATAAATCCCTAATCCATGATCGATAATCACGGTGTTTCCCGAAAAATAGAGCTCTTCGGCCAGAACCACCCGGCCACTTTGCGTCGCGTGAATCGGCGTTCCCGTCGGAGCCGGAAAATCCGCCCCCGTGTGCGGCGAACGCGGCTGTCCATTCAGGATTCGCCGCTTCCCGAAATTTGTGCCGCGCACACCTCCGCTTAGGGGCAGTCGGAACGGTCCGTGCCACAATTTTTCGGGCGTAATGTGATCAAAAATCTGGCGTAGTTTTTCTTGTTCCGCGACGGCCCGTTGCGCTTGTCGCTCGTTCGGCTCTACGAATTGCTTTTGAACCGTAAGGCTTTCCGTCGCGAATTTGCCCGCCCTTACTGTTAATGCAGCGGTGCATTCAGCGTGCTCGCCATTTTCCATCGTAGCTGACACCGAAAATTCGTAATCTCCGGGCGCCTTTTCCAAATCCACGCCTAGCAAAGCCTCATTCACATAGGTGTGAGTACTGCGGTGCGCCACGGCCGTTGAACCGCCCTGCCAGAAATACACCTCCTGCTCATTCCACTTCCCCGTAACTTCACCCATCGCTTTTTGGCTGCGAACTGTTGCCAGAATCAAGCTGCCCTGGCTAAATGGCGGCGCGCCGATCTTTAGTTCCACGCCGCCGGTACAATGCGCATTCACCGCGGCACTCGTCACGCCCGCAGGCAACAGCAGCCCAGCCAGCACCGCTGTTTTGATCATGTTCTTTGCTATTCTCATATCAATGCCAATCAACCCTTCGTCAGAACAGCGCCTGCGCGCCCCTCAAGCAAAGCTTAGCTTGGCTTGCCTCCGCTTTCTATTTACTTCCGGCGAGGAGTTTCGATGCAGTCGCTGCGCCTGAATCCCATTCTCAATACGGATTCCTACAAACTCACCCACTGGTGGCAGTACCCGCCGGACACCCGCCACATTTATTCCTACGTTGAATCTCGCGGCGGCATGTTCGATGAAACCATGATGGCCATGCTGCAATACATCGTGAAATCCAATTTTGCCGGCCAGGTTTTTACCTTGGAGGACGTCGAAGAGGCTCGTCGCATCGCCCATGCCCATTTTCAGGGGCATCCCAAATCATTCAACTACCAAGGCTTCAAGTCTCTTTACGCCAAGCACGGCGGCCGTCTGCCCTTGCGCATTCGCGCAGTCAAAGAAGGCACGGTGGTCAAAAGCCACAACGCGCTGATCACCATCGAAAACACCGATCCGGAGTTTTATTGGCTAACCAATTGGGCGGAAACCATGCTGCTGCAGGTCTGGTATCCCATCACCGTCGCCACCCTCTCACGAGCAATCAAACAAGTAATCGGCAAAGCTCTCGTCCGTACCGGCGACCCCGCGCTGCTCCCTTTCAAACTCCATGATTTCGGCTTTCGTGGCGTTTCCTCCAAGGAGTCCGCAGCCATCGGCGGCGCAGCGCATCTGCTGAATTTCTTTGGCACTGACACCTTGGCTGCCATCCAGTTGCTAAACCAGTTCTATTCAGCGGACCTGATGTGCGACAAACCGCTCGATTGCGCCGGTTACAGCATTCCCGCGTCCGAGCATTCCACCATCACTTCCTGGGGCGAAGAGCACGAACTCGACGCATACGCGAATATCCTTGAAAACTGTCCCGAAGGCTTGGTCGCTTGCGTAAGCGATTCGTATGATATTTATAACGCGGTGCGAAATTTGTGGGGCGGCGCGCTACGGAAAAAAATACTGCACCGCAACGGAACCTTGATTATTCGACCCGATTCCGGCGATGCAGTAACCGTTCTCGAAGAGCTATTCAAAATCGTCAGCGAAGTGTTTGGCTACGAAGTGAACAGCAAAGGCTGGAAGACCACCGTGCCCTGCGTGCGATTCATTCAGGGCGATGGCGTAAATTTTTACACCATACAAAACATTACCGCCCAATTAACGCGCCGCGGCTGGTCCCAGGATATCTGGAGCTACGGAATGGGTGGCGCGCTTCTCCAACAAGTGAATCGCGATACTTTGAAGTTTGCACTCAAGTGCTCGGCTATCGATCGCAACGGCAAATGGCAAAACGTGTACAAAAATCCGAAAACAGATCCCAGCAAGGCCAGCAAAGGCGGCCGCTTTAACCTGATCCAGAATGGTAAGGAATTTGCCACCGTGGAGGTCCTCGAAGGCGAATCGCTGCCGCTAAGTCCGGCCATCGGTTCGAACGCGCTCGAGACCGTACTTGAAGATGGCGTCGTGCTGCGCGATCAAACTCTTGCCGAAGTTCGCGCCATCGCCACCAGTTACGACACCTACGGACAACTTCAGTAAGCCGGGTTCGCTATAAACATCATCAGAAAGCGGTAAATTTTTCCTACCAGCAAGGTGGCTAAAGTGCCAACGCGCCCTCGTAAACCTCTATGACTGAGTGCGTTAACTTTCGTCGTTCTTTTTGGCGTTCCACATGCTCCCTGTTCTACAGCCGCCCGCTTACGTCACCCCAGGACGCGCCCTCTTTAGGTGACCGCAAGAAACTTTTTTGGTGAACGAATGCGAAGCATACAACTAACCACGCTGGGGACCGTGTTACTCGCCTCCGCACTGCCCGTCGTCGGAGCAGTTCTCGTGATCGTGGATCATCCACACACAGTTTCAAATAACGTTCCGGAACTCCTGCAAAGTGAGCTGCATCTCGATGTACGCACCTTGCCCGGGAAGATCTCTCGCAAGGCAGGAAAATTTATTTTTCGGGAAGATCACCGCGGGATTGTTTATTCACTGGACGATCAAAAAGAAGCTGGGAAATTTTCCGGAAAAGCCGTGCTCGTTACCGGAACAATCGATTCCAAAGCCAGCCTTCTACACATCCGCAAAATTGAACCCACCTGGCTTTTTCACCCCACTTCACGAGCTAACTAGCGCAGCCTCGAGCTTCCAAATGCACCCTACATTCTTCCGCAGCGCTTATCTATCGGGAGATTAGTGTGTTTTTGCTAATTGCGTAGCTCGTCATGAACGCGGAGGGTGCCCCACCCTCGGATTTTTGGAGGGTTGGTGTTGTAACGTGGAATCACCTGAATCCCAGCCTCGAAGCGCCGCTCTTTCAATTGCAGTTGGACAAATCGTGACACCTCAATCTGCCTATCTCAGCGACGCCGCCACTTTCTTTTGATATTCGCGAGCCTTCGCAATCGCTTCATCTTCTTTGACGGTCAGCAATTGATGTTCTCGCATCACTACGCGCCCACCAATAACCACCGTTTCCACATCGTTTCCCTTCAACGCATAGGCTAGCTGCGCGTACACATCGTACATAGGAACTGCGTTGGGCTCGTTCAAGCTGATCACGATAACGTCGGCTTTTTTCCCGGCCTCTAGCGAACCTATTTCCTTTTCCATGTGCAGCGCTTTGGCGCCATCAATCGTTGCCATCTCCACAACCGCCTTCGCTCCCAAAGCCAGCGGATTCATCTTGGTGATCTTCTGAAGCTTGGCCGCCAGGTCCATTTCTTCCATCAAGTCGAGATCGTTGTTGCTGCCGGCCGGCCCGTCGGTGCCTAGTCCTACGGCCACTCCTGCGGCACGTAATTCGGGCACCGGAGATACACCGCTGGCCAGCATCATGTTGCTCGAAGGATTGTGTACGCAACCGACTTCCTTCTCTGCCAGCAGCTTACGGTCTGTGTCATCCACAAAAATGCAATGCGCGGCCACCACATCCGGCCCAAGTACTCCGATTTTATTCAGGTATTGCACCGGCGTTGTGCCGTTTTGCGCGCGGCTGTCGTCCAGTTCTTTTTTCATCTCCGCTACGTGAATCAGAATTGGCGCATGGTATTTTCGCGCCAGCGCGGCGGCGTCCTGCAAAGTCTTCTGCGAACAGGTGTAAATGGAATGAGGTGCGGGAGCCGCGTGAATGAGCGGATCATTCTGCCAGCGCTTTATAAATTTTTCGGTATACGCCAGCATCTCCGCTTCGTCCTTGTTATCCGGCGCGGGGAAATCGATAAATGTCTCGCCCAGCACGCCGCGCATGCCTGCCTTTTTAGTCTCTTCCGCAACGGCGTCTTCGAAGTAGTACATGTCCGCAAAAGTCGTGATACCACCGCGAATTTGCTCCGCCGCTGCCAGACGCGTGCCCCAGCGCACAAATTCTTCGGTAACATTTTTCGCTTCCGCCGGGAAAATATATTTGTGCAGCCACTCGTCAAGAGTCACGTCGTCGTGGAGGCCCCGGAAAAGTGTCATCGGCACATGCGTGTGCCCATTGATGAATCCCGGAAGCACCAGCTTCCCGCGCGCATCGATGGTTTGATCGGCAATATATTTCTTTTCCAGGTCGGTTCTAAAACCGATGGCGCTGATCACATCGCCTTTCACCACCACCGCGCCATCTTCCAGGATCAGCCGGTCGCCATCCATCGTAACGACCGTGCCGCCGTTGATGAGCAGATCCACCTTCTCTTTATTGATAGTGCTGGTGGCCTGTGCAAGGCTTTTGCCGACGAAGACAGATGCGCCCAACAAAAGCACGAGCGCCACACCAAGGTTAAGTATTGGTTGTCGCATTGTTCCGCTCCGGAGTTTCGGGAATGTCTTTCGAAGCCAGTTCACAAATTCGAATCGTCAAAAGGTCTCGGGAATAATTCTCTCATTTGGATTACTTCTATCTTGCCCTTCAGGTTTGCCATGCTCACCGGAATGTCGCCACAAAATTCCCATATCAATTGTCGGCACGCTCCGCAGGGCGGCGTTAGCATCTCGGTATCTGTAACCACCGCAATGGCGCGAAAACCGCGTTCCCCTTCGCTGATCGCTTTGAAAATCGCCACGCGCTCGGCGCAGATGGTAAGCCCGTATGTGGCGTTTTCCACGTTGCAGCCGCCAAAAATTCTTCCCGAAGTGCTGCGCAAGGCTGCTCCCACTCGAAAATTAGAGTACGGCGCGTGCGCGTTCTCTCGCGCCTGCTTGGCCATCTCAATCAGCAAATCTTTTTCCGCCACGCTTAAGCTCCCGGACTCATTCCCTAAAAAAGTCAGCCGATCGCTTCCGCAATTTTCGGCAATATCGCTTTCAACAAGGCCACAAAATCGCCTTTTATCCGCGCCGCCGTCTCCAGAACTTCCCGGTGATTCAGCGGCTGATCAAGGATCCCGGCCGCCGCATTGGTAACACACGAAATTCCAAGCACCCGCAGTTCGGAGTGTCGCGCCGCAATCACTTCAGGCACTGTAGACATGCCCACCAGGTCGGCGCCAATCGCGCGCAAATATCTAATTTCCGCCGGCGTTTCATAACTCGGTCCCGCAAGGGCCGCATAAACTCCTTCATCGATGCCAATACCGAGACGGTTGCCTTGCCCCACTGCCATCTCACGAAATCTTTTGTCGTACGCCGTGGACATATCCGGAAATCGGGGCCCGAATCGTTCATCGTTGAATCCCGTCAAGGGATTCACGCCCTGCAGATTAATGTGGTCACTGATTACCACCAAACGCCCTTGCGTAAACCTGATTCCGCCTGCCGCATTGGTAAGAATCACCGCTTTTACGCCCATCCGCGCAAACACGCGAATCGGGAAAACTACCTCCTTGATCGAGTAGCCTTCATACAAATGCACGCGGCCCTGCATCCCCGCGACGGCGATACCATCCACATCTCCAACCACCAATTGTCCGGCGTGACCGATCGCTGTCGATTGCGGGAAGTGCGGAATCTCCGCGTAAGGAATCTTTGTGGCATTAGCAAACTCATCCGCTAACGGCCCCAGCCCGGACCCTAGCACAAGAGCAATCTTTGGATGCAGCTTGGTGCGCGAGAAAATAAATTGCGCAGCAGCCTCAGCGCGCTCGTATTCGCCAGGCTCGACGGCGCCAGGGCTCAGACCTTCGCCCTGCATCACGTAAGTATTCCAACAAACGACGCAGACATGAGGTTCGCCATGGTGCCCGCCAACATCGCGCGTATACCCAGCCTTGCAAGATTGCCGCGCTGATCGGGAGCCAGTGCCCCAATCCCTCCGATCTGAATTCCCACCGAACTAAAATTCGCGAAGCCGCACAGCGCAAACGTCGCAATCGTAAATGACCGCGGATCCAGCGTGCTCTGCATAGTGCCTAGTTGCTGGAAGGCCACCACCTCATTGATGACCATGCGCGTGCCGAGCAGATTACCGATGGTCGCGCAATCGCGCCAGGGAACCCCGATCACCCACGCCACCGGAGCAAAAATCCAGCCGAAAACTTGCTGCAGGCTCGACGGAAACCAGCCCACGTGATGCGCCGCCAGCCAATTGTGCGCGCCGCCCATGATCGCGTTGACCAGCGCCAGCATTGCCAAAAAAGAAATCAACATCGCGCCCACATTCAGCGCTAGATGCAACCCATCCACCGTGCCGCGCGAAATCGCGCCCAGAAAATTTGCTTCTTTTTCCATTTCCGGCATTTCCACGCGCCCCGCTGTGAGCGGCACTTCCGTTTCGGGAACCAACATCTTGGCCATAAGCAATGTCCCCGGAGCCGTCATGATCACCGCCGCTAGCAGATGCTCCGCTTTAATCCCAAACGCGATGTACGCGGCCATAATTCCGCCGGACACGTGCGCCATCCCGCTGGTCATTACGGTCATTAACTCCGACCTGGTCAGCCGATTCAGAAATGGCCGGATAGTAAGCGGCGCTTCCGTTTGCCCCATGAAAATACTCGCCGCCACATTCAGTGATTCGGCTCCGCTCGCGCCCATGATCCGCGTCATGACCCACGCCGCCCCGCGAATCAGCACCTGCATCACCCCGATGTGATACAGCAAAGCAAAAAAAGCCGCGATAAAAATGATGGTAGGCAATACCTGGAAGGCAAAAATAAAATGTTCCGGTGAATCTTTCATTCCCAATTCGCCAAATACAAATTGCGACCCGACGAACGCATAACTCAACAGCAGATTGACGTAGTAACCGAGAAACTGGAAAATTTTGCGCCCCGCTTCAAAGCGCAAAACAAAAATCGCAAAACATAATTGCAAGCCGAATCCCCACAGCACGGTTTTTAGGCGGATCGCTTTTCGATCGGTGGAAAAAATATAGGCCAGCCCCAGCATGGTAGCCAGCCCCAAAATCCCCGCAAATCTTCCCATCCTTTACACCCGTTTCCCGCGCAGCGATCGGCCCGCAAATTTCTACGATCGCGTCGAAAATCCCTCGAAGCTTACGCGCTTGAAGTTGACGCGCCCGAGTTTACGCTCCAATGATTCTTCGTATCAATGGTCGAGGCCCTTGCCCGCCACTGTCTCGGTCGATCACAAAGCTTTCCGCCACCAAATCCTTGGCTTCGACCAGCTTGGCGTCGCTATTGTAATGAATTGTAGCCAGAGGTTCGCCCATTTCTATCCGCTCCCCGATGCGTTTGTGAAATTCCAGGCCCACGGCATGATCGATCTGGTCTTCCTTGGTTTCGCGGCCACCGCCCAACATCGCCAGCGCGATCCCAAATTGTTGGCAGTCTGTCGCCACCAGCACTCCGCCTGCGTTGCTGGTCACATCTAATTTGGAAGGCGCCGCAGGCAACAAATCAGGTTCATCAATGACTCGCTCGTCCCCGCCTTGCAATCGGATGCACTGTTTAAATTTCTCTCGAGCCTCGCCACTAGAAATCATCTGCGCAGCAAGCTTGCGTCCATCCTCAACCCTTTTTGTCTTCTCCCCCAGATAAAACATCCACGCGGAAAGCTCCACGCTAAGTTCGCGAACATCGGCAGGTCCCCTGCCATTCAGCACCTCGATGCATTCGATAATTTCGTTAGCGTGGCCCGCCGCGCGCCCCAATGGTTGGTCCATATCCGTAATCAAAGCCGCCATTTTTTTGCCCATACTTTTTCCAGCCTCAACCATCAGCTCCGCAAGGCCTACCGCATCTTCTTCCCGCTTCATAAACGCGCCCGAACCAGTTTTCACATCCAGAACCAGCGCGTCCAATCCCTCGGCAAGTTTCTTGCTCATGATGGAGGCGCAAATCAGCCCCTTGTTTTCCACCGTCGAGGTAGCGTCGCGCAGAGCATAGATTTTTTTGTCCGCGGGAGCGATTTCCGCGGTCTGCCCGATCAACGCCATGCCACACTCGCCCAGCACCCGACGAAAATCTTTCAACGACAAATTCGTATTGAATCCCGGAATCGATTCGAGTTTATCCAGCGTGCCGCCCGTATGCCCGAGGCCTCGCCCACTAAGCATCGGCACAATCAGCCCACCCGCTGCCACAATGGGCGCGAGTATCAACGAAGTTTTGTCGCCCACTCCGCCGGTCGAATGTTTGTCCACTTTTTTACCGGGCAGGCTCGACAGGTCCAGCACCTCCCCGGAATGCAGCATGGCTTGCGTAAGTGCGGTCGTTTCAGTGCGGCTCAGACCCCGGATCCAGGCCGACATCAACCACGCCGCTATCTGGTAATCGGGAATTTCTCCACGCGTATACCCCGAAATCAAAAACTCGATTTCTTCGCGGGTATGTTCGCCGGAGTCGCGTTTTTTTCGGATCAGGTCGACAGCGCGCATGCAGTTGGATGTGTGCGCGGGAGCGTAACATCGAGCCATTTGCAGGTCAACGCACTAAGCTACACAACTTTTATAGCGCCGCGTCAGTTGACAAATAGGCACGTAAAATGCCCCATTTCGCGGATTGGTCTTCCGCGAATCGACGCCGGCATTCCCTCTTAACGGACGTTAAATGTAGCTCGCATTCAAATGAATCGATTTTGATTCGTTGTGAGCCATCTCGCAATCGCCGTCGCGTCGTGAACAAATACTTACAGCGGGTGCGGGCCGTAAGGAGGCAGCGGCGTGTTTTGGCCGGCCACCACATGCCAGCCACGAGGACCATTGATATACACATGCATCACCCGCATCTGCGTCTCGATTTGCTGACCGTTGAAGATAGCTCGCAAGCTCCACAAACAAGTGGCTACCGCGGTTTCCTGAAAGAAACGCACCTGAATATCCGACGCATTGAACGACTGGTATTTCGCCCCGCTACTTTGCACTTCATTGATGAAATGATTCTTGTCCACCATTTGTCCATGCGACAAAGTACCCGCGAAGTCATCGCTGTACACCCGCCTGAAAAATGTTCCGTTATTCAGCATGATCGCCCGCGCCGTCTCGCGCTCCAGATTGACCACTTCCTGGCGACGCATCTCCGGATTAGGAGGTATGCAGTTAGGATCCGTAGGATCACAGGGATTCTGCGAATTGACCGCTGGCGTGAAGAAAAACAGCGCCACTCCAAGAATGGGAATGACTTTATTCATAGAGCTATATCTCCCTCTTTTTCCAGTTGAACGAGGTGGGGTTAGAACTTCGACAGCTCGTGTAGTAAATTTTACGGGAAATAAAGCTGCATCGATTGGCAACTGTACTTAGAAGTTCCAGTAAGGCATCACATAAGTTAAACCGCCCAACAAAACAACATTCTAGGCCGGCGCTCAGAAATCCCCGGCCAGTCCGATTTCCGTAGACGATCGGAGATAAAGATGGGTGAATATCCTCAACGTTTTTCGCGCCGGGGCTTTTTGCCCGGTTCATCGTCCTTCGCCGCACTGCACTCCGTGACGAGCGTGCTTCCGTTACGGCCATCGGCGCAGCCATCGAGAAGTTATACGCCGACCAATAATTCAAATAACGAACGGCGCAACACTCTCAGTTGCCCTCACGGCTCTGGCC
>Ga0210409_10003280_pt1 | contig 18325 bp, 8 predicted proteins | sample IncBWH17MmetaG_FD_161649 | JGI IMG/M metagenome (GOLD analysis project Ga0210409, IMG submission 161649) | Forest soil microbial communities from Barre Woods Harvard Forest LTER site, Petersham, Massachusetts, United States - Inc-BW-H-17-M | ecosystem: Environmental > Terrestrial > Soil >... | reverse complement strand
CGCGAGGTTATCGGTCGGCGAGGAAAAATTCGCGCGATTGAAAATATTGAAAATTTCCGCCCGGAATTGCGCGTTGAAACTTTCCGAGATCCGCCGGATGTAATTGTTCTTGAACACGGAGAAATCCAGTTTGGAAAGTCCCGGCCCAATGACGGCGTTGCGGCCCAGGTTGCCGCGGAGATTCGCGCATGTGCCGGGGATTCCCGCGACCCCTGGGGCCTGGCCAAAGGGCTGGCATGTGGAGGCAATGTCAGGCGTCGATTGCGGCAGAATGAAGCATTTGGAGTTGATGTAAATCAGTCCATTGGGATCCTTCTTGAAATTGGTGTTAACCAAATTGCAGCCCGGAACAATGCTCGGCACCAGGCCGGTTTCGTCGAGCTTCGTGCCCGCCGGATCCCCGCCAAGAATGGGCGTGAATGGCTGCCCGGTGCTGGCCTTGTACAAAGCGACGAGTTGCCATCCGCCGAATGCCCACTCCGGCAGCTTTGAACCTTTTCGCGGTCCGGGTAGCTCCCACGTGGCGCTTAGCACGAGGGTTTGCGCCACATTGAAGTCTGAAAGCCCCCGCGTGGTCGTTGTGTCAAAGAAAATCTGGTTGAATAAACCATTCGGAAACGCGTCATTGGCTTCCGTGGCCGAAAGCGTATCGATGCTCTTTCCCCAGGTGTAGGCGCCATGGAATTGAATGCCGCGGCTGACGCGCTTAGCCACGTCCACCTGCAAGGCATTGTAATACGAGTCCGCCTGCCAGAGCGTCGCGTTGACCCGTCCAAAATTCGGATTGACCTTGGAGCTAGGCGTGCCGTCCGGGAGAAAGCCCGTCTGGCAGGCATTGCCCAGGCCGTCGGGTCCGCAGGGCCACATGTAGCCTGCGGGTCCCAGCGTGGGAAGAACCATATCGATATTGTCGACTCGATAGGGCTGGTGAACTCCTCGCGATCCCACGTAGCCGACCGTCAGCGCCAGCGTGGAAGTCAGCTCGCGCGCCACGCTTAAATTCCATTGCATGACGTAATTGCGTTTCGGGTGGGGATCGGCGAAATACGCAAGATTCGTATCGGATTGACTGGCAAATTGTTGATAGGCGAGCGACCCCGCCACGGGGTCCATCGAAAACGAGCCGCTGGCGGGATTTTCTCCGACGATGGTTCGAGTGAAAGGCGCAGCTCGCTGAAATGTCAGTGTGAAAACGTAGGGTAGCGGAAGGACGTCGAAGATGCCGAATCCCCCGCGAAGCAGAGTTTTTCCGCCGCGAGGATTCCAGGCAAATCCCAAGCGCGGCTCAATATTCCTTAGCGTAGGGTTTGCAAACAACGGGCCCGTGCCGGCGCACCCCGTGGCCGCCACGCCGCAGATAGGCGCTGAGGCGCTCAATGTGGGCAACACCGAAGTCTTGCCTTGCGCTTCGGTCGGCACGGTAACCATTTCGTATCGCACGCCGGCATCCAGTGTCAGCGTTTTTTTCGCCTTGATATCGTCCTCGAAGTAGACGCCGAAACGCGACTGCCGTATTCCAACATCGAACGGGATGGGTGTGCCGGTTCCCGAAAACAGGGACGGCTGGTTGGTAAGAAATTGCGTCAGGGAATCGAAGCGGAATAGTCCGTTGATGTTGCTGGCGGAAACTTCGTTGTCGTGCATGCGCTCAAACTCGGCGCCGAACTTGATGGAATGTTTTCCGTGAGTGAGTATGGCATCATCGCCGCCCTGGTAAGTGGTCCAGTAAAGAGCGCGGCTCGAGGGAATAAACCCCTGCGCGGTCGGCGCGCCTAAAAAGCTGGTAACGCCCGGAATACTTTGAATGTCCCCGGCAAAACCGTTCGGCACGAAGGCGAAGGAAGAATCCTTCATAGTGGGATTAAAGACCTGATTGACCTTCCCGACGATGCCAACGGCGCGGGCGAAGCCGACTCGCGCCGAGTTCAGCAGGTTGGAGCTGAAGATATGGTCTTCATGAAGCGTTGCGGCCTGGCGATTGGACACGATATCGGAAGATAGTTCGCCGAAGGTTCCCGGCTGGATGGTCGTCGAGTTGTCCCGGATGTACGTCGCATAGATGCTATCGCTGTCGCTGAATTTGTGATCGAAGCGGATCGTGAAATAGTTTTCGGGCGTGATCTCCTGCGCGGCGAACGTGAAAATCCCAGTGTCGCCATTCCCTATCGGAGCTCCGTTCGGCAAAGGAAAGAAGTTGCCGCCAAGAAATTGCAGGATCGACTTGTCAATGTGGGTCGTCGGGTCCGGATTTGGGGCAGCGCCTGGGCCGCTGAGCGGCAGTTGAGTCGGCGTGCAACCATTCGGGGGAAGTTGTTGCGATGTTTGCGGGATCGAACACAAAACGGCGGGAATCGAGGGCGTCGTCCCACCGGGCGCAATTCCGCGAGCGGCCCGCGAAGGCACAGTGTTCACAGTAGTCACGCCCAGTGATTGGCGGAGTCCTTCGTAGTCTCCGAAAATATAGGTGCTGTCTTTCTTGATTGGCAATCCCGCAGAACCCCCGAATTGATTGCGCTTGAAGGGAGGAATGACCGGCCCGTCAAAAAAATTCCGGGCGTCCAGAGCGCTGTTGCGGAGAAATTCATACAAAGATCCATGGAAGGCATCCTTGCCGGCCCGGGTCACGACATTGATGACGCCGCCCGAAGTTCGTCCATACTCCGCGGGATAGTTGCTGCCGAGGACGGAGACCTGCTCAACCGCGTCGATCCCGAGATTGTCCCCGAGCACGCTGCCCGGGGCTCCATTGGAATAATCGTTGATACTGATGCCGTCAAGCCGGTAGCTGTTCTGGTCCGGCCGCGATCCCGAAATGCTCACCGCCGCTCCGAACCCGCGATCCGTGTTGCCCCCGCCGGACGCGCTCCCGTTCTGCACCGAAGAGACGCCGGCCTGCAACGTCGCCAGCGCCGCCCAATCGCGCCCGTTCAGGGGCGTATCGCGCACCGTCGAGGCATTGGCGCTGCCACAAACCGCCGGGCACGGCTCGCTCACCAGCGGGGGGGGTGCTACCACGCGCACTACCTGCTGCGCGTCGCCCGAATGCATCACCACATTTAGGATGCGCTCGACGCCTGCGGTAACGGAAATACTCGTCCACAGCTGGGTCGTGAATCCCGAAGCCGATACCGTCATCTCAAAGTTTCCGGGCGACAGGTCGGGCACGCTGTAAACGCCCGAAGTGTTGGTCGTAGAGGTTCTGGTGAGACCCGTACCTACGTCTTGTACGGAGATGCGGACATCCGGCATGGCAGCGCCGGATTCACCGGTCACTGTACCCGTAACCGATCCTCCGGCCACTTGCGCGTTCACAGGCAGGCACAAAAATAAAAGCAGTACCAGCGTCACAAGAACAAATTTCATCGGGCCCCCTTGCAACTTCGACGCAGTTATAATGATTTAAGTTACCACCGGCATGATTCTGGTCGGAAACTGGTTTGTAAAGAGCAATTCACCCCGCCTCTTAAGTTATTCGTTTAACCTGAATGACTCCTGAAGGACAAGCCAGGTTTCACTCTTCACGCCAAGGTGACCGGTCCGGCCAATGGCGCATAGCGTCGTCGGCCCACGCGGTGGTCTTGTCCATGTGGCACGACGTACACGGATTCGGAATCTTGTATTTGTCTGTCATGGTTGGGGTGATAAAAGCGAACGTGTGCGCGCGCACGAACACTCCAGGAATCTCCGCCTCGATTTTTGGCATATGGCAAGCGGCGCATTCGCTGCCAGCCGAGCCATCCTTATGGTGCGAGTGTTTCGCGAGCGTGGCTTCGCGCGGCCCGTTCCGGGAGCCGGGTCCGTGGCAATCGAGACAGATTTCGTTCGCCGGCTTGCGGAGCTGCGCGTAATTCTTCGTGCCGTGCACGTCGTGGCAGTCGAAGCACGTCACCCCATGCCGGTACATCCCGCTTTGCACGAAGTCGTTCCCCTGCATCCGGTTTTTATGCGCCGTGCCGTCGGGGAAATGCGTAAAGCTCAACTCGCCCAGCTTGTGGTCCTCGAGTTGCCAGTAATCCCGCAAATTCAATCCGACGTGATACCCGACAGGCCAGTCATAATACTTGCCTTCGATCGGATTCGTCGGCGGACGCCCCTGCGAATGACATTGGATGCAGGTGTCGTTGGCGCTGACTTCGTCCATGCGCGCCGGGTTCAGAATATTGGCGCGCGTGGCGTGTTCCACGTGGGCGCTCCCCGGGCCGTGGCAGCGCTCGCAGCCAACATTCCATTCCGCGACCTGCTTGGTCTGAATGTTGTAGTCCACCGAGTGGCAGCCGTCACAGGTTGGCCCCGTCGGTCGTTTCATATTGTCGGGCGGATAGAACGGTTCCCACCAATCTCCTCCCTTCGGAACAAAATAGGGACGCCACATCTTGTTCGTCACGTCCCATTGCGCGGGCTCGGGAAAATAGTCGTCGCCGATCTTCGTAAAGTAACGTTGCTTCCAAATACTGCCGTAGACGAACGCGACCTGATCCTTCGTGAATTTCGGGCTCACATTATTTGTGGCCAGGTTGGGAAGGATGGCGTCCGGATGTTCCCCAGGATCGCGCACTACGTTGGCCATCGGAGTTTTCTTCCAGCTCCGATAAATCTCGGCGTGGCATTTTTCGCACGCCGCGGAACCCACGTAGTGCGCTGAGGCGGCCATCGCGCCCTGTTGCGCTTTTTCCTGTGGCGTTGCCAGCCCTATGGCGCGAACGAAGAGAACCAGCTTCCACGCGTTGTTGTCATCCTGACTGCCGTGCGGATTTCCCAGCGCCCCCATTCCCGTCAACCGCACGCCATTCTGAATGATGTAATGGATTTCGCCGTCCGTAAGATTTTGCGTTTCGGGCCGCCGCAAATCCGGGGCTTTGGGATAAAGATTCTGGCCGATCCCCGATTGTCCGTCGCCGTCCTTGCCATGGCAGCCCGCGCAGTGATTCGTGAAATTCTCGCGCGCTTCCTGCAAGAGGTCGGGAGTCGCGGTCCACGGATTTTTTTCAGTTCGCGCGGCCCGCGGAATGCCCAGATTCCGCACGGTTCGCGCCATCGCCCTCTCGATGGCAGACGGCTGGTCCGTCGCACGGAACCCCCGCCGGATCACGGACGCGCCGTAAACGGCCGCGAGTGCAATCGTGGCCACCAGGACCAGGAAAACTACCTTCCACCGATTCATTTGCTCTCCTGCTGAAACCCTTCGCACTCGTCCGCGGAACAGGTTACCAAGCCAATCTGAATGAAAGGTGAACATCCCGGCTTCGCCGGTATCCCCCGCATCACACGTTCTCTTTCCATATGCGGCTGGAAGAGCCTAGAATAAAAGACAGGCGATTTCAGTACATTTTCAGGTTGTCGTGTTCTGATTGGAGCATGTCGGCGATGCACGTCCTCATCGTGGAAGACGAGAAGAAAATGGCGGAGCTGCTCAAGAAAGGGCTCGAGGAGGAGAACCACTCCGTCAGCCTGGCTTTTGACGGCCGTGTCGCGCTGGAAATGGCACAGGCGCTCGAATTCGACGCCATCGTGCTGGATCTGATGCTCCCGGGAATGGACGGCTACGATGTCGCACGACGCCTGCGCAAGGGCGGGAACAAAACGCCGATCCTTGTCCTGACCGCCCGCGACACTGTGCCGGATGTGGTAAAAGGCCTCGATATCGGCGCCGACGACTACATGACCAAGCCGTTTTCTTTTGAGGAATTCCTGGCGCGGCTGCGTTCGGTTTCGCGGCGCGGCTCGGCGCCGCGTCCCACGCTGCTGCAAGTGGGTGATCTGGTTTTGAACCCGGCCAGCCGCGAAGTGACGCGCGCCGGCGAAGAGGTCACTCTGAGCCGGACGGAATTCCGGTTGTTGGAATTCCTGATGCGGCGCGCCGGCCGAGTCGTCCCCAGAAACACGATCGTCCATTCGGTTTGGGATTCCAGCGACGACGTGGAAGAAAATACGCTCGACGCTTTTATAAGTTTATTGCGCAACAAAGTGGATCGAGACCATAAAGTGAAACTGATCCAGACCGTTCGCGGAACTGGATACGCCATCCGGGACACCACAAAGCCATGATCACGTTCCCCATTCGGCTCCGCCTCACTGCCTGGTATTTTGCGATCCTCGCCGTAGTGTTGTCGGCCTTTGGCATCAGCGCTTACCTTGAAATGCGCCACAGCGTTCACCGAACCGTTGACGAGGAACTCCAGATCCGCGCCGAGGGCGTCCGCCAGCTCATCGAGCATACGATTCGACGTGGCGGCGAAGACGATCTGCATGAAGAGCTACGGGAACATACGGAACTGCGGCAAGGGGGCGCGCTTTTGCAGGTTTCCGACGAACAGGGCAACTGGGCGTATCGATCTCCAGTCATGACCGATTACGGAGTTCCCAGGCCCGCGACCATTCCGAAGAGAGCTGTCGATTATTTAAAGAGCAGCGTCCCGCTACGAATTTGGAGCGAACAAATCAGCGTAGCAGGCCATTCCTACGTCATTCAGACGGCATTTGAAATGGACGATTTCTATGCGGCGTTGGACGATTTCGCGTTGCTGCTGGCCATTTCCATTCCGGTGCTGCTGTTGTGCGCGGCGGCCGGTGGCTACTGGATCAGCACCCGGGCGCTGGCCCCGGTGGACCAGATTACGCAAACGGCGAGAACCATCAGCGCGCAGAACCTGTCGAGCCGGCTGGTCGTGCCAAGTACCGGCGACGAGTTGCAGCGTCTTTCCGAAACCCTCAATGGCATGCTCGAGCGTTTGGAAGCCGCGTTCAAGAAAATCACGCAATTCACGGCGGACGCTTCGCATGAATTGCGCACGCCGGTCGCCGTGATGAGAACCCGCGCGGAACTGTCCCTACGGAAGGCGCGTTCCGCGGACGAATATCGGGACGTGATCGCCGAAGTACTTGCCGAGCTGGAAAAAACTTCGGGACTGATCGAACAGCTGATGTTCCTTGCCAGGGCCGATAGCGGCTCGGAAACTCTGGACTTCCATGACACGAATCTGGCGGAAGTCCTTCGCGAAGCCTGCCATCAGGGGAGCGCCCTGGCCGAAGCGAAACAGATCGCCTTCCAGGAGCAAATTTCCGGAGACTCGGTGTGGATTCAGGGAGACCCCGGCTCGCTCCGGCGGCTTTTTTTGATCCTGATCGATAACGCCGTGAAATACACCCCCACAAATGGACAGGTCGAAGTCTCTTTGCACCGGAACAACGGTTATGCCGTGGCGGAAGTGCGGGACACGGGAATCGGCATCGCCGAGGCGGATTTGCCGAATGTGTTTGAACGATTCTATCGAGCGGATAAAGCGCGCAGCCGCGAGTCGGGAGGGGTCGGGCTGGGCCTCTCCATCGGCCGCTGGATTACCGAGGTCCATGCCGGGACGATTGAAGTCCATAGTTTCCCGGGGCGCGGCTCTATTTTTCAGGTTCGCCTTCCGATACCTAAGAATGGCAGCTGATACATACCACCCGGCCTGCCGCCCGTTCCCCGTGCAGACCACGTCCAAACAACAAAAATGTGACGAAATACCCCTTGACTTGACTGCCCATAGGAACTAATCTGCCCCTCATCAAGTGGTCGGGTGCTGTCTATAGCTATTTATTTTCAAAATTGAAAACGAATCGAAGTTCTCATGGAATGTTGCAGGCGCGAACACAAATCCCGCTCCCAGCGCGGCGGGATGGTTTGCGAACAGGGAATGTCGATTTCCAGATTAGGTTGAGACACGAGATCCGGTCCAGATCCCGTGGGGGCTTGTTTGTAGGTTCAGTTCGCCCGCGCTCCTGATTCTGACGGAGCTGGCGTTTTGGCATTCTTGGGTGGATGCCGGAATTTCTCGGCGGTTTTTTCCGTGTTTGACGATGATCGATATCAAATGGGGTAGGCAGTGGGGTCAGATTCAGAATTCAATCCTTAAATCGAGAGGTCCAGAAATGAGCTCCATAAAATCGATAGATAGGCGGTCTTCAGGTGCGTGGCGCAGGAATGCCATCCAGTTGCTGACTGTTGCATTGGGCGTGGTTCTGCTCTGTATCCCGGCTCATTCGCAAGGCAATACCGGCCGGATTCTCGGATCGGTCTTTGACCAAAGCGGCGGAACGGTTGCCAACGCTACCGTGTCGGTGATCGATACGGAGAGAGGCGTTACGCGAACCCTAACTACGGACGAGGCCGGGGAATATAACGCTCCGAACTTGACACCCGGCAACTACACGGTTCGCGCCGAAGCGAAGGGTTTCAAGAAGCTAGAGAGGCAGAACATTGTCCTCGAAGTGGGCAAGGAAGTTCGAATTGACTTGACGGTCCAGCCCGGCGCCCAAGAGCAAACCGTAACGGTAACCGAAAGCGTACCCCTGGTGGAAACCACGACTGCCACCCTCGGCGGCACCCTCGAGACCAAGGAAATCGCCGACCTGCCTTTGAACGGCCGCGATTACCAGAATCTGATGGGCTTGCGCCCAGGCGTCATGCAACAAGTGGGTGGCGGACCCTGGACCCAGAGCACCAACGGCGTCCGCCCCGATGAATCCGTCTGGCTGGTTGACGGCGTGATCAACTCCAATTTCTTTGACGGCCGACCCATCGCTGGCATGCCAAGTCCGATTACCGACGGAGCGACCATTCTGCCCATCGACTCCATCCAGGAATTCAACCTGATGGAGAGCCCCAAGGCCGAGTACGGCTGGAAGCCCGGCGCCGTCGTGAATGTGGGTATCAAGTCAGGGACCAACCAGTTTCATGGTTCGGCTTACGGGTTTTACCGCAGCGCTGCCTGGGATGCCCGCAACTACTTCAATTTCGCGCCCTCCAGTGGGGGAAGTTGCATACTTGGCCCGAGTATTAACGGTGTTTCGCCATGCGACAAGACACCGACGCAATTAAAACAGTTCGGCGGATCCGTTGGCGGACCGATTAAGAAAGACAAACTCTGGTTCTTCGCCAACTATGAGGGCCTGCGCGACTTGATCGGCAACGCGTTTGGCACTACCAATGGACAGGGCGTTCCCACAACCGTTGCGTCCACTGTAGCACCGACGAAAGTCGTCACACCCTGCTCGGCCGTCGAATTGGCCATAAACCCAACCGCCGACTGCGGGAAGAGCATGGTGGATGCAATCAACAGTTTGGCATGTACCACCACCACCACCTGCAACCCAGCACTGATAAGCCCGGTCACTTTGGCGCTGACAGGGTGCACCCCGGGATCGGCACCGGGTGCTACCACTTGCACCGGCGGCTTTTTCCCGAACGGCCAAACGACCACTGGCTTCCTAAGTACATTCCCCAACATCAACAATAGTGACAACGGGGTCGCGAAAATCGACTACCACATCAACGACAAGAACACCGTCAACGGGCTCTTTATTATCGGCAATTACGTTGGAAATGGAGAGGACCGCGGGTTCATTAACAGCGTCTTCCTGAACGGTTATCCAATTAGGACCTATACAGCTTCCGGCACTTGGGATTTCACCCCCAACTCCGCCATGGTGAACGAGGTGCGGTTCGGCTACAACCGCATGACTATCCTGCAGACCAGTAACGACTCCGGCATCAAAAATCCCGTCAATACGGGTGCGACTATCCCCGGATTGCCGACAGTTATCATCAGTCCTTTCGGGCAACTGGGCACGTGGCACAATCGCCCTCAAAGCTCGGGCCCGAACCCCTATTGGGATGTTCAGGAGAGTCTCTCCTATCTCGCGGGCAAGCACTCCCTCAAGTTCGGAGGCGAGTTTGCGCACATCGAGGCGGACACCAACATCCCGGATGACGGCAGGGGCCTGATTAATTTCCCCGATCTTCCATCCTTTTTCGCGGGAACACCGAGTGGCGGGAAGTTCCTCGTCGGTAATACAAGCCGCGCGGCGCTCTGGACTTCGACCTCGGCCTTCGTCCAGGACGACTGGCGGATGACGCCGAAATTTACGCTCAATCTTGGGCTGCGCTATTCCTACAATTCGCCGCTTCGGGAAAGGAACAACCTCTGGGCTAACTTCGATCCGAATTCGCCTACAGGATTGGTTCAGCAGGGGACGCCCGGGGTACCCACAATGTGGCATCCTGATCGCGCCGACTTCTCGCCACGCGTTGGCTTTGCCTGGGATATCAACGGCAAAGGCACGACCGTCGTCCGAGGCGGATTCAGCATCATCTACTCGTCATTCACCATGATCGAGTGGATGAATCAGAATCAGTTCCAGAATAGCTCGTCAATGAGCCTTGGGGCTAACCCAACGGGAGCTTGCACAGTAAAGGTGCCTGTCGGGAGTACATGCTCTTCGGTTGGTGGCTCAACCCTCGGCGGCAGTATCGCTGTCAAGGCCGCCAGTTTTAAGACCTCCAACATGTGCTGGGATCCTGCGGTTCCGAGTGGCGGGTGTTCGGCCTCCCAGACCACTGTTTTCCCGTCGGGTGCTGCCATATCCTGTACCGCCGGATCCCCGTGCAACATCCTGGGCGTGGATCCGAACCTCAAGACGCCCTACGTCATGAATTATAGCCTTGGCGTGACGCATGCCTTCACTCCCAACCTCTCTTTGGAGGTGGGCTTTGTCGGCGACCACGGCGCTAGATTGACTGGTTATTCCGATCTCAACCAGTGTCCCCCAAACGTGTCGACTGCGGTGGACAATTGCACCCCCAACAAACCGTACGCCATCAAATTCCCATATTTTAACTTCATCAACGTGATGACAAACGATGTCCGTTCGAACTATGACAGTTTGCAGGCGACGCTGACCAAGCGAATGTCTCACGGCGTGTCTCTCATCGCCGGGTACACGTACGCTCATGGACTCGACAACGGTTCCCTGAATCGCTTTGGTCTGCTCCCGCAGAACGCCTACAATCCTGGCGCCGAGTACGGCAACAGTGATTTCGACGTCCGGCATCGCGCGACCATCACAGCCACGTACAACGTCCCTGGCATCAAGGGATTTGCGCAAGTGCTGGAAGGCTGGCAGCTCAACGGCATCGTTAACCTTCAGAGCGCCCAGCCGTGGTTGGTGAACGACTACAATGATGGGCCAGCCGCTGCTATTTACCCGAATGGCTTCAGCGGGACTGGGGATAATGCGGACAGGTGGGATTTCTTTGGAAACCCCTCCGACTTCCAGGGAACGCAGGTCTCTATTCCTTACTGCTCCGGCTTCGGCACCGTCCCCGGCCCCACTTGCACGGTAACAACTGCGGTTTCCAACATAACGACCCCTGCGGCGAACTCTGCAACACTTATCGCGAATTGCATCGCGAAGGCCCCCGACCCCAACACGTTGGCCGCGGGCGGCTGCTACGCGAGAGGCAGTTCGGTCATGACACCCCCCACTGCTGGAACCTTTGGCACGATGGGCCGGAACATGTTCCGGGACCGGGGCTACTATGACGTGGACTTCTCCGTGTTCAAGAACTTCACGTGGAAGGAGCGCTATAACGCCCAGTTCCGGCTGGAGATGTTCAACATACTCAATCGCCCAACTTTTGCCAATCCCTACGGCGCATCGGCTGGCTTTAGTGGCGGAAACAATGACCCCGCGTTGGCTGCTGGTTTCGGCAGCACGGGCGGGACCCCCGACGTCGTCGCCGGAAATCCAGTCGTCGGCTCCGGAGATTCTCGCGACATCCAAGTCGGTCTGAAGATCACGTTCTAAGCCGGTCCGGCTAAATCATTCCTCCAACCTCGAGGGGGGCGAAACATCGCCCCCCTCGATTTGTTTTTAGTAGGACGGGCTTCAGCCTGTCTGGTTTTGATTTTCATTGGTTCGGAGAAACTGGCGGGCCCCAGCCTGTCCAAATGCAGGACCACATTCGGAAAGGCGAGAGTCCGGCAACGATAGGCCTCTCCTGCTTGAAGTGATAGAATAAATTTGCCCCAGAGGCGCGGTCGCCAAGTGGTAAGGCAAAGGTCTGCAAAACCTTTATCGGCGGTTCGATCCCGCCCCGCGCCTCCAAATTTTGCCGCGTGCGATTTTTTTCCTGAGCACTCGAAAGGACCCACGACTCCCCCGCAACTTTCCTGTTTCTATAGGCCCCCGAATTCCCCCGTTTGGAATGATGTATTGACTTCGAAGTCCTAATTCAGTACCCTTTTCCCGTGATTTCCAACGTCCAGAAGACCAAGCAGGCTTGCCTCTGTTGTACCTGCTGTATGTGTCCGTCTTCTGGCGCCGGGAGCTAACTCTTCTAGAATCATAACGAGCAATTCTAGAATCCCACCGCCGGACCAAAACTGGCGGTGGGATTTTTATTTTGGAACATGAGGGTGACGGCTACGCAAAATGGGTGAGATCTCCAAAACTCGGGCGCTTGCAGGCAGATGGCTCGGCAATACATGGCCAACCAGTATTGTGTTGGGAATCCTATTTTTTGCCGCCCCATCCACCGGCGCACAGCAAAAGCCTCTGATCCTGCGCGTAGGGTATTTCCCGAACATTACGCACGCCCAGGCGCTCGTGGGACGCGCCGGCGGCCAGTTTGAGAAGGCTGTCGGGCCCGGTGTGCAGATCGAATGGAAAGCGTTCAATGCCGGGCCGGCCGCAATAGAAGCGCTGTTCGCCAATGCCATCGACCTAACCTACGTCGGCCCGAATCCGACTGTGACGGGATACGTTCGTTCGCAGGGCGCCGCGGTTCGCGTGATTGCCGGGGCCGCGAGCGGCGGCGCCTCCCTGATCGTGCGGCAGGGCGCGGGGATTCAAAAAGCTGCTGATTTTCACGGCAAGAAAGTTGCCACGCCGCAGCAGGGCAATTCGCAGGACGTGGCGCTGCGATCCTGGTTGCAAGCCAACGGCCTCAAGACGCGCGAGAAGGGCGGCGACGTTCAAGTCCTTCCGATCACCAACGCCGACCAATTCACTCTCTTCTTGAAGGGGCAGCTGGACGCGGCCTGGGCTCCCGAGCCGTGGGGGGCGCGCCTGGTGCATGACGCGGGCGGCCGGATTTTCCTCGACGAGCGCGACCTCTGGCCGAATCGTGAATTCGTCATCACCGACCTCATCGTTCGCCCCAAATTTCTCAAAGAGCATCCTGACGCGGTGAAAAATTTTCTCCGCGCTCACGTGGAGCTCACGGATTGGATCAACAAGAATCCGGCTGAAGCAAAGCAAGTCATGAACATGGAATTGCAAAAGGAAACCGGAAAACCACTGGCGCCCGACGTGATGAACGACGCGTTTTCGCGGATGGCCGTGACCTACGATCCGATTCGCTCGTCGCTTCTGAAGTCCACCCAGCAGGCATTTGACGAGGGTTTCCTCGGCAGAACGCCGCCGGACTTATCCGGCCTCTATGACCTGACCCTGCTGAACGAAGTCCTGCGCGAAAAGAAGGCGAGACAAATACAATGACCAACTTCGTTCTGGACCTATTGAATCGTTCGATCGGCGGGGACCGGGGGCAGGCTGAAGACAATGAGTCTCCGAAGCCGGCGAAGACCGCCAAGAAGGCGCCCGCACCCACGGATCCCGAAACACAGTCATTGGCCCACGTCGCGCGAAAAGAAAGCATCGCCCTGAGCGGCGTTTTTCGCAGCTACGCCAATTCGCGAGGCTCCTTCACTCCCGCCCTGCAAAACATCGACCTGGAAATCGAGCAGGGTGAGTTCGTGTGCATCGTCGGGCCGTCCGGCTGCGGAAAATCCACGCTGCTTCATTTGCTCGCTGGGCTGGACCGTCCCACCACGGGAGAAATTACTGTGGACGGCAGCCCTGTAAACGGGCCCGGCACGGATCGAATCCTGCTCTTCCAGGAGCTGGGACTTTTTCCGTGGCTGACGGTCCGGCAAAACGTGGAGTTCGGCCTGAAAATGGCCGGCGTATCGAAAATCGAACGGAGAGACCGGGCGCGAGTTTTCCTGCGCATGGTTCACCTCTCCCATTTTGAAGACCACTACATTCATCAGCTTTCCGGAGGCATGAAGCAGCGCGTGGCGCTGGCCCGCTCGCTTGCCCTTCGCCCGAAAATTCTCTTGATGGACGAGCCCTTTGCCGCGCTCGACGCCCAGACGCGCGACATGCTGCACGACGAGCTCGAACGCATCTGGAAGGAGACTTCCCCGACCATCGTCTTCGTCACGCACAACGTCCGGGAAGCCGTGCGCCTCGGCGACCGCGTGCTGCTGATGAGTTTCCGTCCCGGACGCATCAAGACGCAGTTTCAGATCAACCTCCAGCGCCCAAGGCACGTCGAGGATTCCGACGTGGCTTACTTGTCCAAGGAAATTCTCGGGCAGCTGCGGGAAGAGATTGACCGTTCCTTCAATGCGGAGTATTCGCGTGAAGAAAAGCGTTAACCAAATAATTTTTGCCGCCGGAGCGCTCGCGGTTTGGCAAGCGCTCGCGGTTGCGAAAATTTGGCCGCCGTATCTTTTTCCCACGCCACTGGGAGTCGCGCAGTCGCTGTACGACGGATTCAAGGATCACAGCCTCTGGATCGGCATCGGAGTGAGCCTGCGCCGCGTTGTGATCGGCTACGCCATCTCTGTGGTCCTCGGAATTCTTCTGGGAATGGTTCTGGCTTCCAATAAATTTCTGGAGGACACGCTTGGACGCGTGATCCTCAGCCTGCAGAGCCTGCCCAGCGCCTGCTGGGTGCCCATCGCCCTGCTGTGGTTCGGTTTAAGCGAGACAGCGATTATTTTCGTGACCATCACGGGCTCGCTTCTCGCCGTGACGCAATCGACCAAAGCGGGTTTCGACAATGTGCCGCGCATCCTGTCCATGGCCGGCCGAAATCTGGGCGCGAAAGGGCCGCAAATGTTCTGGCACGTGCTCCTGCCGGCCAGCCTGCCGTATCTGCTCGATGGATTGAGGCAGGGATGGGCCTTCGCGTGGCGCTCGCTGATCACCGGCGAAATGATTTACATTTCCTTGGGCCTCGGCCAGCTTCTGATGACAGGCCGCGATTTGAACGACATCAATTTAGTCGTCGCGGTCATGGCCCTGATCGCACTGCTTGGATACATCGTGGACGGCATCGTATTCCGCAAGCTCGACGATTCGATTCGCCACAAATGGGGAATGGCCACAGCGGCTTCCAGCTAGCCGGTAGATCTCGCTTCAAATCCGTCCGCCGAAATGTAATTCATCCAATTTGGGAAGGGAGTCAGGTTTTCGTAGCGCCGGCGTCTCGCCGGCTATTTCCCTGAACTCAACACAACAAAAGCCGGCGGGACGCCGGCCATGCAGCGCGACGCGGGACACGGTCAGGTGATCGCACGGAATTTCAACCGGCTATCTGAGAATGCTTCGGGCGCCCCCCGATTTTGATCAATAGAATGCCTGCCGCTCCGAAAACCAGGGAAAACGCGATATTCCCCATCAAAATCCTCCGCCCGCTCATTCCCGCCAGAAGAATCTCAAGCAGCACTGCCGGAAGGGCCCAGCCAAGCGCCAGAATCCATAGGTTGGAGATTCTCTGTCTGGACCGCTTCCCAGCCCACACTCCGATCAACAATCCCGCAGGCATAAAAATGAGCGCCTCATAGAACATGATGTATCCCTGCAGATATGTAATTTTGAGATAAAAGAAGAGGTGCACGAATCCGGCGCCAGGGCCCAGGCGATAAGTCCGCGGCATACGATCCCCATCCACATACAGGAAAGCATCCGATCCGTCGTATGCCGCGACGATGTCCCGAACTTTCCCCGCCTCGAAAGCGCCCGGGACGACCCAGGCGAGGTACGAGCGCCTCTCAGTCAGCGGATTGCGAAACCAGAACACGAGATTCGATGCTTGCTGCCAAAGATGAAAATTCACACTCTTGGACGACTGCGAAAGGGAGACGATGCGCCCATACACGTCTTCCGTTTCCGCCGGCGTGCAGACAAGATGCACCGTGAACTGGTTCGACTTCTTGATTTCTCGAGTGAGATTTTCAGCCGGAGATTTCGTGCGTAGCCAGGAACGCGCGTCCAGATCCGTTGCACGGGCGTTTGTGCTTTTCGGCTGCTCAGGAGTCCAGCTGAGCGCCGGCAAAAAATTTCTTTGGTCCTGATAGGGCTGCAGGCCCGTGAAGTCGTAGGATGTGAGCAAGCCCGCGCTCGCATCCTCCGCGGATTTCTGCCCGCTTATCCGTCGCATCTCTTCTTCCGGAAGCGCGCGGTTCCAAATTTGCAGCAGAAATACCTGTCCCTTCCAGGGATTCTCTCCCGTGGCATCGTTGCCGACGGTAAGAATGGATTGAGGGTCCCAGCCGCTGAGACTCGTTTCGTTTTGCAAGATGGCGGAAATGCCAAAGCAGACTGCGAAATAAGCCGCCAGCGATAGGACGACCCGGCGCGGCGAAAGCCAACCCTCCAATAACTCTTCGAGATTGGACATCTTCTCCAGAATGGCGCCGCCCCAAAGCTCGAACAGAATGAACCCTGCGACCGATCCCGTGGCATTGGAAAGCACATCCTCCCATCCCGAATCCCGGGTGGGAATGTAGAGCTGAAGCAATTCGACTATGTACGAAACGCTCGCGCCTGCGGCCAGCGCCAGTAGAAACGAGCTGCGCTGGCTGCTGCTCCGGCCATGCACCCGGGCGCTCAGGCCGAATCCAAATGGGACAAACAAGAGAACGTTCAGGAAAAAATCTAAGGCGTCCACCGGTTTTGCCGGAGTCCCCAATAGAAAGGGAGATCTGTGAGGGATGGGGTTAGCCGCAAAACGAAAATGAAATGGAAAAAGGGTGAGACTCGCAATGCCCAACAGGGAAAGGATCAGAATTCGATTCGACCACGCAGCGCATGCTTGTTGGTGCGGAGGGTCGGGAGTTTTCATGAGTCCGGCATCGAATCGCTTTCACCAACATTCCTGAGTCTAGCACAGCACCGTAACTTTCCGCCCAGGAGCGGCTACGGACAGTTGGCGTTCAGTTGACACTGCATCCTCATATCTTCCCCCGCGTCCTGACCGGCGTCATTCCGTACTAGCGACGAGCTGTGATGTGAACTGAATGTCTCCCGGCTGTTCGTTCGTACAGTTGGAAGGCCTGTCCCAAGTTTGTTCCGCAGGCCAGTAGTGGGCATTTCCATGCAAACCCTAAGCTGCAATCGTCATGAGCGCACATACAAACCTTCGTTCCCACTCTCACATTTCTCTCAACCGCCGCGCGCCACTCGGCCTACTCGCTTTCATTCTTTCCTTTCTCGCGGTGGTGTCGCTTGCCGGCTGCGTGGGTTTGACGAGCGCCGGTACACCTGCTTCAAAGTCGGGGTCGGCGTCGAATTCCACGGGTTCGGGAATACTCGCGGCCAACACCCCGAGTCTGAGTTTTGGAAATGTGGTAAAGGGATCGAGCACCACCCAGACCTTGACGCTGAGCAATACAGGCACAGGCCCAGTCACGATATCTCAGGTAACCGCCACCGGCGCGGGTTTCAGCGTTGTGGGAGGAACGTCTTCGGTTTCCATTGCCGCCGGACAGAATCATGGTTTCCAGATCCAATTTACACCGACCGGCGCCGGAAGCGTTTCCGGCAGCGTCTCCATAGCCAGCGATGCGACGAATTCTCCGCTTGCTATCTCTCTCAGCGGAATGGGAATGACGGCGCTCACCATCACCGCGCAGCCGCAAAGCCAGTCGGTCGTGGCGGGGAGGAGCGCAACCTTTTCAGTCGTAGCGACGGGGTCGGGAACGCTCACGTATCAGTGGAATAAAAATGGAACGTCTATCGGCGGCGCGACTGGAGCGTCGTATACGACGCCGGCCACAACGAGCGCGGACAACAATGCGCAATTTTCAGTCGCGGTAACCGATAGCGATGGGAGCATGACCAGCAATCCCGCGATTCTTACGGTGACTGCGGGCTCTGTAGCGCCATCGATCACAACGCAACCGGCAAACCGGACCGTCACGGCGGGACAAACGGCGACGTTCAGCGTGACGGCCACGGGCACCGCGCCTCTTACCTATCAATGGATGAAGAACAACGCCGTCATCAGCGGCGCAAACTCGGCTTCCTATACGACCCCGGCCACAACCGCTTCGGATAACAATGCGCAGTTCGCTGTGACCGTCACCAACAGCGTTTCCAGCGCGACCAGCAACGCGGCCACGCTGACCGTCAATGTTCCTCCAACGATTTCGACGCAGCCGGCGAGCCAGACCGTTTCCCTCGGACAGACCGCCAAATTCAGCGTGACCGCGACGGGTTCCGGCACTCTGACGTATCAGTGGGCAAAGAACGGCGGGGGGATCAGCGGCGCGACCTCGGCTTCCTACACGACCCCGCCCACAGTCGCTTCCGATAACGGCTCGTCCTTCACCGTGACGGTTACCTGCGCTACGGGCAGCGCGACCAGCAACGCGGCCATGCTGACCGTCAATGGCCCACCGTCCATCACCACGCAGCCGGCCAGCAAGAC
>Ga0210409_10003278_pt1 | contig 18330 bp, 17 predicted proteins | sample IncBWH17MmetaG_FD_161649 | JGI IMG/M metagenome (GOLD analysis project Ga0210409, IMG submission 161649) | Forest soil microbial communities from Barre Woods Harvard Forest LTER site, Petersham, Massachusetts, United States - Inc-BW-H-17-M | ecosystem: Environmental > Terrestrial > Soil >... | reverse complement strand
CCATGGTGACGAAATAGTCCGGGCCGACTTCATTGTAGTCAACGGTGGGCGATTCTTCCGGCGGCGGGGTGTAGCCATCGACGACGACGGGCGCGGTAGCAGAGCTGACGTAGCTGAGCGGAACCATGCGTGAGAAGGCGACGGACTCCACGCCGGGGAGAGAGCGGACACGCTCGAGCAGCTCGTCCTGGAAGCTCTGCGCGCGCGCGGGAGTGTAACCGACGGAAACGAGGTCAATGCCGGTGTACTGCACGCCGCGGGCATTGAAGCCGGGGCTGGTGCTGCGAATCGTCAGCAAACTCTGCATCAGCAGACCCGTGCCAACGAGCAAAATGAAGCTGAGCGAGACTTGAACTAGCACTAAGCCGGACCGCACCCAGGCGCGGCCGTGACCACCGACGACCCCGGCGGCTTCCATTTTCATGGAGCTGGCGAGATCTATTTTGCCCGTTTGCAGCGCGGGGACGAGGCCCATCAACAGCGTAGTGGCAAGGCAGACAGCGGCGCTGAGTGCGAGCACGCGCCAATCGAGTTCGCCGGGGAGATACATCTGCACGCCGCCGCGCGCGGGGAAAAGCAGGACCAGCGCGTGCCGGCACCAGTATGCGAGGAGGAGGCCGCCGGCGGCTCCAAAGAGGGACAGCACCAGGCCTTCCGTGAGCAACTGCTGCCACAGGCGCGCGGCGTCCGCGCCGATGGCCAGGCGCACGCTCATTTCGTGGCGGCGGGCGAAAGAGCGGACGAGGAGCAAATTGCCAACGTTGGCGCACGCGATGAATAGGACGCACACGACGACGACGAGCATGGTTTCCAACGTGGGGAGCAGGGTCGCGGCGTTGTTGAACGGCGTTTGCCACAAGGGCCAGGGCTTGATGCCGCGGCCGCGATTGGTGCCGGGGTAGGTGGCCTCCAGCCGCTGCGAGATCGCAGCGAACTCTTGCTGCGCCTGCTGCTGAGTGACGCCGGGCTTGAGCCGCGCGTACGATTCTATCCAGCGCGCACCGCGATCTTCGAGCTTGTAGCCGCCACCCTCGAAGGTGTCTTCCATGGAAACGGGCACCCAAAAGTTCATACGCCAGCCGACAAAGGTGCCGTAAAAGCCCTCGGGCGCAACGCCGACGATCGTGTGCAGGACGCCGTCGAGGCGTTCCGTCTTGCCGATGATTTGCGGGTCGCCACGGAAGCGGCCTTGCCAAAGTTGGTAGCTGATCACCGTGACGGGATGCGCGCTTTGTCCCTGATCTTCTCCGGGGAGGAACCCGCGGCCGAGCATGGGGGGAACGCCGATGGCGTCGAAATAATTGGCGGACACGATACTGCCGGTGGTGCGCTCGGCGCGATCGCCGATGCTGAGGGTGGTACCGGTAATTTTACTCACAAAGGACGTTTCGCAAAGCGTGCAACTTCGCTGCAGATCCTGGAAGTCCGGCCAGGAAAGCGAGGTGCCTCGGGGTTCGTCGCGTGCGGTGCCGTCGACGGCGACGAGGCGCTCCTGATGCGCGACGAGGGGATAGGGGCGAAAGAGGATGCCTTCGATCCAGCTGAAAACCGCGGCGTTGGCGCCAATTCCTAGCGTGAGGCAGAGGATTGCGAGGAGCGAGAAGCCTGGACTGCGCCGTAGCATGCGGAAGCCGACGCGGACGTCCTGTAACACGCTGTCCAGGCGCAGCGAAAACCAGACGGCGCGCGCATCTTCGCGAGCGAGCGTGGACGCGCCCATGCGACGGTTGGCGGCGTAACGGTCCCCAGATTCTTGCTCGATCATTTGGCGGTGAAAGTCCATCTCTTCCTTTAGTTCGAGCTCATGGCGGCGCTGGCGAAAGAAATAAAGAATTCGGCGAATCAGGCGCATGACATCACCTTTTGGATGGCGACAATCATCCGGTCAAACTCGCGATTCTCGGCGGCAAGTTGTTTGCGGCCCGCAGCGGTCAGTTTGTAATAACGGGCGCGGCGATTATTTTCCGATGCGCCCCATTCCGCGGTGACCCAATCGTTGAGCAGAAGGCGCTGCAAAGCGGGATAGAGGGAGCTTTCGCCGACGTCGAGCACGTCTTCGGAAATCTCCTTCAGGTGTTGGGCGATGCCGTAGCCGTGGCGTTCGCCGCGGGTGAGCGAACTGAGGATAAGCATGTCGAGAGTTCCGGGAAGGAGGTCGTTTCCCATCGTTTGTCGATGGAAGCACGATGCGAGGGACGTGTCAAGGATTTTCCATCGCTGGTCGATGGGAGCTGAGTTAGGCGCGCGAATTGCGGGCGGAATTGTAGATGGCTTCTACAAGAGCCAAGCTGCGGCGGCCCTCGCGACCGTTGCAGATTGGCTGGATATTGTTCGCGATGGCGTGGAGAAAGTCTTCGAGGATGGCTTTGTGCCCGCTGATATCGGTGACCGCGGCAGACGAGGCGCTTTGGTTGGAGTCGCCCGTCGTGATGCCAGCGAAGTCCTGCGGAGGATTACGAAGATCGGCGGCGATAATGCGATCGTGCTCGAGAATTACGGTGCCGTGTGTTCCCGTGATTTCGAGGCGGCGCGGGTAGCCGGGATAAGCAGCTGTGGTGGCGAGAAACGTGCCGACGGCGCCGCTGGCGAATTCGAGAGTTGCGACGGCCGTGTCCTCGGCTTCGATTTTGTGGAGGACCGTCGCGGTGCGTGCGTCTACCCGAGCGACATCACCGAGTAGCCAAACGAGGAGATCGACGGTGTGGATGGCTTGGTTGATGAGCGCGCCGCCGCCGTCGAGTGCGAAAGTGCCGCGCCATCTGGAGCTGCTGTAGTACTCGGGCGGGCGATACCACTTCACGCGCGCGTCGACGAGGAGCACTTTGCCGAGGAGGCCGCGGTCTAGCCATTTCTTTAGGAGCTGAATATTCGGCTTCAAGCGATCTTGAAAGATTACGCCGAGCTTCACGTTGGCTTTATCAGCGGCAGCAATGAGCGCGTCGGCGTTTTTTGTGGTGATGTCGATGGGCTTTTCGGTGAGGACGTGGAGGCCACGCCTGGCGGCGGCGATGCCTTGCTCGGCGTGAAGGCCGGAGGGAGTACCGAGCATGACCAAGTCCAGAGGCTTATGCGCGAGAAAGGCGGCAAGATCACCGTAGGGTTTGGCATGGTGTTCAGAAGCGAGCCGGGCCACGGCTTCGGCGTTGCTGCCAAAAATTGCGGCGATTTGCACGTCCGGGATCGCGCGCGCAGCGCGTGCATGCGTTTGCGTGATATTGCCCGAGCCGATAAGGCCGATGTACGTGGTCATTGAAATCGAACGCCGAATCTAAAATGTTTCGTCAGGAATAAGCTCCGGCGCTGATACAATACATGCAAATCGCCCTATATTGCGGCTCGCGGTGAGGTGTAGCTGGCGGAGGGTGTTATGGCGACTACCTACCTTGAGGCTGGCTCCATCCAGGAGGCGAGTCGGCCGGATGCAGCGCGGTTCTCTTTGCTGGTTCGCATCACGCATTGGCTAAACACAATCAGCTTCGTTGCGTTAGTGGTGAGCGGATTCGGAATTCTGCTCGCGCACCCGCGGTTTTATTGGGGCGAGACCGGCGGGCTTGGGACGCCTTCGATTTTGGATTTGCCGCTGCCGTTCATGCTGGGCGGGCCGTCGGGCTGGGGGCGGTACATGCACTTTCAGGCGGCGTGGCTGTGCGTGCTGACGGGATTGTTGTATGCGATTTCGGGACTCGTGTCGCAGCATTTCCGGACGAATTTGTTGCCAGCGAAGGGACAACTTTCGGTGAGTTCGCTCAAGAGCGACCTTTGGAATCATCTGCGCTTTAAGAAGCCGGCGGCGGAAGAGGCGTACAGCTACAACATCCTGCAGAGACTCTCCTACCTGGCAGTCGTTTTCATTTTGTTTCCGCTAATGATTTGGACAGGAATGGCGATGTCACCGGCGGTGACATCGGTATTTCCGTTTTTCGTGAGGTCGAGCGGAGGTTATGAGACGGCGCGAACGATCCACTTTTTCGCGGCGAATTTGCTGGTGCTGTTCGTGCTGATACACGTGGCGATGGTGTGCCTGGCGGGATTCGTCCAACGAACCGGGGCTATGATCACGGGCCGAGTGAGCGGCGGGAGGGTGCGGCCATGAGCGCGCATGTTTCGCGGCGGAAATTGATCACGACGGGATTGACGGCCGGGGCGGGCGTGACCGGGCTGGGAGTTGCGGCGAAGATTGCGGACCATTACGGACTTATCCCACCCGACTGGGGCGGAATTTGGGGGCCGGGCGAAACGCTGACGTACGCGACGCAGCGGCTGCTGATGGCGAGCGGTTCGCTGGCGCGGGAGTTCAACCGGAGCGAGGTTTCCAAAGTCGTTCCGGTGAGCGGGCCGCAGCCGAAGACCGATCCTTATCAACGGCTCCGGGCCGGGGGATTTGCTGACTGGCGGCTGACGACTGATGGGCTGGTGGCAAGGCCGTCGGCGTTTTCGCTGGCTGAGATCAAGCGCATGCCGGCGAAGACGCAGATTACGCACCAGGCATGCGAAGAGGGCTGGTCCTTTATTGCTGAATGGACGGGCGTGCCGCTGTCCTACGTAATGAATCTGGTCGGCGTTTCACCGAAGGCGAAGTTTGTGGTGTTCTGGCCGTTCGACGAGTCGTGGGACAGCCTGGACTTGCCGGATGCGTATCATGCGCAGACATTTTTGGCGTACAACTTGAATGGGCAGGATTTGCCTGCGGACCATGGAGCGCCGTTGCGGGTGCGCGTGGCGAGGCAGCTCGGGTATAAGAGCGTGAAGTATTTGCATCGGCTGACGTTTGTGGATTCACTGAAGAATGTGGTCGATGGACGCGGGTCAGCGGCGCCTGCGGCCGGATATTCGTGGTACGCGGGGATTTGAGCCGTCGACCAGAATTTGATTTGGAGCCCCTACAGCGCCTGGGCGCTGCCCTTCGCTACGACGTCTGACAGTTTGGCGCGGGCTGTGGCGACGATCTCAAGGAACTTGCGGGCGATTTCCACGATTACTTCGGGTTTGTTGGATTTTAGCGCTTCGGCTTGCACTAGTTCGCCGCCTATGCCTAGAGCGGCGGCGCCTGCTTCGATGAATTCCGCGGCAGTGTTCAGATTTACGCCGCCAGTAGGCACTAGCGGGACCTGGGGTAGCGGGCCTTTCAACGCTTTGATGTACTTCGCGCCGCCGACTTGACCGCAGGGGAAGACTTTTACTAAATCCGAACCGGCGGTCCATGCTTCGATTATTTCGGTGGGCGTCAGGGCTCCGGCCATGATCACCTTCGATTCGTGGGTTGCGAATTCCACCGTCGCGCGGTTGAAGCCGGGACTGACGAGAAACTGAGCGCCGGCATCGAGACAACGTCGCGCGTCACCGACATTGAGCACCGTTCCCGCACCGATGAGAACGTCCGAGCCACAGCTCTTTGCTAGCTCGCGAATGACTTCGATTGCTCCAGGAACGGTCATGGTGATTTCGACGATCGGGATGCCACCCTTGCAGACCGCCTCGGCGGCGAGACATGCTTCGCGAGGAGAGGAAGCGCGGACCACAGGCACGATTCCAATTTCTTCGATGCGACGTCGAACCCTTTCTTTATCCACGTAGATTCCCTCGCCTGCACGCTCTGGATCTTCACCGAGCGATGCGCGCACCCACGCCCTTCATTACTTGCACGACTTCCTGAAGCGTGACCATCGAAGTGTCGCCGGGGGTAGTCATGGCCAGAGCTCCGTGCGCCGCGCCGCATTCAACGGACCACTGCGGATCTTGCCCGGCGAGAAAGCCATAGACTAGACCCGACGCGAAGGAATCGCCGCCGCCGACACGATCGAAGATTTCCAGATTTTCGCGATTCTTGGCTTGATAGAACCTGCCGTCGTAGTAGCAGATGGCGCCCCAATCGTTCCGCGTCGCGGTCTTCGCCTTGCGCAAAGTGGTGGCGACAACTTGGAACGGGTAGTCCTTCACAACTTTAGCGATCATTTGCTTGAACGAGTCGGCTTCAAAGGCGGAGAGATGCTCGTCCATGCCGGGAACTTCGTAGCCGAGGGCGGCGGAAAAATCTTCTTCGTTGCCGAGCATAACGTCCACATGCGGAGCGACGCGGCGGTTTACTTCCTGGGCTTGCTTTTTTCCGCCGAGAGACTTCCAGAGCGATGCGCGATAGTTCAGATCGTAAGAGACAATGACGCCGTGCCGCTTGGCGGATTGCATGGCTTCCACGGCAACGTCCGGCGTAGTGGACGAGAGCGCGCAGAAGATGCCTCCGGTATGAAACCAGCGCGCGCCATGTTTGCCGAAGATTTGGTCCCAGTCGACGTCGCCCTTCTTTAGCTGCGAGACGGCGGTGTGTCCGCGATCGTAAGAGCCGAGGGCGGCACGCACACCGAAGCCGCGCTCAGTAAAATTGAGGCCGTTACGCGCGGCCCGGCCGACGCCGTCGTGCTCCACCCAACGAATCTGCGATGGATCGACGCCTCCTTGATAAACGAGATCCTGCAGCAGCCGGCCGACCGGATCATCAGCGAACGCGGTGACCACAACGGTATCCAGGCCGAAACAACGCTTTAGCCCGCGTGCGACGTTGTATTCGCCTCCGCCTTCGCAAACATCGAACGAACGCGTGGTAGCTATGCGTTTTTCTCCAGGATCAAAACGAACCATGACTTCGCCCAGGCTGACCAGGTCCCATCGACATTGCTGTTTCGATTTGATCTGCAGCGTCACGCGCCCTCTCCCGCCCTCTCAAAAAATGTCTCAGGTGATTCTGGCCGGCTCCAGCTTAGGCGCCAAAACGTGAATCAGGAATAGCGCGAGGAGGTAGGCGCTTCCGGCCATCACGAACGGAATCATGTAGCTGCCAGTCCACTGCAGAGCATGACCGACTACCTCTGCGATCATCATTCCGCCAATGGCGCCGGCCATGCCGCCGATGCCAACCACGGAGGCGACGGCGCGCGCGGGGAACATGTCGGAGGTTAGCGTATAGAGGTTCGCGGAAAATCCTTGGTGCGCGGCTGCGGCAAGACCGATCAGCAGAACGGCGCCCCACAGGCTTTCCACGCGATAGGCAAAAATAATGGGAGTGACGCAAAGCGCGCAAATGAGCATGGTGATTTTGCGGGCGGCGTTGACGCCGGTACCCTGACGAATCAAGCGAGAAGAGAGCCAGCCGCCAGCGACGCTGCCAACATCTGAGATCAAGTAGATAGCCGCGATGGGTAGACCGATGTTGGTGAGGACCAGGCCGTGCTGGCGTTGCAGAAAATCCGGTACCCAGAAGAGATAGAACCACCAAATAGGATCGGTGAGGAATTTGCCGACGACGAAAGCCCACGTTTGGCGGTGCGGCAGCAACGCGGACCAGCTGATTTTCGTGCCGGGCTCGGATGGATCGCAGCGGATGTAAGCGAGCTCCGCTTTCGAAACGCGAGGATGCTCTTCCGGCTTGCGGTAAATCCATACCCAAAAGATGAGCCAGACGAATCCAAGCGCACCCGTCAGAAGGAACGCCGAGCGCCAGCCCCAGTGTGCAGCGATGCGAGGCGCAATTAGCGGCGTGACGATCGCGCCGACACTTGTGCCGGCGTTAAAGATCCCTGTGGCGAACGAGCGCTCTTTCTTAGGGAACCATTCGGCGACGCATTTGATGCTGGCGGGAAAAACGCCAGCCTCTCCGAATCCTAGCGCGCAACGCGCAGCGGCAAAGGTGACGAAGGAACCTGCTGCGGCGTGGGCCATGGAGGCGAGACTCCAGAAACCCATGGCGAGGGCGTAACCAAGGCGCGTGCCGAGCCGATCGATGAGGCGGCCGACAAGCAACATTCCAGCTGCATAAGCGGCCTGAAAATAAGAAACAAGATGGCCGTATTGGATGTCATTCCACCCGAAATCGTGCTGTAGGGTAGTCTTGAAAACGCCAAGCAACTGGCGATCCATGTAATTTTTCGTCACGCCGAAGAGGAGAAGCGCGCAGATCACCCAGCGGAAATAACCGGCGCGCGGAACCGCGGCGCCTTGAAGCTCACCCCCTGCGGAATCGATTGCGGCCTTGGCCAAAAGGTCTGACGGAGCAATGGGTCGGGAATCCATTTGACAGGAAGGAAGCTACTTCTTGCGGCCAGCTTGTCCGGCTTCGAGTCCCGTCGGTCCTTGATTGAAACCGGGCTGCACGTTGACGACTCCGAACTGGCGATCCTCGACTTCGCGATGTGCGGCCATAGCCCAGAGAAAACAGATGCGATGCCCAGGGACGGAAACGTTGGGATGGTAGCCGCTGGGAATGAGCACGGCGTCGCCATCGCGCACGACGGTGACGAGTTCCGGGTTCAGCGTGTCGTTGTAAACAAGCTGAATGCCGTACGCCGGCTCCGGCATATCGAAATAAACGTAAATCTCTTCGAGCATGGCGGCGTGCTCATGGGGAGGCCAACTGGTCCAGTTGCCGGGATCGGCTTGCGTGATTCCCGCGATGAGGCGGCCGGCTTGGATATTTTTCGCCAGCAGCATCTGCAAGTGACGCGTGCAGCCGGGGCTGCCGGTAGTGAATTGCAGTCCGGCATCCTTGGCGATTTCGGAGGCGCGCACAACCTGTACCGGGTAACGGTTGGCTACGTCACAGGAAAATTCGGCGAGGTCGGCGGAAGTCTTTGTGGCGATTTTCACGGTGGAATCGCGCGGAATGTACATGGCGTCGCGCTGAGCAAGCGTTATTTCCTTGCCCTCGACCGAAACAATCGCTTCGCCGGATAAGCAAATGAGCCCCGTTTCGCGCTCGGCGGTGGAAAACGATTCGGTGGGCTTCGAAGTATTCAGAATGATACGGCTATAAGCGAGATGACGCATGGAGCTGTTCGCAGGCGTGATGCAAACGCGGCGGCCGTTATGCGCGTTGGTTTTGCGGAAGATATTTTTTTCGGTAGCGGCCAATACTGGAGCGCTCATCAGGTACTCCTCCCGGGCAGTTGCAACGACATCGCTGACTATAGAAACGGGTCACGCTGCTGTCAAACGGGAAATCTGAAACCGAGGCTCGAGGAAGGCTACGCAGCTTCCTCGCTTCGCTCGGACCGGGTCGCGCTGAAGCGCAGCTCCTACAACTCCGCGCCCTACAACACCGAATTGCTACCAACTATGCATCGTGCCGTCGAGCTTTCGATTGATGGGCAGGTACGCGCGGCGGTACGGATACTTGGCTGCGAGCTGCTCGTCAATGTCCACGCCAAGTCCTGGCGCGTCGCCGGGATGCATCATTCCGTCGGCAAACGCGTAAGAGTGCGAGAACACGCGGTCGGTTTCGGCGGAGTGGTGCATGTATTCCTGAATGCCGAAATTGGGAACGCTGAGATCGAAATGCAGGGCGGCGGCCATGCACACGGGACTCATATCCGTAGCGCCGTGGCATCCGGTGCGGACTTGATATATGTCGGCGAGGCTGGCGATTTTTCGGAGATGCGAAATGCCGCCAGCGTGGACGACGGCCGCGCGGATATAGTCGATCAACTGTTCCTGAATGAGTTGCTGGCAATCGTAGATGGAATTGAAAACTTCGCCGACGGCGAGCGGCGTGGTGGTGTGCCGGCGAATCAGGCGAAAGCTTTCTTGCAGTTCCGCAGGCGTGGGATCTTCCAGCCAGAATAAATGATACGGCTCGAGTTCTTTGCCCAGCCGCGCGGCTTCGATCGGTGTAAGGCGGTGATGCGCGTCGTGAAGAAGATGCAAGTCGGAGCCAAATTCCTTGCGCAGGCGTTCGAACAAGCGAGGAACAAAATTGAGGTAAAGCTCGGAGCTCCACGCGTCTTCGACGGGAGCATCTTTTTCCGCGGGCTCGTAATACATCTTGCCCTTGCCAACGCCATACGTGCTCTCCAGACCAGGGATTCCGCTCTGCGCGCGAATCGCTTTGTATCCCATCTTGGCGTACTCGCCGACGGCCGCCACTGTATCGTCAATGTTCTTTCCGCTGGCGTGGCCATAGACCAAGACCGCATCGCGGGAAGCGCCGCCGAGCAATTGATATACGGGAACGTTCAGCGCTTTGCCCTTGATGTCCCACAGCGCCGTATCGACCGCGGAAATCGAGGCCATGGTGACCGGACCGCGTCGCCAGTACGCGCCCTTGTACAGGTATTGCCAAGTGTCCTCAATGCGCCGCGCATCCCGCCCGATGAGAAGCGGGATGACATGGTCGGTCAGATAGCTGGCGACGGCGAGCTCGCGGCCGTTGAGCGTGGCGTCACCGAGACCATGAAGGCCGTCCTCAGTCGTGATTTTCAGGGTGACGAAATTTCGGCCCGGACAGCAGATGACTGCTTTGGCCTCGGTTATGCGCATCGCGAATTAATTCTCCTCCCTGGATCTCATTGGCAAGTAAGCTCACACAGTATTGCGCGGGCGTTCGCGACGCACGAAATCGGTGTCCTGCAGCGGCTCGGACTCGCACTCAATGGCAATCGTGGTGACCGGATGATCCGGCGCCTCGTTGGGCAAGCCCGTGAAGCGTACGCGAAAGCGATCCTGCTGGAACTTGACCTGTTGCCCGTTGGCAAGAAGGTGCGCGGATTTTACTCCGGTTTTTAATCCAGCGAGCGAGACCGTCTCTCCCGGCCAAAAATAAACATGCATATAGAGAGTATTCCCCTTGCGCGTGAACGCAGCGTAATTCGAGTGATGCGGCTGACAGCGGTCTTGCGTATGGATGGATTCGCCGTTGCGCGAGGTCCAGTGGCCCACCTCGGTCAAAACGCGCACTGATTCGTCGGGAATGGACCCGTCAGGCTTGGGTCCGATATTCAGCAGATAGTTTCCCGCGTCATGCGCGCAATAGACGAGGTTGCGTACGATCATCTTTGAATTTTTCCAAGCGTCGTCCGCGTGGTGATATCCCCAACTCTCATTCAAAGTCATACAACTTTCCCAAGCGCGGCCGCGTTGGTCGGCTACAATCTCCTGCTCGGGCGTCGAGAAGTCGCCCGGCAGCGCGTTGCGATTGTTCACGATGATGTCGGGCTGAAGCTCGAAGACCATTTTGTTCATGCGCTCGGATTCCCAGCCGCGCGCGTCCAGCGGCCACGAAACGTCGTACCAAAGCACGTCGACTTTCCCGTAATTCGTCATTAACTCGCGAATAAGTCCGTGAGTGTATTCGACAAAACGTTTCCGGGCATCCTCATTGGTCGCGCAGCGCGCGCCGTCGGGATGATGCCAATCCATCAAGGAGTAGTAGAAACCAAAACGCAAACCTTCCGCGCGCGCTGCTTCGACGTATTCATGAACGAGGTCACGGCCGGGGCCCTGCTTTGGCGCGCAGTAGTTGGTGAGTTTCGTATCAAAATTGCAGAAACCTTCGTGATGCTTGGAAGTCATCACCATGTATTTCTGTCCAGCCTGCTTGGCGAGTTTGGCCCACGCGCGTGCGGCGTTTGGCTTCGGCTGAAATCGTTTGGCGAGTTGCTCGTATTCGGCTACGGGAATGCCTTCGTTTTCCATCACCCATTCGTGGCGGCCCAGAACGCTGTACAGGCCCCAATGAATGAACATGCCGAATCGCGCTTCGTGCCACCACTGCATGCGCCGGGCGCGGCTCGCGTCCTCCGCGTCGGAGCTTTTCTGCGCCTGCGGCTGCGCGGAAGCTGCCGCTGTTTTCGCGGAGGCGGCTAACGTAAGAAGCGATGCTCCGGTGCCAACCAGCCAGTCACGCCGTGCGATGCGATTCGATTGCATGGGCAACAGTCCTCCTGTTTGCTTAATTAAATTGCGCTTACGGCTCCAGCTTGAAAATTCGTTCCATCAGCAGCCACTTTTCTCCTGGCATGGCTTGCTGCAAAGGCTTCTGGAATTTCCACATCAATTCTTCCCATTCGCGAACTTTTGGGTTCGCGCGGTCCGTTCTTGCTTTAGCGTCGAACGAAAATCGCTCGTCCACTTCCATAACCATGCACATCCGCGTGCCGAGCAGATAAATTTCCATGTCGACGATACCGGATTCTTTGATGCTGCCGGTAATTTCCGGCCAGATTTTATGGTGATAGCGGCGATATTCCGCGATCAGCGCCGGATCATCTCTTAGGTCTAGGGTCAGGCAATATCGTTTGTTCATCGTGAATTCGCGAAGCAGCCAACAAATTCGGTTCTCATGTCAGCGCACGATCGAGATGCACGTAGCCGCCGTCCACTAGCACATGCTGGCCCGTAACGTGGCTGGCCTTCGCCGACATCAGAAAGAGAACCATCGAAGCAATTTCGTCGGGCTCGGTCATGCGCTTGCCCAAAGGAATTCTCGCCGTGATGTGCTTGAGTTTCTCCTCCGGGTCCGGAAACGTGCCGAGCCACTGCTTGTACAGCGGCGTCATCACTTCCGCAGGAAGCAGAGCGTTCACGCGAATCCCGTAAGGCAGCAATTCCGCCGCCCACTCTCGCGTAAGCGCAAGAATCGCGCCCTTAGCCGCCGCATACCCGGAAGTGCCGCCCTGCCCGGTCATCGCAACCTTGGAAGCGATATTAATGATGCAGCCTTGTGATTTCTTCAATGCAGGCAAGGCGTAGTGCGCCATGTTGTAGTAATGAAGGAGATTCAGCTCCAGCGACCGCAGAAATTTCTGTGGACTGCCGTGCTCCAGCCCGGCGTTATCATTAATCCCAGCATTGTTGACCAGGACGTCGAGCCTTCCGAAATCGCGCAGCGTTCCCTCAACAGCCGCAGCGCAGTTTCCGGCCGCCAACAAATCCGTGCAAACCAATCCGCAAGGCAGCCCGAATTTCTGCAAGTCCGCTTGCAACTGCTTTCCCGCCTCGCCATCCTTGTCCACCAACACAGGACTCGCGCCTTCCCGCGCACAACCGCGGGCGATTGCTGCGCCGATGCCCTTCGCGCCGCCGGTGACCAGCACCACCTTGCCTTTAAGCTGCAAGTCCATGTTGCGCCGTTTTCAACCTGTAAAAGCGAGCGGCATTGCCGCCGAAAATCTTATCTTTGTCGGCCAGAGAAAACCCTTTCGCGTAATCCTCTAGTAGCTGCATTACCTGACGATACGTCGCGGCCAGAAGGCAGACCGGCCAATCGGACCCAAACATTAGCCGCTCCGCCCCGAACGCGTCAAAGACCACATCCAAGTAAGGTTTGAAATCGTCAGCCTTCCAACGCTTCCAATCCGCTTCCGTGACTAGCCCCGACACTTTGCAAAATACATTTCTATTTTGCGCAATTTCTTTTATGTGTGTGGCCCAAGGCAAGATCTTGCCGGACTTGACCTCCGGTTTTGCGCAGTGATCGATCACAAAATTCTGCTCAGGCAGCGCAGCCACGAGTTCGATCGCCGCCGGCAATTGCCGCGGATAAATGAGAATGTCGTATGTGAAGCCGAACGGGCGCAGCTGCGCTACCCCTTTGACGAAATCGTCGCGCACTAGAAAGCCATCGTCCGGCTCAGCCTGTGCGATATGGCGAAATCCGCGCAACTTGGAAAAGTGCGAGAAATATTCGAGCCGTTCCCCAATGCGGGACGACAAGAAATCCACCCAGCCGACAACACCGGCAACGCGGCTGTTCTTTTCCGCAAGGTCCAGCAGGAACTTCGTTTCGTTTTCGGATGGATCGGCTTGCACCGCAATCGAGGCCTCCATGCCATTGGCCTTCAATTCCACGGAAAGATTGTCGGGCACGAAGTCGCGCCTCAACGCCGCCATGGAGTCCGTAATCCACGTGTCTCGCACGGCATCATAGCGCCAAAAATGCTGGTGAGAATCGATCTTCATCCAGAGTTTCCACTCGCCCCGAAGCGCCGCGCGCTTTCGTTTACCCACGAAGATTAAAAAATCCTCCGTCGATCGGATAATCCGTTCCAGTGATGAACCCTGCTTCATCCGAGCAAAGAAAAAGCGCCAGCGCGGCCACTTCCTCAGGCTCACCCATGCGCCCGATGGGCTGTGACGCCGATAGCTTCTGAAACATTTCCTGCTCGCGGCCAGGATAGTTCTTTCGCAAGTAGCCGTCGACAAAAGGAGTGTGCACGCGCGCGGGAGAGATGCAGTTGCACCGGATTTTGTGGGCCAAATAATCCTTGGCCACCGAATACGTCATGGCCACCACCGCGCCCTTGGTCATGGAATAGGCAAAGCGGTCAGCCAATGCCGCGGTTCCCGCAATCGACGCCATGTTCAGAATGACGCCGCCGCCTTGCGACTTCATGTGGCCTATCGTGGCGTACGTGCAGTTGTAGACGCCCTTAACATTGATGCGGAAGAGCCGATCAAAATCGGCTTCGCTGGTGCTTTCCACTGTGCCGATGTGCGAGACGCCCGCGTTATTCACCAGAATATGCAGACGCTCTTGCCGGGCCAGTGTGTCGAAGATTTCCCTGGTACGCGGCTGATCGGAAACGTCGCACGCGTAGGCCGTGGCATCGCCTCCCGATGCCGCAATTTCCCGCGCTGCGACAGTCGCCGCTTTTTCGTCGAGATCAAGGATGCGCACCGCCGCGCCTTGTTGCGCAAATCGCTGCGCGATGGCCCGCCCAATACCGCTGGCAGCCCCCGTAATGACCGCAACCTTGCCGTCGAGCCGGAAAGCCTCGCGATGTTGCCGCGCGCCGCTCAGAGCGAGACTCCTCGCTTCCACGGGATGAAATCGTTCTGCGCCAACAGCTCCGCCTTGGTCTGAGTTTCCCCACTGGCCACTTGTATCACCCGCTCCAAAATGTTTTCCCCCATCTGCTCAATCGTGCTTTCTCCGGAAATGATCCCGCCCGTATCGATATCGATGATGTCCGCCATGCGTCGCGCCAAATCCGTGTTGGTGGATAACTTAATCACCGGAGCGATGGGATTTCCGGTGGGCGTGCCCAGCCCGGTCGTGAACAGCACCACGTTCGCGCCTGCCGCTACTTGCGCGGTAACACACTCCACGTCATTCCCGGGCGTGCATTGCAGATTCAATCCCGGTTCCGAGGAATATTCCGGATAGTCCAGCACTCCCGTCACCGGTGAAGTGCCGCCCTTCTTCGCCGCGCCCGCCGATTTCATGGCATCGGTAAGCAGCCCGTCGCGAATATTTCCCGGCGAAGGGTTCATCTCGAATCCGGAACGTACCGCTTTCGCGCGCGCCGCATAGTCATTCATCAGTTGCATGAAGCGTTCCGAAACGCGCGCGCTCGCACATCGGTTGATGAGTTCCTGCTCCACACCACACAGCTCCGGAAATTCCGAAAGAATTCCCTTCCCTCCCAGCGCCGCCAATATATCGGCAACGTGCCCGATCGCGGGATTCGCGGAAATACCCGAGAACCCGTCGGAGCCTCCGCATTTCAATCCAACGCACAAATGCGATAGTGCCGCGGGCCTGCGTTCCGCTTTATCGGCTTCCACCAAACCCAGGAACGTCTCGCGAATCGCTTGCGAGATCATGGCCGCTTCAGAAGCACTTTTTTGCTGTTCAAAAACAAGCAAAGGTTTACGGAAGTCTGCATCCCGCCGTTTGACCTGTTCCAGCAAAATGGCCACTTGCGCGTGCTGGCAACCCAAGCTCAGAACCGTGGCCCCGGCTACGTTGGGATGATGAATGTAGCCGGCCAGCAACGCGCACAAGTTCGCAGAATCCTCACGCGTCCCGCCGCAGCCACCTTCGTGCGTTAGAAACTTTATGCCGTCGATATTGCGAAATACTCTCGCGGTCGCCGATGGCGGTTTGTTCTCTCCGAACGGAGCGCCGCGAAGTCCCTCCGCATTCCCCTCGCGATACATCCGCACCATCTCCGCAACCTGCCGGCGATAGATTTGCGGCGCGGCAAAGCCCAGCTCCTCCTCAAAGGCTTGCTTCAAGACAGCGAGGTTGCGGTTCTCACAGAAGACCAATGGCAGCACGATCCAATAATTCCGCGTGCCAACCTGTCCATCCGCTCGCTCGTAGCCAAGAAATGTCTTTGCTCGCCAGCGCGACACATCGGGCGGAGACCATTGCGGCGCCGAATCTCGGTTGTGGAATGCAGCGGCAGCGTGGCGAAGGTTACGCGTAGACAGCAGCTCCCCGCGCCGCAATGCTTCGGCGGTGCGACCAACAAGCACGCCGTACATCTTCACCTCACCGCCGACCGGAAGATCCTCGGTGATGAATTTATGTTTTGCAGGCACGTCCGAGAGCAACTGATACTCGTTGCCACCACAGCGAACGATTTCGCCCTTACGCAGGTCCGTCAATGCGACGAGAGCGTTGTCTCTCGGATCGAGCCGCAACACGCGGCGCTGCGTTGCTCCATTTCCTGACATGCGGTCCCGATTCTATACCACGCTGGTCTTTCGCTCAGCGTTCAGCAACTTCGACGCGCGTCCCTACATTTCGCGCACGGTATTCGTCAGCGTTCCGATTTTCTCGATCTCGATGCTCACTTCGTCGCCATCTTTCAGCCACTGCGGCGGATTCTGCGCCATACCCACGCCGTGCGGCGTACCCGTAAAAATGGCCGTGCCCGGAAGCAGCGTCGTGCTCTGGCTCAGGAATTCGATCAGCGCAGGAACATCGCGCACCATATCGCGAGTGTTGCCATCCTGCATCACGCGCCCGTTCACGGTGGTCCGGATGCGCAACCCACTGGGGTCAGCGATCGTCTCCGGAGTCACAAGGCATGGACCGATTGGCGCAAAAGTGTCAAAGCTTTTCCCGCGACACCACTGACTGCCGCCCTTCTTCAACTGCCAGTCGCGCGCGCTCACGTCGTTTCCGCAAGTGTAGCCCGCGACGTACTCGAGCGCGTGTTCGCGACTCACGTCCTTGCAAGCTTTGCCGATGATGACCACTAACTCGCCTTCGTAATCCAACTCCGCTGTGCCCGCACGCACGGGAATGGCAATGGGCGCGCCTGGATCTTGCAAACTGTTCGCGCCCTTCGCAAACACCACAGGATAGTCGCCCGAGCTCATGCCCACTTCATCCGCGTGGCGCCGGTAATTCTGCCCAATACACCAAATCATGACGGGCATCACAGGCGCGAGAATCTTCGAAATCTTTGCCGCTTCCTGCGTAATTCTAATTTCCCCGAAAGGAGTCCCTTCGACTCGCAAACGCGCACCGCCATCCCGCTCCGCGGCGTATTGAATCTTCCCAGAATCATCCAGAAATCGAATTAGTTTCATATTGTAGGGATTGCCCTTAATGGCCGGAAGACCGCGGAGATTGCGGCGCAGCCTCTAATCGCGCCTCCGCGCGTGCACCGCGGCGGCTAAGCATAAACATCAACACTCCGAAAGCCAGCAGCACAATTCCCCAGTAGAGATTGACATTAATTCCCAGCGATTGCTGGTAAAGCGAAGGATCACTCGCCACGCCATAAACAAAAAGAATCAGTCCCAGCAGCGAAAACAAAATTCCCAGCGGCAACCGAATGTCGATGCCCATCCGCTCTCCTACCAAAAAATAATATTCAGCAACACGGTTCCAGCCAGCACCATTATCGCCAGCGATACCGGCCTCGCATACCAAGCCGTCGGTTCTTCCTCCGGCTTCGGTGTAAGGGAATACACCAGGCCAACCAGTTTGCTCTCGTCCGGAGCCCGCGTCATCAAACTCACAACAACGGTGACCGCAAAACAAGTGCTCCACGCATAGATCGCCGTCCAGAAATTTTGCGCCATCTCGCTCGGGTAAATGTGCGTCACGGCCAGCCATCCGCCTTTAATGCCAACAACTGCTCCAGCCGACAGCGTCAGCCCATGATGAATCGCCGCCGCCGCGGTTCCGGCCAGCAAGCCGGTAAACGCACCATGCCCGGTGGTGCGCTTCCAGAACATTCCCAGCAAAAATGTGGCAAACAGCGGCGCATTCACAAAAGCGAAAACCAGCTGCAGCATGTCCATAATATTGTTGAAGCGATTGGCCATGTACGCCGCGGCGATGGAAAATGCAATTCCAAAGACCGTTGCCGTGCGCCCCATCCAAAGATAGTGCGCATCGGTCGCGCCCGGCCGGATGTACGACTGATAGATGTCATAAGTCCAGACCGTATTGAACGCGGTCACATTTCCCGCCATGCCCGACATGAAGCTCGCAAGCAACGCCGTCAAACCGAGCCCCAGCAATCCCGGCGGGAAATAATGCAGCAGCATGCTCGGCACCGCGAGATCGTAGTCAAGCTGCGGCTTGCCGTCTTTGTCCAGCATCGGTCGCCCGGAACTCGCATCCACTTTCATCGGGATGATGCCTTGCCCCGGCGGCTGCACATCCGCAATCACGCGAGCGTGCGAAGGCAACGCGGGCTGCGTGGGCAACGCAATCGCAATCAGTCCGGGCAAAATCACCAGAAATGGAAACAACATTTTCGGGAACGCGCCGATCAACGGCGTCCGCCGCGCCGCGCTCATCGATTTCGCAGCCAT
>Ga0210409_10003277_pt1 | contig 18335 bp, 20 predicted proteins | sample IncBWH17MmetaG_FD_161649 | JGI IMG/M metagenome (GOLD analysis project Ga0210409, IMG submission 161649) | Forest soil microbial communities from Barre Woods Harvard Forest LTER site, Petersham, Massachusetts, United States - Inc-BW-H-17-M | ecosystem: Environmental > Terrestrial > Soil >... | reverse complement strand
GAATTAGAGAACGGAAAGATCAAGAAGTTCGATTGCTACAACGAGGGTTCAGTGATCTTGGCGCAACTCGGCGTCATCGAGAATCTCCAAGGCGCCCTCAGCCGCTAGGCAGGATTTCGAGCGCGCTGCTCTATCCTACGCCGGCCGAAATGCAAGAGGAAAACTTAAGTCTATGGAGCGGAGGGGGATCGAGCCCCTGACCTCCTGGTTGCAAACCAAGCTATGGGGGTGTGCGCTGCGGCTCGCCGGCGGGCGCATTGTCGCGGCGCGCAGACCTTAACGCTCCGCCTCCCGTGACGATAAGGCGGTGGGCCTACTGCACGTCAAGAACAATGCAGACCTTGCCAAAATGCCCGCCGCTCTCGAGGCGCAGGAAAGCATCGCGCGCCGCCACAAGCGAAAAGACACGGTCGACGACCGGCTTGACGCGATGCGCCATGACAAAGGCCAGCAGTTCTTCGAGCATCGCGCGCGAGCCGGTCTCGACGCCATCGAGGCGGAGGTTCTTATCGAACGCCATCCCGATATCGATCTCTGCTTTGAGACCGCCGATGACTCCGATCATGCTCACGACGCCCTCGACGGCGACCGCGGACATCGAGCGGGCCAGTGAGCCCGCGCCACCGATGTCGATCACGTGATCGACGCCTCGGCCCGCCGTCAATCGCAAGACTTCGACGTCCCAGTTCGGCGTCGTGCGGTAGTTAATCGTATCGCGCACGCCGAGGCGGTGGAGTTTTGCCAATTTATCGTCGCTGCTCGAGGTCGCGATGACGCGCGCGCCGGCGGCGAGAAGTAGCTGGACTGCGAAGAGCGCGACACCGCCGGTCCCTTGGACCAGGACGGTCGCATCGGGTCGAAGCGATCCCGCTCGTGTCACGGCATGCCATGCCGTGACGCCGGCGCACGGCAGGCACGCCGCCTCGACGTCCGTCAGATCATCGGGCACCGGCACGACTGACTCGGCTGGCAGGATGACCCGGGTTGCCAGCACGCCGTCGCGCGCGCGACCACCCAATGAGCCCTCGAGCTTGTCTCTCGTCATCGGCCCCGAGATCCAACGCGGCAGAATCGTCGTCATCACGCGCTGACCGAGCGTCAGGCGGTCGACATCGGGGCCGATTGCCGAGACGATCCCTACCCCGTCCGAGACCGGAATGCGACCGACGGGTGGTCGCCAGCGATCATGGCCGCGAGCGACCATGAGGTCGCGGTAGTTCAAAGAGACCGCTTGCATTGCCAATAGGACGTTGCCGGGCGGCGGCGGCGGCGGATCCGGCACTTCGACCACCGTCAGGTCGTGGAGGTCGTAACTCGGCGGAATGCGAATGGCCTGCACTGTTCAGTCCACTGTGATGACGACGTTGCCAATCAGCTTTCCGGATTCGACCGCTTCGTGCGCATCGGCGGTTTGTTCGAGCGGAAAGCGAGCGGCTATCTGGTGTTGGAAGCTCGGATCGGCAAGCACATCCTGCACGCCCGCCATCGCCTGGGCGCGAATGGCCGGCGGCAATTCGTAGACAATGAAGATCGCCAACTCGATCCCATGAATGAGCCAGTTGGCGAGCGGCAGCGACGTGGTCCAGTCATTCGAGCCATACACCACGACCAGTCCGTCGTGACGGAGATAGCGCACGTAGTCCGGCGCGTTGGCCGAGAGATTGACCTCGATCACCCGGTCAATGCCCGCGCCGCCGGTGAAGCGCGAGACGGCCGCGGCCAGATCTTCCTGGCGATAGTTGACCGTGGCCTCGGCACCAGCGGCCATTGCGACCGCCGCCTTCTCGTCGGAGCTGACGCTGGCGATCACGCGATAGCCGGCGCGCCACGCCAGCTGCACCGCGTACTGACCGACCGCGCCGGCTCCGCCGGCGACCAGCAGCGTTTCGCCAGCGCGCCCGGGTCGCCAATGTATCGCGCGCCAGGCCGTGAGCAGCGGAATGCCCAAGCAGGCGCCAACCTCGAAAGACACCGTGTCGGGCAGCGGCACGGCCCGATTCGCCCCCAGCACGATATACTCGGCCGCCGTGCCGAAGGGACGTCCCCATTGGCCGTTCCACAGCCACACACGCTGACCCACGCGCGCTGGGTCGATGCCAGGGCCGACGGCATCGATCACGCCAGCGCCATCGCTATGCGGGATCGTGACATCGAAGCCCGTCGGACGGCGCGCGCCGCTGCGCCGCGCCTTGACATCGGATGGATTCACTCCGGACGCCTTGATCCGCACGCGGACGTCGCCTGGGCCGGGCTGGGGCGTGGGACGCTCGCCCAGTTTTAGGACCTCCCGGGCCGGTCCATTCTTCTCGTAGAACACTGCGCGCATGGTCGGCCTCTCGCGTGAGTTCGAGCGGCAAGCTAGGCGAGAGCGATAGTTTTTATCAGTACGCACAATTTTGTGCGGCAGTATAACGGAGGATACCATGGCGCGGAAACCGCGGCCCGACTTGTATTATTGCGAGGTCGCGACGACACTGGAGGTCATCGGCGGCCGCTGGAAAGCAGTGCTGCTGTTCCATTTGATCGACGGTACCAAGCGCTTCGGCGAATTGCGCCGCAAGTTGCCGAGTGCCACCGTGCGCATGATCACCTTGCAATTGCGTGAATTGGAGCACGACGGCATCGTGCGCCGTACCGTCTACGCCAAAGTGCCACCCAAGGTCGAATACAGCCTGACCGAGTTCGGGCGCACGCTCATCCCGGTGCTGGTTGCCATGCGCGATTGGGGGCGCGCCGAGCAAGCGACGATCGTCGCCAAGCGCCAGATGCAGGATGCGTCTCGAGCTGTACTCTGTCGCGAACAGGCGGTGAGTGTGCTAGAAGACGCGAAAGCTCTCACCGTTGCTGGTGCGCGTTCTTCTCGATGAGCACCTACCCCAGTTTCCCCGCGCCTATGACGAATACTGCGTGTGTCGCCCAATGGCTTGCGCCTCGACGCGACGCGATGGTCGATTTCACGTGCGACCTGGTCCGCTTGGCATCGGAGAATCCGCCGGGTGGCGAGTACTATGATGCTTGCGTTCAACGCATCGAGCGTGAAGCGCGCTCGTTGGCCCTGGCGACCGACCGTCTGGCGGACGGTCTCGTGCTGCAAGCTCGGTACGGACCGTCCACCGGAGCAACCCTGTATCTCTCGGGGCACTACGATGTTGTGCCGGCGCAATCCGCCGAGCAATTCGTGCCGGCGGTGCGCGACGGCAGAGTATTCGGGCGGGGCACGAGTGACATGAAGGGTGGCCTCGCGGCAATGCTCTACGCGGTCGCCGCAGTGTCGGCTACGCGCGCCGAACTCTCAGGCGAGGTCGTGATCCGTTTTGTACCAGATGAGGAGACGGGCGGGCGGCGTGGCACTGCGGCACTCGAAGTTGCAGGGGCGATCGATCCGCGCGCCATCGGCATGATCACCGCCGAACCAACTGGCGGTGTCATCTGGCACGCGAGCCGCGGCGCCATCTCCTGGCGCGTGACGGCCACCGGCCGCGAAGCGCACGTGGGTCTCCACTACGAGGGCATCAGTGCTTTCGACGGGATCATGGATCTCGTGGCCGAACTTCGCGCACTCCAGGCTGAGGTGATGCTCCGCCGCACACAGTTCCCAGTGCGCGACGAGCGCGCGCGACCGTCCATTCTCCTCATCGGCGGCGAGATCAAGGGCGGCGACAATTTCAACGTGGTGTCGAACCGCTGCATGATCACCCTCGATCGCCGCTTCAACCCCGAAGAGAGTCTCTCGGACGAGCGCGCTCGCCTCGAGGCGTGCGTCAGTCGGGCGCGCTCGCGCGGCGCGGTCCTGACCGTCAACGTGATTCAGGAAGGTGAGGCCTCCGCGACCAGCGCCGATACCGCGTTATCGCAAGCGCTGGCTACCGCGGTCGAGGAGGTAACCGGGAAAGGGCCGATGTTCGAGCTGTGCCCGGGCCTGCTCGAGACCCGCTTCTATGCCGCGAAGGGTATCCCCGCGATCGCGTATGGTCCGGGCGACCTCGGTGTCTCACACGGACCGGGTGAGTTCATCGAGGTGGCTCGCCTCTCGGATGCGGCACTTATCTATGCCCAGACCGTCCTTGCGCTCCTCACGTAAAGGGGCGCAAAATCAAGCAAAACCTGAAGTCCATGGAGCGGAGGGGGATCGAACCCCTGACCTCCTGGTTGCAAACCAGGCTACAGGGTATCGAAAGTCCGTCAACCTGACGGCGTTCAGAGGGAAGCCGGGCATCGGCGCCGTGGTTCCCTGCCCTGGATGACGGAGTTTGCCGGGAGAAACGGGCCGAGAAACGGGGCTACTTCGGCGAGCCGTGGCTGCTCGCCTTTGGGATCGAGTACAGCGCGTGGCGATAACAGCAGCCATGGCCTTCACCAGGTCATGGGATCCTCGGCATGGTCAGAACGCAAGGCGCGCGACTCGCGCTGATCGGCGCGATGCTCGGAGTCGCCGGCGTGTTCGTGCTCACACCCTTTCTTCGCACGCTGCTCTTAGGAAATTTCAGCCGATGGACCCCGTGACGTTGACGCTGGTCGGCGCCACACTCGGCGCCGTCGCCCTCGTCGCATGCCTCATTCCCGCGTCCGCGCCATTCGGATCGAGCCGGTGTCGGCGTTACGCGGTGACTAGTTGAGCCTCGACGAGCAAGCGAATGACGTCGCGCAACTCCGACTAGCTCGGTCTCACACCCGTCCCTCCCGCCTGACCCCGCGGCATCCCTCACGGATGCAGCACGCGCCCGCGGGCTGACATCGAGCCGTCGGGCAAGTTTGCGCACACGACGAGCCGCGACGCGGACCCTGGGGCGGGAGGGTCCGCGTGCGGGACCAGGCTCGCTTCACCGCAACGCTCGACCCACCGGCTCGCTCGCGGACTTCAGCGACGCACATGCCCTCGCGAGCGACAACCGGACTCGGTACCGCGTACGTCAGTACCGCTGTGCGATGGTCGGATCGACGCGCATCGCCCGGCGCGCCGGGACATAGCACGCAGCGAGCGCGACGGTCGTCAACATCGCGGCGACCGCAACGAACGTCACCGGATCAGTCGGCGTGACACCGAACAGGAGCCCCGACATAAGTCGGGAGACCACGAGCGCACCCACCAGTCCGATCGCCGTCCCGGTGACAGCGAGCGCCAGTCCCTGCCGTAGGACCATCTGCATGATGGTCCCCCGCTGGGCGCCTAGCGCCAGCCGAATGCCGATCTCGTGGGTGCGCTCGCTGACGATGTAGGAGATGACACCGTAGATGCCGAGCCCCGCGAGCAGCAACGCCGTCAACGCGAACAGTGCGACCATCTCCATGGAGAACCGCCGCTCGGCCAACGATGCCGACACCGCATCGCTCAGCATCTGCGCCCCGAACACCGGAAGCTCGGGATTCACGGACTGGACTTGTTGCCGCACCGCGGCCGGCGTGGTCGCCTCATTCAGACGCCCGCGCACGAAGATCGCCAGGTTCTTCGACAGCCGCTGATAGGCGCTCAGATAGATCTTCGGAACGTCGGATGCCTCCAGCGACTCGGTATGCGCGTCGGCGACCACGCCCACGACCGTCGTGTACGCGGTATCCTGCGACCCCAGCTTCACCCGCTTGCCGATCGCCTCTACATTCGACCAGTACGCGCGCACGAACGCCTCGTTCACCACCGCAACGGGCGGCGTTCGCTCGTTATCCTGCTCACCGAATATGCGGCCGCGCTTGAGCGGCAGGGCGAGCAGGTGAAAGTAATTCGGCGACACGACCGGAACGCCGATTTGCGGCAGGAGCTCAGGGGGCACATTGCGCCCCTCGAAGGAGATCGGATGGAGGTTGAGGTCGCCACGGTCGTGCGCGAGCGGAACCGCCGACGCATTGCCGATCGCCACCTCCTGCGCGCCCGGCAGCGTCGCACCGCGTCGGAGAACCTCACGGATCAACGGCGCTTCCCGGTCCACGGTCCCATAGATGTCGGCCGAAGGGTCATTCGGCACCGGCAGCCACACACGGACGGCCATGACATGCTGCGGCTCGTACCCGAGCCGCACGTTGAGCAGATCCCAGAAGCTGCGGAGCAGGAGGCCGGCGGCGGTCAAGAGGACCAGCGACAGCGCGAACTCAGTGATCACCAGCGCCCGCCGCGTGCGGGCTTGCTGCCTGGAGATCTTCGAGCCGCGCGTTTCGAGACGCCCGACATTCAGCGCCGGCGCGAGGCCGAAGATCACTGCCGCCAGGCCGGAGGCAAGCAATGCGAACAGCAGCACGCTCCAGTTGATCGAGATCTCGGTGAGCCGGGGCAGGCTCTGGGGCACGAGATGCACCAGATACCGCTGGAGACCGAGCAGGATCGCCACACCCAGGAGACCGCCAACCAGCGCTAAGAAAACGCTCTCGGCCAACGACTGCCGCGTGAGTCGCGCGCCAGTTGCGCCGAGGGCGTGCCGGATCGCGATCTCGCCGCGGCGCGCGCTGGCGCGCGCCAGCAACAGGTTCGCGACGTTCACGCAGCCGATGAGCAGCACCAGTCCGACGGCAGCGAGCAGGAGCAGGAGGGAACGGCGCACGTTGCCCACCACGCTTTCCTGGAGCGGTACGACGCGCACGCGCCAGCCGCTCTTCGCCGGGTAGTCGCCCGCAAACTGGCGCTCCTCGGCGGTCACGAACGCGTCCAGGCGACTCTGGGCCGACGCGAGCGTCAGACCCGGCGCGAGGCGGCCGATCGCCTCCGGCAACAGCCTTATGCTGCGAATGGGCGGATCAGGATACGGCGCCGCCGCGAATCCCAGCGCAGCCCACGCATCGGCGTTGCGCTCCTTCGTCGACCGGCCGGGATCGTGAAAATCCGGCGGCATCACGCCGATCACTCGATAGAGGTCGTTATCGAATCGCAGGTTCCGCTTGAGAATCTGAGGATCCGACGCGAAGCCGCGCTTCCAGAGACCGTCGCTGATCACCACCTCGAGGTTGAACCCGCGCGACGGATCGGCGGGGTCGAAGGTCCGCCCCAGCTGCGGCTTCACGCCGAGGAGCGCGAAATAGTTCGGTGCCACACCGACGGAGGGCACGCGTTGAGGCTGGTCGGACCCCGTCAGATTCGCATCGCCGAACGCCACCGGCGACACGTAGGCAAAGATCCCGGTGCGCTCCAGGTCCTGCCATTCGGGCGTCGACATCCCGACGTCGGTCGAGCCCGCACCGGCCAGATCGTCCTCCAGTCGAACGAGCAGCTCCGGATGCGCATACGGAAGCGGGTGCAACAACGTCGCGTCGACGACGCTGAAGATCGCCGTGGTCGCGCCGACGCCGAGCGCGATCGTCAGAACGGCGATGGCGCTGAATCCCGCGGATCGCCGCAATAGGCGCGAGGCGAACCGCATGTCGTGCCAGAGGTGCTCCCACCAGACCATGCTCCAGGGTTCGTGGAATCGCTCTTGCACCTGAGCCCCAATCCCGACGGCATGGCGTGCGGCGGCGCGCGCCTCCTCTTCACTCAAACCTCTCGCCCGAAGCCGATCCACCTCCACCTGTAGGTGGGATTCGACCTCCGCGTTGAAGTCGCTCCCACTGCGCCGACGTCGAAGCATGCTCTAGCTCCCCCTCGGAGGATTAGGAAGCCTTGACGAGGATGCCGAGCTGAGTCAGGCAAGTCGCGCCGTCATCGAGCCCTATCTCTTGAGCGATCTTTCCGCCGTTGAGCTTCAGTATCGTGGTCCCCGTGAAGTGCATCTTCCTACCGGATGCCGCAGGCAAGGAGCCCATCAGAAAATCACGGAACGCCGGGCCGGTGTGCGTTCCACCGCCCTCCCACTGCCCAATCACATAGTCACCATCGGCTAACAGAGGGGCCGTTCCCCAGAAGTTCAGGTCCGGAAATGCTGCGCGGAAATCGTGCATGAATGCCTTGATGTCCTCGCGGCCATGTCGGGGCTTGTGCAGAGAGTACTTGAGCAGCATGTCAGGCGTTGCAAGCTCGTCGACGACGGCAGGATTGTAGGTCTTGCCCCAAAATTCCGTAAACCACCGTCCTACCACGGCCTCGTTTTGCGATGGCAAGCCAGTGCTGGCTTCGGCACGACGAGACAGTGCTCCCACCCCTAAGGTGGCGAAGAGTCCCATCTTTAAAGCATTCCTGCGATCCAACGTTTGGCTCATCTGCGTATCCTCTCTCTGGTTGCTCGGCGAATCTGAAGTGAATCTTCGCTACGTCGCGAAGGTAACGAGACGAGATGGGCCTGGCACTCCGAATCTTGCTGTCAAATTTTCGCTTCCGGTCGAGATAAGTCGGGATGCGATCTTGCGCAGCAACAAAAGAAGGGGCAGCGAAGTGCTGCCCCTCTGTATGCCGTTCGCCAAGCCGCCTTCTTCGCACGCTGCTCTTCGAGATTCAGCCGATGGATCCCGTGACATTGACGCTGGTGGTCGGCGCCACACTCGGCGCTGTCGCCCTCGCCGCTCGCCTCATTCCCGCGATCCGCGCCATTCGGATCGAGCCGGCGTGGGCGTTGCGCGGTGACTCAACCAGCCTCGACGACCGAGCGCATGACGGTTCCGTGCCAACAATTCGGATCACGAACCTGGAGCGCACCCGTCGCTTGCCTCCCCCGCGCGCGGCCGCACAGCTCGAGCGGCGCTCCACTCCACTCCCCGCTGTGTCCTCAGCGGCGCCGGCACGAACATGCGTGCACCGACACTTATGAATGTTGGGTCCATTCCAGACCCACGACTCCGGGAGCCTATAAGTTAGAGGCCACGAAAAGGTTGGCCGGAGGCGGTACCCATGCCGGGATGCAACCTTCGACCCTTCACCGTCCTGCCAGTCGCGCGAGTTACGAGACCCGGACACAGGGGATCGTGGAGAACAATTCGAGGCGCGTGCCCAATGGCGCACGAGAGGGCGTGGTATGACTGACGACCCGATGCTCACGCTGCTCATCGTGGACGATGAGCCCTCCATCGCCAACGGACTGGCCAAACTGCTCGCCCGTCGAGGCTACTCGGTCGCCAGCGCGATGAACAGCATGAGCGCGACCGAGATTCTCACCGCACGCCGTATCGACATCTTATTGATCGACTATCGGATGCCCGACTTGCGGGGCGACATCCTCTATGCCAACGCGGTGGCGCTCCAGCCGCATCTCCAAACACGAACCATTTTCCTGACCGGAGATCCGAGCGACGATGTTCAGCAGGTGATCAGCGAGACCGGGTGTCCGTTGCTCATGAAGCCATTTGACATCGCGGAACTGGAGGCAGCGTTGCGCCGCATTGTCGGCGCAATCGGCGGGGATACGACTCAGTCCGCGGGCGCCGCGTAACCCACTCCGCGGATCCAGGTCGCTGGGCGTCGCGTACACCGCACGCGTCATGGCCGACAAGAGCCTAAGGATTGACGCGAAGAATCCGGATCCCGTTGAGGTTCTGCGGCACGGCGGTAAAGGCTACGCCGCCGTTGAAATTCAACGTAAACCCCACCTTGAACGATCGGATCGTGCACGAGGCACCGCTCACACTTGGCACGGTCGTGTGACGGAGAGTCGGCGGCTTGGCGCATGCCCCTTGAGCGGCACCCGTTGAATCACTAATGGCGGAGTTCGTCGCGAAAACCACGTTCGTCGTGTCGTACAAGCGCGACGCGCCGCCGGCAGCGGACACGGTGACCACGACTCCCGAACTGACGTTCGTGTCGCTGAACGCCATGAAGGTCAAGTTATCGGCTACCGTATGGCTGCTCGCACTACTGTCCGCGACGTCGAACACGAAAGCTTGCCAGACGAATGGCCCGGCACCAGTATCGAAGCTCACCGAAGCGGGTGCCGCGCCGAACGCCGGCGACAGCGCAAAGGTTGCCAGAAAGTCGCACCGGGGACCTCCAGCGCCAAGGCACGCGCTTCCCAGCAGTTGATCGAAGTGCACGGCCTCGAAGCCGAGCGGCGTCGTGGGCTCGACAATGCTGCTACTCCCGCAGGCACCCACGAGCATGGTGAACACCAGACAGGCGGTCGGACGCAGCATGGTCATGACACCCTCCAATGACAGAGAAGTCGTTGCCGACCATGACGCCGTGGTAGGTCCCCGAGCCCAGGGGTGGCGCGCTCGACCACGAACCAATCGACGACACGACACGACGCAGCCCGCATCCAGCACGAGACGGGGCGCGCTCGGAGATGGTCCCATTCTGAATCGCGCACAGCGTGTGCCGCTTCGCCGACAAGCGTGATTCACGAGATCTCGGCTAGCAACGCCCGAAGACGCTGCTGCGCGAGAGTTCGTCATCGACGATGACCCTCGTGACGCTGCGCTCTCATAATCCAAACGTACCAGAACTTGCCGCACCGTCTAGAACAGACCCAACACGTCGTCGCGGATCCTAGGAACTCTCCGGAGAAAGGGTGTGGGCCAGGATTGCAGACAGGCCGGTACCGTGATGGGGACTCATATCCTGGGCATGAAAGAGCCGGAGCTGGTTCACGTCGCCCAACTCGTCCGGCGTGCGCATCATTCCGTCCGCATCGCGGTCATCGGATCTATCCGCGCGGCGCGGAACGACGGAAGCACAATCGCGACCATGCCGGCGGCCGTCAGCACCAGCGTGGCGACGAGCCAGGTGGTCGTGTCGAGCGGACTCACGCCATAGAGAATCGATTGCAGCAGGCGAGTGAAGAGCGCGCTGCAGAGGAGCCCGCAGGTGACGCCGGCGCCGATGAGGGCGATCCCACCTCGGACCACAGAAGCGGCGGTCCGGAGTGGCGCACGGCCCAAAGCCGCGCGGACTCCGAGCGCGCGTGTCCGCTGAGCGACGGCGTAGCTCAGCACCCCGTGGAGTCCGGCCAGGGAGAGCAGGACAGCGATGCTGGCGAACGCGCCGATGAGCGAGAGAAAACATCGTTGGCGTCGGACGCTGTCCGCGATCACGTCGGACATCGGCTTGACACGCGTGACGGCAGCGCGGCGATCGACGGAGTGGATCGCCGCGGTGACGGCGCTCGAGAGCCGCGCTGGATCGCCACGCCTGACCCGAACCACGAGGCTGAACCCGGTGGGATTGCCGCCATCGGTTTCGTAGAGAGAGTAAAACTCGGGTTGTGGCCGGCCGAATCGGACCCACGGTGCGCGGTTCGGCTAGCCGAACGGTTCAGCGTCCGTCACCGGCGCTATCGCGTGGCGGTAGGAGAGGAGCTCCACATCAACACCGTGCCACGTTCATTGACGATTAGGGGCGATTGGGGAACAGAAACGCGAGCGCCGTGGGAAAGCGGCTCGCCCAGGCGTCCTCGTTGTGCTGACCCGGGGTGATGTTCACGAGGATCCGGTCCCGGCCGACGCCATTTCGCTCGAGTAATGCGACGACCCTGTGGACATCCGCCGGCAGTTGCAGCGGAGAATCCGCCGGCGTCTCGTCGGTGCCCGCGCCGAAGTAGAGGCGGGCCGGCCAGTCCCGCCGCTCAGCCGCTTCTTTCAGAATGTGGTAGTCGTCAACATATACCGACGGGCTCTCGATGAGCACGCGACCGAAGACTCCGGGCACGTGCTGGATGACGTAGAGGGTGATCAACGCACCATAGGATGACCCACCGAGCCCCGTGTTGTCCGGTCCGGTCTTCACACGATAGTGGCCCTCCACGAAAGGCATGACCTCCGCAGTCAGAAACCGCGGATAGTCCATGCCATGCACGACAGCCAGAAAGGGGTCCAAGCCGCTATCCGGCCACGGCAGATACTCGTTCGGGCGCGACCCGACTCGGCGCTCCTCCTGTAATCGCGCCGCCTCGTGTCGCCCGGCGTTGTCAATGCCGACGATGATCAACGGTTGGACTTGGCCCTGGGCGATGAGACGGATCGCGGTCTCATCGACCTGCCATTCCTTAGGACCAAAGATGGCCGTGCACACATCGAACAGATTCTGGCCATCGTTCAAATACAGAACCGGATACCTCCGCGACGCGTTTGCCGAGTCGCGATACCCCGCCGGGAGCAAGACCCGCAGCTGTCGGGTATTGTGAAAGATCTCACTCCGCAGCGCATGAATCTCGAGGTCGCCGGTGGCCGTACACCGACCGGCCGCCGGTTTCGACGCGCGCTGCGCGGACACCGAGCCCGCGAGCACGAGGAGTAGTCCGCCCTGAAGGCAGCGCATGGTTACGAGCGGTACGGTTGAGCGGATCTACCGCATCTCGGGTTCATCGTGTCGACGCGATGAAGAAAGCGCCGATTGCACCGCCGGCCGTGGAGCTCACCATTGAGACGAGGAGAGGCGCCGGCGTGTCGCCGAGCGCCGTGCTGAGCGTCGCACCGATGACAGCGCACACACCGCCGACAACCGCTCCGCCCGTCGCCGATCGCGCGGCCGGCACCCGGGCGACGGTTGCGAACCAGACTCCCGCCGTTGTGGCGATCGTGACGCCAAGCGCATACACATGGGGCTTGATGATGTCCGCCCAGTGCCCGATCGCCGCCAGCGCGAGCTGCGCGATCGCTCCGTACAGCGTCCATCGCATCATGGCCGTATAAGATCCGCCGCCGGTAGGCTGGTTCATGCTTCGAAACTGCGGCATGCCAGTGGGATGGTCTTGAACAAACGCAACGACGTCGACGCTCGCCATCGCGGCCGGGGCCGCCTGAGGGGCGCGTAGGGCGCGATCAGCCAATCACGAGCAGTGCGCGCGCCGCCCGGGCGCGATGTTGTATTTGTTCAATACGGCGTGACGAACGACCCTCTAAGGTGAGGTACAAAGGGTGTGAACGATTTCGTCGCACGGCCCGCAGTGGCATAAGAGACTCCTTGGGGGACGGCCTCGCGTCCGGAGAGCCTGGGGAGCAGCGAGCGGAAAGGTGATGGTCGTTGTTGATCGCGCAAAGGTCTACGCTGAGGCTGCGAGCGCACGGTTGCCTAAGCGCTTCCGTTACGCGCGTTCCGCTCGCTGCGCAGAAGATACCGCCGACTGAATTCGTGTTGACTTGAGTCGGGGCTCGACGCAGTGTCCGCACCGGAGAAGCCGCTCGCTCACCAACCCTTCGCGTCATCCTAAACAATGGGCTCACGGTACACAGCGATTGCGTGCGTGGCTCGACACGGTCTAGCGCTACTCTCGTGCTCCATCGGAGTAACATCAACCGTCCTAGCCCAGACACCGGTCGACATCGACTCGACCAATCCGGACGTGGCGGCGATACTGCAACTTCATCGGGACTTCGAGAACGCCTTCGATACCGGCGACGCCAAAGCCCAAGCAGAGTTATTTACGTCTGACCTCGTCTATATGGAGGACCATGCCGCCGAGACTGTCGGCAGCGCGATAGTCATCCGAAAACGCGAGGCATTCTTGAAGCAGTATCGGGTGAGACTGACCGTCACTGTTCAGGAAGTAAAAGTGGTCGGCGATCTGGCATACGATCGTGCCACATTCGAGATGATCCGAACCCCCAAAGCGGGGGGCCAGCCCGTTACGCTGACCGGTAGATTTCTAGAGATTTTGACGAAGGATAGAGGGAGATGGCGATCGCATCGGGTCATGACGAATGACCCATACCCCGAAGGGTAAGTTGCTTCGGGTGTATCCTTCGTGGGTGTGTTCGTCGGGCGAAAACCCGAGGATACCGTGGCCTCTCTGGCTCGCGCCGCTGACATCGAGACGCGGTGGGACGCACTACACGGTCCGTCCCGGTCGGTGATGATCCTGCTCGACTCAGCGCGCGGCAGCTGATTGCGCGCGACACGGGGTAGCAAAGGACCAAGCGCTACGACGCGCCGAAGCGGGCGTGGGCCGCGCTGCGAGCACCTGCAGTGACACGTCGACGAATGCTTGTACTCTTCTCCATGAGACGTCTCCGCGGTGTGTCACTAGGAGTCACAGCGATGATCGCGTACGGCTCCTCCTCGAGCGCTCGACAGCCCGATGCGATGCCTGGACCGTTTTGGGCAGCGTTCATGAGTCCCGGGCGATATGCCGTTGGCCTGACCGTCATCGCGGCGCGGGACTCGACGCGTCCCGACGCGCACGGACGTGCCCGACACGTGCAGATTGTTATATGGTATCCGGCCGGAGAGACGGGGCGCGCCTCGCTCACCTACGGTGAGTACTTCGGATTCATGGCGTCCGAGACCGGCTCAACCTCCGATACGCTCGACATTGACCGATCAAATCGAGCCACATACGGCGACTTCCTGCGGGCACGCGGTGTACCAGACAGCATCGTCGCGAAGTGGTTCGCCGCGCGCATGGCGGCGCACCGGGAAGCACTGGCGATCGGTGGGCGATTTCCCGCTCTTCTGATTGCGCAGGGCAACGACCAATCGGCGCACGACCAAGCGGTGCTGGCGGAATACCTCGCAAGCACGGGGTACGTGGTCGCAACTTGTCCTTCACCCACGCGCATCTCCGGCCCGTTGGTCGATACGGCGTCCGTTGGCCGGAGTGCCGAGGAGCAGGCCGATGACCTGGCGTTCATTCTCAGGAGTCTTCACCAGCGGAACGACGTCGACCCAAGACGCGTGGGAGTCGTCGCCCACAGCTTTGGTGCACGCGGTGCGCTGCTGATGGCGATGCGCCGACCGACCACAGTCACCGCCATCGTGAGCCTGGACGGCGGCATTGGAACCGCGACAGGGCGGCAGAGCATGGAAAGCAGCCGCTCGTTCGACAGGCGTCGAGCGGTGGCGCCAATACTGCACTTCGATGAGACACTGGACTCATATATGGCGCCCGACGACGGCCTGCTGAGTGAGCTCGCCGCGCCGGTTTGGCTCGTCCATACGGTTGCACTTCATCATCATCACTTCACCACGTTGGCGCCCTCAGGCGCGCTATTCCCACCGCTCGCCGTCGCGACGGGCGCGACGTCGCGGACGTCCATCGCGTACGCGGCTGTTGCGCGACTTACGCGCGGGTTCCTGGATGACTACGTCAGGGGCGAGACCGGAGCATTCGCCAGTGCTTGTACAAACGTCGCGTTCACCGACCGGAATAGCCCGCGGTCGTTCCAGTGTGAACGATTGCAACGACAGTCGGAGCACCGGCCGACAACATTTCGGCGTTGAGATCGGACGTCAGTTCGGTTGTCCGCGTGAATGGGATGGTTTCATTTATTCTATACAACTCGTTCCGTTGGTGACAAACTCAGCAAGCCTGGGCATTCAATGAGGCCTTATGATTGATCGGCGCGCGTTCCTTCTATCGACTGCTGCAGCGACCGTTGCCGAATCTCTCGACCGGTTGCGCGGGAGTCGGCTTGCTCAGACCCAATTGGCATCGACACCATTGGCAAGGCCCGCGCCTGTACAGCAGGCAGCCGACGGCAAAGTCAAGGTTACCTGCGTGTTCTCGAGCAACGTAACTCCGATTGATTGGGTCGGCCCTGAGGCGGTTTTTGATGCAGGGTGCACGACGAATCGACCAACCAAGACCGGCCACTCTTTGACGTGTTCACCGTGGGCGAGAGCCGAGAGATCCGGGACCCGGGTTTCAACGTGATCCCCGACTATACCTACGACGATGCGCCACAGCCTCAGATCATCGTCGTACCGGCACAAGCCGGTTCCCCGAAATTCTACCAGTGGCTCGAGAGGGCGAGCGCGCGCGCTGAGCTCACCATGTCGGTGTGTATCGGTGCGAGACATCTCGCCAAGTTAGGACTGCTCGACGGCCAGGTTGCCACCACGCACCACGACTACATCAAACCTTTTTCCGAGGAATTCCCCAAGGTGCATTGGGTCAGCGGACGGCGGTTTGTGGAAGGCCCCAAGGTCGCAACCAGCGCTGGCGTGACTGCCGGTATCGATCTCGCCCTGCACGTGGTGGAGCGGCATTTCGCCAGGGAGAAGGCTGTGGCGGTGACCAAGGTCATGGAGTATCAGGGCACCGCCTGGATGGTCTAGGGACGCTCGAGACGCGAATACGCCACGCCATCAGGCCAGACGCCGGTCGGGGCTGTAAAAAGTATTACACGGGTCGCGACGTCGACTGCCGCGACCGCATTCTTGCCCTGCAGAGCCACGAACACAGTGCGCCCGTCCGTCGCGAGCGCCAATCCCTCGGGGCAGCTCGAACGAGGAAACTCCGCCGTCGCGACGACGTTGGTAGCGGGAAAGCTCGCCCGGCCGACTTCGGCACGCGTCGCGACATCGATGAAGCGCAACTCGCCGCGAGCCGGGTCGCTGATAACGGCCGTGTGGCTATCCGGCGTTATCACGATTCGGTACGGAAAGCCGAACCCCGACAGGGTGGCGGTGACGCTCCCCGATGCCGTGGGCACAACGCTGACCGTCTTCACGCTGTCACTGCCGACCCAGACTTGGGCGCCATCCGGAGTCACGCCAATACCTTCGCCGAGGGGAGTGACCCGGAATGCGCGGAGAAAGCGCCGGGCCGGTACATCGAGCTCGGACACGGTGCCGTCCGCCACATTGCTCGTGTAGGCACGGTGGCCATCGGCAGTGAGCGCGAGCATGTGCGTGCCGCGTCCGTGTGTGGGGATCGCTGCGACGACGGTCCCGCGTCGTACGTCGACGACGAGCGCGGCTGGCGCATCCTCCACAGTCACCAGCATCGTCGTGTCGCCCGGTAGAAACGACGAGCCGTGCGGGCGGTGGTAGCTGGACCCCAAGTCGATCGTGCGCACGACACTCGGCACCTTCGGCGCGAGATCGATCACGGTGAGCGTGTGACCGGGCGCGTTCAGCGGGCCGTAGTTCGACACGACAGCCCACCGACCATCGTGAGAGATCGCGACTTCGTGTGGCCCGGCCCCCGTGGGCACGGTCGCGACGGTTCGGTGCGTCGCGACATCAATGATCGTGACGGTGTTACCATTGATGTTCGCGACGACGAGAGTGCCGTGGAGCGTCAGCGCCAGCAGCGCGTGCATGGTACCTCGAGGAAGGAGAGTCTGACCCGTGATCGCAAATATACGAGCCGCCGTACGACAGTCGTACGGCGGCTCGCGTTCATCGGGGGCTTACGGACAGACGGCGGCGAAATTGTTGTTCCGCTGCGTCCGCTCGACGGTCGGGATATTCAGCATCGACGTATGGAAGTCACTGGCGCCCCACGTCGTCAGATCCTGCATGAGCAGGCCGTAATCACGGATGGCCACGATCTGATCGCCGGTCGCATCCTGCATCAGTGTCGGGAGCATCTCCCGCATAAGAAAATCGCGCACCGACGTGTAGCTCGCGGTGTTGACGCCGGCGAGGCCGGAGGCGAGTCCCCCCACCGTCGTGCGGACCGCATCCACCGCTTGCGCGGCCTTGAGGAGCTGGCCGGTACCGAGGTACGCGCGGGCGAGCAAGAACTGCAGCTCGAGATTCCGCACGATGGGGATCGGGGTCGAGAGGCCGATGTTGTTCAAGTATACGTAGCTCGACGCCGCCGAAGAGCCGGGGGAGGTGGGGGGCCCCGGGGCGATCGCGAACTTGGCCAGGAACCGTTGATCATGCAGCGTGTCGATCTGTTGCGCGGCCCCTTCGAGCACGTAGACGGACGCCGAGACCCCGAAGATGGTGTTGGCGACGTCGCCCGCGGCCGACGAGAAGGAATAGAACACGCCGATATCGTTCGCCGCGATGGCTTCGGTCGGGGAAAGGGTGGGGGAATAGAGGGAGGAAGACGTGATATCCGTGATCGCGGAGTCGAGCTGGCTCTGGTCCGGGGCGCCCGCGGTGGTCGCCGTGGGGGCCGTGCCACCCGGTCCGCGGGCGATCGCGTAGGCGTATTCGATGCGCGCGCGGCCGCGGAGGGCCAAGGTCAAGCCTTCGAAGCTGCCGGCGGTGCTGCCGAGTGCGGCATAACCCGGCGGCATCTGGAGATTGAAGGCCGAGCCGGGGAGGGCGAGCGCGGTATTCGGCCCGGCGGCATCCAGCTCCGCCTTCGCGGTGTCGAGCATAGCGACGATCTCCTTCCACGAGTCCCGGGCGCAGAGGATCGGCGCCAGGTTCCCTGTCAGGGGGCCGCCCACGTTGTTCATCGCCACCCCGTTCGTGTCGTGCGACAGGGCGAGGTACATATAGTCCAGGGCCTTGCTCGTCTCCATCACGGCCTGGAGCGCCTGGACGTTCACCGTTGGAAATGGCGCGCCGTTGTTGTTCGTGAGTGTAGGTAAGAAGGCAATGATCGTGTCCGCCGTCTTGATGGCCGTGAACGGGTTGTTCCAGATGGCGGCGCCGAAGTTGTCGTCGTCGAGCGCGGCTCTGCCGGTCCACTCGGTCACAAACCGGGGTTCGGAGGGCGTGTAGTAGGCCGCGCTCCGGGCGAACGCATCCATCAACAGGTCGAAGTTGCCCACGTCCGTCGGTCGGAGGCCGTTGAACACGCCCGACATCTCGTTTTGCAGCGAAGCCACCGAGTGATCGAACCCGGTGAGCGTGTTGTAGTCCTTGA